>Ga0247764_1000009_pt1 | contig 355852 bp, 302 predicted proteins | sample UWRJL051202B4_FD_179932 | JGI IMG/M metagenome (GOLD analysis project Ga0247764, IMG submission 179932) | Plant litter microbial communities from Arlington Agricultural Research Station in Wisconsin, United States - UWRJ-L051-202B-4 | ecosystem: Environmental > Terrestrial > Plant litter >... | reverse complement strand
TGGCTGGTCGTCCTCTCAGACCAGCTACGGATTGTCGCCTTGGTGAGCCGTTACCTCACCAACTAGCTAATCCGACTTCGGCTCATCCAATAGCGCAAGGTCTTGCGATCCCCTGCTTTCTCCCGTAGGACGTATGCGGTATTAGCTAACCTTTCGGCTAGTTATTCCCCACTACTGGGAAGATTCCGAAGCATTACTCACCCGTTCGCCGCTCGTCAGCATGTATTGCTACACCTGTTACCGCTCGACTTGCATGTGTTAGGCACGCCGCCAGCGTTCAATCTGAGCCAGGATCAAACTCTTCACTTGAAGATTTTGAACATCAACATTTACTCAATGAGTAAACAATTGGGCCCATTGCTGGACTTTATCTTGGTCACTCGGTCTGCATGCACAAAGCATCGACGCGAGTCCCCACACAAATTACCTGCCAAACTTTTAGAGAGCACTCAGTCCGCTGGGAACTGAGAACCGCGCATTTTCTGCGCGCCGTCGCGGCTCGCGTTTCACGTGCCGTCGAAAGGGGGCGGAAGTATAGCCATCGGCTTCGTTCCGTCAACTTTCATTTATCGACGTTTTTCCTCGCGTCCGGTTCGTTGCCGTCCCGTCGTGAGGGGCGCGCAGTATAGCCGCCGTCATTGGCTTGTCAACGCATTGCGCTAGGATTTTTTCTGGGCGCTTTTTCCCAGTGTTTTCCGGCACCTGCCGCCCTGAGAGCGCCGTAGACCCCGCTTTAGCCCTCCGCGGGACGGGCAGCGAGTTTCAGCCTCGCAATGCGGCGGGAACCGATCTGGAAAACGTGGTCTGCGCCGACCGCAAACATGAGTGCGCGATCGCTGATCTTCAAGCCATCGACTTTCACGGCGCCCTCGTCGATTTTGCGGTTCGCTTCGGACGCACTGGAAGCCAGGCCGCCTTCTTTCAACAGATTTCCGATGCGCATGCCTTCTGCGCCCACCAGAACAGTGGTCGGCTGAAGGTCCGTGGGCAGCGCTTTTTCGCGAAATCGGGCCGTAAATTCCTCGTTCGCCTGCTCGGCCGCGGCGGCCCCGTGGAAGCGACCCACGATTTCCCGGGCCAGCTCGAATTTCACGTCCCGGGGATTCCGGCCTTCCCCAATCGCTGTCCTGAGCCCGGCAATTTCGGTCAGCGGGCGGAAGCTGAGCAGCTCGAAGTAGCGCCACATCAGCTCATCCGAAATCGACATGATCTTGCCGAAGATCGAGCCCGCGCTTTCGGCGATGCCGATGTAGTTGCCCAGAGATTTGGACATCTTGTTCACGCCATCGAGCCCTTCCAGCAGCGGCATCGTCATGACGACCTGCGGCTCCTGTCCGTAAGACTCCTGCAACTGCCGTCCGACCAGCAGATTGAATTTCTGATCGGTGCCGCCGAGCTCCACATCGGCCTGCATCGCAACCGAGTCGTAGCCCTGCACGAGTGGATACAGGAATTCGTGTACGGCTATGGATTGCTGGCTTTTGTAGCGTTTTGCGAAGTCGTCGCGCTCGAGCATGCGCGCCACGGTATGGCGCGCGGCGATCTCGATGAGCTTCGACGCAGGCATCGGCCCGAACCAGCGTGAGTTGAAATCGATACGCGTACGGTCGGGATCCAGGATCTTGAACACCTGTTCCTTGTACGTGCGCGCGTTCGCTTCGATGTCTTCGGTGGTGAGCGGCGGCCGCGTGACATTGCGCCCCGTCGGATCGCCGATACGCCCGGTGAAATCGCCGATGAGAAACGTCACGTCGTGGCCGAGCTGCTGGAATTGCCGCATCTTGTTTAGCAGCACGGTGTGCCCGAGATGCAGGTCCGGCGCGGTAGGATCGAACCCCGCCTTGATGTGCAGCGGCTTGCCGCGTTTCAGTTTCGTCGTGAGCTCACGCTCCGTGAGCACTTCCTGCGAGCCGCGCTTGAGCTCGGCCAGTTGTTCGTTGAAGTCCATCATGTTGTGTCACGCCCCGAATTGACCGGGGCTTTATGGCTCGGTTACGGTTTCGACTCTGTTGGAAACACTAGTGTAAACGATGCGTAACTGGTTCAAATTTGGGGTTCCGGGTCTCACCTCATCCCGCCCTCGCTTCCTGCAGGTGACGGCGTGCGCATTGCTTACCTGGTTCTGGCTACGGCCGGACCCTCCTGAAAACGCTGCTCCCGTAGCGAATTCCGCGCCGCTGATGACCCATTCCGACGCGAGTTCTGTCGCCGCCGCCGCACCCCAGGCCGCTTTCGCGAGCCCGCTGGCTGTCGGCGCATCCACCATCGAAGTGGTCGTCAGTCACAACGACACGCTCGACCGCATTTTTCGCCGCCTGAAGCTCGATCTCGCGGACCTCGCTTCCCTGCGCAGCCTGCCTGGCCTCAGGGCCGGCCTCGACAGGTTGCGTCCGGGTGAAGCGCTGCGCCTGATCCATCGCGACGGGTCCGTGTTTGGTTTTGAGCGGCAGCTCAGCCCCAGCGAAACGTTGCGGGTCGTGAAAGATGAAGCGGGCTTCCGTTCGAATGTGCTGGAAAACCCGCTGGAAACGCGCGAACGCACCGTCCGCGGTGTCATCGACAGCTCGCTGTTCGAATCTGTCGCGAAGGCTGGCGGCCACGACCAGACGGCGCTCGCACTTGCCGAAATCTTCGGCTGGGACATCGATTTCGTCCTCGACATCCAGCCGGGCGACACCTTCGTCGCCACGTATGACGAGATCTCGCAGGACGGTACGTACATCAAGGATGGTCCCGTCACCGCAGCGCTCTTCGTCAACCGCGGCAAGGAATATCGCGCCGTACGTTACGTCGACCCCACCGGCCACGCGCACTACTACTCGCCCGAAGGTCGCAGCATGTATCGCGCGTTCTTGCGCACGCCGGTCGAATTCACGCGCATCAGCTCGCGCTTCAATCCAAGTCGTTTCCATCCCGTGTTGAACACGATTCGCGCGCATAAAGGCGTGGATTACGCGGCACCCACGGGCACGCCGGTGAAGGCCGCAGGTGACGGGCGTGTCCAGTTCGCCGGCCGTCGCGGCGGTTACGGCAACGTGCTCGAGATCGTGCATCCACGCGGCGTCGTCACGGTTTACGGCCATCTTTCGCGCTTTGCGGGCGGCGTGCGCACCGGAACGAAGGTGACGCAGGGCGAAGTCGTGGCGTTCGTGGGCATGACGGGGCTCGCGACTGGTCCGCACCTCCACTACGAATACCGCGTCAACGGCGTGCACAAGAACCCGCAGACTGTCGAGCTGCCCGGTGCAGCGCCCATCGAGGCGGACTGGCGCGCGGACTTCGAAGAGAAAACCGCATTGCTGCTCGCCGCCCTCGAAGCGCCGGCAGGCCCCGCCCTCGTTTCACGCTGATCTTCACTGCGGATTTTCGAGGTTGGCCGTTCTGCGGCGGGCCAACTGTAATGGAAAGGTCCCGCCGCCCGTGCTGTCATAGCGCACTTCGGCCGGGACCTCGAGATGGATTCACCAGACCTCAAAACGCCGGATTTCTATATCAACCGCGAGCTGTCGCTGCTGGAATTCAACCAGCGCGTGCTCGCACAGGCACTCGATGAATCCGTGCCGCTGCTGGAGCGGCTGAAGTTCCTGTCCATCTCCTCGAGCAATCTCGATGAATTCTTCGAGATCCGCGTTGCGGGGCTCAAGCAGCTGCAGGAGCTGGGCTCCGGACCGATGGCGCCCGATGCCCTGTCGATCCCCGAGCAGCTCGTCGCGATTCACGAGCGCGCGCTCAAGCTAGTTGCAGATCAGTACAACTGTCTCAACGAAGTGCTGTTGCCCACGCTGCGTTCGAAGGGCATCCGCCTACTCAATCGCAAGGAATGGAGCCCGGATCTCGAGCGCTGGCTCGAACAATATTTCGAGCGCGAAGTCGAGCCCGTGCTGAGCCCGCTCGGACTCGATCCGGCGCGGCCTTTTCCGCGCATCCAGAACAAGAGCCTCAACTTCATCGTGCATCTGCAAGGCAAGGACGCGTTCGGCCGCGACAGCGATCTCGCGATCGTGCAGGCGCCGCGCTCACTGCCGCGGGTCGTGCCGGCTCCGCCGTCGAGCGGCCAGGGTGCGTTCGTATTGCTCTCGCAGATCGTGCACGCGTTCGTGCACAAACTGTTCGTCGGCATGGAAATGCTGGGCTGTTATCAGTTCCGCGTCACTCGCAACAGCGATCTCTTCGTCGATGAAGAAGAAATCGACGACCTGCGCCGCGCATTGGAAGGCGAGCTCGCCCACCGGCGTTATGGCGCGGCCGTGCGTCTCGAGACTTCGCGCGACATTCCGGAAGACATGACGCGTTTCCTGCTCAAGCAGTTCGCGCTCAGCGACGTCGACCTGTACCAGATGCCCGGCCCGGTGAACCTGAACCGCCTCTCGGCGATCTACGATCTCGCGCAGCGGCCAGACCTGAAGTATCCGGTCTTCACGCCAGGATTGCCTCCGCGCCTGACAGCTGCGCCGGATCTGTTCTCGGTCATCCGCCAGGCCGACATGCTGCTGCATCACCCTTTCCAGAGCTTTGCGCCGGTGATGGATTTCGTGCGTCAGGCCGCGGCGGATCCGCAGGTTCTGGCGATCAAGCAGACGCTCTATCGCACCGGCCACGAGTCGCCGGTCGTCGACGCGCTCGTCACCGCCGCGCATGCGGGCAAAGACGTTACGGTGATCGTCGAGCTGCGCGCGCGCTTCGACGAAGAAGCCAATATCGAGCTCTCGAATCGTCTGCAGGAAGCCGGCGCGCACGTCATGTATGGCGTGGTGGGCTACAAGACGCACGCCAAACTCACGCTCGTCGTTCGACGCGAGCCGGGCGGAATTCGCCGTTACTGCCATCTCGGCACCGGCAACTACCATCCACGCACCGCGCGCGCCTACACAGACTACGGCCTCTTCACCTGCGCCGACGAAATCGGCCAGGACGTGCACGAGCTGTTCCTGCAGCTCACCAGTCTCACTCAAACGCCGAAGCTGTGTTGCCTGCTGCAGTCGCCGTTCGGTCTGCACGAGGCCGTGCTCGCGAAGATCGAGCGCGAAGCCGACCTCGCCCGCACTGGCAAGCCCGCACGCATCATTGCGAAGATGAATGCATTGGTGGATCCGCAAGCGATCGAAGCGCTGTATCGCGCATCGCGCGCGGGCGTGAAGATCGATCTCATCGTGCGCGGCGTGTGTGCACTCCGCCCTGGAATTCCCGGCGTTTCGGAGAACATTCGCGTCCGCTCGATCGTCGGGCGCTTCCTCGAGCACTCGCGCGTTTTCTATTTCCAGAACGATGGCAGTCCGGAGATGTATTGCGCGAGTGCGGACTGGATGGAGCGCAACTTCTTCCGTCGCGTCGAGGTGGCTTTCCCCATTCGTCGCGAAGCGCATCGCACGCGCATTCTTCATGATCTCGAAACGTATCTGCGCGACGACACGCAGTCCTGGGATCTGGGGCGCGACGGCCTGTATTCGAAGATCGTGCCGTCGACGGAATCGCCGATCGGCTCGCAGGCACAGCTGCTCGCGAAGTACGCCGCCGGCCCCGGGACGGCGATCAAGATCTGATCGGGATCAGCCGCGAGTGCTGAACACGCGCAGCCGGAAGCCGTGCGGCTTCAGGTGGTCGATCTCCTGCTGAAGATCCGCGGTAGTCAGGGGGTGATCGCGCAGCCAGCGGCCCGGAAACTTGATTTCGAGCGTATGGCCGCGCGCGAGCAGCTCGATCGGCGGCAGCGCCGCCGCACTCCGACCTCGATGCAGCAGCACGGCCAGCCGCAGCAGCACGATCAGGAACACGCTATCCCGATCCCACGGTGGGACCAGCTCGTCGAGCCCTTCGAGCGAGAGCTTGCGACGATGCCCACCGACTAGACGTGCCAGCAGCTGCTGCTCCTCGCGCGGAAAACCCTGCATATCGGCGTTCGCGAGCAGATAAGCGCCGTGCCGGTGATAGCCGTTGTGCGAAACGTCCAGCCCGATCTCATGCAGGCGCGCGGCCCACTTGAGCATTAGGTCAGCGAGCGGATCGTCGAGCTTCCACGCGGCGCGCGTCTGCGCCAGAAAATCCCGCACCGTCGCCTCGACGCGTTCGGCCTGCGCGAGCTCGACGTGATAGCGCTCTTGCATGCTCCGAACGCTGCGCTCACGCGCGTCTTCGTCCGTGAAGCGCCCGACGATGTCGTAGAGCAGGCCGTCGCGCATCGCGCCGTCGGCAATACGCATGGATTCGATGCCGAGCACGTCGAACACTTCCGTCAGGATCGCCGTGCCGCCGGGAAACACCGGTCGGCGCTCATCGGTGATCGATGCGAGATTCAGCTCGCGCGTCGAGCCTCGGTCGACCAGGTATTCGAGCACGCGTTTCAAGCCATCGCGCGTGATCGACGTGCAGGACGGATCGAGCTCCCGCATCGCCTCGCCAATTGCGCGCACGGTGCCGGAGCTTCCGGCCGCGCTCACCCAGCCGCGACGACGAAACGCCGCCTGCACCGGCTCGAGCTCCAGACGAGCGGCCACGCGCGCCCGATCGAGCCGCTTCTCTGTGATCTTGCCGTCACGGAAGAATCGCTCGCTCAGCGCCACGCAGCCCATCTGCAGGCTTTCCAGCTCGAGCGGCGTGAGCCCTTCGCCGATGATCAGCTCCGTGCTGCCACCGCCGATGTCGACGACAAGGCGCCTGCCGGGTTCGCTCGACACGGTGTGCGCGACGCCCGAGTAGATGAGCCGCGCTTCTTCCATGCCGGAAATGATTTCGATCGGATGTCCGAGCGCTTCACGCGCGCGTTCGAGGAATGCCTGCTTGCGTCGGGCGACGCGCAAGGCGTTCGTGCCGACTACGCGGACGCTGCGGGCATGCATCGCCCGCAGTCGCTGGCCAAATCGCTGCAGGCAAGCGAGCGCGCGTGCCGCGGCTTCCTTGTCGATGCGGCCGTTCTCTTCGACGCCAGACGCCAGGCGTACCATCTCGCGCAGCCGGTCGATGACGACGAGCTGCCCGTGCGAGTAACGCGCCACGACCATGTGGAAACTGTTGGAGCCGAGATCGACCGCCGCCAGCACGTCCGGCACGGTGCGTGCGGAGGGAGCGATGCGGGCTTCGGCGGGAGAGCGGGCGGTAGGGGCCTGTCTCACGCGGGACGCCGATGCGTCAGGTGGAGAAGGAGGAGCCGCAGCCGCACGTCGTAGTGGCGTTCGGATTGCGGATCACGAACTGGGCGCCGTCCAGGCCTTCCCGGTAGTCGATTTCAGCGCCGCCGAGGTACACGACACTCATGGGGTCAACGAGCAGCTTGACGCCCTGGTTCTCGACGCACGTGTCGCCGTCCTGGGTTTGCTCATCGAATTCGAAGCCGTATTGCAGGCCGGAGCAACCGCCCCCCTGCACGAACACGCGGAGCATGAGGTTGGGATTGCCTTCGCCACGGATCAGGTCGCCCACTTTGCGGGCCGCTGCGTCTGTGAAGACCAGCGAGGGCCCAAGATTGGCGACATCGTCCAGCACGGCTTCAGCCGAAGCAGCGTGGGTCGAGTCCAGGGGAGAAACAGTGCTCATCTTCCGCCTTGTCGATCAGTCGTGTGGCCGATCAGCCGTGTAGCCAGTGTAGGAGCCCCCCGCCCCGCGGTAAAGGAACAAGGCCCCAGTGCGTCGCTCCGCCGCGTCAGGGCCCCTTCTTGACCGAAGCTGAGGCCAGCGCAGGGTCAATGGTGGCGGCGGGCGAGTTTGGCAAGGGCACGAGCTTGCCCATGATCTCGGCGCCCAGCGTCATCTCGATGATTCCGTAATGAACATTGCCTTGCACGCGGGCCTTCGCACCGAGCACCACGCGGTCGCGCGCCAGGATGTCCCCCGTAACCGCGCCATTCAGCATGACGTTGGGCACTTCCACACTGCCTTCGATCGAGCCCGTTTCACTCACTGACAGGGTTGCCGCGGGATCGCCGACGGCGCGGACATTCCCAGCTACCCGCCCGTCGAGGTGCAGGCCGCCCGTGAACTCCACATCGCCCTGTACTCGCGCGGACTTGCCCACCAGCGTGTCGATCCGTGCATTGGTCTTCGAATCCCGGCCAAACATAAATCTCGTGTGCTCCCGCTCGCGTCAGCCTGCGTCGACGTTCCAGGGGAACGTCTGGGTGACCGGCGAGATGCCCTTCTTGCCCGAGCGTACCTCGATGGTGAGACGCTCCGGGGTGAAGCCCGCCGGGATGGCAATTTCCTGCTCGAAGTTCTGGAAATACCTGAAGGTAAAGGGTAACTCACGCACCTTGCCGCCGGTCAACGCGCCCAGGTCCAGCATGCCGGCCGCGCCGCCGTCACGCGCGCCTTCGGCTGTGAGCGCGAGGGCTCCGGTGACAACATCTTCCGGCCGCACGGAGCGGACCAGATTCATACGGACCAGGTAACGTCCAGGCTTCGTTCCCGCGCCGATGCGCAGCTGCTGGATCTTCACGCCCGGCGAGGTCGCGGACTGCGCCACGATCCCCCTGTAAAACTCCAGCTCCTGCTTCTGGCGCCCCACTTGCTGCTGGAGGTCACCGATGGTGCGGGAAACTTCCGCCTGCTCCTGGGCCCTGCCGACGCGAATGGTGTCGAGCTCGGCAAGGCGCGTCCGCAGCTCCCGGTTCGCCTTCTCCAGGCGGTCCATGTTCACTTCGTGTTCGGCGCGCTCCTGCGAGACGGCGAGGCGGTCGTAGCCCGCATCGAAGCGGCCCAGCTCATAGACGACATAAAGCGCGAAGGCGGCCAGGAGGGTGAGGGCGATCACGGTCAGCACCCGTCGGGCCGGGGCGTAGGTCCGCACCACCAGATTCGACGAGGATTTGGGACTGACGCTACGGGCCATTCTTCGGACTATGCGCTCGCGTCTCGCAGCGAAACGTTCGATTACTCGACGGATGCGGCAGCGTGGCCGGCCAGATCCGCGACGACTTCCGGCCACCACTGCGGGTGATGGGGCACCTGCCCGCCGGCGAATGCGATGGCGGCCAGCTCCGTCAGAGCCTGCGTGTACACGGGCCGCTTGAAGTAGATGACTTCGCGCACCGGATCCCACCATGAAGCCCAGCGCCACTGATCGAATTCCGGCTCGCTGGTGCTATCGAAGGCGAAGGGAAGATTGTCTCGCTTCGCGCGAAGCAGGAACCACCGCTGCTTCTGCCCGATGCAGATCGGGTGGCGATTGCGACGAACGAACTTGTGCGGCAACCGATAGCGGATCCATTCGGCCGTGCGGCCGACGATGTCTACGTCTGCGCTGCCCAGCCCGATTTCTTCGTGCAGCTCGCGGAACACAGCCTCTTCGAGGCCTTCACCGCGCCGGATCCCGCCTTGAGGAAACTGCCACCCGCGCCCGCCCGTGCGGCGACCCAGGAATACCTCGCCGGCGCCGTGCATCAGGACGATGCCGACGTTTGCGCGATAGCCGTCTGAGTCAATCACGTCGCTCATAAAGTGCTTGGAGTCTGCCACAAGGTTGCGCGAGGCGGGCGATGGGCCGTTAAGCTCGTCCGATGTCTCGCACTGTGTGGTTCGGGCCGGGCTCGACCCGGCGGCTCATCGCGCTATTGATGCTGGCGACAGCCGTCTTCGTCGCAGCGCTGCTGATCGGCAGTTCCGGCATCACGTTGAAGCACGCCCTCGCGGCGCTCGCCGGCACGGGCGACGATTCAGCCCGCAGCGTGATGCTCGAGGTGCGCCTGCCACGTTTGCTTGCGGCATTCGGCGTCGGCGGCCTTCTCGCCGTGGCAGGTGTGCTGCTACAAGCGCTCTTCCGAAACCCGCTGGCAGATCCCTATGTGCTAGGGGTCTCCGGCGGTGCCGCGATCGGCGCATTGCTCGCCATGGTTGCCGGCGCTTCAGCCGTGCTTGTTCAATCTGGCGCAGTTGCGGGCGCGCTGTGTGCCGTCGCCATCGTTTATCTGCTGGCTCGCGGCGGCGGGACGGCGCGGCTGCTGCTCACCGGGGTCGTGATGGCGAGCGCGTCGGGCGCGTTCATCAGCGTGCTGCTTTCCATCGCGGACTCTTCGCGGGTGAGAAGCATGGTGTTCTGGCTGGCGGGCGACCTCGGTTGGGCGCCCAGCCCCACGGCCAGTGTCATCTCGGCACTTGCCGCCGTGGTACTTGCGGTGTTGCTGGCCCGTCCGCTCAACGTCCTCGCCTCCGGCGAGCTTCGCGCGAGAAGTGTCGGGCTGGAAGTGGATCGGTGGCGAATGATCGTGTTCATCGCCTGCGCGGCGATCACAGCGGTGGCGGTAGTGAGTGCGGGAACGGTGGGATTTGTCGGGTTGATCACCCCGCACGTGGTCCGGCTGCTATTCCGAACTAGCGATCACCGCATTGTTGCGCCGGCTGCAGCGGTGTTGGGCGGAACGCTGCTCGCGGCGGCAGATCTCGTGGCACGCACGATTGCTTCGCCGAGGCAGTTGCCCGTGGGCGCAATCATGGCACTGGTGGGAGCGCCGCTCTTCATCGCGTTACTGCGGCATCGAAGCCGAGCGCTCAGCTGAAGCATCTGCCGACTCGCAAAAACCAACTGGTTTTTGCGAAACCACCTATCGCCCGCTAGCTCACGATATTTCGCGAAATCGCCACGCGATTCCGCCCACCCGCTTTCGAGCGATAGAGCGCGGCATCCGCCTCGGCCATCAGGTGCTCGGCGAGTAGTTTGTGATCGCGTGTATCGTGCTTCGGCTCCGCGACCGCTACGCCGATGGACAGCGTGACGTGTTCAAAACGTTCCGCATCGATCTGAACCGGCGTACCGCGCACTGATTCGAGCACGCGTTGGGCAACGCGCTCACCATCCTGCAGATCGCCTTGAGGCAACACGATGGCGAACTCGTCACCGCCAAAACGCGCGCCGATATCACTCACACGCATTTCAGCAGCGATGCGCCTCGCCACTTCACGCAGCACGGCGTCGCCACCGAGGTGCCCGTTCTTATCGTTGATCGGCTTGAAGTTGTCGACGTCGATCATCAGACACGCAATCGGCTGGCGGAAGCGCTGAGCGCGCGCCAACTCTTCACGCAGACGTGCGTTGAGATAACGACGGTTGTGGAAGCCAGTGAGGAAATCTGTGAGGCCGCTGCGGAGAAGGCGCGCGCGATTCGCTGCGTTTTCGATGCACAGCGCGGCTACCGCGCCGAGATGCGCGAGAAAGTCGCTGGCGAGCTCGGCGTTGAAACGACCGGGGTCATAGCTCGCGAAGGTGAGCACGCCGTCCATCTGCTCGTTCCGGCGCAGCGGAATGAGCGCGAGGCTGCCCACGCGGGAAAGGCCAGCGCAAAAGAAATCATGCTCTGTCGGATTGAACGAGCCGAGCCAGGGCTGATCGAGACGAGCGAGATACGGCAGCAAGGACGCCGTGGAGTCCGTGAACTGCACCTGCGGCAGCTTTTCGAAGATGGCAGCGTCGTCCCAGAGCAGATGACGCAGCTCGTACTGCGGATCATCGAGCGTGAGGGTCACGAGGTCGAGCTGATAGGAGCGGCGCAGGCCGTGAATCAGCTTTTCGAAAAGCGCGTGCAACGTCGCGGCGCGCAGCAGCTCGAGCTCGCGTTCTTGGGTCTTGCGCAGCAACGAGTCGTTGCGGGCAGCCTGCTCTTTCAGCTCCGCGAGGTGTGCGGTGAGCCTGCGATTTTCGGCGAGCAGATCTTCTGCCCGACCGGCAGTGGTGTCACGCGGCCGTGAACCGGAGTGCGATCTGCCTCCGTATGACTGATGCGCCATCGAACATCTATCCCCATGCGGTGCTCAGCACCGTCAGGCACGACGTTCTGTCACGCTCCGACGGTCTTCGAGATAATCCCGCCCACGTCTCATCAGGGCAACGAACGAATCGTGATCCTGTGACAGGATCGCGGTTCGGATGCGCTCGACGGCCTTTGCCAGCGCTTCCAGCGACTCTGCACCGTAGTCGTTCAAGCTCTGGATCTCGTAATACAGCTCCGGACTTTCCTGTGCCACGCGCGTCGCCACGTCGAGCTGCGAATCGAATGTCGTACTCGCGAGCTTCACCAGTCGGGGCGCAGCCTCCCCGCTCTCCGCCAGTGCCGTGAAGAACGCGATGTTGAGCGCGTGGGACAGGCCCAGCACGTACGCGATCAGCCGATCGTGATCGTCCAGGCTCATCACGACCTGCTCGGCCATGGTCGGGCCGAACAGCTCGCGGGCTTTTTCCAGCGCTTCGGCGTGGCCGAGGTCGACAAAAATCACATGACGGCCCGACAGCAGCTGCGTGTCCGGCCCGAACATCGGGTGGATCGACGTGACGCGCACCCCATGCGCCTTCAGCGCCTGCAGACCCGCGCGCAGCGGACTCTTCAGCGAGCCCACATCCAGCACGACGCCGGGCGGACGGCGCAGAGCGAGATCCTTGAGGATCGCGTCCGTCACACTGAGCGGCGTGGCGCAAATGATGTAGTCGTGCTTCAGGTCGGTTTCGCGCCAGTCCTTCACGTGCGGGAAATCGGCGGGGGTGCCCGTCGGGTCCGCCACTTCCACGGCGAACCCCTGCGTGCTCAGGAATTCCGCGAACCAATGACCCATCTTGCCGGCGCCGCCGATGACCAGCACGCGACGGCCCGAGCCCGTGCCCTTCGACTGCACGCTCGCCTGTTCCTGCGTGGTCAGGGAATTGCGAATCAGCAGGCGCATCAGCTCTTCCGCGAGATCCGGCGCGACGCCGAGCGCTTCCGCCTTGGTGCGCGCGGCGAGAATGACTTCGCGCTCACGCTCATAGTCCCGCGTGGCACGGCCGGTGCTGCGCTTCACGCGCGCGACTTCGCCACTCAGCTGCTTGCGTTCCGCGACGAGCGCGAGGATTTCGTCGTCGATGCCATTGATGCGACGGCGCAGGTCGTCCAGGGTTACGTCGTCGCTCATGGGAGATCGCTCGTGGGCAGGAGGTGAACAGGGCCTGCCTTTCTATCGACCTGCCGACGGGGCCGCAAGTGTGACCTGGGCTCCCAGGCACCTGGATGCCTGGGAGCCCACCCTGTGGGGTCAGGCAGCCTGAAGATCGGCTGCCGTGATACCCGCGGGAGTACCCGTGAGCAGGCCGCGCGTACGGCCTCGGATAAACAAAATTGCCGCGAGGGGCGGGCTAATACCGCCGGATCACCCACATCGACTCGTTCCGGAACCCGGGTTCGAAGCTAGTCCTCCGAAGCTGAACGGACGCTGAACTGGAGCGGTGCGGGATGACTTCGCATGCGTGTGGGCGGCGGACCCACTACCATCGCGGCATGCTCCAGGACACGCCCGCCCCCTCTGAGGTTTTGTCAGAACCCCTTCCGCCCGAGCCGCTGACTCTCGCGGCCGCTTGGCTTGCGCAGGCGTGGAAAGAGAAGCGACAACCCAATCCCAACGCCATGGTGCTCGCGACGAGCACGCCGGAAGGCCAGCCTTCCGCGCGCGTGGTCCTGTGCAAGGACATCGTGCCGCAGCCGGGCTTCGTGGTTTTCTACACGAACTACCAGTCGCGCAAGGGGCGCGAGCTCACCGCAAATCCTCGTGCCGCGATCGTGATCCACTGGGATCACCTGCATCGGCAGGTCCGCGTCGAAGGCCGCATCGTCAAAGCGCCCGAGGCGGACAGCGATACATATTTCGCTTCGCGCGCGCGGGAAAGCCGCGTCGGCGCGTGGGCCAGCCAGCAGAGTCAGCCCGTGGCCTCGCGCCAGGCACTGCTCGATGCGGTAGAGGCAACTGGCAAGCGCTTCACCGAAGCCACCGTGCCACGACCGCCGCATTGGGGTGGCTTTCGTCTCTGGGCAGAAGCGGTGGAGCTGTGGGTCGAAGGCAATGCGCGCATCCATGATCGGGCCCGCTGGTCCCGCACGCTGACGCCGGGCGGCACCAACGATTTCGAGCCAGGTCCCTGGACCGCGACGCGCCTGCAGCCCTGATCCCCTGTGTGGAAGCTCATTCGTGTGACGCTGCTGTTGCTCGTGCTGTTCGGCGTGGGCGCTACCACCATCCTTGACCGCATCAACACCACGAGCTGGGACAAAACACTGTGGGTCGGCGTCTTTCCGATGAACGCGGATGGCAGCTCGGTGGCCGAGAGCTACGTCCGCAGCCTGAAGGTCGAGGATTTCGCGGGGCTCGAAACGTTCTTTGCGAGTGAGGCCGCGCGCTACGGCGTGAAAGTGGGCCGGCCGGTGCGGATCGAGCTGTATCCATCGCCGAAGGATCTGCCGCCCGCACTCGCGCCCCGGGCAAACATACTCCAGACAATCTGGTGGAGCCTGAAGATGCGCTGGTACGCGCGCACCGCCGCGAGCGTGCCGGGTCGCGCGCCTTCGCACATCCGGGTGTTCGTGCTCTATCACGATCCCGCGCTCAATCCGCGTGTGCCCCATTCACTGGGACTTCAGAAAGGACTTGTCGGTGTGGTGCATGCATTCGCCGATAAGCGCATGGCGGGTGCCAACAACATCGTCATCGCACACGAAACCTTCCACACGGTCGGCGCGACGGACAAATACGACCTGGCGAACGGCGCGCCGCTGTATCCCGAGGGCTTTGCCGAACCGGAACGTTCACCGCGCTTTCCTCAGCGATACGCGGAGATCATGGCCGGCCAGCGCGCGGTGTCCGACACGGAACACGAGATGCCGGCGAATTTGCGCAGTGTGCGCGTCGGCGAGCAGACGGCCGCGGAGATTGGATGGACGGCCCGATAACACTCGCCGCGCGTTCGATCGGGATCTCGGTCGGCGCGCGTCAGCTCGTCACGGAATTCTCCGTCGCGTTTTCGTCTGGTGACTTCATCGCCATCCTCGGCCGCAACGGCAGCGGCAAGACGCTCACGCTGCACACGCTTGCGGGACTGCGGCGTCCTCAGCACGGAGCGATCGAGATCGAGGGCCAGCCGCTCGCGGCGATGAAACGCCGCGCCGTGGCTCGCAAGGTCGGCCTGCTGATGCAGGATCTCGAAGAGTCCTTCACGACGACGGCACTCGAAATGGTGCTGATCGGGCGGCATCCGCATCTCGAGCCCTGGCAATGGGAAAGCACGCTGGACGAGCATCTCGCACGCGAGGCGCTCGCTCGCGTGAACATGCTGGAGCTTGCGAGCCGCACGACCGATGGGCTGTCCGGCGGCGAACGACGGCGCGTGGCGATTGCTTCGCTGCTCGCGCAGTCACCGGACGTGTTCCTGCTCGATGAGCCGACGAATCATCTCGATCCTCATCATCAGCTCGCAGTGCTCGAGCTGTTCCGGCAGCAGACGGTGGACGGACGTACTGTCATTGCCACGCTGCACGACCCCACGCTGGCTGCGCGCTTCGCAAATCGCGTGATCCTGCTGTTTGGCGATGGCCGGTGGACGAGCGGCCCCACGAACGAAACGCTCACTGCTGAGTCGTTGAGCCAGCTGTATCTGACGCCGATGGTGGAGATCGCGGCGGAAGGGCGGCGGGCGTTCGTCAACGCCTGAGGCAATAGCGCGATAGCGGATGGTGGGATAGCCCCGTTAGAGCTACCGGAACCGCGGGCCTGCGGAGCTGCTGGGGACTATTAGCGCCGCAGCCTAACGCAGCGCTTCGCTGATCACTCCGTGAAGCACGCCATTCGTCGCGAGCACGCTCGTCGTTTCCAGTCCGATCTCTGCACCCTGCAAATCCGTAAACGTCCCGCCCGCCTCACGCACGATCACCGTGAGCGCCGCGATGTCGAGAATGTTCACATCGGCTTCGATCACCACATCCAGCGAGCCGCGCGCGAGCAGGTGGTAATGCACGAAATCCCCATAGCCACGGATGCGGCTGATGCGGGGAATGAGCGCACCGAGTCGTGCCCAACCCTGAGGCGAGCGCGCGAGCGTTTTCAGATTGCCGGTCGAAACGATCGTGCTCGACAGCTCCGCGGTCTGGCTCACAAGGATGCGGCGGCCATTGAGGTTCGCACCGTTACCCTCTTCCGCCCAAGCGAGCTCGCCGTAAGCCGGAGCGCTCGACACACCCAGCACCAGCCGTCCGCCACGCATGAGCGCAATCTGCGTCGAGAAGAACGGGCATTCGCGCACGAACGACTTCGTGCCGTCGATGGGATCGACGAGCCAGAGATTCTCCGCGCCGAGCGCGTGCTGGCCGGTTTCCTCGCCGTAGAAACCATACGTGGGAAACCGCTTTGTGAGGATCGAACGGATCGCCTCTTCCGACTTCACATCCGCTTCGGTGACAGGCGATGCATCGGCCTTGGTATGCACGGCAAGATTGCGCTGATACATCGATCGGATGATCGTCGCAGCAGCCTCTGCGGCGTCGAGCGCGGCCTGGAGCTCTTTCGAATTCACGGTGGCGTTTCCATTCTTCGGCGAGCGTGCGAATCTACCGCGAATGGGAAACCGGCTCAGCAAGATCTACACGCGCACGGGCGACGACGGCACCACCGGCCTTGGCGACGGCACGCGCGTGCGCAAGGACGACCGGCGGGTCGAGGCCTATGGCACGACCGATGAGCTGAACAGCGCCATCGGCATTTTGCTCGCGATTCCGGCGCTGCCGCCGGGCGTGGCGGACTGTCTCGTGGAAGTTCAGCACGAGCTGTTCGATCTCGGCGGCGAGCTTTGTATTCCCGGCCATCGGGCGATCCAGGCCGGGCACGTCACCCGCCTCGAAGATGCGCTGGATGGTTTCAACGAGGCTCTGCCCCCGCTCAAGGAGTTCATCCTGCCCGGCGGCGGGCCCGGTGCAGCGGCGTGTCATCTGGCCCGAACGATTGCGCGCCGCGCCGAGCGGCGCGTATGGACTCTGGCGTCATCCGAAGCGGTGGCGCCCGAGGTAACTCAGTATCTCAACAGGCTTTCGGATTTGCTGTTCGTGCTCGCGCGAGTGATTGCGCGCCACGAGCGCGGCACCGAAGTGCTGTGGCGGCACGACCGAAAGAAATCTTGACCGAGCGACTGGCTGGCCGAGGCGTCGTCAGAGCGCCGCGCGAAACCTCGCCCAGTCGAACGACGGGCCCGGATCGGTTTTGCGGCCAGGCGCGACATCGCTGTGTCCCACGATGTGCTCGCGACTCAGCGAAGGGTACGCAACCAGCAGAGCCTTGATGAGCGCGACCAGACTGTCGTACTGCGCAGCTTCGTACGGCACGTCGTCTGTCCCTTCCAGCTCGACGCCGATGGAAAAATCGTTGCACGCGCTGCGGCCCCGATATTCCGAACGGCCCGCATGCCACGCCCGCTCGCCGAACGGCACGTACTGCACGATCTCGCCGTCACGCCGGATCAACGCGTGCGTGGACACACGGCCCGGCGGAATCGTCGCGAAATAAGGATGCGCATCGGGCGGCAGGTTGCCCGTGAACAATCGATCGATCCAGGGCCCACCGAATTCCGCGGGCGGCAGGCTGATGCCGTGAACGATGATGAGCTCGGGCAATGTGCCCGCGGGCCGCGCATCGAAATGCAAGGTGAGCACCTGCCGCGCGGACAACAGCAATCCCGTCGCGGGATCGACACGCAGGCTTTGCGGTGAACGGTGCTCTGGCATGGCGGCGGATCATGCCACAATGCCTGCGCATCGACTGTGAGCACGATCCAGGATGAATCGATGACGTCCCACATCAAACTCGGCAACGAGGCCTATGCGCTGCGCGACCTGGCGCACGTGTGGCACCCCTGCACGCAGATGAAGGATCACGAGCAGCTGCCGATGATCCCGATTCGTTACGGGGAAGGCGTGTGGCTCGAGGATTTTTCCGGCAAACGCTATCTCGACGCCATCAGCTCGTGGTGGGTGAACCTGTTCGGCCACTCGAATCCGCGCATCAACGCCGCGATCACGCGACAGCTCGGGCGTCTCGAGCACGTGATTCTCGCCGGCTTCACGCACGAGCCGGTGATTGCGCTCAGCGAGGCACTGGTGAATCTCGCGCCACCGGGTCTCACGCGCTGCTTCTATGCCGACAACGGTTCGTCGGCGGTCGAAGTCGCGTTGAAGATGAGCTTCCACTACTGGCGCAATGTCGGCCGCACCGAGAAACGTCGCTTCATCACACTGACGAACAGTTATCACGGCGAGACGCTCGGCGCGTTGTCCGTCGGCGATGTCGAGCTCTACAAGAGCACGTACAAGCCGCTGCTGCTCGATGTGATCACCGTGCCTACACCGGATTGTTATGAGCGCGAACCCGGCGAATCGTGGGAGCATCACTCACGCCGCAAATTCGCGTTGATGGAGGCAACGCTCGAGCAACATGCGGGCGAAACAGCCGCCGTCATCGTCGAGCCCCTCGTGCAATGTGCAGGCGGCATGCGCATGTACGATCCGATTTATCTGCAGCTGCTGCGCGAAGCATGCGATCGGCATCAGGTGCATCTGATTGCAGACGAGATCGCGGTCGGCTTCGGCCGCACCGGCACGATGTTCGCGTGTGAGCAGGCGGACATCACACCCGATTTCATGTGCCTTTCGAAAGGGCTCACCGGCGGCTACCTGCCGCTGTCTGCGGTGATGACGACGCAGCCTGTTTACGATGCGTTCTACGATGAGTACGCGAAGCTGAACGCGTTTCTTCATTCGCACAGCTTCACGGGCAACCCGCTCGCGTGCACGGCCGCGCTCGCGACACTGTCGATCTTCAAGGAAGACGACATTCTGGAAGCCAATCGCGGCCTGGCCGCGCATCTGGGCGCGAAGGCGCGGGAACTGTCGGATCATCCACACGTCGCCGAGGTGCGGCAGCGGGGCATGATCGTCGCGGCGGAAATGGTTCAGGACAAGAAGAGCCGTGCGCAGTATGACTGGCGGGAGCGGCGCGGGCTGCGCGTTTACAAGCACGGACTCGAGCGCGGTGTGCTGCTACGGCCCGTCGGCAATGTCGTCTACTTCATGCCGCCGTACGTCATCACGCCGGACGAGATCGACTTCATGGTCACCGTTGCACGCGAAGGCATCGAGGCTGCCACGTGCGACTGACGCGGGTGTTTGTCGAGGAGCCGCTCGCAACGGGAAGCACCCTCAGCATCGGCGGTTCGGCAGCCAATCACATCATGCGCGTACTGCGGGCACGCGAAGGCGATGAGCTGACGTTGTTCGATGGACGCGGCGGCGAATACGGCGCGCGCGTTGCCGGCTTCCGCAAGGACTCCGTGCAGGTCGAGGTCAAAGAGCATCGCGACGTGGAGCGCGAATCCGCGCTCGACCTCACGCTCGCGCAAGGCATCTCGCGCGGCGAGCGGATGGACTGGGTGATGCAGAAGGCGACGGAGCTCGGCGTCACTCGCATCATTCCTGTTGTTACCGAGCGAACAATGGTGAAGCTGGACGAACGTCAGGCGGAGCGCAAGATCGAGCACTGGCGGGCAATCGTTATCTCGGCCTGCGAGCAGTGCGGACGCAATCGCGTGCCGGAAGTCGCGCTACCGATGCCATACATCGAAGCCGTTCGCTCGATCGATGCTGAGGTCACTCGCGTGCTGCTTTCGCCCAGCGGCACGCTGCGCGCCCGGGATCTCGGCCATTCCACACGTATCGCCATGCTCATCGGCCCGGAGGGCGGGCTTTCGGACAACGAGCAGGAAGCGGCGCTGGCCGCCGGCTTCCAGCCCCTGCGCATGGGGCCGCGTATTCTTCGAACTGAGACGGCTGCCATTGCAGCGTTGGCTGCTCTCCAGCACAACTTCGGAGACATATGAGATATCTCGTCATCGCCGTGCTGGCGCTCGTGCTGGGTGCGTTTGCCGCCCGTTCCTATTACAAAAAGGACGAGCCCGAGCCCGTCGATCCGATCAACGTGATGATCCTGCAAATGAAGACGCACGCGATCATCGAGCACGAACGACAGGTCGCCGTGTGGTACCGCGCGTGCCCCGATGTGGCCGGCATCGACCCCGAGATTTTCATCGCATGGCCCGCGAAGCTGTCCTACGAGCTCGAGCTGAATGACGTCACCATGGAACGCGCCGGGGACACGCTGAAAGTGCACACGCGCGCGATCCACACCGACGAGCCGGCGGTGCCGTCGGATTTTCTCGACTATCTCTCCACCAGCTCGCTCTTCACGTTCACGAACGAGCAGGGCCTCGTGAATCGCGAGATCCAGAAGTCGTCGCCGCTCGCGCGGTACCTCACGGCGTATTACCTGCTGCGCGATGAATCCCTGCGCGGCGACTTCGCGGCGGAGGTGGAAGGTCTCGTCACCCGCATGGCCGGCGCGCTCGGCGTGCCGGTGACTAAAGTGGAAGTGGATATCGCAAAGGAAGACGTGCGATTGCCAAAGCTTCCAGGCCTGGAGCTGTGCAAGGGAAGCGCGGCGTCGGTGAATGGGCTGCCGTTTGCGCGGCTGGAGGACAAGAACACGGTCCCGATCGCCTTCCGCCCGCCGCCGTCGAGCCGTACACCGTCCGCTCCAACCGGCCAGCCTGCTGGCAAGCCCGAAGGCATCGCGAGCGTGTACGGGCCGGCGAAACCGGCCAAGTAGTGGGCGGTGTCCGCCGCTAAGAAGCGCTCGATGGCTGCTCGGGAAATAGCCCCGGCATCCAGCGCGAAGCCAACGTTGCCGGGAAAGTGAGCCGCAACGGAGCGCGCGGACCGTCGGAGACGAGCACGCCCTTCTCCATCAATGCCGCCGCCACGCGCCTCGCCTGCCGCTCGCCGGTGCCCACGGCGGAAGCGACATCAGCACGCGGGAGCTCGCCGCGATAGAGAACCGCTTCGAGCACGTTGCCAGACTTTGGCGGCAATGCATCGACGCGGATTTCTTCTTCCACCCACATGAGGATGCGTGCACGCAGCCGGTCCGGCTGCACCAGCTCTTCCATGAACTTCACCTGGTCGATGCACACGCCGAGAAAATAGCGTGTGAACTCAGCCAGCGCTTCTTCGCTCAGCGAGCCGCGGCCATCGAGATCGTTCCGTCTCGGCAGATCGCAGTTGGCGAGATGCTCCTTGTAAGCAGCAACGCTCCGCGCCAGCCCGCGTGCTGCTGACCAGATTCCGCCGGAATCGAGCGTTTCCAGCAGGCTGGCGTGAGACACGAGACGCGCCGTGCGTCCGTTACCGTCGAGAAACGGGTGGATCCACACCAGCCGGTGATGCGCCGCTGCCGCGGACAGAATCGATTCCGTTCTGCCGAGCCGGCTGTAAACCTCCTCGTACCGCGCGAGAAATCGCGGCACGGCGCCGGGGCTCACGGCCACATGCTGACCCACGCGTACATCGCGTTTGCGCAAATCGCCGGGCGCGACCTTCAGCCGCTCATGGGTATCCGGTTCTTCGACCCAGAGCAGCTCTTCGGGAAGCTGTGCGCAGAACCGTTCATGGACTTCCCTAATACCGGCCACAGTGAGCGCGCGGCCCGCTAAGCCACCGGCATCGATCCACTGCTGGACGGTGATGTGAGCTTTGGCCTCGAGTTGCAGGTCGCGCTTGCGGGGATCGCGGCTGTAGTCGTTGTTCAGCGCCCGCTCGATGTCGATCGGGTGGGTATCGTGGCCCTCGATGAGATTGCTGTAGTAGCAGTTCATCGCCCGAACGAGGTCGGCGAGCGAATTTCGCACGCCTTCCGGCAGGCTGCGGCGGAAGCCGGCGGAGAGCGAAGCCAGATCGACGGCGAGATCCGTCAGCTCCGGCCTGTGGCGCGAGGTTTCCCCGATGAGCAGCGGCTCCATGCGGGAGAGGCTTTCGCCGCGATCGGAGGCCGCCGGGATGTCCGCTTCCATGTCCGGATGCTACCGGATAGTAATTACATGTGCATCAGGTAGTTATGGCCAAGTGCAAGCGGCTTGCGTCCGCTTTGATGTCCGCTTCCGTGACCGGACAGGGGAAAGCATGGGCTGAGCCGATTTGCCACGCAAAAAGGCGGCGCCAAGACCTCCTGGTACCGCCTCTCAGCCGCAGCTCAGGCGCTGATGCGCGTCTCTTCCGCGATCATCTCTTCGATGCGGTCGAGGTCCGGCACCAGGGGCGCTTCGTTGACCATGCGCACCTGGCAGATGATCGGCGCGCGGTCCGGGAATACACGGGAGTTGTCTGGCCGGACCACGTCCGAGCTCACGCGGACTAGCTGCGGGAAGCCCTGCGAGATCAGCCCGAAATAACCCGCATCGACCTTCGTGCCCATGCACGGAAGCACGACGATGCGCGTGCGCCCTGAAGCCGGCGGGATGTTATTGCCGCAGGCGCCTTCGAACGAAACCAGCGGCACATGCCTTCCATTCCACGGCACCGTACCGACGTACCACGGCGGCGCGCCGGTCATCTCAGACGGCGTGAGAAAACCGATCACCTCAGCCACGCACGCACGCGGGATGATGAGCCGGCCGTCCGTGAGCGGGATCAGCAGGCTGTAGATTTCGGTGACTCGCTCGGCCATGTCCGCTGCTTTCCTATTGAATCCTGGCCTGTAAGCCCGTGCCTATTGATCGGGGCAAGTTGCGTCGTGCGCGGATCAGCCGCGCGCTTCGCTCGCTTCGATGAGACGACGCTGACCCTGCGCGCTGCGGTGCTGCTCTACCAGCGGCGCGATCGCGTCGAGCAATTGCGCTTCCTGATAAGGCTTGCCGAGGTAGTCGTTCACGCCGAGCTCGATCGCGCGCGCGCGATGTTTCTCGCCCACGCGCGACGTGATCATGATGATCGGCACGTCCTGCAGGCGCGGGTCGTTGCGCACGTGGCCGGCCACTTCGTAACCGTCCATGCGCGGCATTTCGATGTCGAGCAGGATGATGTCGGGCACGTGATCCTGCAGCAGGGTCACAGCATCGAGACCATCGCGCGCCGTGAGCACGCGCATGCCATTGCGCTCGAGCAGACGCTGCGTCACGCGACGAACGGTGATGGAGTCGTCCACCACCATGACGAACGTGCGGCGGTCTGTCTTCTCGCGCGACACCGGCTGCGCACGGCCGCGCCACTCGGCACGAACCAACGCACCGATGTCGAGAATCACGACGATGCGGCCGTCGCCCAGGATCGTGGCGCCCGAGATGCCGCGAATCGACGAGACCTGCGGGCCCACGCTCTTCACCACGATTTCACGGCTGCCCACGAGCTCATCCGCGATGAGGCCGGTGGAATGTTCACCGGCGCGCACGAGCACCACCGGAATGGTGACGTCCTGCTCCGGCAGCGGCGCGGCCTCGAGGCCCACGAAAGTCGCGAGATTCTGGAAGCGATATTTCTGGCCGTTGTAGTCGAAGGTGGGCTGATCGCGGCCGAGATGGCTCGTCACTTCCGCCTTCGACAGTCGCAACACGCCTTCCACGGTCGGCAACGGCAACGCGTAATACTCGTCGCCAGTGCGCACGACCAGCGCATGGCTGATCGCAAGAGTGAACGGCAGACGAATCGTGAACGACGAGCCCTGTCCCGCGCGCGTCTCCATATGAAGCGCGCCGCCGAGACGTTTGATCTCGGTCGCCACCACGTCCATACCGACGCCGCGGCCGGCCTGCTGGGTGATCTTGCCCGCCGTCGAGAAACCCGGCTCCAGGATGAGCTGCATGGCGTCTTCGTCGCTGAGCGCCGAGCCTTCGGGGATGAGCCCGAGCGCCTCGCCCTTGTCGCGAATGGCCTTGAGATTCATGCCGGCGCCGTCGTCGCTCAGGCGCACCATCACTTCGGCGCCTTCACGATGCAGCTCGAGAATGATACGGCCCGTGTCGCCCTTGCCATTCGCCACGCGCTCGTCCGGCTTCTCGATGCCGTGCACGACCGCGTTACGCAGCATGTGCTCGAACGGCGGTAGCATGCGCTCGAGCACCTGACGATCGAGCTCGCCCGAAGCGCCTTCGACCACCAGCTCTGCCCGCTTGCCGGTATCCGACGCGGCCTGGCGCACGATGCGCGCGAGACGCTGCACGTGACGCTGAAACGGAACCATGCGCGTGCGCATGAGGCCATTCTGCAATTCAGTAATCGTGCGGGCCTGCTGGCCGAGCAGGTTCTGCGTGTCCTGCGCGAGCGTGTCGAGCAGGCTCTGGATGCTCTGCACGTCATTCGCGGTTTCCGCGAGAGCGCGTGAGAACTGCTGGATCGACGAATAGCGGTCGAGCTCCAGCGGATCGAAGTCGCTGCGGTGGCTGTCGCTCTCGTCCTCGTGACGATGCAGGATCTGCGCTTCCGTCTCGATTTCGAGCTTGCGCAGCTGTTCCTTCAAACGCGTGACGGTGCGACCCAGCTCCGCGAGGTTGAAGTCGATCGACCCCATCTGCTGTTCGAGACGGGCGCGCGCAATGCTGACTTCACCGGCGGTGTTGAGCAGCGTGTCGAGCAGCTCGGCGTCGACGCGAGCCATTTCAGGCCGATCTGTCACGGGCGGCACCGGCTCACGACCCGGCGGCACGGGTGCCGGCGGTGCGATGCCTTCTTCGCCGTTGCCATCAGCCGCCTTCGCGGCCGGGAAAATAGCGCGCGCGGCAATGGGCGCTGAAGAACGACGCTCGACGAACGGCACGACCGCATCGTCGCGACGAATCGGCGGCTCGGCGGCGACGGGCGGCGTGCTGGCCGCGCGCTCACCGATAGACGCCGAAGTCTCGGCAACAACCGGCGGTTCTGCGGCCGGGGGTGGCGTGAACGGCGGTGGCTGATCGATAAACGCGGACGTATCCGCAACAGCCGGTTCGACAGGCGCCAACTCCGCCACCGAATAGATATCGACGACCGACGGCGGAGGCTGCGGCTCGTTGGTCACCTCGGCGGCATGCGTTGCCATCGAAGGCTCATCGACCACATGCACGTCGGACGGTGCGTTCGGATCTTCCGCCCTCGCTTCGGAAACATCGTAGCCATCCGCCGCAGTCGGGTCGCCCGGCGCGAATGGCGCTTCCGACGAGATCAAACCAAATGAGTCCGGGATGATTGGCGACGAGGAGGTGTCATCCGAATCGCCGGACGACAGCACGATTTCTTCAGCGGGCGCGTCGTGTTCCTCGCTCGCCAGCGACGCGAACGTTGACGGCTCTTCGGTCGACACCGGCTCCGGCTCGCCATCCGCAGGCACCTCCAGCGAAGCGAGCGCGGCGGCCAGATCTGCCTGCATTTCGTCCGACTCTGCCGCATGCGCAGAGGCCCACGTCGAAATGGACTCGACGGGCGGGTTCTCGACCACGGGGACCGGTGCAGGCTCGGGTGCCGGCGGCGGTGGAATTTCTGCGAAGGTTGGCGCAGCGGGGGTCGGAGCGGCGAGCGCCGCGGCCTCTCCCACTGCGGGCGCAGGCGCGGCGGCGGATGCCACCGGCGTCGGCACAGATGCGATCATCGGCGCTGCGGCGGGTGCCGGGGTCGGCGCGGACGCGATTGCCGGCGCTGCCTTCACCGCCGGCTTCACCGTCGCAGGCTTCGACAACGAATGAATCTTGCGGATGAGCTTCGTCGCGTGCGCCACCGGCTGGCTCGCGGCAACGGCGTCGCGCATGCGCGCGAGTTCATCGAGACAGGTCTGCAGGACGCTGAACGCGTTGTCGGTGGTCGGCACGACGCCGCTATCCATCTGCATCACGAGCGTTTCCAGCTCGTGGCTCAGATCGCCCATCGGCGTGATGCCGGCCATGCGGGCGCCACCCTTGAGCGTGTGCATCGGACGCTTCAGCTCGGAACGCAGCGTCGCGCTGTCCGGCTGCGCGCGCCAGGCCATCAGCGCGCGTTCGGAAACGTCGATGAGCTCGGACGCTTCCTCGGTGAAGATCGCGGCGACTTCGGCGTCGTAGTCCGATTCGTACTGCGGCTCGCCGTCGTCTTCCGGTTCTTCGGCGTCTGCCGCCACCGTCTCGACAGGCTCTTCAACCGCGGCAGCTTCGACCGGTGCGGGCTCGCTTGCGGCGGCCGCGCCGACAGGCGGCGTCTCGATAGCAGCCGCTTCAACGATCGCCGTGTCGGAAATCGCCTTATCCATGAATGCTGTATCGACCGGCGCCGGCTCCGGCGCAAGGTCTTGTGCAAACTGAGCCACCGGCGCTTCTGAGGTGTCGCTCAACACCACGTCTTCAACAGCCGGCGATTCCACGGTGATCTCGCCGAGCACGATATCGATGAGCGGCTCGTCCGGCGCCACCGGCTGCTCTGCACTCAGCACGCGCGACTCGAGCGTGATGTCCTCGACATCGCCCGCATCAATCTCTTCGACGACTTCACCGGCCGAACCGAGCGCCGCATCTGCACCCAGCAGCTCGTCGATGTTCTGCACGTCGGCCGCAAGCGCTGCCGCGGCGGTTTCGTCGGCGATGGTGCTGGTGTGCGCATTGGCATGCGCGGCAGCCTCGGCGGCATGCCTCGCGGCCTCGGCAATGCGAAGGTCCAGCGCACCCTCGGCCTTGCCGATGCGCTCGCGCAGCCCTTCGTGCGACAGGAAGAAACCGGTGCTCTCGTCGAGATGCGAGGCCACCGACTCCATCGCCGTCATGCAGTCAGCGAGCAGGTCGAGGTCCGGGGTCGTGATGCCGACACCCGTGCCATTGTTGAACGCTTTGCGCAGCCAGTGATCGAGTGGCTCGGTGAGACGCACGCCATGTCGCGCCTCCGCCATTTTCGAGCTGCCGGACAGCGTATGGCAGGCGCGATAAAGCTCTTCGCTCAGCAGGTGCGGCGCGGGCTTGGTGCGCTCGCGTTCGACGAACGCGCGCACCGTGGCGACGTGCGCCGAGGTTTCGCGCGAATAGATGTCTCTCAACAGGTCGTCCGACCCGAGCTGATCCTTGCCGCCCGGCGGATTAGGACTGGCTGAGGTCGCGGCGGCGGACCCCGGTAATGGTGAAGGTGTCGCCAGCGGCGACACCTCGACCGGTGCCGCCGCTACGGTTTTTTTTTCAGCGGGTATCGCTGCGGGCGGCGGAGCGGCCGCGGCAGGCCGCGGTGCTGCATCCGAGGCCGGCTTCGTGGAAGCGAGGGCATGCGCGCGCGACACGATGCTTGCGACATCCGCCTGCGGCACGCGACCGGTTTCGAGCTGATCGACGAGCTGCGGCAGGGTCGCGACCGCTTCGCGCAGCACAGTCAGAATCTGCGGCGAACGCGTAACCGTGTTGTCGAGCAGACGGTTCAGCAGGTTCTCGATGGCCCACGCGAACTCCGAGAGATCGCGCGCGCCGACCATGCGGCCGCTGCCCTTCAGCGTGTGGAATGAACGGCGCATCGTGACGAGGCCGTCCTGCTCGAGCGGGTTCTGGTCCCAGCCCGGGAAATGCTTCTGGATCTTCGCCAGCTCTTCGCGCGCTTCTTCGATGAACAGCGCGAGCAGCTCGGGATCGGCCGTGACGGCGGGCGCGATCGTCGGCGACTTCGCCGCGAGCGTCGGTGCACCGAGACCTACATCCGTATCCGCTTCGTCGCGCTCCATCGGCGCAACCGAAGGAATCTGCAGCGTACGGGCGAACGCAGACGGATCGAGCGGCGCCACCGTTGGCACTGCAGGCGTCTGCTCGCTCGCGAGCATCTGCAGGCAGGTGTGCGCATTGTCCAGCATGTACCAGGGGTCGCTGCGACCGGCCTGGAGCGTTTCCATGTAGTACTCGACGCTCACGATGGCGTCGGCAAGCCGATCGACGAAGCCCGGCGGCAGGCCACCAGCGCCTGGCTGCATCACGCGCTTCAGCTGCTGCGTGATCTCGTCAATGATTTCGACTGCACGGGTCTTGCCGAGCATCAGGAGCGCGGCCTTCAGGCCCCGCATCAAGTCTTGCCAGCTGTCCAGGCCGGCCGCGTCGAGCACGCCGCCGACGTTCTGCGAAATGGCTTCTTTGACGCGCGCGAGATTCAGGATGCACTCGCGCAGCACTGCGCCCTGCACGAGCCGGAATTCCGCATCGTCGCCATTGGCGGCAGAGGTCGTGCCGCCGCCCATCCCGCTGCCGTCGTTCTTGCGCGGCATGATCATGCCGACGAGGCGATCGTCGAGCCGGTCTTCCACGCTGATGAGCGTGGCCGCGATTTCAACGAGCGTGGCTTCGTCCGGCTGGAGCTTGCCGGCCACGATTTTCTCGAGCCGCTCGGTTTCGCCCATCACGCTGGAGCGCAGCTCGCCTAGACCGAGCACGCCGAGCGTGTCGCCGATCTTGCGAAGCATCTCCACCTGCGACGCCAGCTCGTGCGGTTGGCCGGCGCCCCGGCGGACGAAGATATCCAGCACATCCTTGACCTTGCCGAGATCCTCGCGGATCGCGGCGGCCACGGTCTGCATCAGCTTCACGCTGGGCGCGGAAAGGTTTTCGCGCTCCTGCTCCACCGTCTCGTCGACCGGCAGCAGCTCGGAGAGGCGGAACGACGCGCGCACCGCCGTGACTCGCGGGCCCGACGTTTCCGCACGTCCCACGTAGTACAAAAGGTTGTTCAGCAGCTCGACTGGCGGCGTCTGCGCGTAGCGCGCTTCGCCCACTTCGTAGAGCCGCTTGATCTCGCGATCCGCAAGACCCAGCAATCGCTTGATCGACACGCCGCCTTCGAGCCCGTTTTCCTGCAAGGCTTCGACGACCGCGCCGACGACCCACCAGAGCTGGAACAGCGGCTGGCGGGTGGCGATCTGCTCGAGCTTCTGCGAAACGGCTGCGAGGATGTCGAGGTTCTGCTCGATGCGCTCGCCGCGGATCCAGCCGATGAGCCCCACCTGGAAGCGAGCGCGCAGACGACGCGCCCACTGCTCGACCGTGAGCGGCGGCTCGCCCGGCGCCGAAGCCACCGGCTGAGCCTGCTTGTCTGACTTCAGATTCAACAGCAGCAGCGTGCCTTCGGAGAGCAACGCGCTACCGCGCACGGCACGCAGATCGTTGAGAAGCGGCAGCAACACGAGCGCCAGGTCGCGTCCGCCCGCCAGCACACGCTCCAGATACCCGGGCAGCTGGACCATCGCGCGCATCAGCGCGTCGAGGCTTTCCGCCTGATTCTTGCGCTCGGCCGCGGTCGCGAGCAGATAGCTCGTCACCTGCTCCATCTCTTCTGCGAGCAGCGCTGCGCCGTAGATCTCGAGCACGCGAAGCACGCCCTGCACTTGGTGCAGCTCCTGCTTGCAACGCTCGAGCAGCGTGAGGTTCTCGGGCTGCTCGACGTAATTCTCGAGCGCGCCACGGGCCTCGGACAGGGTCGCGTTCAGCTCGCGACCGACGAAATCGAACGTCTGGGAAGCCACGTCAGGCATCTACTCGCCTCAACTGCCGCCGGCCACCGAAATGGGGCGCTTTTCGGGCGCCGGCTTTTCTTCGAGCCGCCGGAATGTGCCGGTATTGGCCGTCGAGCTGATCGCCGGCTCGACGGTCGTACCAGGCAGCCGGAATCCCGCCGCGGATTTACGCAGCCCGGAGGACAGCTCTGCAAGCTTCGCGATGGCCGCCGACGTCGCGTTAGTCGAGTCTGCGGTCTGCGAGCTGATTTCTTTGAGCACCTGCATGTTGCGCGCAATGTTTTGCGCGGCGGTGGTCTGCTGACGCGAGCTGCCGGAGATGTTCTGCACGAGGCTCGCAATCTGGTTGGAAACCTGCTCGATCTCTTCGAGCGCCGCACCGGCGTTCTCGGCGAGCAGCGCCCCGCCCACCACGTCGGTGGTACTGCGCTCCATCGAGACGACGGCTTCGTTGGTGTCGGTCTGAATCGTGCGCACCAGCACCTCGATCTGCTTGGTGGCATTGGCGGCGCGCTCTGCGAGACGCTGCACTTCGTCGGCCACGACTGCGAAACCGCGGCCCGCTTCGCCGGCCATCGAGGCCTGGATCGACGCGTTGAGCGCGAGAATGTTGGTCTGCTCGGCGATGTCGTTGATGAGCTCGACGATGTTGCCGATCTCCTGCGAGCTCTCGCCGAGACGCTTGATGCGCTTCGACGTCTCCTGAATGGTCTCGCGGATGGTGTTCATGCCGTCGATCGTTCGACGCACGGCGTCGCCGCCCTTGTGCGCGACTTCGACCGAATGCCGTGCGACGTCTGCCGCGCGCTCGGCGTTGCCCGAAACCTCTTCCGTCGCACCGGCCATGCCGCCGGCGGATTCGGTCGCGGAAGCAATCTGCTTCGACTGCGCGCCCGACGCCTTCGCGAGATGCGCCGACAGCGCCTGCGTCTGTCGAGCCGCGCTATCGAGGTGAATGGCGGACTGATTGATCGTCGTAACGAGGCCGCGCAGCGCGTCGACCGCGTAGTTGATCGAGTCTGCGATGGCGCCGGTGATGTCTTCAGTAACCGTCGCCTGCACGGTGAGATCGCCGTCTGCAAGGCTCGACAGCTCGTCGAGCAGGCGAAGAATGGCTTGCTGGTTGCGGTCGGCTTCCTTGCGTTGGGTCTCCAGCGCGAGGCGATGGCGATCCACGGTGTCCCGCATCCCCTTGATGCCGAACCAGAGCAGGATCATCACGAGCAGCAACGCCACGGCGAGGATCACCGGTGCCAGCTCGATTGGATCCGCGTCACCCGCCGGTGCTACGCGAGCCGCCGAAATGGCGAACGCACGCGCGTCTTCAGTGACCGCCTGTGCCGCGGCCTGCGCCGCCGGCAACGCCGGAGCCGCGTTCACAGCGCTGCGAACCGCGGCGCCCAGATCTGTGTACAGCTGGTTGATCGTCTGCAGACGGGGCGCGGCCTGCGGGCCCGTCGCTTTCGGAATGCCGAGGCCCGTATCGGTGCCCTGGAATCCCTTGATCACCTGGCCGATGTAGTCCGAGCTCTCCGCGAGGCGCTGGGCCGCCTGGCTGGGATTCACCGAACCATTCGCGAGCGCCGCCACGTCCAGCTGCAGGCGCTGCGCGCGAACCTCGAGACGTTCGAGCGCGCGCGACGCCGCTTCGAGGCTCGGACCCGACAAGCCACTGGCCAGCGTGCCCACTTCGCCGAGCAGCTTCGGAACGATGTCGCGCGCTTCACGCGCAGCCGCCGCCGCATCCGCCAGCGAGCCACGCGCCTGGAGCACCGCCCCGGCGTTGGTGACGACCCGCGTATAACGCTCGTCTTTCGCAAAAGCCGCAGCCGGGTCGGCCGCCGCGGCTTCTTTCAGATCTTTCAGCGCGCGTTCGAAGTTGCCGAGCGAGCGCTCGTCGCCCGCCGCCGCGCCCTGCGCGTCGATGGCGAGCGAATTGATGGAGTCGACCGGCGCGCTGGACGTCGCCGGCGGGGCCTGTCGCGCCATGAACCACAGCACGCCGACAGCAATCGCCATCAGCGCGCCGAGAATGACGATGGGATCGAGCCCACGCCCAGGGCGCACGGGTGCCGCAGTGGTCAAGTCACAACCCTCATGCTGCCGCCTCCGAGAAGCTCGTGCTCTCGAGGATCTGTCGCAGGCTCAACACGGGCCATTGTTCGGCACCGCGCTTGAACGCGCCGGCGAGATAACGTTCGCAACGTGCCACCGTCGGCGGCGCGTCCCCTGAAAACTCACCTTCCGCGAAACGGCGGAAGCCGAGCACCTCGTCGACCACGAGGCCGGCCGGAATTTCCCGGTGATTCACCACGATGATGCGCGTGTTGCGCGTCATCGGCGTCACACCGCTGCCGAGAAACTGCCGCAGATCCACGATCGGCAGCAGCTGGCCTCGCACGTTTGCAAGGCCCTTGATCCAGGTCTTGGCGCCAGGCACGCGCGTCAGCGCGTTCGGCACACTCAGCACTTCGCGTGTCTCTTCGCGCGCCACCAGATATAACTCGCCCGCCATGCGCATGGCGACGCCCACCCACTCGCGGCCCGACGACGTTTCCTGCGCCACCTGCGCCGACAGCGCACGGCCCCTGCGTTCGAGCTCAGCCAGCAGCTCGAAGGGACGGTCGCGGAGGCTTTTGAGCGAGACCGCGTCAGTCATGCCTGCGAGCCCGTTCCGTCAGCCCGCAAGAGTGGCCTGGGCCTTCGCGACGAGCTGATCCGGCGACACGGGTTTCACCATGTAGTCGATCGCGCCCTGACGCAAACCCCAGATCCGGTCGGTTTCCTGCCCCTTCGACGTCACCATGATGATGGGAATGGTGCGCGTCTTCGGGTCGTTCGCGAGCGTGCGGGTGGCCTGGTAGCCATTCATGCCCGGCATCACGATATCCATGAAAATGAGGTCCGGCACCATCTCGCGGGCCAGCCGTACGCCTTCGGCACCATCAGCCGCCGCAGCGGTCTTGTAGCCGTGACGCTCCAGCGCCTTCTGCATGACGTGCACCTCAGTCGGCGAGTCGTCGACGATCAGGATGAGAGCCATGGTGGTGTTCATCTCCCGATGTGCGTCTCGATGGCGCTCAACAGCTCGTCCTTCGTGAACGGCTTGGTGAGGTAGTGCTCCGAGCCGACGATGCGCCCGCGCGCACGGTCGAAGAGCCCGTCCTTGGAGGACAGCATGATCACCGGGATCGCACGGAAAACCTTGTTGTGCTTGATGAGGGAACAGGTCTGATAGCCATCGAGCCGCGGCATCATGATGTCCACGAACACGATGTCGGGCTGATGGTCGGCAATCTTCGCCAGTGCGTCGAATCCGTCGATGGCCGTGAACACCTCGCACCCTTCCTTGGCCAGGAGCGTTTCGGCGGTACGACGGATCGTTTTACTGTCGTCGATCACCAGGACCTTGAGGCCCTGAAGCTTTGCATTCGTGCCGCTCACGTCAGGCGACTCCTCCCAAGCCAAACGCATGACCCAACACGCCAGCTGTCGCGGAACCTGAATGGCTCCGGATACAGACAAGCGCAACCAGACACATATGTTGGCCGTACTCAGGGCAAGCGCAGCGCGGTTTTAACATATCGGTATAGCTCCGGCTATGCCACGCACGTCACGTTTTTGAAGCCCCATCAAGTGATGCGGACATATTCGCGACACACCTAGCATAATTCCCGCCCCTTGCGAGGTGACAGCATGAGCGACTCTTCTCTCCCTTCGATTCGTCTCGGCGTCGTGATGGATCCCATCGAGGACATCAAGTACGCCAAAGACTCCACGCTGGCCATGCTACTCGCCGCGAGTGCGCGAGGCTTTGAACTGGTCTACATGGAGCAAAAGGATCTGTCGCTTCGAGATGGCAGAGCCTATGCCCGCATGCGGCCGCTGACCGTTCGCGCGGACCCGACAGACTGGTTCGGCTTCGGCGAGCCGAAGGTCGCGCCGCTCGCCGGCGCCGTCGACGTCATCCTGATGCGCAAGGACCCGCCGTTCGACATGGAGTACATCTATACGACATACATCCTCGAACGGGCCGAAATCGAGGGCGTCATGATCTGCAATCGCCCGCAGGGCCTGCGGGACATGAACGAAAAGGTGTACACCGCCTGGTTTCCACAGGCCTGCGCGCCAACGTTCATCACCCGTGACATGGCAGACATGGCCGCGTTCGTGCGCGAGCACGGCAAGGCCGTGTGCAAGCCACTGCACGGCATGGGCGGTCGCTCGATCTTCGTCGTCACGGCAGACGACAAGAACATGAATGTCATCTTCGAGACGCTGACGAACTACGGACAGCAGTTCGCGATCATTCAGCGTTACATCCCCGACATCGTCGAGACAGGCGACTCGCGCGTGCTGCTGATCGACGGCGAACCGGTGCCGTATGCACTCGCGCGAATTCCTACCGCGAGCGACAACCGCGGCAACCTCGCTGCCGGCGCCACTGGCGTCGGCCGGCCGCTGAACGATCGGGATCGCTGGCTGGCCGCGCAGGTCGGGCCCACGCTCGCCGCGAAGGGAATGATCTTCGTCGGCCTCGACGTCATTGGCGGTTTCGTCACCGAGATCAACGTGACGAGCCCGACCGGCATCCGGGAGCTGGACAAGCAGTTCAACCTGAAGATCGGCGACCTGCTGATGCAGGCGATTCAGAAGCGCCTGAAGCGCGCGTGACGTACGGGCATTCGTGTGCACTGACGGCGTTGAGAGACACTCCACGCCGTTCGGGAATTCGCTGGATATACTGAGTCCGTGGCTTCGAAAAGTCTGACACTGCGCGAAGGCATCGCGCCCGTTCGGGATCGTCTGCTCGCGACACTCTTTCTCGCGGGCCTGCTGCACGCCATTGTGATTCTCGGCATCACCTTCACCGCGAACGTCGGTGAAGGCAACGGCGCGCCGGGTCTCGAAGTGCTGCTCACGTCCGAAGAGCTGCCGGAGAGCGACGCGAACGACCAGGCCACCTATCTCGCCCAGCGCACGCAAGTGGGCTCGGGCAACACGAAGAAGCGAGTGGCGCCGCGTAATCGCGCGTCGTCCGTCCCGGTTCCAGGCCAGGCGGGCACACCGGACGGCACCGCAATCGGTCCGACGGGATCCGCGGCGGGCAGCCGCGAAGAAAGCCTGCTCACCACCACCTCGTGGCAAGCGAACATCCACTACAGCGCGGACGCTGGCGACTCCGGCACCAGCAGCGAGAAGGCCGCACTGCTCGCCGAACAGAAACCCGATCAGCCCGGCCCCGAAGATGAAGCCGGTCCGGCGCAACTGCGCGGCCCGCAACGCGACGAGCTGTGGATCACGCCGGACACCCGCGCCGCCACGCTCGCGCCCTATCTCGATGCATGGCGCCGCAAAGTGGAGCGCGTCGGCACCATCAACTATCCCGCCGTGGCGCGTGCCAAGGCCGGCACGGCGAGCCCGGTGCTCGAAGTGGCGATCAATGCCAGCGGAGTACTGGAAAAAGCCGTCATCCGGACGTCCAGCGGCGATCCGTCACTCGATTCGGCCGCCATCGAAATCCTCAAGCTCGCGAGCCCGTTCGATCCGTTTCCGCCGGAGCTGTCGCGCGAATACCGCCTGTTGCGGTTTGCCTACGAATGGCAGTTCACCGGCGGTCGCGTGGAGCGCGGTGGTGTGACCGCCATTCCTTGAGCGCACCGCGTCGCTTGCCCATACTCGGGCCATGAGCGAAACGAGCCTCACGAACCATCTGCTGATCGCGATGCCGACGCTCGCCGATCCGAATTTTTCCCAGTCGGTCACCATCGTTTGCGAGCACACCGAAAAGGGTGCGCTCGGCATCGTCGTGAACAAGCCGCTGCCGATGCGGCTGTCCGATGTGCTCGAACAGATGAACCTCGAAGCGGGCAGTGAATACATCGCCACGAAACCAGTGCTGCGCGGTGGCCCGGTGAGCACGGATCGCGGCTTCGTCCTGCACCGGCCGGGCGGCAAGTGGGATCACTCGCACAAAGTTTCGGACATGATCCAGGTCACCACGTCCCGCGACGTGCTCGCTGCCATTGCGCGCGGCGAGGGACCGGATGATGCCTTCATCGCGCTCGGCTACGCCGGGTGGGAAGCGGGCCAGCTCGAGCACGAGATCAAGGAAAACTCCTGGCTCTCGATGCCGATCGACGCGCGCATGGTGTTCGACCTGCCATATGAAGAGCGCTGGAGCGCGGCGTGGCGCTTCATGGGCATCGACAAAGACATGCTGAGCAGAAGCTCCGGACACGCCTGACTTTGCTGCTGCTTTGACTACCGTCCAAACCCTTCTCGCCTTCGATTTCGGCCGTCAACGCATCGGGATTGCCAGCGGCGACACGCTCACCGGAACCGCAGGTCCACGTCCCGCTGCCGCCGTGCTGGGCTCCGGGCCCGACTGGCCTGTGATCGAACGGGAAGTACGTACCCTGCAACCTCACCTATTGATCGTCGGCGCTCCGTATAATGTCGACGGTTCCCCCGGGGCGCTCGCGAACGACGCGAGCGGTTTCGCCGCCGAGCTGGAACGCCGCTTCAAGATTCCCGTGAAACGCGTCGATGAGCGCTGGTCTTCGCTGCAGGCGAACGAGCGCCTGAAAGCGCAGCGCGCGAGCGGCGAACGCAAACGGCGCATCCGGAAGGAAGATATCGACAGTGCCGCGGCTGCCGTCATCCTCGAACGATGGCTCGCGGGTGAAGGAGGCTGACCGAGCCCATGAATAGTCCTGTGAGTGCAGTAGAGTCGTCAGCCGCCAGTTTCCCCGGCGGCGTCAACCAGTTCCGGCGCGACGGATCGCTGCGCCATTTCCTCACGCTCGAAGGCGTGCCGCTGCCGATCATCGAAGGACTGCTCGATCGCGCCCAGGGATTCGTGCGCACGCTCGGCAAGCAACGGCCGGCCTTCAGCCAGGCGCTGCACGGTGTGACGGTTGCAAACCTGTTCACTGAGCCGTCCACCCGCACGCGCGTTTCGTTCGAGCTCGCGGCCAAGCGGCTCGGCGCGGACGTGGTGAATCTCGAAGTGCAGCTCTCGTCGCGCGTGAAGGGCGAAAGCATGCTGGACACGGTGTGCACGCTCGAATCGCTGCACGTCGACGTGCTCGTGATCCGCGAAGCCGAAGCCGGTGTGCTCGGGCTGGTCGCGAACAACGTGGCGCCTCATGTCAGTGTGCTGTCCGCCGGCGAAGCGCACTTGTCGCATCCCACGCAGGGTTTGCTCGATGCGCTCACGGTGCGTCAGTACAAGAAGCGGTTCGACCAGCTCGCTATCGCGATCGTCGGCGACATCCAGCACTCGCGCGTGGCGCGCTCGGCGTATCAGGTGTTCCGCGCGCTCGGCGTCCCGGACCTGCGCATCGTCGCGCCGCCGGCATTCATGCCGAAGCCGGATGAGTTTGCGGGATGTTCGCGGCACGCCACGTTGAAAGCGGGTCTGAAGGACGTCGACGTCGTGATGATGTTGCGCATCCAGAAAGAGCGCATGACGCACGCGGCGCTGCCGGATGCGGATCGTTATTTCTCGAAGTATGGCCTGACGCCGGAGCGGCTCGCCGTGGCCAAGCCGGATGCGATCGTCATGCATCCGCAGCCGATGAATCGCGGCATCGAGATTTCATCCGACGTGGCGGATGGCAAGCAGTCGGCGATTCGCGATCAGGTGCGCAACGGGGTGGCCGTGCGCATGGCTGTGTTGCAGACGGTGATGGAGAAGGTCACTACGGACTGAGAGAGATCAAGAAGCCCTCAATCGCCGGGCGGCTAAGAGGGCGTTTGTAGAAGCGCTCCCAGCCGCGCGGCGACTGAGCGCTTCTGAATCATCACCCGAAGTTGATCTTCGCCTCGAGGTTGGTGCGCGAATCCGCATTCACCAGCGCCTCTTCCAGCTCGACCCGGTTCTGCTTGTACAAATGCAGCAGGGCCACGTCGAAGCTCTGAATATCCCGCTCGCCGCTCTGGATGATCGCTTCCTTGATCGACGTGACATCGCCCTTCTTCACGAGCTCGGCGATGTGCGGCGTATTCAGCATCACTTCCACCGCCGCGACACGCTTGCCATCCTTACCCATGACCAACCGCTGACCCATGATGGCCTTCAGGTACTGCGACAGATCGAGAAAGATCTGGTGGTGCTGGTCGCGCGGGAACATGTTGATGATGCGATCCAGCGCTTCCGCGCAGTTGTTCGCGTGGAGCGTGCACAACACCAGGTGGCCGGTGCCGGAGAGATTGATGGCCGCCTCCATTGACTCGCGGTCACGCACCTCACCGATGAGAATGACGTCTGGCGCCGCGCGCATCACGCCGCGCAGCGCGCGTGCGTACGACTTCGTGTCCAGGCCCACTTCGCGCTGATTCACGATCGAGCGCTTGTTCGTGTGCAGGAACTCGATCGGATCTTCGATGGTGACGATGTGGTCCGAGGAATTCTCGTTGCGATAATTGATCATCGCCGCGATCGACGTGCTCTTGCCCGAGCCCGTGGCGCCCACCATCATCACGAGGCCGCGCTTCAGCATGATGAGGTCGCGCATCACGTCCGGCAGGCCGAGCACATCGAGCTTCGGCATGTCCGCGGTGATGTACCGCATGACGATCGCGGGATAGCCTCGCTGCATGAACACGTTCACGCGGAAGCGGCCGAGGCCCGGCTCGGAGATCGCGAAGTCGAGCTCCCATTCACGCAGGAACCAGTCGCGCTGTTCCGGGTTCATGAGGGCGAGCGCTGTCTGCCGCACCGTTTCGGGCGACAGCACCTGCTTGTTCACCGGGAAAATCTGGCCCTCGATCTTGATCTTGATGGGCGCGTTCGACGTGAAGAAAAGGTCCGACGCCTTCTTCTCCACCATGAGCTTGAAGAGCGGCTTCGTGTTGATCGACGGGACGGCCTTGCCGCCTTCCAGCGTGGCATACGTGCCGCTCGCTGTGAGCGTGTTCTGGGGTCCAGTGGAACCCTCAGGCGAACCCGCGGCCGGATCGCGCGGCTCGTTCGTCGACATCGTCTGTCCTCCCGTCTTGCCCACGGCTCCGGCTTTCAGACCCGCTTTCAAATGACGCGCCCCTGCTCTTCTTCGACGATGCGCAACGCGCCACCGTCATCGATATTCTTGGTCTCACGCTTGCTCTCGAGCTTGATGCGCAGGCGCAGCTCGTTCTTCGAGTCCGCGTTGCGCAGGGCGTCTTCATACGAGATGAACCCGGTTTCGTACAGCTCGTAGAGGCACTGGTCGAAGGTCTTCATGCCGAGTCGCGTGGAGCGCGACATCACCTCTTTGATCTTCGCGACCTCGCCCTTGAAGATGAGGTCCTGGATCAGCGGCGAATTCAGCATGATCTCGGTGGCCGCGATGCGCCCCGCGCCCGATTCGCGAGGAATCAGGCGCTGCGAGATGAGCGCGCGGATGTTCAAAGACAGGTCCATCAGGAGCTGTTCGCGCCGCTCGTCCGGGAAAAAGTTGATGATGCGGTCGAGCGCCTGGTTGGCGCTGTTGGCGTGCAGCGTCGCGAGCACGAGGTGGCCCGTCTCGGCAAACTGAATGCCGTGCTCCATCGTCTCGCGATCCCGGATTTCGCCGATGAGGATCACGTCTGGTGCCTGGCGCAGCGTGTTCTTGAGAGCGCTCTGCCACGAATCCGTATCCACGCCGACTTCGCGATGCGTGATCACGCAGCCTTTGTGCTGGTGAACGTATTCCACCGGATCTTCGATGGTGATGATGTGACCGCGCGTCTTCTCGTTGCGGTAGCCGATCATCGCCGCGAGCGAGGTCGATTTACCGGAGCCCGTGCCGCCCACGAGCAGCACGAGGCCGCGCTTGGACAGCACGACTTCCTTGAGGACCGCCGGTAGATCCAGTTCCTCGAACGTGGGGATCTTGGCGTTGATGAGGCGGATGACACAGCCGACCGAGCCCTGCTGCACGAACGCGCTCACGCGGAAGCGGCCGATGCCCGGCGGCGCGATCGCGAAGTTACATTCCTTGTTGGCGTCGAATTCCTTGGTCTGGCGATCGTTCATGATCGCGCGCACGAGCGTCGCGGACTGCTCCGGCGTGAGCGCCCGCTCGCTCTGGGGGCGCACTTCGCCATCGATCTTGATCGCCGGCGGAAAACCGGCTGTGACGAACAGGTCGGACGCTTTCTTTTCGACGACCCGGCGCAGCAGGTCCTGCATCAGCTTGATGGCTTGATCGCGATCCACGGCAAGAGCTCCTAGCGACTGGCCCGGGCGTAGCTACGCTCCAGGGCAGCCGGGAAAAACCACGCCGAAAAAGGCGCCGCAGGCGTCTTTTTCCCGCCAACCAGTTGCCGGCGGCAAAGTGGCGCGGTCGCGAAAAAATCGTCTCGACGATTTTTTCCCATAAATTTAGATCGCGTCCTTGTTCTGGGCCTTGTAACGCGCTTCTTCCTTGCTCACGTGGCCCTTGGCCACGTAGTCCGTCAGGCACTGGTCGAGCGTCTGCATGCCCGCCGACTGGCCGGTCTGGATGGCCGAATACATCTGGGCGATCTTGCCCTCGCGGATCAGGTTACGGATCGCGGGAGTGCCGATCATGATTTCGTGGGCCGCGATGCGCCCGCCGCCATTCTTCTTCAGCAGCGTTTGCGAGATGACCGCGCGCAGCGACTCCGACAGCATCGAGCGAACCATTTCCTTCTCGGCGGCCGGGAACACGTCGACCACACGGTCGATGGTCTTGGCGGCAGACGAGGTATGCAACGTGCCGAACACTAGATGACCCGTCTCTGCCGCGGTGAGCGCCAGGCGGATGGTCTCCAGGTCGCGCATTTCGCCGACCAGCACGACGTCCGGATCTTCGCGCAGCGCGGAGCGCAGCGCCTCGGTGAAACCCAGCGTGTCGCGATGGACTTCGCGCTGGTTCACGAGACACCGCTTGGATTCGTGCACGAACTCGATCGGATCTTCGATCGTGATGATGTGGTCCGGCCGGTTGTCGTTACAGTGATTGACCATGCCGGCGAGCGTGGTGCTCTTGCCCGAGCCCGTAGGACCGGTGACCAGCACCAGGCCGCGCGGGAGCATGCACAGGTCGCGGAAGATCTTGGGCGCGGCCAGATCGTCCAGCGACAGAATGGTGGAGGGAATGTTCCGGAACACGGCGCCTGCGCCCCGGTTCTGGTTGAACGCATTGACGCGGAAGCGCGCGAGCTTGGGAATCTCGAACGAAAAGTCCGTCTCGAAGAACTCTTCGTACGCCTTCCGCTGCTTGTCGTTCATGATGTCGTACACCATGCTGTGCACTTCCTTGTGGGCGAGTGCAGGCATGTTGATGCGCTTCATGTCGCCGTCGACACGAATCATCGGCGGCACACCGGAAGACAGATGCAGGTCGGATGCGTTGTTCTTGACGGCGAACGCCAGGAGCTGCGCGATGTCGACGGCCATTACGGATCCTCACGACTTTCAACGCTTCCGCAGCGGGGCAGCCGCAGGGGCCTGCGGCAGTAGCGGAAAGCGCGGGCCAGTATAAACGAGGGGTTCCGTGACCAATATGTTAATGGATCCGCAGAATTTGGCTGCGAACGTCCGATCGGTGCGGGAGCGCATCCGGTTGGCCTCGCAGCGGTCCGGGCGCAGTGTCGACTGCGTCACACTGCTTGCAGTCAGCAAAACGCACCCGATTGATTTGATACGGGCTGCCGCGCAGGAAGGAATCGAGCACTTCGGCGAAAGCTACGTGCAGGAGGCCCTGCCCAAGATCGAGACACTGCGCGGACTCGAGCTCACCTGGCACTTCATCGGGCAGGTCCAGGGCAACAAGACCCGGGTGGTCGCCGAGAATTTTCACTGGGTCCATGGCGTCGATCGCCTGCGCATTGCACAGCGGCTCTCCGATCAACGGCCGTTTCACGCGGCACCGCTCAATGTCTGCCTGCAGGTGAATGTCGGCGGCGAAGCGACCAAAGGCGGCGTAGAACCGCAGGACCTGCCCGACCTGGCCCGGGCCATCGCCGCCCTGCCTCGCCTCGCACTGCGCGGGCTCATGTGCATTCCGCCGCCGGAGGACGATGCGGAACGCCAGCGGCACTGGTTCCGGGAAACCGCCCGGCTGCTCAACGGCCTTCACGTGCCGGGCACCACGCTGGACACGCTCTCCATGGGCATGAGCGACGACCTCGAGGTTGCCATTGAAGAAGGATCCACGATGGTCAGAATCGGCACGGCGCTCTTCGGCGAGCGGCCGCGAGGTTAGAATCCGGCCCGCATGAACATTCGCACCCAGCTCGAAAGACTCGCATTCCTCGGCGGCGGCAACATGGGCCGCGCGCTCATCGGTGGCTTGCTTCAGCAGGGCACTCGACCCGAGGCGATTTCTGTCGGCGAGGCCTACGAACCGGCGCGAGCCGCGCTGTCGAAGGATTTCGGCATCAGCGCGACGCCGGATAACGCCACAGCAATCGAGGGCGCAACCGTCGTCGTGCTCGCGGTCAAGCCGCAGGATGCGGGCACTGTGCTCGCGACGCTCGCTCCATCACTTCAACGCAATCGTCCTGTGATCATCTCGGTCTGCGCGGGAATCCGGGTCGCAACGCTCGAAAGCTGGGCCGGCGGCGGCCTCTCAGTGGTGCGCACCATGCCAAATCGGCCTGCTTTGGTCGGTGCCGGAGCAACGGGGCTATATGCACCGTCGACTGTGGGTGCAACGGATCGCGCGCGTGCGGAAGCCGTGATGCGCGCCACCGGCGAAGTCGTGTGGGTGAGCGAAGAAGCGCACATCGATGCAGTCACAGCACTGTCGGGCAGCGGACCGGCATACTTCTTCTTCCTCGCCGAACTGATGGCGCACGCCGGCGCGGAGCTCGGCCTCGAGCCCGACACCGCAAGACGGCTCGCAGTGGCGACCTTGCACGGCGCGGGCGCGCTCGCGCGAGCCAGTGACGGCGATCTCGCGCGTCTGCGAACGGAAGTGACGTCGAAAGGCGGCACGACCGAAGCGGCGCTGAACGTGATGAATGCGGAAGACCTGCGTGGCATCGTGAGCCGTGCGATGGCTGCCGCGGCCCGTCGCGGCGGCGAGCTCGCGGCACAATTCGGTGAACCGACGAAACGCTGAGCGCGCGTCACTGCCCATCCAGAGCCCGAAACGTCAACGAGACCTACGCGACCCATGAATGCCCTGATCTACATCGTCCAGACGTTGCTGTCGCTCGTGTTGTTTGCCTTCATGGCCCGTGTGCTGCTGCAATTCGCGCGCGCGGACTTTCGCAACCCGCTGGCCCAGGCAATCGTGAAAATCACGAATCCGCTCGTGATGCCGTTACGACGCGTGCTGCCGCCGATCGGCAAGGTCGACACGGCGTCGATTGTCGCAGTGATCCTCGTCGCGACGCTCGAAGTCGTCATCGTCAATTCGCTCGCGGCGTATTTCGTGCCAGACCTGCTCACGTGGGTGCGGCTCGTCGTGATGGAGATCGTTCTCACGGCGCTGGAGGCCTATTTCTGGTCGATTCTGATCTACGCACTGCTGTCGATGGTCGCACCCGGGGGCTATTCGCCCGTGCAGTCCCTGCTCGGCGCGCTGGTCGAGCCGATTCTGCGACCGTTCCGCAAGATCATCCCGCCCATCGCCGGCATCGATTTCTCGCCGATGTGGGCGCTCATCGCCATTCGCGCGCTGATCATCCTGCTGCATTGATCGACGCGTTGGCCTGCTGCATTGGCTGACGTCAGCGACGATCACCCGCCCTGGTGCTGCGTCCAGGGCAGCGATCTCATGCTTCATCTGCGCGTGCGTCCACGCGCGTCGCCAGAAGGCTTCAGTGGCGTGCGCGCAGGACGCTTGCAGGTGCGTGTTTCCGCCGCACCTGTCGAAGGTGAGGCGAACGAACGTCTCATGCGAATGCTCGCCCGCGAGCTTGCAACGCCCGTCGCCGCCCTCGTTCTCGTGCGAGGCGTGACCAGCAGGGACAAAGATGTGCTCGTGAGATCAGCAGCGGCACGTCACGCGCAGATCGTTGCTCTCTTCACCGCGCGCACTGCGCGGACAGCTTCCAGTGCAGACGGACGCACGAGAAGTCTCCGTCAGCGTTGAACGGGAATGTCGTTTGAGCCTTGTTTTACAGGGGTTTGCGCACATTGCATGCCGGGCGCGACAGCTCGACGCGCGTCGCGATAGCACGCCGGGTGTCGCGCAAACGCTGGAAATAAAGCCATTTTCAGCATGCTCGGAACGAAAAAACGCTTGCGAACGCGCGCTGGTGTGCTATTTTTCGCGCCGATTCTCTTCGGCGCTCGCGTGCGCCCACAGCTTTACAAACATTCGAGGAGTACGGGATATGGCGAAAAAAGGTGGCGCACCGACGAAGTCGGAAGTCCTCACTCAGATTTCCAAGGACACGGGTCTGTCGCGGAAGCAGGTTGGCGGCGTTTTCGATTCTCTCAGTGCTGTCATCAAGAAGAGCCTGCGCAGCGGCGGTCTCTTCACGGTGCCCGGCCTCATGAAGCTCAAGGTCGTCAAGAAGCCGGCCACCAAGGCGCGTGAAGGCGTGAATCCTTTCACCGGCGAGAAGATGACGTTCAAGGCCAAGCCCGCGAGCAAGAAGGTGCGCGTGCTGCCCCTGAAGAATCTGAAGGCCATGGTGAACTAAGGCCTGTTTTGAAGTACGCGCCGCGCGAGGTTTTCGCGGGCGACGTCTTCGACGAAGAACCCGGACGCGCTTGCGCTGCCGGGTTCTTTGCTTTGGGAGACGTGAAGTGACAAGGATTGTCAGGCGCTCGCGAATGCGCGCGCAATCAGGTGGAAGCGCCGGCGCGCAAAGCCGGGCGCGAGACGCGCGCGCTCTGCCCCGTAGCTCGGCGTCGCGGTGCGCGGCATCCGGCACGCGGCGCGCGGCGCGCCGCTGAACGATCAGCTCTTTCCGGCGAAGCGGGTCACGGCATCCCGCAATTCATTCAATTTGCCGTGGAAGAAGTGTTCGACGCCCGGCAGCAGCGCAATCTCGGGGGGATGCAGCAACTTCGACGCCCACTCGATCACTTCCGTGTGATTCACCAGGTCGTCGTTGTCACCCTGAACGATCAGCCACGGGCATGAAGGAGGCGGCACACCGTCGAGCGACACGCGACGAATCGCGGGTGCCACCGTCACGAGTCGCTCAGGATTGACCTGCGCAGCCGCGCGAATCGCGACTGCGCCACCGAACGAAAATCCACCGAGCCACACTGCAGCGTTCGGCCATTTTTCCCGACCGGCAGCGACTACTGCCAGCGTGTCATCCGTCTCGCCGATGCCGTCTGCAAAGCTCCCCGCACTCTTGCCGACGCCGCGAAAGTTGAAGCGAATCGTCGGCAGGCCGAGATCGTGAAAGGCACGCGCCAGCGAATACACAACCTTGTTGTCGAGCGTGCCGCCGAACAGCGGATGCGGATGACACACGACGCCGAATGCGAAAGGTCCTGTGTGGCCCGCCAAACCTGCGTCGCCAGATCGGTCCGCATCCGTGGACAAGCCTGCGTCGCTCACCGCACCAACCAGACTCTGCGGTGTCTCGATGCGGGCCTCGATGTCACCCGCAGGGCCCTGCAACGTGACGCGCTCGTGCAGCGGTAATGCTCCTGCGTTCACTCGATGCCCACGAGCTCCACATCGAACACGAGAGTGGCGTTCGGCGGAATCACGCCGCCCGCACCGCTGGCGCCGTAGCCTTTTTCCGGGGGAATCACCAGACGGCGCTGGCCGCCGACCTGCATCCCGACGACGCCTTCGTCCCAGCCCTGAATCACCATGCCGGCGCCGAGCGGAAAGCTGAACGGCTCGTTGCGATCGCGTGAACTGTCGAACTTCTTGCCCTTCTTCTCTGGGGCACCTTCGGAATAGAGCCACCCTGTGTAGTGCACGACGGCCGTCTGGCCCTTGGCCACGGCGGCCCCGGTTCCTGTCTTGATTTCGGTCATGAATGGCTCCTGCGGTGTGGAGAGGGCGGCGACTTCAGTGGGGGACTTGGCGCAGCCCGCGAGCGCAAGCGCGGCGAGCGCGGCAGCCGCCGCAATGAAGCGAAGATGGCGCATCGAGCGCGACTCCCTGCCCGGTTCAGTGGGAATGTCAGTTCACGCCGGCGAGCCGGATGAGCACGCGATTCAGCCGCTGCACATAGGCCGTCGGATTCGCGAGCTGCCCACCTTCGGCCAGCGCGGCCTGATCGTAAAGGAGTTGTGCCAGCTCGGCGAACTGCGATTCGTCGCTCACCCCATCCATGTACTGCACCAGAGGATGCGAAACGTTCAGCTCCAGCGCGGGCTTCGACTCGGGCACTTTCTGCCCGGTGGCCTGCAGCACCCGGCGCATGCTCGAACCGAGCTCATCTTCGCCGAGCACCAGCACCGACGGTGAATCCTTCAATCGGGTGCTCGCGCGCACATCGCTCACGCGGTCGCCCACTGCGTCTTTCACGCGCTTCAGCAGACCTTCCTTCGCCTTGGCCACTTCTTCCTGCGCTGCCTTGTCGGTCTCGGGCGCGAGCGAGCCAAGCTCGAGATCGCCCCGCACGGCATCCTTGAACTTCTTGCCTTCGAACTCTTCGACCTGGCCCATGACCCATTCGTCGATGCGGTCGCCGAGCAGCAGCACTTCGATGCCGCGGTCCTTCAGCTGCTCGATGTAGGGGCTCGCGCGCGCAGCGTCGACACTGTCGGCGATCATGTAGTAGATGCGCTCCTGCCCTTCCTTCATGCGCTCGATGTACTGTTTCAGGCTCACGGTGGGCTCGTTGCCCTCTTCGCGCGTGCTCGAGAAGCGCAGCAGCGGCAGGATCTTGTCGCGGTTCGCGCGGTCTTCAGCGAGGCCTTCCTTCAGCACGGCGCCGAATTCCTTCCACACCGTGCGGTACTTTTCCGGCTCGTCCGTTGCAAGCTTGGTAAGCGTATCGAGCACGCGGCGCGTGAGACCGCTGCGAATCGCCTCGACTTCCGGATCTTCCTGCAGCAGCTCGCGTGACACGTTCAGCGGCAGGTCGCCCGAATCCACCACGCCTTTGACGAAGCGCAGGTAGAGCGGCAGGAACTGCTCGGCGTCGTCCATGATGAAGACGCGCTTCACGTAGAGCTTCAGCCCGCGGGCCGCATCACGCTGCCAGAGATCGAACGGCGCACGCCCTGGAATGTAGAGCAGGCTCGTGTACTCGCGTTTGCCCTCGACCCGATTGTGGCTCCACGCCAGCGGCTCGGAGTGATCGTGCGAGACGTGCTTGTAAAACTCTTTGTACTCGTCGTCTTTGATGTCGCTGCGCGCGCGGGTCCACAGCGCCTTGGCCTGGTTGACGGCCTCGTATTCGACCGATGCTTCGCCTTCCTTGCGCATGAGCACCGGGAAGCTGATGTGATCGGAATAGCGGCGAATCAACGAGCGCAGACGCCACGCGTCGGCGTATTCCTTGGCGTCTTCCTTGAGATGAAGGGTGACGGCCGTGCCGCGCTCCGCACGCGTAACGGTCTCGACGGTGTATTCGCCGTCTGCACTGGACTCCCAGCGCACAGCGGCATCTTCAGGCTGGCCCGCCTTGCGGGTGAGCACTTCGACGCGATCCGCAACGATGAAAGCCGAGTAGAAGCCCACGCCGAACTGGCCGATGAGCTGGGAGTCTTTCTGCTGGTCGCCGGAGAGGCTCTTGAAGAACTCGGAGGTGCCGGATTTGGCGATGGTGCCGAGGTGCGCAATGGCCTCCTCGCGCGTCATGCCGATGCCGTTGTCACGGATCGTGAGCGTGCCCTTGTCGGGATCCGCGTCGATCCAGATCTTCAGATCGGAATCCGTCTCCAGCAACGCCGGTTGGGCAATGGCCTCGAACCGGAGTCGGTCGTTGGCGTCCGACGCGTTGGAGACCAGCTCCCGGAGGAAGATTTCCCGGTTGCTGTACAGTGAATGGATCATCAGCTGCAGCAGCTGACGGACCTCGGTCTGAAAACCGCGAGTTTCTTTTGTAGGCGCGCTCATGAGCGCGCGATCTTGGGAACGCGCGAGAATATTTCAAGCGTCTGCGCGGAAAAAAGTGGAGCGACCGACGTCCTGGCTGTCGGAAAAGCGGCCGTTACTGGAGCAAATCCTGGAAGGCGCCCCAAAAGGTCGCTACCCCTGCCACCACGGCGGCGGCGAACGGAGCAGGCAGTTGAGCAACCTCGTACACCGCGGTGCTTGCTACGTGGCGACAGGCGTGCGCCCAGTCGTCCATTTCATCCCAGATCAGCAACATGAATTCCATGGCAAAGACTCTAAAGACGGCTCGTTACACTTGATGTGCGCGGTCTCACAGAGGATGCATACCGCATACCAGTTGCGGAGAACCCTGGTTGCAGGTGGGGCAGTGCGTGCGTACGCTTGAACGGGACTTCAGCACCGCGATTCGACATAGAGCAGGACAAGGCCCCCACCCCATGAAGCGCATCGTCGTCCTGAACCCCAAGGGGGGTTCTGGCAAGACGACACTCGCGATCAACCTGGCGAGCTACTACGCCTCTCGCCAGCAAAAGCCAGTCCTGATGGATTTCGATCCGCAGGGCTCGTCCGTGCGCTGGGCAAAGAAACGACATGCGGCGCAGCCGCCCATACATGTCATTGCCGCCTACGAGAACGACGCGCGCACGACACGGGCCTTTCAGCTGCGAATTCCACCGCATGCGACCCACGTCATCGTCGATACGCCCGCGGCACTGGACTCGCCCAAGCTGCCGGAAATCACGCGGGACGCTCATAAGATCATCGTCCCGGTGTTGCCTTCAGACATCGACATTCATGCCTGCTCCAGGATCATTCGCGACCTGCTGCTCGTGGCGAAGATCCGTCGCGAAGACGACCGCATCGGTGTCATCGCGAACCGGATCCGTCGCAATACGCTCACCTACCAGTCGTTGATTCGGTTCCTGCAGACGCTCGGCATTCCGATCATCACGACGATTCGCGACTCGCAGAACTACGTGCGTGCCGCCGAGCTCGGCATCGGCGTGCACGAGATGAAGACTTACGTCGCGCGTGAAGATGTCGAGCAGTGGGATCCGCTGATCGCGTGGTTGTCGAAACCGGGAAGGGACGAACCGGCGCCTTCGTCAGCCGGGCCCGCACCACCGGTGGTGGTGGAGGCCTGAGCGACGGGGTGCAAAGTGGGTTGCGGAAAGCGGCTCATCGGGAGCGCTCATTGCCGGGCGCCAGGAGCCGAGACCCGCGGACAGCGGAGTCCGGCCAAGCGCGTCTGAAGGCTATGAGTGGCCGCGCTCGAGCGACCGCTCACGCACGGCGCATCCGGCACGGCACATGCCGCTCGCACTCTCCAACTTACTTTTTCGGCACCTGCGGCGCGGGTTCGTCTTCGAACGAATCCTTCATCCGGTCCGCCCAATTCTTGTAGTTGGACCAGGTGTAGAGATTCTTGGTGATCGCTGCATGACGCGCGCGCGCGCGCTGCATGCGATCGAGCCACGTCGCGTACGCATCACCGTCTTTGACGGGAATGCCTCCCGCAGTGGGCGGCTTCGCGACCGACGTCGCATCCGGGCGAACCGGCGTTCCGTCGTTGCGGCCTCTATCAGATGAACTCATGTGCGCTCCGAAGAATGATTGCGCACAGGTTACGGCTTCGACTTCAGGCTCGCAGGAACTGGTTCACGGGAACCCCGGGGCTGCGGCAAGCATTTGCCGCAGTCGGACCCATGGCGTGGATCGTTCAAAAAAACCTTCGCGTTATGTCACGCAAACGGTTTCGCTGGCACGCTTTACCCGCGCGTTCACGCCACCAGTCGATAGCACGGCTTGTATGTAGTTCCAGGCAGTTTCATGCGCAACTGCGCTACGAATGCTGCAAGAAGCTCGTCGAGCAACTTCATGAGCGACGCATCACCGCGCAACTCGTAAGGTCCATATTTCTCGATGGCCTGGATGCCGTACTCCTTCACGTTGCCTGTCACGATGCCGGAAAACGCACGACGCAGGTTCGCCGCGAGCTCGTGAGTGGGCTGATCGCGATTCAGCTTCAGCGCGCGCATCGACTCGTGCGTCACTTCGAACGGATGCTGGAAATCTTCCGGCACCGACAGCAGCCAGTTGAAGTTATACGAATCGCTCTGCTTCTTGCGAAATTCGCGTACGGCAGACATGCCGCCGATCAGGTGTTTCGCCACGGCGGCAGGGTCATCAATAATAATCGTGAGGCGCTTCAGCGCCGCCTCGCCGAGCGTGCCGCTGATGAAGCGGCTCATGTGATCGAAATAGCCTTCGCTCTCCGCGGGGCCCGTGAGCACAACGGGGAGCGGCTGATCGCGATTGGCGGGATCGAGCAGGATGCCGAGCAGATACAGGATCTCTTCCGCCGTACCCGCGCCGCCCGGAAACACCACGATGCCGTGTGCCAGGCGCACGAACGCTTCGAGACGCTTCTCGATGTCCGGCATGATCACCAGCTGATTCACAATCGGATTGGGCGGCTCCGCGGCGATGATGCCGGGCTCCGTGAGTCCGATGTAGCGGCCGTTCGAAATGCGCTGTTTCGCGTGACCGATCGTCGCACCCTTCATGGGACCCTTCATCGCGCCGGGTCCGCAGCCTGTGCAGACATCCAGCCCGCGCAGGCCCATCTCATAACCTACTTTCTTCGTGTACTTGTACTCGGCGTTGCCAATCGAGTGGCCACCCCAGCACGTGATCAGGTTCGGACGATTGCGGACGTCGAGCAGCCGCGCGTTACGCAGGACGTGGAACACCGCGTTGGTGATGTCCGCCGAGTCGCGCAGATCGAAGCGGCCGCTCTCGACGATATCGTTGGCGATGAACACCACGTCGCGCAGCACCGCGAACAGGTGCTCCTTGATGCCGCGGATCATCTCGCCGTCGACGAAGGCCTGGGCGGGGGCGTTGTGAATGTCCAGGCGAATGCCCCACGCATGGCGCACCACCTGGATGTCGAAATTGGAGTAGCGGTCGAAAATTTCCTTGGCGTTGTCCGTGTCGGCGCCGCTATTGAGCACGGCGAGCGCGCATTTACGAAACAGCGGGTAGAGGCCGCTCTGGCTGCTGTCGAGCAGCTTGCGAATCTCGGCCTGCGAGAGATGCTCGAGGCTGCCGCGTGGGCCCACGTCGGCGTCGACGAACTCAGGAACAACGATGCTGCTTTCCATATCCCCTCTTGGGAAAAGTCGCCTGCGGCGCTTTGCCCGACATTAGTTTGATCGCCGGCATTCAAAGGCGCGGCTTTGGTGCCTGCTTTATCGCGTAGCGACGCCCCGAGCTCTACTGCGTGCTTGGTTCAGGCCGGAGGGCTCACGGGAGGATTTCGATCGGTGAGTTATCCGTCAGCAGCAGCCAGATCTCCAGCATGTCGGAGTTCGATACAGCGATGCAGCCGTCCGTCCAGTCGCTGCTCGCGTAGTAGGTCGGCGTGTGTTTGAGCTGGTTCGGCAGCCCGTGGATCATGATCGAGCCACCCGAGTCCCAGCCGTTGCGACGGGCGTTCTTCACGTCCGCGTCATTCGGATATGACACCTGGATGGACAGGAAGAAATCGCTGCGCGGGTTGCGACGCGTGAGCCGGTAACGGCCTTCCGGCGTGCGGAAGTCGCCGGCGCGCTCTTTGTGGCCCACTGGATTCAGCCCAAGCGAGACCTTGTAGGTACGGAGGATGCTGTCGCCATGCATCAGCAGCATCTTGCGGTCGCCTTTGTAGACGACGACGCGATCTGCCGTGGGCATGCTGGTCGTAGGGGCTTGGACGACCGTCCCGCTGGAGCTGCCGATCGAATCCGCTCGGGCCGAACCGACGGCGAAGCCGGTGACGGCGAGAACGATCAACAGCGCCGGGACGAATCCGGCCGCAGGACGGGCGAAGCGGGTGGCGAGCGCCAGAAAGCGGCGCGAAAAAGACTTCATTTTCCTATCAAACAAGCACTTGCGAACTCTGAGGGGATTATAGGGGCTCGCGCTGTCAGGGGCGACGTGCGCCGTTCTGTTTTCGGTCTTCGGCACGCCGGCACACGCGAAATTTCACCGGAAGCGCGACACCCTGCACATCGTGTCGGCGTCCGGCGTCAGGGATTGATCCAGGGAGTGATGAAGGCTGACAGGTTCGCATCGATAATGGCCGCGCTTCAGTGGGGAGGATCTTCATGACTCGATCAGTTGAGCTTCAGGCAGATACGACAAGAGTAGATGTCGACGCGTTCCGGCAAACCGCCAGGTCCAAGGTGAGGACGGCGAGCTTACACACTGTTGCGGTAGCGCTTGCAGCGATTGGCGTCCTGAACCTTTCCGCGTGCACGGTCGCGCCCACAGAGCAGCAGGCCGAGCGCCTCGACGCCAACACGGGAACCACGGTCACGGTCATGCCCAAGCCGATCGAACTCGTCGTGGACCGCACGACCGGCGCGAAGACGGATCCGTTTGCCTACCTCGCGCCGTTCGAAACCAACCGGATGGGCTCTCATGAGCTGTTCCTCTGGGTCACGGCGCCGCAGGTCGCGGGCGAGCTCGGCGTGCCCAAGGTGTATTGCGGAGACCAGCTCATCGCGCTCGATCGATACGACGGCACCATCGCCGACGTCGGCCTTTCGAGCCCGCCCTATAAGGCGCCGGCGCCGTGGAGCGCGCAGTGGTACTTCAAGCTGTCCGGCGAGGTGCTCGACTGCTTCGCCTCGACCACGCGCGTTCGCGTGGTCACGCAGGCGGGCAGCGCTACGCCGGAAACCTATTCGGCCGAAGGTCAGGCGATCGCGGGGCTGAGCACGTTCGTTTCGAAGGTGCGCACCTAGGCGATGCCAAGGGTCAACGCCGATGGATCGCCGCTGAGCCGCGTTTTGCCCGCACGTCTCAACCCGTCGCCTGGATCTCTTCGACCTTCGGCATGACCAGCTCGGTACCCGCGCGCATTTCGGCGAAATCGACATCCGGGTTGTACTGCTGAAGCAGCCACATCGGCAGCCGCGCGTATCGCTGTGTCACCGTCCACAGCGAATCGCCGCGGCGCACGATGTACACCTCGGTGCCGAGAATGCGATGGCCCGCGAAGTAGCTCGCCTGCAGCGAGCGATGAAACTCGCGACGCGTCCGCTCGAAGTCCTCGCGATTGACCTTCGCGAAATCGAGCTTCAGCTTGCGACCGATGATCACCGGCCGGCCGAACTTCATGTTGTTCACGACGCGCAGGCGATTGGCCGTGATGCCCAGCCAGTCCGCATAGTGCCCGAGCGTTTCTTCCGCCACGACGACGATGGTGTCGTCCTTGCCAACGGAGTAGTCGATCGGGTCGGCAGTGATCGGCGTTTCGACCGCGGGGCCCAGCGCTGGGCTGAGCGCCTCTGCCTGAGCGGCTGACACGGGCTCTGCGCGCGCGGCCGGACGACCCGTCTTCACGACGGCTTCGACGTCTTCTTCGCTCTCACGCCTCGCTTCCTCCGCCGGCACGGCACCCGTCGCCGGCGTGGCAGACGCGACGACAACCGGCTTCGCGGGCGGTTTGGTCGTAACCGGTGGCGGCGTCGGCGTCGCAGACGGGCGAGTGGGCGGCGGAGTGACCGCTGCCACGGGCGGAGACGCCGGCGGCGTTGCCGAACCCGGCGAACTGGAAGCACCGGAAGCAGTCGCCGCCGCGCTGGCCACTGCCGCTACGGCGGTTGGCGAAGCCGTCTCGCCAGGCGCCGCGAGCGCCAGCTTCTGGCCCTCATAGATGTAATTGCGGTTCTTGAGGCCGTTGATCTTCAGGATCTGCGCCTCGGAAAGACCGACCTTCTTCGAAATCTCCGAAATCGCGTCGCCCCGTCGAACCACATAAACGGCACCCGGCGCAGAGGCTTCCACCGCGGTCGCCGGAGTGGAAGCCGGTGTCGCTGTTGGCTGCGGCAGCGTCGCAGCGACGGCCACAGTGACAGCCGGTGACGAAGGCACGAGCAACGAACGCCCCGCACGCAGCTTCGCGTTCGCATTGATGCCATTGAGCTGACCCAGCGCCTGCGGCGTAACGCCGTAGGTGGCCGCGACGCTGACCATCGTGTCGCCGCTGCGGACGCGATGACGACGCTCCTGCGGCTGTCCCGCGTACTGCTCGGTGGGGTTCAGGCGCTGCGCGAGCAGCTCCGAAGTCCATTTGGTGCCGTCGAGGGGCAGGCGCAGCCGATAGCCTTTCGGCACGTGCCGCTGACCGTTCCAGACGGCCGGCAACAGGCTGGGATTCAGCGTCCGCAGTGCCGAGCGATCGACTTTCAGGACGCGCTCGAGCGACCCGATCGGCACGAACGACGGCGTCGTCACTTCGGTGAACTTCGCCTCCGGCAACGGCTCGATGTTGCCGAAATACTTTTCCGGATTACGGTCGATTTCGAGCGCCGCCAGGAACGAGACGTAGAAATTGCGCGAGGCGAATCCGAACGAAGGGCTCTTGTATGTGCGGACGATCTTCTCGATGTCGTCCGTGCCCACCGCGTCTTTCGCGCGGCGCATGCCGGCGGCGCCGTGGTTATACGCCGTGAGCGCGAGCGGCCAGGTGCCCAACAGCCGATAGTTATAGGCGAGCAGCTGAGCTGCAGCTTCCGTCGAGCGGAAGGGATCGAGGCGATCGTCGATCGCGTTGTCGATGCGCATGTAGCGCCGGCCGGTCGACCGCATGAACTGCCACAGCCCCGCGGCACCCACCTTCGAATACGCGGCCGGATTGAACGACGACTCGACGTGCGGCAGCACGGCGAGCTCGGCGGGCAGTCCCTGGTTAGCAAACACTTCCGCAATGTGGCCGGACCACGCGCCCGAGCGCACCAGGCCTTCGCGGAACCGATCGGCCTGGCCGAGCTGAAAGCGAATGTCCTCGATTGCGAGCAACAGCCGCGCGGGGTTTCCTTCGGCGCCCCACAGATCCTTGATGCGCTGGTCCTCGGCATTGAGCTCGCCGCTCGGCGAGGCGATGCGCTTGAGGGACGCGGTGAATTTGTCGCGCAGGTCGTCGATCTGTTTCTGGCGCTCGCGCGGCGACGCATTCGGAGCGAACTGGATCTTCTCGTACACCACACCGAGATTGCGCGCGTCGTGGATGAAGCCGCCGTTGGTGGTGACTTCGGAATAGACGCGAATCCAGAACTGCACATCGCGCTCGAGACCCGGCGGGCGTGGCACTGGCGTTTCGGCTGCCATAGAGGGCAGCGACGCGAACGCGAGCACGCATGCCGCAGCGAATGCCACTACGCGCACCGGCGACTCGCGCGTTGCGGCGAACAGTGCTGCGCGCGCCGACGCGTGCAGCGCCCTCCACCACATCCAGACACCACGGCGCACTCGTCCGGCCGCCTGCAAGGCGCTACGAGCCGATGTCGAGTTCATTTACACCCCATTCAAAGTCGAATTCGATTGAGCATCAACGGGTTGGGTCTTCGCGACCGACGCAGCTCACACTCCGCAGCGCGCGATCCGTCGGAGCCTTTGACAACCGGCGGTATCGACCCCTCTCGACCACCCCCGACAAAGGGGCCGGCGATAGGGCTGAAGGCTGGCATAGCGCGCAGTACGTCACAGTTGAACTACGTCCCAGATGCAAGATGTCACATCGGAAGGGCGTTCACGTTCTCTGGCACACACGTTGCAAAGTTACTAGCCAGAAGGGCGGCAGATGCCGGCCCGGAAGGAAGTAAAGCTAGCGGATTACCTAAGAAGATTGCGAACGCCCGGACCGGCCTTACTCCACTGGCCCAGGCATCAGCAACTCGATAACAACAACGACGACGACACTCCTCCACAAATCAAGCAAGCGACCAAACCCCTGTCCCACAACAGGGGTTTTTTTTGTCTGTGGCAATGTGCCTCTACGACTTCAACTTGAGCCGGAAGCCCTGGTAACCGAATGCGCCTGAGATCTTTGCGCAGTCCGCCTCGCTCACGCCGGCCGTCCTGGCGACCGGGTACCATCGATCGCGAACGTGCTCTTCCATTTGATTGACGATGCCGGTGGCATCCTCTTTCGAGAGCAGAAATCTCGGCGCTTGCGACAGAAGATTTTCGGCATGTGCGTAGCGGCCGAGGTCGCCAATCGCCATGGCAAGATCGCGGCGCTCCAGGCTCACAGGGGTTGTCGGAGTGAGATCGTAGGCTGGTGAGAGTCGCCAGTCGGCATCGGCTGCGATCACCGCGTGATTGCGTGGATGATCGTCCGTGTTCGAGATGAGTGCGTTGAAACACATTCGCCGGAAGAGTTCGGGAGCATCAGTTTCGGGTCGTGTGGAAACGCGACGCAGCTCCTCGGCGAGCAGCACATAGCTCCAGCGATCGCGATCCTGGTGCGTGTCCCCGGAGCGCAGCAGCGTGAGCGCTGAGAGCATTCGAGCACGCTGGTAGCCCGCGTCCGTGAATTGGCGATCGAAGCGCCTGACCATGAGCACGTCGCGATCACCGATGGTCTCGAGCCGCGGATCCGCCACATGGATTCCGCACTCCTGCGCCAGCATCAGCATGGCGTGTTCTACGCGTGCACTGTTCCAGCGGTCATCCGGCCGGTTGAGCTTTGCAATCCACAACGCATGATCATCTTCGACCACGGCCTTCGGACGTGCTCCGCCCATCGAGGTGCCGCCCAACATGAGAGCCTGTGCGTGCTCTGAGTCGGGGCCCGGAGGCAAATCCTCTTCCGCGATGATTTTGTCGGCAAGGGCCTGAAGCTTCGCCAGATCGAGTGTGCGATTGAACGCGCGCTTCGGTGCCGGCGGAACGACATTAAGGCCAAAGCCGAGAGCGCCTGCCCGGTCATCTGGAGAGTGCAGCAGATAGTCGAGCTCGCCGAGCTGCGCGACACCTGAGAACTTCTCGATCACACGCCGACCCCAGTAGTCTGGGCTTGCATCGCGCAACGCGCCGAACACGCCTTTCAGTTGCCGCGTTTCGACCACTCGGTCCGTCAGCTTCAGATCAATGGGATCGATGGGGACAGCATTCGGGCGGGCAAGATAGCTCTTGCCATAAACGAAACGACCAGTGGCGACGCCATGGCGATCGGTGCTGAGCTCAAAGCGTCCAGCCACCACGAATTCGGTGTCACCGAGCAACGTGATGTACACGAAACACTCGCTCGCCTTGGGCCGCGCCTCAGAACTCATTGTCGAGACTGCCCTTGGGTGAAATCTGGCGTGAAATCTGGCCTGAAGTCCGGCCCGAAGTGCGCGCGCGCTTACGACGGGTGAGACTGCCGAGCCCCTCGGTGTCGTTCTCTGGGTCGGCCACAGCCTCCATCTGGGAGAGAAGGTCGTAGGTCCACAACAGCGCGAGGTACACCACTGCCGCGGTGCCTGGCCGGCCCTTCTCCGCGTCGGTCACTGCCCGCTCGCCGGCGCCAATCTTCCGGGCGACGTTTTCGATCGTCAGGTTTCGACGCAATCGGGCGGTGCGCAGATTCGCGCCCAGGCGCTTTAGAGCCTGCTCGACTGCATAGGGAGGGGAGCTGTTGAGAGCGGTTTTTTGGCGGGACATATGCTTTTTAAAGCGGGAAATCGTATCTAGTACGCTTTATAAAGCATATTCTGCGAGTCGCACAAGTCAAGGCTTACCGCTAAACAAAGCGGATTAGGCGGGGTTGGGTGCTTTCTAAAGCAGACGCTGGGGGCGTTGCTTGAGGCGGGCCCTTCGCGGTGACTCTCCCGAGACGCTTTCAGCCGCCCGGCGGCTGAGGGCTTCTTTGTATCCGCGCTTTCGTGGGCAGAGCCTGACGTGAATGAAGTCCCCTTGGCGGGGGACGCTCCAAGCCGTCCCTGGTCGCTCCCTGCGCGGGCCGCTCAAAACGCTCCCGGCGTTTTGAAGCCCCCGCCAAGGGGACTTCATTCACGTCAGGCTCTGCTTTGAGGCTTGCGGAGTCTGGAGAAGATGAAGAGCGGGTGCGGGCGCGTTTGGGCAGGCCGCGCGGCGTGCCGGAGCACGCCGCCAGTCGTGTGCGTTACCTCATAAGGCGAGACCGCCATCCCACCGGATCAAGCACTTGGAGACAACCGTACGCCATATTTCGCGACCAATTTACGCAAAACGTACGTCTGATCACCTGACATTTGCGCATAAGGCGCGACTTCCTCCAAAAGCTCAAAGACCCGCAGGGATTCAGGCCAGCGACGGCGAAGAGATCCTGGGTGCCAACGCTCTCACTCAGAGCGCAGGGCTGGCCGCGCATGTTCTCCGTTGGGCGACGAGTGTCCGTGCCATGTTGGCCGCGACCTGCGAGTAGAAGGCGACATTCAATGTCTCCGCGTTCAGGTCGTTCGATTCGTCGAGCACGACTTCATCTCCGCCGACTAGCGGCCAGCAAACGGTGCGCGGCGGCCGCACACGGGGATCATCGTAGTCGCGGGCGGCCCCGAGGGCCGCCGTCAGCTCCGCCATTAGCCGCTTCTTGGCAACTGTAGCGAACGAGTAGCTAACTTGGTGCAGCTCCCCCGCCGGCGTGAACTCGACCGCGAGTTCCGCCGGGATGTGGAAGAGCTCGCCTTGGCCGAAGCACAGCTTGTTCTCGAAGTTGAACACGCCCCTGGTGCAGTTCGCGAGTGCCTTCATGTGCTTGAGTGAATCGATCGGGATGCCTTCGGGGAGGGTGAGCGCCTCGTTGCCGACCCGGGCGTCCTTGAACGGATCCGGCCCGTCCTTCTTACTGCAGCCCGCGACAGCAAGGGCGGTGGCAAGGATCACGGCAAAGCGAGAGATGGTCATGGTGGCGGCATCCTGCGTTCCGAGAAAATTTGGAGTGCGCCAGACAGGTCTTCGTACATGCAACCTCAGTCACGGCAGTGCAGGCGGGCGCGTTACGTCTCTGCTCATGATGCCCGCCGTAGTGGTGTCAAGATTGAGCCGACGGGCGCTCCGCTTGTGAGGCGTCCCTTTCGACTACGGCGTGAGGCGCCATGGCAACTCGTTGCTCTCGCTGCTTGTTGAGCGCGGCGATGTTCAGTGCCGATGCGATGAATAGCAGGATTATCAGCGGAAGGTATGCAAGCCCGAGTCCGCCGTCGCGAAGGGAAAAGACTATCGCCACGATGCCGCAGGCAAGTAGGAACACAAAAGCCTTATTGGAAAACAGCGCTACCTTTTCGATGCGAGGCCGAGATGGCCCAAGCGCCAGCATAGACAACCAAAGGGGTGAGAGAACTAGCGCGATCCCAAAAGTGCTCCCAATGAACTCAGGAACGCTCGAACTCTTGAATGCCGTCGATAGCGCACCGGCGCCGGCCAAGACCAAAATAAGAAGATTAAAAATCCTTGCGGTCGCTCGCACAGGTCCTCCGAATCTTACCTGTCTATTTCCCGGATGGGATTTCTACGTTTCCTTGGCCGTAGTTGGCCGAACCTACAACCGCGCGATCGAATTTCCCGGCATCGATTTCCGACTTCATGATCTCAAGCAACCGCTCGACGGGTCCGCACCCGTTGTCTCGCGAAGATCGGAAGCAACCGTGCTAGAGATTTCTCCCATCAGATCACTGAAACCGCCAGCAGATATGTATCCGCGATAGTGGCCATCTTCCTTGGCGCGATACACGGCAATTTCGAAGTTGTTCTGTTTGTGACGATAGGTCTCTTTCGCCCTCAAATCCATATGAAAAAACACGAAGAGTGGCAGGTATTGTCCTCTCGGTCATTCTTGGCTTCCTTGTTCACACGGCAAGGCCTTCACCGCTGAGTGGCCTTAGATGCCATGGGTCATCGGTCTCGACCACGGCAGTTCTTCCGAACCTTCTTCTTTCTCAAGAAAAGTCATCCAGCGCTGCAAGAACGGCGCAGACGACAAGTGTGATGGTGGCGCAGATTACAACAACCTTGGCGAGGCTGGTTGTCTCAAGCCTGAATTCCAGTTTCATGGGCTCGCATCGTATCGAGGACCATGCGTGCCGCAATACACTGGTCCAGCTCGGTCACTATTCGTCCAGCTGAGTAGCGTTACAGCTCTTGTCCGCCTCACGCAACCAGCGCACCACGACTTCTTGGCTTCGTAGCGGAAACTCTTTCATCGCCCACCGGGCGGCTGCCGCTTTGGTCTTGAATGTGCCGGTCCGCCACTTTGCGATCACCTGTTCTTTGTACCCATCCGTCTCACGGTGCGCGGCAACGCCGCCTTTGCGGGCAAGTTCTTTCCGCGCTTCCTGCAGCATGTGCCGGTAGCCGCGGTCGTGGAACATCTGCTCGACGCAGAAGGCAGCTTCCATCGCCTCTGAGGCCGCGACAAATGGATCATCGTTGTCCAAGTGCTCGACGGCGGAATCGATCAGGAGAAGGGCAATCAGACCGCAGAGGGTCGCGTTATCTATTGCGGGATCGATTCCAGAGACGGCGATGAAGCCGTTGAAGCCGCCTTCGCCGGTGACGCCATACTCGTACAGGTTCCAATAGCTGAAGCACGGGTCAGGCACCACGGGCGTGCGCGATACGTCATCGAAGTAGGCGCCCGGCGTGTTATCGCCGTAGTGCCGCGGATCGTTCTTCGCCGCGCGCAACTTCGCGACGGTGCCGCTCAGCAGCGACTCCGCAAGTCCATGCCGCTCCAGGCTAGAGACCACTGACCACGAGAGCTCACTCAGCCGACTTCGGAAATGGTTCTGCCGGTCGGTTAGTCGCTTGTAGATATCTCGGCCGGAGAGCGTTCGGGCGGCTCCCAAGCCTCTGTAGGTTATGCCGTCGGTATGGGTTGTCATTCGGATGGGCTCTGTCGCCAACTCTATGACTGCGTGCGTACTGCAGTTTACAGTGTGCTTACCGACGCGGAAAAGGAACGAGGCACGAATCGCCGGTGGTCGTGACTGAGTTAGCGGCCAGGAGCAACGACCAACAGCAAGGGCCGATTCTTTGCATCATCGAAGGATATCGTGATGTGTTCGAGGCCCTCGGTGAAATACGTCTGTGAATCGAGACGGAAGAGCCGCACGCGGAAGGCGTCGCAATCCACGACATAGCAGTCCGGAATCTGCTCGGTGTGTCCGCCGCCCGAGAACGCCTTCTGCTTCCAAGGTGATAATTGATTCCGCGGACCGAGAACAGAGTGTGGTCGTTCTTGAACTTGAGTAGCTCGCGTGTCTTGTCGGTTCTGCTCAGAATGAGTTCTTCATACAGTTCGTCGGACGCGAGAACCGACTGCGAGCCTTTGCGCGCATATGCGCCGCCAGTGAAATGGGGTTTTCGAGTGCTCGCGGGAACGACGATAGCAACGACCGTCTTGCCATGAAAGGCGAGCGCATGCATCTGGTAGGTGATCGATGGGTAGCAATCCACGAGCACTCTGGCGTACTTCCGCTGGAGCTCGTCAGGATTCGCGACGCCTAGCGTTTCCCCAGTCTTGTCGTGCAGGCCGATAAACAGCACGGCCTCCTGACCTTCGGGCGTGGAATTCGCGAACGCCACCACGGTCTTCCGTGCCTCTCGATCCTTGAAGCCGTCGGGTTTGCGCTCAATGAGGCTGGATTCGTGCGTGCGACCTGTACGCAGCATTTCCAGAAGGTCAGCTTCTTTCACGCCAGACGCCCTTGCCGATACTATTGCCGCTTAGTATAGCGACCGCGACAACAGCGTACCCCTTGGAGGCCTCTGCGGAGATTCACGCATGGCACGACTCAGGCCAGATACGATCACTGCAGGCGATCTCTTGGAATATCTTTCCGACTCTTCGGACTTCGCGTTCGAGCTGCATACGCTGAAGCTTCTGCGGACACAGGGCCTCACATGCGAACACGGCGGACTGTACGAGGATCCGGTAACGAAGAAGCCTCGGCAGTTCGACATCAGAGCAATTGCGCGCGCTGGTCGGCACTGCGTTCGGTTGGCAATCGAGTGCAAGAACATTGGCGCCAACTTTCCGCTGTTGGTGTCGTGTGTACCGCGCCATATCGATGAGAGTTTTCACGAGATCGCGATCGTCGGTGAAATCGAACAGGGTCAGCAGGCGTACGGTATGTTTGAAAGCCGAGCGCACATTGTGCGGATCTCAGAGCCCGAGAGCCTGTATCGTGCAAACGCGCCGGTGGGCAAGAGCTTGGCGCGTGTTGGCCGCGAAGCCAACAAGGAGAACAGCATCTACGCGGACGACCAGGATGTGTTCGACAAATGGGCGCAAAGCTTAGCGTCCGCCGATGATCTCGTAACTGCGAGCCACTGGGAAGGATCGGAGGATAGTCCGAATGTCTCGTACGTCGCAGTCATTCCGGTGGTCGTAGTTCCGGATGGTCGCCTGTGGATGGTCGAATTCGATTCCGAAGGAGAGCGCAAAACAGAGCCTGCGCCGACCGACCAGTGCAGCCTGTTCGTCAATCGAGAGTACCGGATGGAGTTCAACGGCCCCTGCCTGCACGTGTCTCACGTCGAGTTCGTGACGTTGTCTCGCCTCGGCACCTTCGTCTCCAATTGCCTGAAGGATCGCGTGGCGATGGAGTCCATCTTTCCTCACGACACCATCGAAGCTTTCGAGGGCGACTTGCGCGACGGCCACGTATGATGGCCTGCTGTGGCGCAGATCGCTGCTCTCTACGTCTACTCTTGGATTTCGCTCGCCTGCTTTTCAGCAGATGTCCGCGGACCGCCAATTGAAATCACGAAAATGCCTGCCCCTTCCGGGGCGGGCGTGAATGAACCTCGCTAACTGACACTCCTCCATCAACCTGTGAGTGGTCGCACCTTATGGGGTACGAAGTCGCAGGTTATGGGGTCAAAGTCGCAGCTTTTGGGGTCTCCCACATCGTCGTCCGAGTGCCGAAACGCTTACTTCGTCAGCCGCACTTCGAGTCGCCGCAGTTCAGGCAGGTCATGCAGCCGTCCATCATCACCACGGCTGCGGTGCTGCATTTCGAGCAGAGCTGCGCGCCGTCGGGGAAGTGGCTTTTCGAGAAGGCGTCGGTCTGCTTGGTGCGGGCTTCGAACTCGGCGCGTTTTTCGTCGACGAGTTTCTGCTGGTGTTCGTCGAGTTGCGGCTTGCGGAGCAGCCCGATGGTCTGCAGGTGCTTTTCGATGACGTGGCCGAGCTCGGCGATGATCGAGGGCATGAACTTGCCGCCGGGCTGCCAGTAGCCGCCGCGCGGGTCGAACACGGCTTTCAGCTCGTCGACCAGGAACGTGACGTCACCGCCCTTGCGGAACACGGCTGAAATGACGCGGGTCAGCGCCACGATCCACTGGTAGTGATCGAGGTTCTTCGAGTTGATGAACACCTCGAAGGGGCGGCGCTGCTCGGAGTCCGTGTTCTCGTTCAGGATGATGTCGTTGATGGTCACGTACATCGCGTGATCGGAGACGGGCGTCTTGATCTTGTAGGTGGAGCCGATCAGCACCTCGGGGCGCTGGATCTCCTCCGTCATGCGGATCACCTTCGCGGAGGTGCCGTTCTTGTTGTGCTTCGCGAACAGCTCGACGGGAGCCGCCGGTTCAGCCGGCTTCTCTTCCGCCTTCTTGACGCGGTACTTGACGATCTTCTTGTCGACCTTGATGGCGCTCACTTGGGGTTCCTCTCAAAACTTCCCGTAGTAGCCTTCTTTCAAGGCATCGAACAGGTTGGCGGCGGTGTGTTTCTCGCCGTCGTACTCGATCTCTTCGTCGCCGCGGACTTCGACCTCGCTGCCGTCCTCGAGCGTGAACACGTACTTGGTGTTCTTGAGGTCTTCTTCCTTCACGAGCACACCCTGGAACGCTTCCGGATTGAAGCGGAACGTGGTGCAGCCCTTGAGGCCGGAGCTGTGCGCGTAGGTGTAGATGTCCTTGAAGTCTTCGTACTTGTAGTCCGTCGGCACGTTCGCGGTCTTCGAAATGGAGCTGTCGATCCACTTCTGCGAGGCGGCCTGGATATCGACGTGCTGCTTCGGCGTGACTTCGTCCGCGGCGGTGAAGTAGTCCGGCAGCTTTTCGGCGGGCAAGGTCGAGCCCGGCATCGCGCGGGGATTGATGATCTCGCGATACGCCAGCAGCTCGAACGAGAAGACGTCGATCTTCTCCTTCGACTTCTTGCCCGGGCGAATCACATTGCGGAAATAGTGATGCGCGAAGGACGGCTCGATGCCGTTCGACGCATTGTTCGCGAGCGACAGCGAGATCGTGCCCGTCGGCGCGATCGACGTGTGATGCGTGAACCGCGCGCCGACCTCGGCCAGCTCGTGCACGAGCTGCGGAGCCACTTCCGCCACGCGCTGCATATAGCGGCTGTAGCGAGCGTGCAGCAGACGGCCCGGAATCTTCGCGCCCACGCGCCAGCCATCGCGAGCCATCTCGGGACGCTTGCGGAGCATTTCCTTCGTGACCGTGAACTCCTCGTTCATGATCGGTGCCGGACCCTTCTCGCGCGACAGCTCGAGCGCCGCTTCCCAGCCGGCAACGGCCATCTCGCGCGAAACGTCTTCCGTGAATTTCACGGACTCGGGCGAACCGTACTTCATGCCCAGGCACGTGATCGTGCTGCCGAGGCCGAGGAAGCCCATGCCGTGGCGGCGCTTGCGCATGATCTCGCCGCGCTGCTGTTCGAGCGGCAGGCCGTTGATCTCCACCACGTTGTCGAGCATGCGCGTGAACACGCGCACCACTTCGCGATATTCCTGCCAGTCGAACTCCGCGAACTCCGTGAACGGATTGCGCACGAAGCGCGTGAGGTTCACCGAGCCGAGCAGGCACGAGCCATACGGCGGCAGCGGCTGCTCGCCGCACGGGTTGGTGGCGCGGATGTTCTCGCACCACCAGTTGTTGTTCATCTCATTGACGCGGTCGATGAGGATGAAGCCCGGCTCCGCGAAGTCATACGTGGACGACATGATGACGTCCCACATGCGGCGCGCCGGCAGGGTCTTGTAGACCTTGCAGGCGACCATGCCGTCATCCTTCGTCACGTAGCTGTCGTGCAGCGGCCATTCGCGCCAGATGAACTTGGTGTCGTCCGTGAGATCGGGCTGATCGGCCTCGTATTCCTTCAGCGAGAGCGGGAAGGCGAGCTTCCACTCTTTGTCTTCGCGCACGGCTTCCATGAACTCATCCGTGATGAGCAGCGACAGGTTGAACTGCCGCAGTCGACCGTTTTCGCGCTTGGCGCGAATGAATTCCATGACGTCCGGATGGCCGACATCGAACGTGCCCATCTGCGCGCCGCGACGGCCACCGGCCGACGACACGGTGAAACACATCTTGTCGAAGATATCCATGAACGACAGCGGGCCCGACGTGTACGCGCCAGCGCCTGACACATAGGCGCCCCGCGGCCGCAGCGTCGAATGCTCGTAACCGATGCCGCAGCCCGCCTTCAGCGTGAGCCCGGCCTCGTGCACCTTCTTCAGGATGTCGTCCATCGAGTCGCGGATGGTGCCGGACACGGTGCAGTTGATCGTGGACGTGGCCGGCTTGTGCTCGAGCGCGCCGGCGTTCGAGGTGACGCGCCCGGCGGGAATCGCCCCGCGCCGCAGTGCCCAGAGGAAGCGCTCATTCCACGTGTCGCGAATCTCTTCGCGTTCCACGTCGGCCAGCGCGCGCGCGACGCGCTTGTAGGTGTCGTCCATCGACTTGTCGACAGGACTGCCATCTTTGGCGGTGAGACGATATTTCTTGTCCCAGATGTCGAGCGAGGCCTCCTGGAAGGCGATCGAGTCGACATCTTTCGGTTGGATTTTCACGACGGTATTCATTCGCCCGCGGCTCCGATATATGCGGCCGACTAGTACTAATCCAAAGGAGACGTTGCGGCTCCCCACGAACCGGAACGTTGTGCACGTCAGATGGCGGCAATCCTCGAAACGCTGCTGTCAGGCAGCGCCCTTCTCCCCTGGAAACTCCCCCGAGACCCATCTTTCGAGCGCCGCCGGTGCAAGCGAGGCGCTACAAGATGTTGTGTCGGGGGACAGAGCCTAATGACGTGTCACAGAAGCGTCAAGGTTCGTATAGTGCAAAAGGCAAGCCGCATATCTGACTATTTTTCATGCATTTAGAAGATTCTCCGCAGTCCTGACCGAGCTGCTGCGGGGCGCTTTCCGTAAAAAATTTCATGAAGGCGGTACCCCTAGATATTGTGGCGAGGGGTTGTGCGCAGGTAGTGCACATGTTGTGCACAGGTAGATCACAGGCTGAGGTGAAGACTGGGTTATTGCTTGGCTTCACGCGTGAGCGGATTGAGGGACGGAGAGCCGGAAGCCCTCAAACGCCGGGCGGCTGAGAGGGCGCTTGAGGCCGCTTGAGTGCTCAATCGAGCGGCTCAAGCCGCCCGGCGACTGAGGGCTTCTTTGATCGGCTTCTTTGATCGGCTCCTTAGATCAGCTTCTTCATCCGCAAACGACCCACCCCCCCTCCCCTCGCCATTCCCAACTCCGAACCGCTCAAAAATTCTCCCACCCCCCACTTGAAAAAAATCCTCTTGAAACGTTTTGCCCCGTCCGCAAATCGCCTGTCAGCCGCGCATGGCGCGCAGCTCACTCAGGAGAATCCAGATCATGACCGTCGTCCGCTATGAGCCTTTCAGTTTCGTGAATCGTTTCCGTTCGTTCGAAAATTCAGCCGTTGCCTGGCTGCCGTCCGTTGACGTACGTGAGGAAGAGAGCCGTTTCGTCGTGCAGGTCGACCTGCCAGGTGTCGAGAGCAAGAACATCGACATCACCGCGGAAAAAGGCGTGCTGACCATCAAGGGCGAGCGTCAGTCCGAGGCGAAGAAGACCGAGTCGGGATATGAGCGCGTCGAGCGCGTCGCCGGCACCTTCCTGCGTCGCTTCACGCTGCCGGAAACCGCGCAGACCGATGCGATCACCGCCAAGCAGACCAACGGCGTGCTCGAAGTCAGCATTCCGAAGCTGGCGCAGGTGCAGCCGAAGCGTATCGAGGTGCAGGCCGCCTAAGCAGGCCTGCTGCGCGCCCGCGGCAGCACCGCGTCGAGGTTGCCGGTCGTCGACATCAGACGGCCGGCAACCTTTTCGGCGAAGCGGGCTATTAGAATGATCCGGTCGCACCGCTGATCGGAATTGCTGCATGTCACGCGTTTCTCGTCTCCATGGCGCCTCGCTCCTTCTCGGCGCCATCGTTCTGACCGGGTCGGCACTGCCCGTCGCGGCCGCCCTGCCGGCGGCGGTGGCCGAAACGCCTGTCCCTTCGCTCTCGCCGATGATCAAACGCGTGTCTCCCGCGGTGGTGAACATCTCCACCCAGGGCACGATCAAGCAGACCCAGCGCAGCACCAACCCGCTGCTCGATGATCCTTTCTTCCGCCGCTTCTTCGATTCACCCGAAATGGGGCCGCGCAAATTCCAGAGCGCCGGCTCCGGCGTCATCTTCGACGCGAAGAACGGCTACATCGTGACGAACGCCCACGTCATCGAGAACGCCAACGAAATCACCGTCACGCTGCAGGATGGCCACGATCTCAAGGCAGAGGTCGTCGGCACGGACACACCGTCCGACGTTGCCGTGCTGAAGGTGAAATCCGACAAGCTCGTGCAGATGGCCCTGGGCGATTCCTCGAAGATGGAAGTCGGTGATTTCGTCGTCGCCATCGGCAACCCGTTCGGGCTGCAGCACACTGTCACCTCCGGCATCGTGAGCGGCCTGTCGCGCTCCGGCATGAACCCGGATGGTTATGAGGATTTCATCCAGACCGACGCGTCGATCAATCCGGGCAACTCCGGCGGCGCGCTCGTGAACCTGAAGGGTGAGCTCATCGGGATCAACACCGCGATCCTGTCCCGCAGCGGCGGCAACATCGGCATCGGCTTCGCCATTCCGGTCAACATGGCGCACAACGTCATCGACCAGCTGGTGAAGTTCGGCACGGTGAAGCGCGGCCTGCTCGGCGTGAACATCTACAACGTCACGCCCGACATCGCGCAGCTGTACGGCCTCGGCGACCAGCAGGGCGCGCTCGTTTCGCAGGTCATCGAAGGCTCTGCCGCAGACAAGGCTGGCATCCGCACGGGTGACGTCATCACGTCCGTCAACGGCTCACCGGTGAAGTCGAACACGGAGCTGCGCCTGGCGATCGGCCAGTTGCGCGTCGGACAGAACCTCGAGGTCGGCATCATCCGCGACGGCAAGCCGCGCAAGATGACGGCCGTGATCGAGGATAGCGGCGAGCCGCCGGCGGCAAAGCAATCGTCGCCGAAGGAATCAAACGTCATACACTCCGGCTTCGACGGCGCGGGCCTTGCCGATGCACCGGACGGCGGCGCAGTCGTGCGCACCGTGGAGCCCGGAAGCAGCGCGGCGCAGAACAATTTGCGTCCCGGTGACATCATCGTGGGCGTGAATCGCAGCAAGGTCACGTCGCTGCAGCAGCTTCGCGAAAAGGCGAAGGGCTCGGGCACACTGGTGCTCGAGGTGCGTCGCGGGAACACCATCGTGCTCGTGCCGTTGCGGCCGTCGTGAAGCGCGGAAGCTCGAGGCCCGTCACGCAAATTCGCCGGAAGGAATAGTCGGTTCGATGTGTTTCCCGTGAGTCTGGTCCGAAACTGAACTGAAGGGCGCAAGTGGCGGAACGTCCGCTCAATGTCTGCGTACTGGGTGGCACCGGCTTCGTCGGAACGGAGTTGGTGACGCGGCTGGTACGCGCCGGACACAATGTCCGCGTGGCCGCGCGCAGACACGCGAGCGGCAACCACCTGCGCGTCCTCCCCACGTGCGAGCTCGTGATCGCCAACATTCACGACACGCGCACGCTCGGTTATCTCTTTACCGGCATGGACGTGGTGATCAACCTCGTCGGCATTCTCAATGAGCAAGGGCGCGCGACCTTCCGGCGCGTCCACGTCGAGCTCGCGATGCGCATCATCGAAGCGATGCGAGCGCAACGCGTTCGGCGGCTGCTGCACATGAGCGCGCTGGCTGCGGGCGCGACTGCGCCGAGTCACTACCTGCGCAGCAAGGCAGAAGCCGAAGCGCAGATCCGCGTTGCCGCCACGACAATCGACTCCACCACGTTCCGGCCGTCCGTGATTTTCGGGCCGCACGATTCGCTCACGAACCGGTTCGCCGGACTGCTGCGAACAACCCACGGCATGCTGCCGCTCGCGCGTGCCAAAGCCCGCTTCGCCCCGGTGTATGTCGGTGACGTCGTCGAAGCCTTCGTGCACGCGATGACCGATCGCACGACCATCGGAAAAAGCCTGGAGCTGTGCGGGCCCGACGTGATGACGCTGGAGCAACTCGTCCAGCTCACCGCCAAAGCCGCGGGACTTCCGTGCCACATCCTGCGCTTGCCGGATTTCGTCGCCGCGCTTCAGGGCACGTTCATGGGCATGCTCCCGGGCAAACCGTTCACGCGGGACAACTATCGCTCGCTCACGATCGACAGTGTTTGCAAGCAGAATGGCTTTGCGACGCTGGGCATTCAGCCGGTGCGCATGGAAGCGGCGATTTCAGGCTATCTCGGCGAGCATTCGTTCCAGCATCAGCTCGATACGTACCGCCGCTCATTCGGCTGACGAAGCCTCGCCAGGCGAACCTTTCGCCGTTTCGCCATGGCAGAGCAACTCGTGTCTTTGCGCGCGCGGCTTGCGCACCAACTCACGCACGGCTGCATAGAACTTCGGCAGGTCGCCGTCGTTCTTCGCGAGCAGCCGCTCGAAGCCCGGCACGCAGTCGTAATACGTTGCGAGTGAGGCGAGATGCGCGTTGTTGAGGCCCTGCGGAGCCCAGTCGCGATAGGCCGAACGAATCTTCAGTTGCTTCTCGAGCACCGCGAGATCGCGATCGAGCTGCGCAAACTCCGCACGCTTGCGTTCGCGCATCACATCGGGCGACAACTTCTGGTCATACAGGTCCGCGAGGCGGGATCTCGCCTTCGCAAACAGCGCAACCACCTGCGCCTGCCGTGACCGGCGCGCGCGAAAGCGGCTGACATCGCTTTCGCGACCGCGGGCCTTCAACCATCGCTCCAATCCCACCTGCTCCACCGCGGTTGCGAACGCTTCGTTGAACTCTGAATCACCGGGCTCGTAGATCAGCTGATGCGACAGCTCGTGAAAAATGATCGCGGCGAGCTCGTCGTCCCCGTAACCCAGCATTGTGTTCAGCACCGGGTCCTTGAACTTGCCGAGCGTCGAATACGCCGGCACGCCGCCCACGAACGTGTCGAAGCCGGTCCTGGCCATCGACTCGGAGAATTTTCGCGCCTTCGCTTCGGAGAAATAGCCGCGATAGGCCACGCACCCGGCGACGGGGAAACACCACCGCTGGGGATGGACCGAGAACTCCGGCACCGCCACCACGTTCCAGACGACGTACCGACGCTTCAAATCGGCGTAGGTTCTATAGCTGCCATTGTCCGGCAGGCCGAGCTCGCGCGAGGCAAATGCCCGGGCCGCGCGCACTTCGAGCAGCCGTGCCCGCAGCTCCGGCGTCGTCCGCGAGTCGACGATGACGTTCTCGATGGGTTTGCGGGCGGTCAACACCTGCAACTGCCCGCGCGCGGCCTGCGCCACATACATCGTTCCGCAGCCGGATAGCATCGCGAGCGTGAAACACGTCAACAGGATTCTGGCGATGGCCGCACGAAGCGGTTGCTGAGTCTCGGTTACCATGTGCGCATGGAAGTGTACTTGGTCGGTGGCGCGGTTCGGGATCGCCTGCTCGGCTTGCCTGTTGGCGAGCGGGACTGGGTGGTCGTCGGCGCGCGTCCCGAAGACATGCAACGGCTGGGCTATGCGCTCGTGGGTAAGGAATTCCCGGTGTTTCTGCATCCGGAAACCCGCGAGGAATACGCACTCGCCCGTACGGAGCGGAAGATCGGCCCAGGCTATCGCGGGTTCACCACGGAGTTTTCCCCAGACGTCACGCTGGAAGACGACCTGAAGCGGCGCGACCTCACGATCAACGCCATCGCCGAAGATGCCGAGGGCGCGCTGGTGGATCCCTTCGGTGGCCAGCGCGACATCGAAGCGCGGGTATTGCGCCACGTGTCGGAAGCGTTCGTCGAAGATCCGGTGCGCGTGCTCCGGCTGGCGCGCTTCGCCGCCCGCTTTGCAAGCCTCGGCTTCACGGTCGCCGACGATACGCGCGGACTGCTGAAACAGATCGTCGCGGCAGGCGAGATGGATGCCCTCGTTCCCGAGCGCGTCTGGAAAGAAACGCAGAAGGCGCTCAACGAATCACGCCCGGACGTGTACTTCGAAACGTTACGCGACTGTGGCGCGTTGAAAGTGATTTTTCCCGAGATCGACGCGCTCTACGGCGTGCCGCAGCCGGCGCAGTGGCATCCGGAAATCGATACGGGCGTGCACGTCATGATGGCTTTGCGCTTCGCCGCGAGCCACGGCGCGACGGCCGTCACGCGTTTCGCCGTGCTGACGCACGATCTCGGCAAAGCCTGTACACCCAGTGAAAAGTGGCCGGCCCATCACGGCCACGAACAGCTCGGCATTGCACCGATCGAGGCGCTGGCCGCACGACTGCGCGTGCCGAAAGAGTTTCGCGACCTCGCTGTCATGGTCGCGAACTACCATACCCACGTGCACCGGGGGCTGCGGCTGACGCCCGGCACTATCCTCGAGCTGTTCGAGAACACCGATGCGTTCCGCCGTCCAGACCGGTTCAACGAATTCCTGCACGCTTGCGAATGCGATGCGCGCGGCCGCCTCGGGCTCGAAGATCGCGAATATCCGCAGGCGAACTACCTGCGCGAAGCCCGAAGCGCGGGCGCCGCAGTCACGCTCACCGAAGCTGATCGCCAAGGCCTGACCGGCACCGCGATCGGCCAGAAGCTGCACCAAAAGCGGCTCGAAGCCATTGCAGCGTTCAAATCCCAGCGAGATTGAATCCACCGTGAGCCAGACTTCGACTGACGCGACTCTGATTGGGCCGGCGCTATTCTGTTCTTCGCAGGCAGTGGATCAGCGCTTTCCTAACACCCGGACGGAACACCTGAACGCATGAGTTGGCTCGACGCACTGATCCTCGGCCTGGTCGAGGGCATCACCGAATTCCTTCCCATTTCCAGCACCGGTCATCTCGTCCTGACACGCTCGTTCCTCGGGCTGACGGGCGACGAAGTGAACCGCGCGCTCATCGTCATCCAGGGCGCAGCGATCCTCGCGGTGTGCTGGGAGTACCGCGTGAAGCTTTGGAACATCACGCTCTCGCTGTTCACCGACAAGAACGCACGGCGGTTCGCGTTGAACCTGCTGGTCGCGTTCATTCCGCTCGCGGTGCTCGGCCTGAAATTCAAAGACGACATCGAGCGCGTGCTGTTCGCTCCTGTGCCGGTCGCGCTCGCGCTGGTGATCGGCGGCGTGATCATCCTCTGGGCCGAGAAGCGCAAGCACGTGGAGCGCATCGCGAGCGCAGATGACATTCAGCCGGCGGACGCGTTGAAAGTCGGACTGGTACAGGTGCTGGCGCTGTTCCCCGGCACGAGCCGCTCCGCCGCGACGATTCTGGGCGGCCTGTTCATCGGCATGAGCCGCAAGGCGGCGACCGAATTCTCGTTCTTCATCGCGATCCCTACTCTGCTTGGCGCGACGGGCTACGAGCTGTGGAAAGCGCGTCACGCGATGACGAGCGCGGAAGCGGGGCCTCTCGCGTTCAGCTCGGTCATCGCGTTCATCAGCGCGCTATTGAGCATTCGGTTCTTGTTGCGCTTCGTGCGCTCGCATTCGTTCGCGGTGTTCGCGTGGTACCGCATCGTCTTCGGCGGCATCGTGCTGGCGCTGTGGGCGGCGGGAATGATCCACTGGCTGCCGGCGGACTGAGCCGCAGCGGCTAAGGCAACTCTGACTGACCGGCTTTACTCCGGGCATTCAGAGGAAAAATATTTTGTTTTCCGTAGGCGATAGAGCGGCGCTTTCCTAGAGCGAGTGCCGCAGGTCCTGCACCGAAAAGCCGGACAACGGCGCGTCGAGGTTGCGGGTGAGCGCCATCGCCTTGAAGGCCTCGCCCATTTCGCCGGGCATCAGCAACTGACGGGCTTCACTCGCGAGTCGCAGGCCCGTCACCATGCTCTCGATGCCGAGGCCCAACAAAAATGCAGCCTGCGTAGCGAATCCGAGCACCTCCAGGCCTGACTCGTCCGCCGCTTCGGCAACGCGAGTGAAATCCACCCACGCCGTGATGTCCTGCACGCCGACATTGATGAACGGATCGTCGTGCGCCCGTTGCTTGAAGTGGCAGCGGAGCGTGCCGTTAAAGCGCTGCGGGTGATAGTAGTGAGCGCGCGGCAGGCCGTAGTCGAACAGCAGGATCAGGCCGCGCTCTAGCGAATCGCTGAGGCTGCCAATCCACGGATGGATTCGCGGACAGACTTCCGTGCGATAGCCGTCCGGCAGCGGGAATCTCAATGCCGCTTCGATGGCCGGCCAGCCCGCGACGTCACTCGCCGCGGCTTCACGTTCCACAAAACGATCGCCCTCGATCGCCACGCCCAACTGGATCGCCCGACCTTCGCGCACGATGACGCGCTGACACGGCAGGGCGTCCAGCACCTCATTCGCGAGGATCACGCCGTGCATCGGGCGCTCGGGTAACGCATCGAGCCAGACCACTCGCTCGCGCAACTCGTTCGGCAACGTGGCGAGCCGTTCCTGCTGCCGCGCGCGGAGGTCTGCGCTGACTTCGAGAATGAAATAGCGCTCCGGCAGACAATCGAGCGATGCCAGCGTCGTCATCACCGCGAATGCCATGCGGCCCGTGCCGGCGCCCAGCTCCAGAATCGAGCCGCCGTCGGCCAGCACCTCGGAACACTGGCGGGCGACACAGGCGCTGAACAGATCCGACAACTCGGGCGCGGTCGTGAAATCCCCGCCCCGCCCGATCTTTACACCGCCGGCCGTGTAGTACCCGAGCCCTGGCGCATAGAGCGCGAGCTCCATGAACTCATCGAACGGGAGCCATCCGCCCGCCGCCTCGATGCGGGCGCGAATGGCCTGCGACACCCGGCCCGAGTGCGCCGCTTCGTCGTCTGACATCAAAGGCAGCATTGAGGGCGAGCCCGATGCGGTCATAATCCGACCCCATGGCAAAGAAACGATCCAAAGCATCGAAGAAGAGCGCGAAGTCCCGGCGCCACGCTCCCCTCCGACGCGCGGCGCGCGCGTCGGCGCCAATCACCCCACGCAATCCGCTGTTGAATGCAGCCCGCAAACCGGGCAAACCGCTCGAAGGCAAAGCGGTGCTCATCACGGGAGCCGCGCGTCGCGTGGGAGCCGCGATTGCCCGCACACTGCAAGCCGCGGGCGCGAACGTGATGATTCACCATCGCAGCTCCGCCGCCGAAGCGCGCGCGCTCGCCAGCGAGCTGAACAGCCTGCGCGGCGGCTCGGCCGCGTTGGTTCGCGCGGATCTGCTGGACGTGAAGCAGCTCGGCACCGTCATCGACGCAACGATGAAAACCTTCGGCCAGCTCGATGTGTTGATCAACAACGCATCCACGTTCTATCCCACGCCCATCGGTGGTATCACCGAAAAACACTGGGATGACTTGCTCGGCACGAACCTGAAAGCGCCGCTGTTTCTCTCGCAGGCGGCGGCGCCGGCGCTGCGCCTGAGTCGTGGGCTCATTCTGAACATCGCAGACATTCATGGCATGCGGCCGCTGCGTCGTTACACCACGTACAGCGTCGCGAAGGCAGGCCTCATCATGCTGACGAAGTCGCTAGCCCGCGAGCTGGGGCCGCAAGTGCGCGTCAACGCTATCGCGCCCGGGCCCGTGATGTGGCCCGAAGTGCGCGCGGACCGCGCCTTGCAGAAGAAGATCATTGAGCGCACGCAGCTGAAGCGTCCCGGCTCGGCAGACGACGTGGCACGCGCCGCGCTGTTTTTCTGCGCCGAAGCGCCGTACGTCACCGGCCAGGTTCTCGCGGTGGACGGGGGCCGGAGCGCGGGCTGGTAAAGCTCGGCTCGACGCGATTCATGGGGTGAGCCGCGCGATCGAAGGCTTGCCACAGCTCGCCGATGGTCGCGTTCTCCGTTGGATGCTTCAGGTCCGGCGCGAGATCCGCGGTCGGCCCGAGCATGAAGGGCCGCTTCACGAGATCCGGCCGCGGCAATTTCAGGCCGGGCTCTTCGTGCACCAGGTTTCCGTAGAGCAGAATGTCGAGATCCATCGAGCGGGGCGCCCACTTCGGCGCACCGGGCGGACGCCCGCACAGCGCTTCGATGGCGCGCAGTTTCTTCACCACGATCTGCACGGGCAGCTCGGTGGTGAACGCGACAACGAAGTTGATGAAATCCGCGCCTTCGAATCCCACGGCCGGGTTGCGGTACCAGGGCGAGAACTCGATGTCCGGAAACTCGCGGGTCAGCTCCGCGGCGGCTTTCGCGAGATTGCGTTCCGGGTCGACGTTGCTGCCGGCCGCAACGAATACACGATGGGACTCGGCTGGGGACATCGGATCAGCTCGCGAGGTAACCCGGCAGGTCCGCGCGGGTGCGCTCGATGGAAACGCCCACGTCCCGTGAGCCGCGAATCGCACCCGGCTTGTTCACCGACAGCCGCACCCAGGCGAGCTGGAACTCTTCGATGATCACCATGGCCACGCGATGTGCCATCGTCTCGACGAGCTTGAACTCCGAAGTCTCCACGAACGCGATGATGCGTTTCGCAACGCGCTTGTAGTCGACAGTATTCGTGACGTCGTCCGTCTCCGCGGCGCGCGCGCAATCCGTCGGCAGCTCGATGTCGATCACCACGGTCTGCTTGATGCGCCGTTCCCACTCGATGAAGCCCACGATGCACTCGATCTGCAGGCCGCGGAGAAAAATGCGGTCGCCCGCACGAGGGTTCGTCATGGTCGAAAGCTCTGGCTCAGGTTTGCGCCAGCGCGAGCCGGCGTATCGGAAAGGGCGTGCATTATTGCTTATCAGGAGCGCCAAGGGCCGAACGTCTGTGTCCGGCGCGGCCTTTTCGGCCGCAGTCCCTGCCGCAGTTCATAAGGCGACGGGCGTCAGCGCACTCAGCGGCCATCGTGCCCGCGCCTGGATGGCGAGGCCTTCCGTTTGCCCCGCTTCGAGGCGGGCCAGACCCGCAACCGCGATCATCGCGGCGTTATCCGTGCAGAACTCGATGCGGGGATAGAAAACCTTCGCGCCGCGCTGACCCGCCGCTTCCGCCATGCGCTCGCGCAACAAACGGTTGGCACTGACGCCGCCGGAGACGACCAGCACATTCAGCTGCGTCTGGGCGAGCGCACGCAGGGACTTCTCCACGAGTGTCTCGACGATGGCTTCCTGCGCGGCGAAGGCGATATCCGCTTTGCGCTGGTCGTCCGGCTCCCGCTCACGCACGGCGGTCAACACCGCGGTCTTGAGCCCGGAAAAGCTGAATTCGAGGCCTGGGCGATCGAGCATCGGGCGCGGCATTTTGATTACGCCCGGTCGGCCGCCCGCCGCGAGCTTCGCAAGCTCGGGCCCGCCGGGGTACGGCAATCCCAGCAGCTTTGCGGCCTTGTCGAAGGCCTCGCCTGCGGCATCGTCGCGTGTTTCGCCGAGCACGAAATACTGGCCAATCGATTGCACCTGGATCAGCTGCGTGTGCCCGCCCGACACCAGCAGCGCCACGTGCGGAAACGGCGGCGGTTCGGGCTCGAGAAGGGGCGCTAGCAGATGCCCCTCGAGGTGATGCACCCCGATTGCCGGTTTACGCCAGGCATAGGCGAGGCTGCGGGCCAGGGCGGCGCCGGTGAGCAAGGCGCCGATCAGGCCTGGCCCGGCCGTATAGGCGATGCCATCAATCTGGCCGGCACGCGTGTGGGCTTTGCTCAGGGCGGTCTTCACGAGCGGCAGCAGCCGCCGGATGTGGTCCCTGGAGGCAAGCTCCGGCACGACTCCACCGAAAACCCGGTGCAGGTCGATCTGACTGAACAGTTCGTGGGCCAGGAGTCCGCCATGACGGTCCAGGACCGCCACGGCGCTTTCATCACAGGAGGATTCGATTGCCAGAACGCGCATGAGGGGATTGTGAACTATGGGAAGGGGTTTACGGGTCGAGACTGGCGCGACTTGCGCCCGACGTAGGCCCGACTTCGGCTCGGCTCCCGCTCGGCTCCCGGCTCGCCGCCGGCGCGGCTCCGGCCGACTTCGGCTCCGCGCGCCGACCCACGACGCCCGCCTTCGGCTCCGCACCCCGACCACGAGCCCCGACTGACTGGCGGCGACACCGGCCAGCGGCCGCACCGTCTGGCCAAGCCGGCGCTTGGTCTAGCCGATCGCATCAAGTCCGGGCGAACTCGGCCGTAACCTCGGCCCGACCCCCGCCGCAGAAGCCCGTTCCAACCCACCCCACATTGGGACCACACGGCCATTGCGGTTTGTTGCGAGGCTCATCTAGAATCGCCGGCCCGCAAAAGCGGGCGCCGTGCAACGGTCACGCGGGCGTCGCGTGAATGTGCGGGTAGACCCTTTAATCTTCAGGCCAACCCTTTCGTCGCCAACGAGAGTTTGAGGTTTCGGATGCCGAGCGTTCGTGTTCGAGAGAACGAGTACTTCGATGCCGCCCTGCGGCGTTTCAAGCGCGCCTGTGAAAAGGCGGGCATTCTCACCGAGCTGCGTCGGCGCGAATTCTACGAAAAGCCGACTCAGGAGCGGAAGCGCAAGAAAGCGGCGGCTATCAAGCGCCACATGAAGCGCGTCTCTCGCGACGGAATGCGCGCCCCGCGTTGATGTTTTTTGTGCGTCGATGATCCTGGGATTGTCGACGTACGATGGGCCGCCTTCCGGGGCGGCCGCAGCGCCGAACCGCCGATCGAGTCGCCTACTGACTGGATTGCGCGCCCGCTGCAAGACTCCTGAGCCCACCTGCCACGCTGAATCCATAGCGACACCACGCATATGACGCTCAAGGAACGGATTACCGAGGACATGAAGACGGCCATGCGGTCCGGTGAAAAAGACCGGCTCGCCACGATTCGTCTCATTCTCTCGGCCGTAAAGCAGATCGAAGTCGACGAGCGCATCGTGCTCGACGAAGCCCGCATGCTCAGCGTCCTCGACAAGATGGCCAAGCAGCGCAAGGAGTCGATCACCGAGTTCGAGAAAGGCGGTCGCGCCGATCTCGTCGCCAAGGAAGCGGCGGAGCTCGCGGTCATCAAGACCTACCTGCCCGAGCAGATGTCCGACGCCGACGTCGATGCCCTGATCGCCGAAGCCATCGCCTCGACCGGCGCCGCGTCCATCAAGGACATGGGCAAGGTCATGGGCCTGGTGAAAGCCAAAGCCGCCGGCCGCGCCGACATGGCCGCCGTCGGCGCCCGCATCAAACAGAAGCTCGGCGGCACCTGACCCGTGCCTGGCGGCCGCGGCTTCGCGACGGCAGCCCTGCTGGTGATCGTCGCCCTCACCTGCATCGCCATCGCCAAACGCCTCGAAAGCGAACGCAGGGTAATCCGCAAACTCCGTGAATTGCGGGCCACAGATTCCCCGCAATCGATCCCCCTCGAAGGCCTCAGCGCGATGGAACGCGAAACGCTGGACCGCCTGCGCGAAGCCGGAGTGCTACGCATGGACAAAACCAGAGGCTACGTAGACGCCACGGCACTGAAAGCCTTCAAAGGCAAGCGCCTCCGCTTCGCCCTGACCGGCGCGCTATGCGCACTAACGCTAGCCGTACTGATAGCCGCGATCCTGCTCCGCTAACCGCCCACGCAAGGCCCGACCGCCTCGAGGCCCGACCGCCTCGAGGCGACGGCTCGCTTGCAGGGTGCCTTGGCGGGGGTTTCAAAACGCCCGGAGCGTTTTGAAAGCGACCAGGGACGGCTTGGAGCGTCCCCCGCCAAGGCACCCTGCGAGCGAGCCGTCGCATACGCGAGCACAGACGCTAGACTGATGCCCATCCCATGGCAGGCCTAATCCCAAAAGCTTTCATAGACGAGCTAATCGCCCGCGCCGACATCGCGGAAATCATCGGCTCCAGAGTCCCGCTCAAGAAGCAGGGCCGCGAATTCAAAGCCTGCTGCCCCTTCCACGGCGAAAAAACTCCATCCTTCTGGGTGAGCCCCGAAAAACAGTTCTACCACTGCTTCGGCTGCGGCGCCCACGGCACCGTCATCGGCTTCCTGATGAACTACGACAAGATGTCGTTCCCCGAAGCCGTCGAAGACCTCGCCGGCCGCATGGGCCTGGAAGTCCCGCGCGAAGGCGGCGACGCCCCCCAGGCCAAGCGCGTCGACGACACGGCCTACGATCTCATGTCGAAGGTCGCGCAGTTCTACGCCCAGCAACTCCAGAAAGACGAACGCGTCTGGGCCTACGCCACCGAAAAGCGCGGCCTCACGCCAGACACGATCGAGCGTTTCGGAATCGGCTACGCGCCCAACTCCTGGAACGACGTCCTGAGACGCTTCGGCACGAACGACGCGGCCCGGCAGCAGCTCACCGAGCTCGGCCTCATCATCGAGCGCGACAGGGGCCAGATCCGCGAGGGCGAACGTCACTACGACCGCTTCCGCGATCGCCTGATGTTCCCCATCCGCGACGCGCGCGGCCGCGTGATTGCCTTCGGCGGCCGCATCATCGATCAAGGCGAGCCGAAGTACCTGAACTCCCCCGAGACCACGCTCTTCCACAAGGGCCGTGAGCTCTACGGGCTCTGGGAAACGCGGCAATCCCGCGCACCCCTGAAGCGGCTCGTGATCGTTGAAGGGTATATGGACACCGTCCGCCTTCATCAGTACGGCATTACGTACGCCGTTGCGACGCTTGGCACCGCGACGACTCCCGAGCACCTGAATCGCATGTTCCGCCTCGTGCCAGAGGTGGTGTTTGCGTTCGACGGCGACCGCGCCGGCCGTGGCGCAGCCTGGCGTGCGCTTCAGCATGCGCTGGCGGTAGCCCAGGAGCCGCGCGAGATGCGTTTCCTGTTCTTGCCGGAAGGTCATGATCCGGACTCGTTGGTGGGCGAAGAAGGACGCGAGCTGTTCGAGCAACGGCTCGCCGGCGCGGAACCTTTATCCGAGTATTTCGTTCGTGCGCTGGCGGCTGAAGTCGATCTGTCGAACGCGGGCGGAAGGGCTCGCTTCGCGGAGTCGGCCCGACCGCTGATTGCGAAAATGCCCGCGGGCATCTATCGGGACTTGCTGATCGATCGCATCGCCACCACTGTGCAGCTGTCGCGGGCCAAACTGGAGGCCTACTGGAGCAGCAGCAAGGACTGGAAGGCCGACGTGCTCTCCGAAGGAGGCCACGGGCCCAACAGCGGCAGTCGCGGGTCGGTGATCCGGCAGGCAGTGAACTTGCTGCTGAAATTCCCGTCAATCGCGCAAACGGTATCGGACGAGCAGCGCTCTCAGATCGAGAGCTCCGACGAGCCCGGTTCGGACTTGTTACGTGAAATGCTCGATGAGTTGCGCGCCAGTCCTGCGCAATCGGCCGGTCAGGTCCTGCAGCGGTGGGAAGGCCGACCGCATTACGAGTCGCTGGTGAAGCTCCTGGGTCGCGAGGACCTGATTCACGAGCCGGGCACCGCCACCCAGGAACTGGGTGCCCTGCTGGCCAGAGTGGTGGACCTGGCGGAGGAAAAGCGCTTCCGGGCGCTGTCCGACCGCATGCAGTTCTGGGGCCTGGACGCCTTGAATGAGGCGGAACGGGTTGAATATAAAGACCTTATTGCTCAGGCAGCCCGGCGTAAGCCCACTCGTTGAGCATAGGACTTGGTTGTTTGGCGCGCGTCCCATAGAATTGCGCGCTTTTCTCCGGCGCCCCTTGAGTTGGCCTCAGCGGAGTCTCAAATAGGGGGATCGAATGCAGCCTTCGCCCTTCTCGCCATGACAGCACGTAAGCCGACAAAGCCCTCAACCGCCTCCAGCAAGAAACACCCGACTCCCGCGAAAAAGCCTGTGAAGGCAGCCGCTCCGCCAAAGAAGGCAGCTGCACCCGCGCGCGAGAAGGAGTCTCCGAAACCTGCTGCGTCCGTCGCCGCGGCTAAAAAGCCCGTGGCCGGCGCACATAGCGCAACTCAGCACGCGCACAAGACAGAGTCGCACAGCGATTCCAAGGCGCACGCTGCGCCGACAGGCGCTAACGCTGCGTCTTCTGAAAAGAAGAGTGCCGCCGCGCCCGCCGCTTCCCAGAGCGCCGCCAAAGGCGCTGCCGTCGACAAGAAGGCCCCCGTCGGCCTCACTCGCCTGCCCGCCATGCCGGAAGACCGGCAGTCGCAGCTCAAACTGCTGATCGCGCGCGGCAAGGAGCAGGGTTATCTGACCTATGCGCAGGTGAACGATCACCTGCCGTCCGAGATCGTCGATCCCGAGCAGATCGAAGACATCGTCAACACGATCAACGACATGGGCATTCCGGTGTACGAAAAGGCACCGGATACCGAGTCGTTGCTCTCGGCGGAGCCTTCTGCGCCGGCCGACGAAGAAGCGATCGAGGAAGCCGCCGCGGCCCTCGCCGCGCTCGATGCCGAGCTCGGTCGCACCACGGATCCCGTCCGCATGTACATGCGCGAAATGGGCACGGTGGAGCTGCTCACGCGCGAAGGCGAAATCCGCATCGCCAAGCGCATCGAGGAAGGCCTCGATGCCGTGCGCACGGCGCTGTCGATGTATCCGCCGACCTACGATTTCCTGCTGAAGGCGTATGAGCCGGCGCGCGCCGGTCAGGCGCGTCTCGTGGACATCATCGTCGGCTTCATCGACCCGAACGCGCCGGACGTCATCGCCCAGCCGCAGAATCCGACCAAGATGGAGCTCGCCGAGCCGGTCGAAGCCGTAGGCGAAGAGAACGAGGAAGGCGAAGACGGTGAAGAGGGCGAGGAAGCCGTCGACACCGGTCCGGATCCGGAAGAGGCGCTGCGCCGCTTCACCTCGATCCAGAAAGGTCATGCCGGCGTGCTCGCGCACATTGCGAAAGATGGCGCGAAGGACCCGAAGACGCTGAAGGTCCGCAAGAAGCTGTCGGACGAGATGATGGAGCTGAAGCTCTCGCCGCGCATGTTCGACGCGCTGATCCTGAATCTTCGCACTCATGTGGCGGAAGTCCGCCAGCTCGAGAAGGAGATCATGATCATTGCGGTGCGCGACGCCGGCATGCCGCGCAAAGACTTCATCTCGACGTTCCCCAAGAACGAGACGAGCCCGAAGTGGCTGCAGAAGCACCAGAAAGCCGGCAAGAAATATTCGCCGCTGCTGGTGAAGTTCAAGGACGAGATCGAGCGCCGCCAGAAGAAGCTGGAGCAGCTCGAGGTGGCGTACCACCTCACGATCAACGACATCAAGGAAGTGAACCGCGAGGTTTCGATCGGCGAGGCCAAGGCGCGTCGCGCGAAGAAAGAGATGGTCGAGGCGAACCTGCGTCTCGTGATCTCGATCGCGAAGAAGTACACGAACCGCGGCCTGCAGTTCCTCGACCTGATCCAGGAAGGCAACATCGGCCTCATGAAGGCGGTCGACAAGTTCGAATACCGTCGCGGCTACAAGTTCTCCACGTATGCGACGTGGTGGATTCGCCAGGCCATCACGCGTTCGATCGCCGACCAGGCGCGCACCATCCGCATTCCGGTGCACATGATCGAGACCATCAACAAGCTGAACCGCATTTCGCGGCAGATGCTGCAGGAGATGGGCCGCGAGCCGACGCCGGAAGAGCTGGCCGTGCGCATGGAGATGCCGGAAGACAAGGTTCGCAAGGTACTCAAGATCGCCAAGGAGCCCATCTCGATGGAGACTCCCATCGGCGATGACGAGGACTCGCACCTTGGCGACTTCATCGAGGACACGTCCGTCGCGTCCCCGATCGACCAGGCCACCATGGAGTCGCTGCGTGAGACCACTCACGCGGTACTTGCGCAACTGACCCCTCGTGAAGCCAAGGTGCTTCGGATGCGGTTCGGGATCGACATGAACACGGACCACACGCTCGAGGAAGTCGGCAAGCAGTTCGACGTCACGCGCGAGCGCATCCGTCAGATCGAAGCGAAGGCCCTGCGTAAGTTGCGGCACCCGAGCCGCAGCGAGCAGCTCCGCAGCTTCCTGATGGATGATTGATGCGACGGCCAGGTCGCTAGTTCGAAAAAAGGCGCCGCTCGACGGCGCCTTTTTTTATGGCCAGGAAGACATGGCCAGCGGACAGGCCCCAGAAAGCGGGCCAGAGAGCGGGCCAGAGAGCGGGCCAAAGAGCGGGCCAAAGAGCGGGCCAAAGAGCGGGCCAGAGCACGCCGCCTACGCAATGGCCAGTGGTCCATAGGATAAAGATCGCCGCCAACTCCTGCGCGGGCCGCAGGCGCGCCTCGCGTATCGAAATTGGGGCTCAGCGTTCGGTGCACGAGCAGATGCACTCGACACCATGACGACAATTACCGCATTGCCGCGCGACAACACCGTTTTCCGCAAGCGTGGCCTGTGAATTCGCTCTTGGTTTTCTGCCACGCCCGCCCCCCACACTGGGTCACGAACGGCCACCGAATTCTTGAATCCTTCGGAAACGGAAATCCATGAGCGAGATCGATCAGGCGATCCTCGAAGCGCTGCCGGACCTCACGCTCGTCGTTCGCAGCGACGGCGTCATCGTCGGCAATGTGGGTGGCCGACACCTTGGCATCGCGGACGAGCCCGGCGAGCTGATCGGCACATCACTGCGCCAGGTGTGGACGCAGGACATCGCCAATCACCTGAGCCTGCTCGTGCGACGAACACTGCGCACACGCACGCCGGTGGACCGCCGATATAGTTATCAGGAACGCACATACGAAGTGCGCGTTCAGCCGCAGAGCGTAGATCGTGTGTTGATGGTGTTACGCGATGTCTCGAAAGACACGGCGCGCACCGGCACGCAGCCGATGATGGACGAAGCGGACTCGACGCTCATCGAGCCGCGCGTCGCTTTCGAGAAGCGACTCGAAACGGCAATCACCACCTGCCGCCTGCGCGAAACTCCGCTCGCCATCGTGGCGATTCACCTTGCAGGCCTGCGCGACGCGCGCAACGTCATCGGTCCTGCACAGTGCAGTCGCTTGCTTGGAAACGTGTTGAAGGGACTGCAATCCCAGACTCCACTGCCCGGCGAAACGCGGCCGCATCTTTCGCCGTTCGGTCGTATCCGCAGCGACCTGCTCGTGGTGCTGCTGCTGGGCATGCCGAGTCGCAAGGCGGTTGCGGAAGCCGCGGACCGGATTCGGCGCGCGCTGTTGGAGCCGCTCGTCGAAGGTGACAAGAAGGCCCAGCTACGACCCACTCTCGGTATCGCGCAATTCCCCGCTGACGGCGCGACGCCTGAAGGGCTGCTCGAAAGTGCGCGAACCGCGCTTGCCACCGCGCGGCATTCGGACCATGACAGCACCGTCGTGTTCTGTTCGCCGACGATGCAGATTCCGGTGGTCGATCTGCCCGATTTCGAGCAGGAACTGCGCTGGGCGCTCGAGCGTGATCAGCTGGCCCTGCACTACCAGCCGGTGCTCGACCTCCAATCCCGCAAGACCTTGTCGTATGAAGCGCTCATCCGCTGGCTGCATCCCGTGTGCGGTGAGATGGTGCCGGAGCAGTTCCTGCACGTCGCCGAGCACGGTCCGCTCGGCACGGACATTGACGAATGGGCACTCCGACGCGCGTGCGCAGACCTGGCAGCACTCAGCCGTGATGCCGATGAACCCACGCGTATCGCCGTGAATTTCGGGCGCCGCATGCTCGAAGAACAGCTCCTCACACCACGACTGTTGGCGTGCGCCGAGGCTGCGGGAGTTTCGCCGAAGCAGATCGACGTCAACATCAGTGAGCGCATCATGTCGACCGCGGGCTCCCGGCTCGACCGGCTTCGCGAGTTGCGCGAGCGCGGCGTGAAAGTATTCGTCGACGGTTTCGGCACCGGCCGTATTGCGCTCGACCGCTTGTCCTCGCTGCCCATCGATGGCATCGGTATCGATCGAGCCTTTATTTCCCGCATCGAGCACGACGTTGGGGCGCGGGGCATGTGCCAGTCCGTCGTCTCGATTGCACGAGCGTTCGGCCTGAGGTCCGTTGCAGTCGGCGTGGAGAAGCAGTCGCAGCTCGACTTTCTCTCCAGCATCGACTGCGACGCCGTGCAGGGACACTTTCTGTGCGCGCCGCTTTCCGTCGAGCATTTTGACGTCGGGCAGGCGAAGCCTCGAGGTCTCGCTATCGCCGGCCGCCGCAAGGCCAGCGGCCGGATGTGATCAGAGGCTGCACAACAGTGACGCCAGCTCATCGACCCGCGAGAAGAACGGCGAATGATCGGTATCGATTTGAGCCACGCGCTGGCACGGCGTCGCTGCCTGCATCTGGCGTTGAAGCGAAAGCGGAATGGCCTTGTCGCGCAGGCACTCGACGTAAATACGCGGCACTGTGCCGAATCGCTCGGCGGTGATCTGCACGGGCGTTGCGAGCGGCACCGTCGGCTCTGCCTGAACGCAGAGTCGCGCGAGCGCGAAGTCTTCGTCTGAACATTCGCCGTAAAAGGCTTCGCGCAGCGCCTCGGCACGGATGACCGAAGAAGTCTTGTCGTCGCTCATCATCATGTTGGGACCCACGAGCGACAGCGTGTCGCGACCGGCGATGTCGAACAGACTTTCACCATTGGCCGGCAGAAAGGCTGCGAGATACACGAGCGTGCGGATGCGGTGCGGACGATGTTGTGCCGCCTCGCTGATGACGATGCCGCCACGACTGTGGCCGACGAGCACCACCGGTTCGGACGCCGCGTCCAAAAGCTCACAGATGTGGTCACGCCAGGTCGCGAGCGACACGCGTTTCACCGACGTGCGGTCGCGGCCCATGGCGGGCAGGTCCGGCGCGATCACCGTGTGACCGGCCTTTTCCAGACGCGGCACCAGCTTGTACCAGCACCAAGCGCCGTGCCAGGCGCCGTGGATCAGAATAAATGTGCTCATCGCTATGTATTGAACCACGCGAAAGAGGGAGTGCGGAACCGGCACGGTTGCCGCACATTAACCTTGCGCGTAGCCTCAAAGAATCGAGCCAGTTGTGAGAATCCCATGAAAGACCTGCACGGCCGCGGCCCCGCCGCCCTCGTCACAACTGTCATCGTCCCATTGGCATTTGCCTTCATTGCCAGCGCGGCCGTGGCTCAGGATGCGGCATCACCGGCTGCGGCAACAGCAGTTCAGGGTGCCGTCGTAACCCCCGCAGCCCCGGCTTCGAGCTCCGCACCTATCACACCCGTTCAAACCGTGGCCGGGCACAGCGGCGTCCGCAAGATGTTCTGCCTGAACATGTCGATGCGATGTTTCGCGATGAATCAGTCCGCGGCCGACGCTAAAGCGACACCCACCTCGTCGCTGGATCTGCGCGCGCCGGACATTCGCACTCTGGTGCCGGAAGTTCGCCTGCGTGAGCCGCTCGAAGATCCGGAGGAGGCTCTGCAGGAACAAGAGCAGGTCCAGGTGCAGGGCACGCGGCCGGAGGTTTACGTGCCAGGCGGACTCATGTCGCTGCCCTGGGCAGTGATGCATCCGACGCAGGCCTGGCGGATTTTCTTGCCGCCGTCGTCGTCGGCGGCGAAGTAGCCGAGTCCGGAGTCTTCAGCGGATCTTTCGAAGACGTATTCGGATCGCACTCGCTGCTCGTCACGCAACGCAGAGCGCGTTCTCCCGTACACGTAATAACACTCACCCAGCGCTGCCCCCGCGACGGAGCGAATCTTGCGGTAGTCTGTGTTTTGTCGCGCGCACTTCCCTGATGGCCTGACCGAATGAACACTCCTGCTCCGACGAAACCTCGCAAGCCACGCTATCCCGCAACGGTGAAGCGCGTCGAGCACATCACGCCGCGCATGGTGCGCGTGACGTTCACGAGCCCCGAGCTCGCGGACTTCGCTTGGAGCGGGCCGGCGGCGCATATCAAACTCATCTTCGGCACGATGCCCGAGCCCGGCTCTGACACGCCGCGTCCCACGATGCGCACCTACACGCCGCGTCGTTTCGATCGCGCCACCCGCGAGCTCGACGTCGACATCATGCTGCACGGAGAAGGGCCGGCGTCCAATTGGGCCGCGCAGGCGGACGTGGGGCACACGCTCACGATCGCCGGGCCCGGCCGTCACTACGTGGTCGATCCCAACGCCGACTGGTTTCTGCTCGTCGGCGATGACACGGCGATTCCCGCCATCGCGACGATTCTCGAAGCACTACCGCCCTCCGCGCGCGCGATCGTGTTCATCGAAGTCGTCGACCGCGATGACGAATGCGAGATGCCGGCGCATCCCAACGCGAACATCATCTGGCTGCATCGCGGCCCGGATCCGCGTCACGCCGGTGGGCCGCTCGAAGCGAGCCTGCGCAATTTCGCGATGCCTGCGGGCAGCGGCCGCATCTACGTGGCTTGCGAAGCCGGCGCGATGCGACGTATCCGTGCCCATCTGCTGATGGACAAGTCCCTCAACCGCGAGCACGTCATCACTCGCGGATACTGGAAACTCGGCGCCACGGATCATCCGGATGGCGACTATGGCCAAGAAAATTAACCAGGGAAATCAGCCCCCCAGGATTTGGCCAAAAGAATCAGCCAGAAATTTTAGACACGTCAGCTAGCGCTATGGGCGAACCACTCAGCATGAAAACCACTGGATTCCCCGCATCTGCAGCCCGGAGCCGCGCCGCCGTTGTGGCTTCGTTGGTGTGCAGCTCCCTGCTCTCGCAGGCGATCGCGCAAACGCCGCCTGCTCAACAGAGCGTTCCGCTGCCGCCACCCGTGACACAGACGGCTCAGATCGTGCCGAGCACCGAGGCGATTGCGTGGGCGCAGAAGTCGCTCGCCGGCTGGCCGGAAGCGACGAGGCGCCTCGGCTCACAGCTGTTCACCAAATACGGAGCGCCAGCTGAAGTGACTGCGCGTCACATTACCTGGTACGACAACGGGCCTTGGAAGCGCACCACGCTCTACAAGGACGGTCCGCAGCACAACTTCGCCGCGCCTCATAAAGACGTGCTCGAGCAGGTGGTGATCTACAAGGTGCCCGTCGACAAGCTCGCGCCGCTGGCGCAGTTCAACCGCAGTGTCGTGCCGAGCCTCACGCGCGGCGAGCTTGCGTCGATCGCGGACAGTGAAGAGCTGAACTTCCTGGCACTGAATGTGGCGGATGACATCGTGAAGGGAGAACGCGACGTCGAAGAGGCACGCACGTATTACGCGCAGATCGTGCGGGCGAAGATGATCAAGGAGCCGGAGAAGGATTTGCAGAAGCTGCAGTTTGCGCCGGGGAAGTCGGCCGCTGAGACAGCGGATGCGGATGAGGTGGCGCCGTTGATCAAGCATATGGCCGGGGGGGATATGGGGGGGCGATGATGGCTTTGGGTTTTGTGAGCTTTGGTTTAAGAGGCGCCTGCGCTGGCGCCGCCGCGGCCTGATGAGCCCTGTTCGGGTACGGCCGTAAGACCGGTCCCTCGGGGCCTCGGGCGAATACATCCCTGTATTCGCACGCCCCTCGCAGGGCTCATCAGGTCGCGTCGACGCCCTTGAGGTAGGTGGGGACTTGAAGCCGGGCTGTTCTCGCTGGTTCTGCGGTCCTGCGTGGAGCCGGTCGCCCTAGTCCCGTCTTTCCGAGCCGCGCGGCGACTGAGCGCTCTTCGGCCGCTTCGGCCGCTGGGCCGCTCGGCCGCTCGGCCGCCGAAGGGCCAAGCGGGGCCGCGCAGGCCGGTCTTACGGCAATTGCACTCACTCAAGCTGTGGCAGTGTCGCCTCTCTTTCTAGCCCCAACCCCACGCCAACCGCTCAGCGAAGTCGAGCCGGGAGGCAGGCTGGACGTTCACCCGTCGTGCGCTTCTCGAGCGCCCGCGTTCGCCGGATCAGGGCCATGCGAGTGGTGACTCAAAGTCTTGCGATGGAAGAAGACCGCCATGGCCCCCGGCGAACACGGGGAACGCCGAAGAAATCCCGCCGCGGGATTTCTTCGATGCGCGCTCGAGCAGCGCACGACGGGTGAACGTCCAGCCTGCCTCCCGGCTCGACTTCGCCGCGCTGACGGTCGCTTCGATTAACGAAGTGCCATGGCTCTAATCGCCGCAAGCAGCCCACTAGAGAGCGAGTTGTGCCGCCTATTTGCAGAACATCACACTAGCCGCGCCGCGACTGCGCTCTAGCGCTCTCACCCCGCTTCGCCCACCTCCCAAAGCCGCCCCACAATTGAGGCCTTCCCCCAAGCAAACCCCACCCCTCCCACTCAAGCCCAAGTTCAACTCCGCTAAGCCAGTCCCCCTTCCCCCTTAAGGGAGACTGCCTCCCCCCATCGCACGGCGTAAATTATCGATAATCGATTACACGCCTCAGCCCACGCTCGAGTCCGTCAAAGCCCCCCGTTCCGTCTCGAAGGTCTCATCGCCATGTGGATCGTCCAGGTCGCCCTCCGTCGCCCTTACACGTTCATCGTCCTCGCACTGCTGTTGCCGCTGTTCGGCGCGCTGACGTTGTTCGGTTCGCCCGGTCGGGCCGGCATGGCGACTGACATTTTTCCGGACATCAAGATCCCCGTGATCGCGGTGACGTTCCAGTACGCCGGCATCTCGCCGGAAGAAATGTCCGGCCGCATCACCTCGCCCATCGAGCGATACATCACGACCATCGTGAACGACGTCGAGCACGTCGAATCGCAAACGTATTCGGGCGTGTCCGTGATCAAGGTGTTCTTCCAGCCGGGCGTCGACATCAACCTCGCGATGTCGCAGGTGACTGCGTTCGGCCAGCAAGCGCTCAAGCAGATGCCCACCGGCGTGAATCCGCCGCTGATCCTCAAGTACAACGCATCGAGCGTGCCGATCATTCAGCTCGCGATGTCGAGCGAGAAGCTCACCGAGTCGCAGCTGTTCGACTTCGGTAACCAGTTCATCCGCTCGCAGATCGCCACGGTCGCGGGCGCTTCGGTGCCGTATCCGTTCGGCGGCGCCACGCGCCAGATTCAAGTGGACCTGCGGCCCGATGCGCTGCGCGCGCAAGGCCTTTCGGCGACGGACGTGAACACCGCCATCGGCAACCAGAACCTCGTGATTCCCGCCGGCACGCAGAAGATCGGCGAATACGAATACACGGTGAAGCTGAACGCGAGCCCCATCAAGCTCGAAGACCTGAACGACCTGCCGATCAAAGCCGAGAACGGCGCCGTGATCACGCTGCGCGACGTTGCGTTCGTGCACGACGGCCATCCCCCGCAAACAAATATCGTGCGTGTCGACGGTCGTCGCGCCGTGCTGATGTCGATTCAGAAGACCGGCTCGGCCTCGACGCTTGACATCGTCAGCTCGATCAAAGGCAAGCTGCCGCAGATTCGCGAGATCCTGCCGGAAGGCGCTTCGATCGCACCCACCGGTGACCAATCCGTGTTCGTGCAGGCCGCGGTGCGCGGCGTGGCGACAGAAGCGGTGATCGCCGCCGGCCTCACCGCGTTGATGATCCTGCTGTTCCTGGGCAGCTGGCGCAGCACGTTGATCATCACGATCTCGATTCCGCTGTCGATCATCTCGTCGATCATCATCCTCAACATGCTCGGCGAGACCATCAACCTGATGACGCTGGGTGGCCTTGCGCTCGCGGTCGGCATTCTCGTCGACGACGCTACGGTCACCATCGAGAACATCAACCGTCACCTCGAGGAAGGCAGCGACGTCGAAGGCGCCATTCTCGAAGGCTCGCGCCAGATCCTGGTGCCCGCGCTCGTCGCGACACTCTCGATCTGTATCGTGTTCGTGCCGATGTTCATGCTGGCCGGCGTGCCGCGTTACCTCTTCGTGCCGATGGCCGAAGCCGTGGTGTTCGCGATGCTCACGTCGTACATCCTGTCGCGCACGCTCATTCCGACGCTCGCAAAATACTGGCTGCGCACGCATGCGCAGGAGCAGGAAGCCTCGAAGAATCCGAATGCGTGGCAGCGATTCCAGCGCCGTTTCGAAGCCCGCTTCGAGCGCGTGCGAGACCGGTATCACCACATGCTGCAACGTGCACTCGGCGGCGGCAAAGCGTTCATCGCGATCTTCTTCGGCGTGATCGTCCTGTCGATGCTGCTCTACCCGCTGCTGGGCCGAAACTTCTTCCCTGAAGTGGACTCGGGCCAGATCAAGCTGCACGTGCGCACGGCCACTGGCGTACGGGTGGAAGAAACTGCCGCGCAGGTCGATCACATCGAAGCGGCGATTCGCAAAATCGTTCCGTCGCACGAGCTCGCGAGCATCGTCGACAACGTCGGCCTGCCGGTGTCGGGCATCAACATCACGTATGGCAACTCCGGCACCATCGGCAACAGCGATGCGGACGTGCTGATCACGCTCACCGAAGATCACGGCCCGACCGCGGACTACGTCAAGAAACTGCGCGAATTCCTGCCGCGCGAATTTCCGGGCACGACGTTCGCGTTCCTGCCGGCCGACATCGTCAGCCAGATCCTGAACTTCGGCCTGCCCGCGCCGATCGACGTGCAGATCATCGGGCCGAGCCCGAAGAACCGCGACATCGCGAAGGACATGCTGGAGAAGCTGCGTCACGTGCCGGGCCTCGTCGACACACGCATCCAGCAAACCTTCAATCAGCCAGAGCTGCGCGTGCAGACGGATCGCAGCCGCGCACAGCAGCTCGGATTCAGCCAGCGCGACGTTGCTAACAACCTGCTGCTCACGCTTTCCGGCAGCGGACAGATCGCGCCGACGTTCTGGCTCAATACCGAGACGGGCGTGCAGTACCCCATCGTCGCGCAGACGCCTCAGTACCGCATGAGCTCGCTGCAGGACCTGCAGAACGTGCCGATCAATGCGGGCGGCCAATCGCAGATTCTCGGCGGCCTCGCCACGATTCAGCGCGGCTTCGGCGCGAGCGTCGTTTCGCACTACGACTCGCAGCCGATCATCGATCTCTTCGGCGCCGTGCAAGGCCGCGACCTCGGCGGCGTCGCGAAAGACATCAACAAGATCATTGCTTCATACGACGGCCAGCTGCCGAAAGGCACGCGCATCATTGCGCGCGGCCAGATGCAGACGATGGCAGCTTCGTACACCGGCCTGCTCGTCGGACTGACGGGCGCGATCCTGCTCGTGTACCTGCTCATCGTGATCAACTTCCAGAGCTGGCTGGATCCTTTCATCATCATCACCGCACTACCGGCGGCGATTGCGGGCATCGCCTGGATGCTCCTTCTCTCCGGTACCACGCTCAGCGTGCCGGCCCTCACGGGCGCCATCATGTGTATGGGTGTCGCCACGGCGAACAGCATCCTCATGGTGAGCTTTGCACGCGGGCGGATGGACGAAGGTGCGAACGCTCAGCAGGCCGCGATCGAGGCGGGATTCACTCGCTTCCGTCCGGTCTTGATGACTGCTCTGGCCATGATCATCGGCATGCTGCCGATGGCCCTTGGGCTGGGCGAAGGCGGCGAGCAGAATGCGCCGCTGGGCCGGGCAGTCATCGGCGGCCTGCTGTTTGCCACTGTTGCCACGCTGTTCTTCGTGCCCGCGGTGTTCGCGGCCATCCATGGCCGTGACCGCACGCATGCACCGCTGACTCCAGCGGCGGCAGCCCATTGATCGGATCAACTATGAACTCCAACGAAACGGATCGAGCCATGAACCAGACGCAATCGACTAACGCTATCAGCTCGCGAGGCATGGCCCGCGTCGGCGCGGCAGCAGGCATCGTTGCGGTCGCGGCCGTCGTGTGGGGCATCATCGCCTCACAACGTGCGGACGCAGAGCTCAAGGCAGACACGGAATCTCAGGCATTCGTCACGGTGGCCACCATCAAGCCAGCGTCACAAGGCGGAGATGCTTCGATCTCGCTGCCCGGTAACGTGCAGGCCAACACAGACGCGCCGATCTACGCGCGCACGAGTGGTTATCTCAAGCGCTGGCTCGTAGATATCGGCACGCCGGTGAAGGCGGGCCAGGTGCTCGCGGAAATCGATGCCCCGGAGCTGGATCAGCAGCTGCGCCAGGCGCAGGCCGATCTCGCGGACGCGCAAGCGAGCCGGCAAATCGCCAACATCACCGCGGACCGGTGGCGCGGGCTACAAGACACGGACTCCGTGTCAAAGCAGGAAGCGGACGAGAAGATCAGCCTCGCCGCGACTGGCGAAGCGAAGCTGCAGGCGGCGCAGGCGAATCTGCAGCGGCTGCGTGAGCTGTCAGGCTTCAAGAAGATCGTCGCGCCGTTCGATGGCGTCGTGACCGCCCGCAACACCGACGTTGGCCAACTCATCAGCGGCGGCAACGGCTCCGGGCCTGAGTTGTTCCGGATTGCAGACGTGCGACAGCTGCGGCTCTACGTTCGCGTGCCCCAGGCGTACGCCGCGCAGATGACGCCGGACCTGATGGCGGACGTGCAATTTCCCGATCGGCCCGGCGTCACCTACAGCGCGAAGCTGGAACGCACCTCGAGCGCGTTGGATTCGACGTCGCGCACATTGCTCGCGCAGTTGATCGTGGACAACGCGAAGAACGAGCTGCTGCCAGGCGCGTATGCCGAAGTGCACTTCAAGCTCGCCGCTTCGGGCGCGGCTGCGTCGTTCAAGCTGCCGGCGAATACGCTTCTGTTTCGCGGCGATGGGCTGCATGTCGCCACGGTCGACGGCACGAATCATGTCGTGCTCAAGCCAGTGACACTGGGTCGCGATTACGGCTCGGACATCGAAGTGGTTCACGGCCTGACGGGTGACGACAACGTGATCCTGAGCCCGCCGGATTCGCTGGTCGATCGCGCGGAAGTGCGTGTCGCGAAGCCGTCGGCGCAGCAGCCGGTGAAGTCATGAAATCCCGCGTTCTCATCTTAGCGGCCGTTGCAGCAGCACTCAGCGCGTGCTCGCTCGCGCCGAAATACGAAACGCCCGCTGTTCAGGAAGTCACGACATACAAAGAAGCTGGCGAGTGGATGCCCGCCGCCGCGGCCGACACGGCGCCGCGCGGCGAGTGGTGGAAAGCATTCGGCGATCCAAAGCTCGATGAGCTGCAGCAGCAGCTTCATGACGGTAGCCAGGATCTGCGCGCCGCCATCGCCCGCTTCGAGCAGGCGCGCGCGTTCTCGTTGGGTGCGCGGTCGAACCTGTTTCCCGCGATCGGTGGCGGTGCCTCTGCAGGCCGAACCCGCACGTCGGCGAATGCGCCGGGCTCGGGCGGCGTGGTTTCGACCGGCAACGACTTCATCGCGTCACTCGATTTCGCGTGGGAAATCGATCTGTTCGGCCGACTACGCAACACCGCCGCGGCGGCGCGCGATCGGGCCGAAGCGAGCGGCGCGGATCTCGCGGCGGTCGAGCTCGCGTTGCGGGCGGAGCTGGCTTCGGATTATTTCTCCCTGCGCGGGGCCGATGCGACGTTGCGTCTGCTTGAAGATACTGTGAAGGCTTACGACCGCGCGTTCGATCTCACGCAGAACCGCTACAACGGCGGTATCGCGGCGGCAACGGACGTCGATCAGGCGGAAACGCAGCGTCAGAACGCGCGCGGCCAGCTTGCGTCAGTTCGTCTGCAGCGTGCGCAGTTTGAACATGCCATCGCGGTGTTGCTCGGCCAGCCGCCGTCGTTGTTCGCGTTGGCGCCTGCGGAATTGGCCGGTGATCCGCCACCATTCAACACGGGACTGCCTTCAGCGCTTCTGCTGCGCCGTCCGGACGTTGCGAGCGCCGAGCGCGCAGTTGCTGCGGCCAATGCAGAGATTGGTGTTGCGCGTGCTGCGTGGTTCCCGGTGTTCACACTCGGTGGGTCGGGCGGATACGAAAGCGTGGCGACGTCGAACTGGTTCGAAGCACCAAGCCGCTTCTGGTCCGCCGGCCCTGCCGTGAGCTTGCCGTTGCTGGACGTTGGCGCGCGCTATGCGGGCACCAAACAAGCGCGAGCGGCGTACGACGAAGCTGTTGCGAATTACCGAAAGAGCGCGCTCGTCGCGTATCAGGAAGTCGAAGACAACCTCGCTGCGCTTCGTCATCTCGCGGATGAGGCCGCGGCGGACGAAGCCGCAGCCGCGTCGGCACAGCGATCCGCGTATCATGCGGACCGTCGGTATGCCTCGGGCGTGGCGGACTATCTCGAAGTCACGAGCACACAAACCGCCGCCCTGCAGGCCCAGCGTTCTGCGCTGGAAGCACGGGTTCGCCGGCTGAATGCCGCGGTGGGACTCGTGCGCGCGTTGGGGGGCGGGTGGACTCGAGAAGATCTCGACAACCCGGCGTTGTGAAGATGAGAGAGGCACTGGATTTTCAGATGAAGGGGCTCGGCGCGAAGTCCGGGGCGGTCGTGCACACCGTGAAACGACTGTGCATGCGCGATCACATCCGCGATGTCCTGGTGGCAAGAATTCTCGACGGCACGTATCCCGCTGGCACGCAGCTCAAGGAGCTGACACTTGCTCGTGAGTTCAACGTGAGTCAGGCGCCCATCCGTGAAGCACTGCGTGAGCTCGAAGGCTCCGGCCTCGTCGCGAGCGAGCGTTATCGCGGCACACGCGTACGCGGCGCGGATTTCGCTGAGATGCGCGAGTCATATGAGCTGCGCGCCACACTCGAAGCGCGCGCGGTGGAGCTGGCTTTTCCCTGCGCTCCTGAAGTGATTGCCGAGATGGAGCATTGCCTGCAGGCCATGATCGTGGCCGCGAAGCGCAACGACTCAGAAGCTTATCTCGCCGAAGCGCTGGGCTTTCACCGCAGCCTGATCGTGGCGAGTAACAATCGCACGTTTGTCGCGGTGTGGGATTCGTTGCATTGGGATGTGCGTGGGCGCATTGCTGTCGAGCGCGTCGCCAAGAAGAGTGGCGACTTCATGCCGCTGATTGCTTTGCACGAAGCGCTGCTCGGGAAGATTCGGGCGGGGCTGACGGAGGAGGCGGTGGCCATGGTGCGCAGGATTTTTGCGGTGGTGTCGGCGGCGTTTGAGTGAGCGGTCGCTTTCTTTAAGAAGCCATCCATTGGGGCGAAGCCAATCGCTCCTCCCTGCATCGGCACATCCCTCCATCCCATGAGACGACACGCAGTGCCGCTTACTTGGGAGGCCACAACGTAAACCCTCTTAGCCGCCGGGCGACTGAGGGCTTCTTGATCCTTCTCCACTCAGATCTGCCGGAATCAGCGAATACAACGCCGCGTCATAAGCCTTCCCATGCTGCACGATCCGATTCCGCGCGATCGTCTCCAACTTGGCCCCCGCCTTCTCCGCCGCCCTCCGACTCGCGACGTTCTCAGGCCTGACAACAATTTCCAGCCTCACCAACTGAACCGTCTCAAACGCAAACCGCGCCACGAGTCGAACCGCCTTCGATGCCGCCCCGCGCCTCGTCGCAGACGTGCGAATCCAGTACCCCACATTCCCCAACCGATTCATCCGCTCGATGTGATTGACGCCCGTGCCGCCAAAATACTGCCCGGTGCGCGCATCGAAAATCGCCAACGGAAAATGAGTCTGCTGCGCCCACGCCGTGATGCACGACTCGATGAACGCGTCCGTCTCCGCAATGGCGTAGCCCGCGTGACACCACGGCAGCCACGGACTCACCTCCTGAATGGATTCAGTCACTGCCTCGAACAAAGCCTCACGGTCCGTCCTTTGCAACGGACGTAACAGCAGCTCTCCGTCCGTGAGCTCCGTGGACGACAGGATCACACCGCACCTCGTCAGGGGAAGAAACTTCCCCTGACGATAAATCAGGATGTGGGCAAAGTCCTAGTGGCGCAACCGGGACTCCGGCGGCTTCGGCTGTCTCGCCGCTTTCCGCTCGCCCGTGTGCTGGCCTTCCGCGAATTCCTCGATCATCTTGCGATTGAACGCCGGAATATCGTCCGGCTTGCGGCTCGTCACGAGACCGCGATCGGTGACGACCTCCTCGTCCACCCAGTTCGCGCCGGCATTGCGAAGATCGGTCTTCAAGGAAGGCCATGACGTCATCTTCCGACCGGACACCACATCTGCTTCGATCAACGTCCACGGCGCATGACAGATCGCCGCAACCGGCTTGCCCGCATCGAAGAAGGCGCGCACGAACTGCACCGCCTTGGGATTCATGCGAAGCGCGTCGGGATTCGCGACACCGCCCGGAAGCAATAGCGCATCAAACTGGGTAGCGTCTGCGCTGTCGAGCGGTACATCGACGTCGAACTTGTCAGCCTTGTCGTGATGATTGAATCCCTGCACTTGATCCTTGGCAGGCGACACGAGCTTCGTCTGCGCACCCGCCTCCTCGAGCGCCTTGCGAGGCTCTACCAGCTCTACCTGTTCGAATCCGTCCGCGACTAGAATTGCGACCCTCGAATTGTTCAGCGTAGCCATCAGCTTCTCCTCTGCGCATTGGCAAGTTGTGTGGAGAGAGAAGCAGGGCGCGTGCCGTGTTGAGTCTCCGCCGCCGCTCGTGAGGGTCGTTTTTGAGATGAGCGCTGTAGCCCATTCTTATCGGTACCTGCATCCGTCTGCCGTCTTCGAAGGTGCCGCGCCGAAACTCACGCTTGCGACCGCAGACGCGGCGGGAGAGCGCCATCCCTATTTCTTCGAAGGCCGGGTGCACGACCCCGCCCTCGTGGCCCAGCTGCTGGCCACCGTACACATCGTGGTGGGCTCACGGTTCTTCACGCCTGCGAACACCGTGCAGATGCTCATCGATCTGGCCGATCCGGTCGTGACGTCGGGCGGCGGGTTGCTCCGCTTCGAAGGGTTTTCCGCCTGCTGCAGCACCTATGTGCGTGCGGACCTGCTGCCGACGTCCTATTCAGGTGATGTGGTTGGCAAAGGCACGACGAATGTCGACTTCAATGCACCGATGCGCGCAGCGCTGGCGCGCATTCGCCGCGACACGGATCTCGCACTCGCCGTCGGTCGCGACGAAGTCACGCTGAGAACGGGGGACACCGAGGTCACCGAACGCAAGGTCGAACTGCCCACGCGCTGGATCCGCGGCATGCTCGAAGTGCAGTCGTATCAGGCCGGCATGCGCAAGCGCCTCGAATGTTCGAGCGTCGAAGCGCTCCAGTTCTTTCGCTCGTTGCCGAAGGCGTCCACGAGCAGAACGCCGTTGTGGATTGCGCGATCGGCATCCGGGCTTTTCACTACGGCGCAGGCGGTCGAGGACGGCGTTCGGGTGACAGACACTTCCCGGCTGCGCGTGCTTCAACCGCTTCTGCCGCCTGCGCGCTCGCTCAGCGTGTTCGCCGATGATGCTGGGCAATCGAGCGCCTGGGTGCTCGACTTCGGGACGGCGCGCCTCACGCTCACCTTGAGCGCCGAAGTGTGGCGAGGTTTTTCAGGTGAAGGCCAGGGGCTGTGGGCGCTGATGCGCGCAGATCTCGCGCGCCTGCCCAGCGCACTCAGCAAGGTTCGCGCGCAACTGCAATGGCAGGCAGCGCTCGACGCACAAGCCCTCGCCAACGAAATCGGCATGGAGCGCGCGGCCGTCGACGATACATTGCGAGCTCTCGGTGCGTCGGGTTTGGCGGGATTCGATGTGTTCGAAGGCAGCTATTTTCATCGCGTCCTGCCGTTCGACCTTTCGATGATGGACGACCTGCATCCGCGCCTCGCGGACGCGCGAACGCTTGCGCAGAGTGGCGCAGTCACGGTGATCGGGACTTCGCCGTTCGAGGCTTCTGTGAAGAGCCGCGACGTCATCCATCGTGTGCGCGAGGTGGAGGGCGCGCTTCATTGCACCTGTCCGTGGTTTGCCAAACATCAGGGCGAGCGCGGACCGTGCAAGCACGCGCTGGCCGCGGGATCGCTTCGACCTTGAGCCCTTTCACCCCGACCACGCCCCCCTGGAGCAGGCGATTTGCTCGGGGAGCTACGAGAACGTGCTCGCGGTTCTGCGAGAAATGAGCGAATCGCAGCGCAAGTCGCACAGCGCCAGCGGTGAATCGGGAACCGCTGGAGAAACTCTGCGCGGGGGAGCTTAGTAAGGCGCGAATTGACCGGGCGGCCAGCGAGCTGCCGACCGCCAGTGTTACAACGGCCGGCGCCGGCTTGGCGGCGAACCCAACCGCCGCGACGACTGCGTCCTCCGTTGCCAGCGCAGCGCGTACGCCCGACGCAATTCCTGTCGGACCTTCGCCTCTCGACGCGAGCCGCAAGCTCGCTCCGCTCACGACCTTGCAAGAACTCGTGGAACGCCTCGCATACGTTCTGGAGCACGACACCGACATCGACGAATTCGAACGCGTCGCCGGCGCTCTGGTGGAGGCCGCGCCGATTCCCTTCGATGCGGCGCATCTCTTCTTGCCCGTGATCAAGCGCGCGACGCATGTCACTAAACCCATGAGCCGCGCTCTCGCTGCGCTTCTGGGCGCTATCCTCACGGGCAAGCCGATCAGTGTCGAGACGCCATCCCACCAACAAGATGAGCGTCCTCCGGCCAGTGTGCTTCTTGTTGCTCGCATGCGTGATCTCGCGGCAGTGGCCGCTCAGGGGAAAGGTGTTACGCCCCTGTCGGCGGCAACTCATCAGCGTGGGTTCATCGACCCGGCGCTTTTCGTCGAGCGAGTCGCTGAACATCAGCGCCGCAAAATCGAGTCACCGCCCTCGGAGCAGATGACCGCGCTGCTGCGCCTCTTTCCGCAAGCGACTTCGGAAACCCGCGCGCGCATGCGCGAGCTGCAGGACACTCCGCTGACACGCGCACTTCGGTTCGCGCTTGGCGATGACGATGTTGCATTCGATGAGCAGGATGACTTGCTGTCTGCAGCTAAGCTCATCCGCAATCCCACGGCGGATGACGGTTACTCCTGGCGGGTCATCACTCGTCCCTATACCTTCGAAGGGCGCAGCCTTACGCACGCGTATATCGAGATCACCCGCGTCACGGCCCCTGTCGGGCTATCTGCCGCTGCGATCGCGATGCTGAGAATTCCGCCTGCTGAAGCGGCGGACGCGCAGCCTTGGTTTAGAAGGTGGCGATTCGGTGGCGCGGACGAAGGCGTCATCCGCTACTCCTCGAGTCTGCTGCCTTCGGATCCCGCGCCGTTCTTCGCCGAGGCCGCCTTCATCATCGCCACGAACATTGACTGGTGGGAGGCGCAATGGGCGAACAAGGCCTACCTGGACCCGCTACTCGACCCCACGATCGACCTCACGCCGATGGCGACTTTGACGCTCGCGCTCGGCCTCGCTGGTAAAGAGCCGGGGCAAACTGCGCTGTGTATCGACGCGCTTGCGTCTGCGGCGCTGGCGCGTGATAGCACGGGCAATCCGCGCCTCAATGGCATCGCTCTTGCCACGGCGATACGCGACTTGCTCGCCGCCGAACTCGCCAAAGCCGCGCGCTATGCCAAAAGCCTGCGCGCGGCGCTGAGAATCAACCCGTCTCTCGCGACGCCGCTCGTCGAGTTGCTCGGCGCAGCCCTTGAAGCCAGACCTGACGATCCGCCGAAAGATACGGCGATGCTGCTGGAGTTGCTGCAGGAGATTCTGGTGGCGAATCGAATGGCGTTGCCGGAGCGGGTGCGGCAGGCGCTGGGGATATTGAGGATAGGAGGGAAAGGACGGGCGGTGCGGAAGGCGTTGCTGGGTTGAATGGGACGGACGGGCGGGCGTCAGCCGGAACAGCGCGGTGCGAGATGATGCGCCACCGATTCGTTGCCACACAGCGGGTCATCGAACTCGCTGAGCGCTGCGTCCACGCGCTCTGTCCTGAGCAAAACCGCGAGATAGACCCGAAATCAACTGGGGGAACGTCGATTCCCCGGCTTATCGCATCCCCGCGCGTCTGGTTTTCGGCCGCCGGAGGCTGGGGAGCGCTTTCAATGGCCCGTAGCGTGGAGTTGTTGCCCAGTGGTTCGTAGGAAAGGGGGCATCAGCCCCGATTTGCCCGCCTCTCGCGTCCGCTATCCGGGCTAGGCGGGAAAAGAAATGGGGGAATCCTGATTCCCCGCTTTTTTGCGACCGAGTCGACGCGTGCGAGCGCTGGATCGCGGCCTCGACGGCGCCATGAGCTTGGTTGGCTAAACGCAGAACGATGACTTGCTTGGTGTGTAAGCAAGTACACCCCTCTCTTGCACCGTAACGCGTGGTACCAGTCTGCAGGTGCGGTGAGCAAGATCACGCTCGCGGCCGTGCCGACTGCAATTGAAGGGTAAGCGAGACTAAGTGGGCGGAGCGTCGTCAACGCTCGCCCACTTATCGCCGGTCTGTTTCCAAGTGTAGAGACCCAACGCCGTTCCGACCGGAAAGCCGACCAGCCACAATGTACCTATGTCGCGACAGGACCCGTCCGTAGGTCTTGCCTTCTCTTGCACCCTTAGCTGCGTACCAATGCAAGACGCCAACTGGCAGGAAAACCAAACCCATGAATCCGACACCGGCACCATCCTCACCCTTTATCAACGATGCGGCTCCCATGGATAGCATGATCACTGCGAAAGCACCGATGGCAACGTAGAAAACACGATGCAGCTTGAACAGTGCTGAATTGAATGGCTCTCTGGTAGTCACTGTTCTCCCTTTCCCTGTTAGTGGCGCGACGCAGCCTTTCCCGCACGCCATGGGCCGAACAAGCCTCGCTCCTGGTTACGTTTGCTACGCAGGCACAGCCCTCTCGTCGGCAGCTGCTTCTCCGGCGACTCGGGCGCCGCCTGCTTCAACCCGCCCTGACGAATGACACTGGTGATCGCTCCGTGCGATACGCCAGCTCCTTTGCGAACTGCCGAAGCGTCCGGATCGTCGCGCGACTAGCTTTTCCAGTTCAGCACCGTGTCATGCGAAGATCGCCGCGACCTGCAGCCAGGCGTCGTTCGCCGATGGTGCTCTTTGTCATAGCACTTCCTTCAGCTTCTCTTACGCATTCAAGAGCGGATAGAGACCGTACTCCGGCAGTACCGTCACGAGGTGCTGCTTGTGTTCGTCGCTGAGTATTTTCTGACTCCCCGTCCGCAGGCAGCGCGGAGCGCCTGTCAAACGCTTGTTTATATGGTGGGCCCGCTGGGATTCGAACCCAGGACCAAGGGATTATGAGTCCCCTGCACTAACCGCTGTGCTACAGGCCCCCGCCGGGGCGCGGATTGTAACAGCCGACGAACCCCTGCCAGCCAGAGCAACGGTAAGATCGCGGGCTTTGGGGCGGGCTGTTCGGATCACTATGAAATTCACGGCGATGGGGCGGTTCGGGTGGCTGCTGGTGGCGGCAGCGATGGCTTTGGGCGCCGCGCGGGCGCAGGCACAAGCGACAGGCAAAACAAGCGCTAAACCAGCGGAGACCTCAATGCAGAAACAATGGCAGCTCATCCGAGACAACGACGGCAAAGGCCCCGGCTACACGCTCGAGTTCGCCGACGCACCCGTCCGCGCGCCTGGCCCCAATGAAGTCCAGATCAAAATCCACGCCGCCTCGCTCAACCGGCGCGACATCGCCGTGATGCGCGGCCAATACCCGATGCCCCCGCGCGGCGTGGTGGTGCCACTTTCCGACGGCGCTGGCGTGGTGACGGCCGTTGGCCCGGGCGCAAAGCGTTTCAAGGTCGGCGACAAAGTGGTCCCGATCTTCTTCCCCAACTGGATCAAGGGCCGCCCCACCGGCAACGCCACCGAGGTGTCGCTCGGCGGCGCGGTGGACGGCGTGCTTTCCGAGTACGTCACGCTCAGCGAAGAGAGCATGGTCCCGATGCCGGCCGGGCTCTCGTTCGAAGAAGCGGCCACGCTGCCGTGCGCGGCGGTCACGGCATTCAACGGGCTCATCACGCGCGGGCACCTGCAGGCCGGCGATTACGTGCTGCTCGAAGGCACCGGCGGCGTTTCGGTGTTCGGGCTGCAGTTCGCGGCCGCGGCGGGCGCGAAGCCGATCATCACGAGCTCGAGCGACGACAAGCTCGTGCGCGCGAAGTCGCTCGGCGCGGTGGGCGGCGTGAACTACAAGACGAATCCGGATTGGGAGAAGCCGGTGCGCGAGCTCACGGGTGGCGGCGGCGTGCAGCACGTTCTCGAAGTCGGCGGCAAAGACACGCTTGCGAAAGCGCTCGCGAGTGTCGGGCCGGGCGGGCAGATCTCGTTGATCGGTGGGCTCGGCGGTTTCGGCGGCACGATCCAGGCACCGTCGCTGCTCGGCGGCAACATCACAGTGAACGGTCTCTACGTCGGCTCGCGCGAAAATTTCGAAGCGATGAACGTGTTCATCGAGAAGCACAAGATCAAGCCGGTGATCGACAAGGTGGTCGAATTCAGCAAGGCGGACACGGCGTATCAGCTCATGGAATCCGGGGATTTCATGGGCAAGATCGTGATCCGCCTGTAGCATCACCGCCCTTCTCGATTCCCACGCCCCGGAGAGCCCGATGAAACTGTATTACCTGAAAGGCGCGTGTTCGCTCGCGTCCTACATCGCCCTGTGTGAGTCCGGCGTCAAGTTCGACGCAGCCGAAGTCGATCGCGGGACGCGCAAGACGGCCGATGGCGAGGACTACAACGCCATCAACACCAAGGGTTACGTGCCGTCGCTGCGCCTCGATAATGGCCAGCTGCTCACGGAAAACGTCGCGGTGCTCCAATACATCGGCGACCTGAATCCGCAGGCGAAACTGGCGCCGCCGGCCGGCACGATCGAGCACTACAAATTGGTCGAGCTGCTGGCGTTCCTGAATTCCGAGATCCACAAGAACATCTCACCGCTGTTCAATGCGGCGGCCAGCGACGAGACGAAAACTTTCGCGCGCGGCAATCTCACGAAGCGGCTGGACTGGCTGGACGCGAACTTCGGATCTGGGCCTTATCTGACCGGGGAGAATTTCACGGTCGCGGATTCGTATTTGTTTGTGATGCTGGGCTGGTTTGGGCGGTTGGGACTGGATGTGTCGAAGTGGCCCAAGTTGCAGGCGCTGCAGAAGCGGGTGTCGGAGCGGCCGGCGGTGGAGAAGGCGTTGCGGGCGGAAGGGTTGAAGCATTGATGTCGACGAGATGAGGCGCTCTTAGCCGCCCGGCGATGGAGGGCTTCTGAAGTCTGGACCACCGAATTAAGAAGCCCTCAGTCGCCGGGCGGCTAAGAAAGAGCTGCTAAGAAGCGCCGCTGAGAGCATCCTCGGCGCCAAAAAAGAAGCCCGGCTCATGCCGGGCTTCTTTATTTCTACGATGGGAAATCTACGACGCGAATCGTAGAGCCGCGAAATCGTCAGCCCAAAGCCAACATTCGCCGCAGTGCTCAGCGCTGCTTCACTTCCAGCTGGTTGTCCACCTGCTTCACGCCCGCGACGCGACGGGTGAGCTCGCTCGCCTTCGCCTTCTGGTCGCCGTTGTCGACGAAGCCGGCCAGCTGCACGACGCCACCACGCGTTTCGACATTCACCTGGTGCGCGGCAACCACCGGGTCCGCGGCCAGGGCGGTCTTCACTTTCGCGGTGATCACGGTGTCATCCACCACTTCACCGGCAGTGCGATCGCCTTCGCCCACCTTCAGGTTGTTGGACACGGACTTCACACCGTCCACGCTCCGCGCCACGCGAGTCGCCGACGACTTCATGTCCGCGCTGCTGACGAAGCCGTTCAGCTGCACTTCGCCACGGAACGTCTCGACATCGATACGGTAGGCGCTGGTCGAAGGATCACGCGCGAGCGCGGTTTTCACTTTCGCCGTCACCGCCGAATCGTCGATCTGCTCGCCCGCGCTCTTCGTAGTACGCGTCGGCGTGCAAGCCGCCATCGAGCCGATTGCCATCACGGCGACGAGCGCCGTCAGAATCCTGTTCTTCATATTTCCATTCCTCCACACGAGTTTGGGTTGAGTTGAATCCGTCAGGTGCAGCCGCGCAACAGGAAGAGAATGACCAGGATTGGAATGGGCACTCCGAGGAGCCACAACAATATCCAACCCGCCTTGCCTGCCTGCTTCTTGAAATGCGCTGCCACTTTGAAATCTCCGCTAGCCTCTTGCCAACGGGAGCAAAGCAACCCGTGTGCCCATATGGCACTACGGCGCGAGATCACGCAGAGGTTTATTTTTGCGCGGAGCGGGAACCGAACTGGCGGCAAATCATTGCGAGGCGCGTCTGACAACAGTCCAGAACAAGAGGATGAGGCCCGCAAGCAACACGCACGCAAATAGCGCAATCGAATAATGCACGCCGATGAATGCGCCAATGACACCAACGGTGACGCCACTGAATGTACGCATTCCCAGCGCCGACATGACGAACACTCCGACGATTCGGCCGCGCATCTGAGTGGGCGCGTTGAGCTGCACGAGTGCCTGCGCCATGGAGTTGAACGACAGCTCCATGAAACCCGCAACGACCAGCAGCGCAACCGCAATCGGGTAGATCGTTGACAGCGCAAACCCCGCGAGCGCGATACACCAGATCATCGCGAGCACCAGCGCCGTTCGGGGCGTGAGCTTCAGAAAACCCCTGGATTCCAGCACTACGGCCGCGAGAATCGCGCCGAACGCGTCGGCGCCGATGAGCATCGAATAGGTCGCATCGGCGCGGCCGTGGCCGAGGTCATGCGCGAGCAGCGGCATCTGCGCCTGATACGCGTTGCCGATGAAAAGCGAGGCGCCACCCGCAAGCAACATCATCGACAGCAGCGTGGGATTGGAACGAACGACTTGCAGCGTCTCGACGATATCAGCGAGTCCGCGCACGGCGCGCTGAGGTTGCTGTGCGCCTTGCCGGAATCGAGGACCGTAGGGCGCTTTCCACAGCCACAAAATCATCGGCAGATAGATCAGCGCATTGATGAAGATGCCGACGTCTGGCCCCAGCGCGAGCAGGACTGTGCCCACCGCGGGACCGGCCAGCATGCCGAGGTTGCGTGCCGTCGCAACGAGTCGCACTGCGCTTGGCAGCTGCGTTGGCCCAACCATGTCATACAGAAGCAACTGAGTTGCCGGGTTCCACAGCACACCGGCGAGCCCGTGAATCACGAGCAGAACGCAGGCATGCCACATTTGCAGCTTGCCTGTGTAAAACAGCACTCCCCAGGCAAGCGATACGCAGATGAAAACGCCCATGCCGCACTGGATGACCCGTCGCGTATCGAAGCGATCGCTGAGCGCGCCCGACGGAATCGACAACAGCAGGAACGGCAGCCAATGCGAAATCACCGCGAAGCCGCCGAGCCACGTGGACTGGAACTGCTTGAAGATCACCCAGTAGCTGATGACGTGCTCGCCGAAGTCGGCGGTCATCACCAGCGCTACGCAGATGAAAAAGATTCGAAAGCCGGGATGCTTTAGCGCGCTCGGTGGGCGCGCCGTCGCAGGGGAAGCGTTGTTGTCGGACAAGCAGGCTGACCTGATTTCGGGATGAGGTTCACGCCCGCGTGGCCGCGCTGCGCTCCGGACATGATAGCCGAGCGCTTCGTCGCTTCGTTGATTCTCAACCCGGATGATCCATCCAGTTGAGCCGAAGCCTCCTCAACCGAAACGAGTTGGGGCCGCTTTCGCGGCCCCAGATGTAGCGCGTGCCGCTGTTGTTGGGACAGTGGCTCGCTCTACGGTTCTCATGCTGCACCCCGCGACATTCGAGGAGAAGCCGCAAACGTCTCGAGCGTTTGTCGGTCACGTCCTACGTGCAGCTCATGACGAAGGTCTTCTTCGGACGCCCCGCGTCGGCTCCGCCTCGAGCGGATTTTCGGGCCAATAGTGCTTGGGATAGCGGCCACGCATGTCCTTGCGCACGTCGGCATAACTGCCGCGCCAGAAGCCCGCGAGGTCGCGCGTGACTTGCACGGGGCGCTGCGCGGGCGACAGCAACTTGAAGGTGATGGGCACTTTGCCGCCGCCAATCAGCGGGGTCTTCTCGAGCCCGAACACTTCCTGCAGCCGCACGGAAACGACCGGCGCGCTTTCGTCGAGATAGTCGATGCGGATGCGCGAGCCGGAGGGCACTTCGAGATGGGTGGGAGCGAACTCATCGAGTCTGCGCTGCTGATCCCATGGCAACATGGCACGAAGGGCTTCGGTGAGCGAGATGCGCGAGAGATGATCTTTGCGCGTGACGCCATCGAGCCAGGGAGTGAGCCAGTCTTCGAGAGTGGCGGCGAGAGAGGTGTCGTCGACGGCGGGCCACTCGTCGCCTTCGCGGAGCTCGCGTTGGCCTCTGCGGCCGTCGCCGGCCTTCGCTTCGCCGGTCTTGGCCGCGTCGTGCTGGCCCTTCTCGTCCTTTCTCCCGCCCGCGCTGTTCGCACCGCTCGCGGCGCGTACGAATTCCATGCGCGCCTGCAGATCGCGCGCGTCGCGGGTCCAGTTGAGCTTATCGATGCCGAGCTCACGCACGCCGACGAGCATGGCGGCGCGGGCCGCATCCGCGGGCACTTCAGGCAACGGCAGATCATCGAGAATCACCGCATCGAGACGGGCGATTCGTCGCGCCATCACCGCCTGCTCGCGCGAATTCCATTCGACGGAACGGGTGCGGACGATCTGATCGGCGAAATGTTTTTCGATGTCGGCCTTCGCCAGCGGCGCGGCAAGCAGGATTCGGGCGTCGCGTTCGCGATCGTCGAGATCGACGGCGACGATGAACTCCTGGCGCGCGAGGCTCTGCGCATCGGCGAAATGCGCACCGCGGCCGTTCGCAAGCGTATAGCGCGATTCGCCGCCGGCGCGTTTGCGGCCGATGCGATCGGGATAGGCGAACGCGAGCAATACACCAGCATCGATGTCGCCGGCGCGCTCGCCGGGCCGCATCTCGGTGAGCCGTCTTTTCAAGTCCTGCGACGTTTTCTTCGCTCGCGTGAAAGCGCCCCAGTCGACGCCGGGCGGCGCGCGGTCGCCGCGAAGCAGATCTCGCCGCGTGCGAATGTCCGCATCGCGCGAGCCGGTCGCACCCCTCAACAGATCGCGTTCCGACAGCAACGCTGCGAAATCTGCAGCGAGCGAGGCCGCTCCGAGATCGCGCGCCTTCAATAGCATGTGCGCGAGCCGCGGATGCACGCCGAGGGTGACCATCTCTCGCCCGTGCGGCGTGATTCGACCGTCGCTGTCGAGCGCGCCAAGGTGAGCGAGCAGATCGCGTGCACTGGCCACCATCGCGGCCGGTGGGGTATCGAGCCAGCGCAACTCGTTGGCGTCGCGGACGCCCCAGTTCGCGAGGTCGAGTGCGAGCGGCGTGAGATCGGCATCGGTGATTTCAGGCGCGGAAAAGGGCGCGAGACTTCGTTGCGCGCCTTCGCTCCAGGCGCGATAGCAAACGCCCGACTCGACGCGGCCGGCGCGACCCTGGCGTTGATCCGCTGAGGCGCGTGAGATTCGCTGCGTTTCGAGGCGGCTCATGCCGGTGGCGGGATCGAAAACGGAACGCCTCACGAGGCCGGAATCGACGACGATGCGCACGCCGGGAATGGTGAGACTGGTTTCGGCGATGTTCGTGGCGAGCACGACTTTGCGAGCGCCGCCGTCGCCCGGCGCCAGCGCTGCGTCCTGCTCGCCGGCGGAAAGCTCGCCGAACAGCGGCAGCACCACGACTCGCGACGCCGCCACATGAGGCGGACTGTTCGCTTCCGCTAAGCCGGCGCCCCTCGGCGTGCCACCCCCCGCCTCTATGCCGCCGCCGCGCGGCGCGCTGTTCGCGGCTGCATCCGGCGCGCCCCGCAGCCGCTCTTCAATCAGCGTCTGCGTCCGCCGAATCTCCCGAGCTCCCGGCAGAAACACCAGCACATCGCCCGTCTCTTCACTCAACGCACTCGACACAATCTGCGCGACGATCCGCTCCGGCGACTCCTGCGCGCCGCGCGCGGCCGCGGGATCAAACATCACCGGCGCGCCCTTCCCTGCAAACCGCGTCTCCACCGGAAACATGCGTCCCTGCGCGGTGACGATCGGCGCGTCGCCCAGCAACGCCGCCACCCGTTCACCGTCCAGCGTCGCGGACATCACGACGAGCTTCAGATCCGGCGACAGCGTGTCGCGCGCATCCAGCGACAACGCGAGACCGAGATCTGCAGTGAGGCTGCGCTCGTGGAACTCATCGAAGATCAGCGCGGCAACCCCTTCGAGGGAGGGGTCTGACTGCAGCATCCGGGTGAGCACGCCTTCCGTGACCACTTCGATGCGCGTGGCCTTCGACACTCGCGTATCCAGGCGCATGCGATGGCCTACCGTCTGCCCCACGTTTTCGCGCAGCGTGCTGGCCATCCGCTGCGCGACGGCGCGCGCCGCAAGCCGCCGTGGCTCCAGCATGATCAGGCGCTTACCGCGCGCCCAAGGCTCTTCGAGCAGCGCCAGGGGAACCACGGTACTCTTGCCTGCGCCGGGCGGCGCCTGAAGGACCACGCTCCGGTGTGCAGCCAGCGCCGCCCGCAATTGGGGCAGCACCTCGTCGATCGGAAGTCCGGAGTCTCGCATCGGGCGCGGAGCATGCTCACGCACGGCGAGGCGCGCAACCGGAACGATACGTCTGTCTGGAACAGGAGCGCGGCGTTGTCGTTACACCTGTTCGCGCCATTGATTCGACCATCCGATTCCGGGGAGATCTCAGCATGCGTTGGCAAGGCAGTCGTCGAAGCAGCAACGTCGAGGACGCCAGAGGCGCCCGTTTCGGCGGCGGAGGCTTCAAGCTCGGCGTGGGAGGCACGCTGATCGCGCTGGTCGCAGCGTATTTCCTGGGCATCGACCCTCGGGTCATCCTGGGTCTCACCTCATCGATGCAGTCCGCGGGCCCGCAGCCTGAAATCCAGAGCGGCACTCCCACCGACGAGCAGGGTCAGTTCATCTCCGCGGTGCTCGGCGACACCGAAGACACCTGGACGGCCATCTTCGAGCAGCGTGGCGCGCAATACGTGCCGCCTCACCTGGTTTTGTTCACGGACCAGGTGCAGTCCGCTTGCGGATTCGCGAGCGCCGCCGTTGGACCGTTCTATTGTCCGGGCGATCAGAAGGTGTACCTCGATCTCGCGTTCTACGACGAGCTGAAGACGCGCTTTGCGGCACCCGGTGATTTCGCGCAGGCGTACGTGCTCGCGCACGAAGTGGGCCATCACGTGCAGAACCTGCTCGGCACCGAGCGCAAGCTTCGCGCTGCCCAGCAGGGCGCGTCAGAAGTCGAAGCGAACCAGCTGCAGGTGAAAATGGAGCTGCAGGCGGATTGCTTTGCCGGCGTGTGGGCGAAGAACGCGAACGCGGCTCGTCAGATCATCGAGTCGGGGGATATCGAGGAGGCGCTCGGCGCGGCTTCCGCAGTGGGTGACGATACGATTCAGAAGCGCACGCAGGGGCGCGTGGTGCCGGATTCGTTTACCCATGGGAGCGCGGAACAGCGGATGGGGTGGTTCAAGAGGGGGCTGGATGGGGGGACTATCGAGTCTTGCGATACGTTCAAATAGCGGCCCAATAACGGCGCGGAGAAGAAGCCCTCAATCGCCGGGCGGCTAAGAGGAGCGGAGCGCAAGAGCAAATATCGCGCGAGCAGATATCGCGCGCGTCTAGCGCCAGCGCGGGGATAAAACTCATTGGGGCACCGGCCCCCGCTGGGGGCCGGACCCGCTCACAACTACCAGATTCTCACTCGCTGGTCCGGCGGCAGGTACAGCTTGTCGTTCGCCTGAATGCCGAACGCCTCGTACCACGCATCCATGTTGCGCACGACGCCGTTTACCCGAAACTTCGGCGGGCTGTGCGGATCGCTCATCACCTGCGTGCGCAGCCGCTCGTCGCGCATGAGATTGCGCCAGGCCTGTGCCCACGCGAGGAAGAAGCGCTGTTCGCCGGTGACGCCATCCAGCACCGGCGCGGGCTTGCCCTTCAGCGAAAGGTGATACGCCTCGAGTGCAACGGTGAGCCCACCGAGATCACCGATGTTCTCGCCGAGCGTGAGGCGGCCATTCACATTCAGGCCCGGCAACGCGGTGTAGCCGTCGTACTGAGTGGCAAGATTGTCGACGAGCTTCTTGAACGCGGCTTCGTCTTCCGGCGCCCACCATGTGCGCAGGATGCCGCGCGCGTCTGACTTTGCGCCTTGGTCGTCGAAGCCGTGTCCCATCTCGTGACCGATGACTCCACCGATCGCGCCGTAATTCACGGCCGGATCCGCATCCGGATCGAAATACGGCGGCTGCAGAATCGCGGCCGGAAACACGATCTCGTTGAACGTGGGGTTGTAGTACGCATTCACCGTCTGCGGCGTCATGCCCCACTCGTCGCGATCCGTCGGCTTACCGAGCCGTTCGACGTCGCGGTTCCAGTCCCACACCGCCGCGCGAATCGAGTTGCCGTACGCATCGCCCGCGCGCACTTCCAGCGCTGAGTAATCGCGCCACTTGTCGGGATAGCCGATCTTCGGCCGGAACGTCGCGAGCTTCTCGAGCGCGGCTTTCTTGGTCGCCTCGCTCATCCAAGGCAGATGATTCACGCGCTCTGCGTACGCGGCGCGCAGATTTTCCACGAGCGCGAGCATCTTCGCCTTCGAATCCGGCGGGAAATACTTCGCGACGTACAGCTGGCCCATCGCCTCGCCGAGGCTGCCATCCACCGCGCCGATTGCGAGCTTCCAGCGATCGCGCTGCTGCGGCTGGCCGTTCAGCGTGCGACCGTAGAAATCGAAACGTTCGTCATCGAACGCCTTCGGCAACGTGTCCGCCGTGCTGGCGAGAAAGTGATAGGTGAGATAGCTGCGCCACGTGGCCACCGGCACCTTGCCGAACATCTTGCCGAGATCCTGCACGGCATCGAGCTCGCGCACGACGAACTCTTTCTGGGTCGCGATGCCGCCCGCACCAAGCTCTGCCTGCCACGGAAAACCGGGGGCGAGCTTGTTCAGCTCCTCGCGCGTGCGCAGGTTGTACGTAAGGTTGCGTTCGCGACGCTTGGCGATCGGCCAGTGCAGCTTCGCGATCTGCGTTTCCAGCGCGACGATTTTCTTCGCCTGCGCGGCCGTGTCTTTCTCACCCGCGAGCGTGAGCAGTCGAGCGATGTGCGCCTCGTACTTCGCGCGAATCTCGACGAGCTTCGGATCGTCCTTCAGGTAGTAGTCGCGCTCCGGCAAGCCAAGGCCGCTTTGCGACACCGCGACGATGTATCGATCCGGATTCTTCTGGTCCACCGTGATGCCGGCGCGAATGGGCGCCCGCACCGGCATGTCCGGCCGACCCATGAGGCGCGCAACATCCTCGTGCGTCTTCACGGCCTTGATCGCATCGAGCGACGGCTGCACCGGCGCGAGGCCGAGCTTCTCGATGGTGGCGGCGTCCAGATAGGCGCGATAGAAATCGCCGACCTTCTGCTCGTTCGTGCCCGCAGCTGCATTCGCCGGCAGGCCTTCGACGATCTGCTTCAACCGGCCTTCGGCTTCGTCCGCCAGCACGGCGAAGGTGCTCCACGACGTACGGTCCGCGGGAATCTGGTTGTTGTCGAGCCAGTGTCCGATGGCGTAGCGATAGAAATCGTCGCCCGCCTTCGCGGCCGGATCGCGGTCGTCGAGGTTGACACCCCAGGCGCCGATCTTGGCGCGCGGGGGCGGAGCGGCAGCTTGCGGTTCCATCGCGGCCTCCGGGGCTTTCGCGGCAGGTTGAGGGGGAGACGAAGTACAAGCCGTGGCGACCACGACCGTCAAGGCGAGCGCCGCGACGGCGGCAGCATCGAGTTTCGACATGGGGACCTTATTCCTTCCGCGAGCGTGCCGGCGCGGCCGGCGTTGCGATGGCGGCATTCTGTGCAGGACGTCCCGCACCGACAAGCCGCTTTGAGACTGGACGCCCTTTTGAGACGTTCAAGTCGCGAAGGTTTATCGCAAGCCTAGGTCGGCACCCGCCAGATGGCCACCGCAAACATCACCCACCCCACGATCAGCGCGACGCCACCCACCGGCGGCAGCACATGCAGAAAGCGCGGTCCGCCTAATGAAACGACGTAGAGCGCACCTGAAAAAAGCCCTATCCCGATCACAATGAGCAGCGCAGCCCAGCGCAAGGCCGGAGGAGTCGCGACCAACGCCACAGCACCGATCGCGAGCAGCCCGAGCGCGTTGTAGAAGTGATATCGCACCGCCGTTTCGAAGACGCCCAACTGATCCGGCGTGAGTCGCGCGCGCAGCGCATGAGTGCCGATGGCCCCGAAAATGGTGCCGAGCGCGAGCATCAGGCCCGCGGTGACGAGAATGTTCTTCGCGATGGGATTCATGGTCTGTCTTCGGAAAACAAAAAATTCTGGAACAGCGCCGCCGGATCAGCTTCGCCCTCAGGGCGAAGGTGGCGGAATCTTGCCGCGATTTCCGAGCAGCGGCGTGATCAGGTCCAGCGGCAACGGGAACACGATCGTCGAGGTCTTGTCGTTGGTGATGTCCGCCAGCGTCTGCAGGTATCGAAGCTGAAGCGCCCCCGGCTCGCGCGCCAGAGACGCTGCCGCCTGTACGAGCATCTGCGCCGCCTGCGCCTCGCCTTCTGCGTGAATCACCTTCGCGCGCCGCGTGCGCTCGGCCTCGGCCTGCTTCGCCATCGCGCGGATCATGCTTTCGTCGAGGTCCACGTGCTTGATCTCGACGTTCGACACCTTGATGCCCCACTGCTCGGTGCTCTGGTCGAGAATGCGCTGGATGTCGGCGTTCAGCTTGTCCCGCTGCGCGAGCAGGTCGTCCATCTCATGCTGGCCGAGCACGGAGCGCAGCGTGGTTTGCGCGAGCTGGCTGGTCGCCTCGAAAACGTTCTCCACCTGGATGATCGCCTTGGCGGGATCCAGGATGCGGAAGTAGACCACCGCATTCACCTTCACCGAAACGTTGTCGCGCGAGATGACGTCCTGCTTCGGCACGTCCAGCACGATCACGCGCAGGTCGACTTTGCGTATCGACTGCACCATCGGCCACACCACGATGAGTCCCGGGCCTTTCGTGCCCGTGAACCGGCCCAGCGTGAACATGACGCCGCGCTCGTATTCATTGAGAACCCGCACCGACGCGAACAGCAGGATCGCGACGAGAACAATCAGGACAATGATGAAATTCATGCGGGCTCCACCCATAGCAACAGACCGTCGACCTTCACGATGCGCACGGACTGGCCGGCGCTCACGGGCGCGCCGGTGCGTGCCTTCCAGATCTCCCCGCCAAACTGGACGGTGCCTTGTTCAACGAAACTTTCGAGCGCTTCGGCCTTCGCGCCGATCATGCCCTGCGAACCGGTGACTACGGGTTCGCGCATGGATTTGCGCGCAAGCCATCCGGTGCCGACGACGACGACACCGCCGACCACTGCGAGCCCTGCGACGATGGGGATGATGATCTCCGCGCCCGGCACCGCGGCGGCGTGAATCACGAACGCCGCAATGATGACGCTGCCGATGCCCAACACGCCGAGCACACCGATGGTCGGCAGGACGATTTCAGCAATGATCAGCGCAATGCCCAGTACGAGCAGCAGGAAACCGAGAAATGCAGCGGACTGTGTCATGGCATTCGTCCCATTGGCGAAAAGTCGCAAGCGCTTTTCGCGAGACCTCAAGGCGGCGCTATGTGCCCCGATTCCGAGGTCGCGCGCCCCTGGACGGTAGCGCCGGCGTCTCGGGTAATCCAGTGTGCTGCGTACGGAACGGTCGCTGCGCACTGCCGCCGCGCTTGCCTTCCGCGGCGCCGCCCGTGCCGGCGGGCTGATAGGACGGCACGAGCTGGTGCTTGCCATTACCGATGAGATCCGCCCGGCCCATGCGCCGCAGCGCCTCGCGCAGCACCGGCCAGTTGTTCGCGTCGTGATAGCGCAGGAACGCCTTGTGCAGCCGGCGCACCTTCAACCCCTTGGGAATCTTCACTTCCTCGCTGTCGCGCGTGACGCGTCGCAGAGGGTTCTTGCCGCTGTGATACATCGCCGTGGCCGTGGCCATCGGGGATGGCAGGAAGGCCTGCACCTGGTCCGCACGGAAGCCGTTCTTCTTGAGCCACAGGGCCAGCTCGAGCATGTCCTCGTCGCTCGTGCCCGGATGCGCCGCGATGAAGTACGGGATGAGGTACTGCTCCTTCCCCGCTTCCTTGGAATATTTGTCGAACAGCTCTTTGAAACGATAGTACGTGCCGACGCCCGGCTTCATCATCTTCGAGAGCGGCCCTTCGCTCAGCGCTTCGGGCGCGATCTTGAGATAACCGCCAACGTGATGCTGGGCCAGTTCCTTCACGTATTCGGGCGACTCGATCGCGAGGTCGTAACGCACACCCGATGCGACCAGCACTTTCTTGATGCCCGGCAGTGCCCGCGCGCGCCGATAGAGCTTGATCAGCGGTGTGTGGTCGGTGTTCAGGTTCGGGCAGATGCCGGGATACACGCAGCTCGGGCGGCGGCAGGACGACTCGATCTCGCGCGTCTTGCACGCGATTCGATACATGTTCGCCGTCGGGCCGCCGAGATCGGAGATCACGCCGGTGAAGCCGGGCACGCTGTCGCGCACCTGCTCCACTTCGCGAATCACGCTGTCTTCCGAGCGGTTCTGGATGATGCGGCCTTCGTGTTCGGTAATGGAGCAGAAGGTGCAACCGCCGAAACAGCCGCGCTGAATCGCGATGGAGAAGCGAATCATCTTGTACGCGGGGATGTTCGCGTCGCCGTAGAACGGGTGCGGTTGGCGCTGGTAGGGGCGCTCGTATACCCAGTCCATTTCCTTGGTCGTGAGCGGAATGGGCGGCGGGTTCAACCAGACATCGGTGTTGCCGTGGCGTTGGACCATGGCACGCGCGTTACCAGGGTTCGCTTCGAGGTGCAGGATTCTCGAGGCGTGCGCGTAGAGCACGGCGTCGTTCGTGACCTGCTCGAAGGACGGCAGGCGGATGACGCTGTGTTCGCGGTTGCTGGTTTTGACTTTGCGGATGAAGCGGACGACTTTTTCGGTGGTGCCCGACGGCGCGCCGGCGGTGCTTGCGCTTTGGGAGGCGCAAGGGGGCGCGGTCGGCGGCGTGACTGCGGGTGAGCGCGTGGCAAGTTGCGCGCTCGTTGAGGCCGGCGCCATTGCGGGTTCAACGGGGCGCGCTGAGGCGGACGGCTCTGCGTTAACGCTGCGGCTCACGTTGGTGCTGCGGCTCGGGTCAGCGCCGTCGCGCAGAGTCGCGCTCGGCGGCGCGCCGGCCGCGGCGGCGGTGGCGTCGCCCGCTCCACTCCCACTCCCCATCGCATACGGATCGATCGGCGGATTGAGCGGGCCGGGCGCATCGAGATGGGTCGAGTCGATTTCGATCCAGCCCTCCGGAATGGCCTTGCGCGTGAACACGGTACCGCGCAGGTCCGTGATGTCTTCGATGCGTTCGCCCGCCGCAAGACGATGCGCGAGCTCGACGATCTGGCGCTCGGCGTTGCCGTACAAAAGCATGTCGGCTTTCGCATCGAGCAACACGGAGCGGCGCACTTTCTCCGACCAGTAATCGAAGTGCGCAATTCGCCGCAGTGACGCTTCGATGCCGCCCACCACGATGGGCACATCGCCGAACGCTTCGCGCGCACGCTGCGCGTAAACGATGACGCTTCGATCCGGACGCTTGCCGCCCTCGCCACCTGGCGTGTACGCGTCGTCGCTGCGCATGCGGCGGTCGGACGTGTAGCGGTTCACCATCGAGTCCATGTTTCCGGCGGTGATGCCGAAGAACAAGTTGGGCCTGCCGAGCGCTTTGAAGGGATCGGCACTGTGCCAGTCGGGCTGCGCAATGATCCCGACGCGGAAACCTTGCGCTTCGAGCACGCGGCCGATGATGGCCATGCCGAAGCTGGGGTGGTCAACGTAGGCGTCGCCTGTCACTACGATGACGTCGCAGGAATCCCAGCCCAGGGCGTCCATTTCTTCCCTTGTCATAGGGAGGAATGGGGCGGTCCCGAAGCGGGAGGCCCAGTGGCGGCGGTAGGTGGTGATGTCGCGTGCGGGGGTCATAGGGGGCGCGGAGTGTAACGCGGGGGGAGAGTGGGGATGGGGTCGCTTGGATGCTAGCTTGGCGGGGGTTGTGGGCTGCAGTTCTACGGGGATTCGGAGTCTGGGCCGCAAGCGGGCGCCTTACGGGCCATCACCGACCGTGTGCGACCCTACCGTGAGCCTACCGTCCGCTACCCCGCGAACCCAGGCCGCGAGGCCAAACCCGCGGGTTTGCCACCAACTACCCGGCCAGCTACTCCACCATTAGCCCTCCGGCGGATTACGGCTGGCGCGGGGCAGGGATCGGCTCGAGAGGGGCTGGGCCGGCACCGGCCGTGAGACCGGCCCCTCGGAGCCTCGGCAAAATGCGTCCCTGCATTTTGACGTGCCGGCGAAGTCCCTCTCGAGCCGATCCCTGCCCTTTGAGGTTGTGGCCGCTGCAGCACACGTCGCCCTCGTGTGGGCGGAGTCGCGCGTCGTTACTTCCTCGCGTCCTTCGTCTCGCGCTCCTTGAGTGCCTCAGCCAAGCCAGGAACGATCGACGCGCCATCCGGCGCCGTAATGCTCGAGCCATCGAAGTCCGCGCCAATCGGCTGGGCCTTGCCGCCAATGCATCGCTGCAGGAACCCTTCGGCGACGGCGTAAAACGACAGCCGGTTCTGGGGGCGCGCGAAGCCGTGGCCCTCGTCGGGGTAGAGCAGGTACGTGACAGGCAGCTTCTTGGCCTTCATTGCGGTGACGATCTGGTCCGCTTCTGCCTGTTTTACGCGGGGGTCGTTGGCACCTTGGGCGATGAGCAGGGGGCGCTGGATGCGGTCCACGTGGGTCAGCGGAGAGCGTTCCTTGAGGAGTTTGCGGCCCTCTTCGGTGCGCGGGTCGCCGACGCGGCGGGCGAGGTCTTCGAAGAACGCCTTCCAGTACGCCGGGATCGACGCGAGCAGGGTTTCGAGGTTCGAGGGACCGACCACGTCGAGGCCGCAAGCGAACTTGTCTGGCGTCATGGTCAACGCGGCAAGCGTCGCGTAGCCGCCGTAAGAGCCGCCATAGATCGCGACCTTGTCGGGAATCGCGATCTTCTCGCGGATGGCCCAGTCCACGGCGTCGATGAGGTCGTCGTGCATCGCGCGGCCCCACTGCTGGTCGCCGGCATTGATGAACGATTTGCCGAAGCCGGTTGAGCCGCGGAAATTCACGGACAACACGGCATAGCCGCGATTCGCGAGCCACTGGTGCTCGGGGTTGAAGCCGTACGCATCGCGCGCCCAAGGTCCGCCGTGCACGTCGAGCACCATCGGGACAGGTTGTGCAGGCTTGCCGGTGCGCTGAGCATCCGCTCCATACGGCAGCGTGAGATATGACACGAGCGTCTTGCCGTCGCGCGTTTTGATTTCGCGCGCATGCATCGGCTGCAGCGGCATCGCGGACAACTCGGGGCGCTGGTCGAAGAGCTTCGTCACCTGCGCGCTGTCGCGATCGTAGAGATACGTCGAAAGCGCGTGGACAGGGTCGTCGACCACGACGATCCACTTGCGATCGTCGTACGTGCGGCTCACCACGTCATACGAAGGGCCGAGCGTCGAGCGAAGACGCTCGATGTCTTTCGCCGCATCCGGCGTGAGCGCGGTGATCTGCGGTTGCAGGTAATTCACTTCATAGGCTTGCGGCTCATACGTGCGCGGATCCACCCACACGCCCTGCACGTCTGCCTTGTCACTCTCGCCAATCACGCTCAGCTTTCCAGTAGCAAGCTCGGCGCGCACGAGCGCGGCTTTGTCGCGACCCACTGCGCTCACGAGAAGCGCCGTGCGTCCGTCGCCTTCGACAACAACCGGCGCTGTGGTGAGACTGTCTTCCTGCCCGTAATCGAGCAGCTTTTCCCAGCCCTTCGCGCCGCGACGATAGATCTCGCCGCCGCTCGCGAGCTGCTTGAGCGCGACGCGCGGCGTGAGATCTTTACCGGACAGATAACCGCTGAATTCCTGCTCGTTTTTCTCGATGAGCTTGCGCTCGCCGGTGCTGACATCGATCTGATACAGGTCGTGCCACTCGGGCACGCGATCGTTCAATCCGATGAGCACGACATTCGGCAGATCGTGCGATACGCCGACGATCTGCGCCTGCACGTCCTTGTATGGCGTCAGGTCCACCTGCTTGCCGTTCGCGACGTCGACGCTGTAGACGCGCCAGTTCTCGTCGCCGCCTTCATCCTGCAGGAACAGGATGTGATGGCTGTCGTGCGCCCACAGATGCTCACGAATGCCGCGCTTCTTGTCGGACGTGATCGCCTTCGCGCTGCCGAGCTTGCCGAACGGCGCGACCCACACGTTGAGGAAGCCGTCTTTCGGCGCGAGGAACGAAATGTATTTTCCGTCAGGGCTGAGGCGCGCCTGCGTCTTCACGGGATTGCCGAACAGCGCGGCGCGCGGAATGAGCTTGGAATCAGCAGAGGCAGCGGCATCGGCCGCGCCGGCGGGCGTCGTCATGGCAGAGAAAGCTCCGGCAAGTGCGAGGGTGGTGGCTAGCGCCCGACGGGTGCGTCCGATCCATCTGGAGTTCATGTAGCGCCTCAACGTAGTTCAGCACTGATGAACGGACCGGGCGGCCCGCGGTTTCCTGGGCAAGCCGGGTCAAGATTATCAGTCCGCCAGCGTCGGCGGCTACGCGCTATCGGGCGCGCGGATGGCGTCCGCACGCCACAGACGCGATCGTTCCCAATCTGCTCAGTAAATCAAACTGCTGCGTCGTTCTTCCGCCCACGCTTTCTCGTCCGGCACGCTGATGGCGTCCAGATCCGCGGGCGCTGCGGCCGGATCGTCCACCCACTCGCGCAGGAGCGGGCTGCCGTTGATCACGTCGAACGCGAGCTTGCCGCGCTCGTATTCGTAATCGAAATGCCGCCAGATGCCGTATCCCGGCTGCTTTCGGCGCAGCGCCTTCAGGCCCAGCGCAACGACGCGCCACGGTTGAAACGCTGCGTGGTCATAGCTCGTGTCTTCCACGTGAATCTGCAAGCCGGAGCACAGCTTGCCGACGTGCTTGTGGAACGTGGGCTCAAAGAAGCACGGCCGCAGGCGACATCCTTTCAGCCACTGCGGTGCCAGCGCTTGCATCTCTTTCAGCAGCGCGACGGCATCGATATCGGATGCACCGAATAACTCCAGCGGACGCGTGGTGCCGCGGCCTTCAGAGAGCGTGGTGCCCTCGATCATCACCGTGCCGGCATACGCGCGCGCCATCCACAGATTCGCGGCATTCGGACTCGGGTTCACCCACGTGCGCTCGCCGAGCGGCCAGCCGAAACCAGGCGCGCTGTCAGGCGCGTAGCCTTCCATCTCGATGACCTGGTAGTCGACATCGAGCTTCAGCGTGCGCACGAACCAATGTGCGAGCTCGCCGAGCGTGAGGCCATGACGCATCGGCAGCGGACCCGCGCCAACAAAACTTTCCCAGCCGGCGCGCAGCTTCATGCCCTCGATGGGGCGGCCGGCGGGATTTGGCCGATCCAGAATCCAGACGGCTTTGCGCTGCTTCGCGCCCTCTTCCAGCACATAGCGCAACGTCGTGATGAACGTGTAGATGCGACAACCGACGTCCTGCAGATCCACGAGCAGCACATCGAAGGATTCCATCATCGCCGCGGTCGGACGGCGCACCTGACCATAGAGACTGAACACCGGAATGCCGAGCGCGGGATCGTTGAAATCCGGCGACTCGATCATGTTGTCCTGCTTGTCGCCACGCAGCCCGTGCTGCGGGCCGAAGGCTGCGGACAATTTCACGTCACCCAGTGCCGCCAGCGCGTCGAGCGAATGCGTGAGATCTTCTGTGACGGACGCAGGATGCGCGAGCAACGCCACACGCTTGCCGGCCAGCGGCGCGCGCAGGGATTTGTCGGCGATCAGCCGATCGATTCCGGTTTTCATGCCTCAGACCTCGAGAATGAAGCCCGCCGGGTGATGAAAGTCCGGCTTGGCCTGCGCATGTTTCAGCGCCCAGTAACTGAGAGTGCCGTGCTCGTCCTCGAGGACGGCGGTCAACGCGACGCGCCATTTCCCGGGCGAGGCGTCGAGCTTCGCCGCGGCAAGCACCGCGGCACCGTCCACGCGCACGTCGAGCTGCAGACGCGTCGGCGTCATCTCGACACGCAGGTCCGGCGCGACGACACCCAGCGGCGTGATGCCCTTCCGGTAATCGTCGAAGCCATACGCGGCCCACTCCGTGGACGGCGCGAAATTCAGCTCGCAATAACCGCTGCCCACGGGCGCAATGAAAGCCTCGAAACAAGTGTGCTTCCAAAGCTCGTTCGTTTGATGGGACGGGCGTCGCTGTGGCACACGCAGGCGGCTCATGTCCGCCTCGAGCGTGAAGCGGATGAGCAAGCGCCCGCTCGCATGCTTTTCGACACTCGCCTCGAGCGAGCGCACCACGCCATCGGATGGCGGAGCGAAGGGGATGAGCGGCAGTGTGGATGACACGGCCGGCATTTTAGCGTCCGATCGTGCGCGGCCGCGTACAATCCACTGAAAACTGTGAGCCGCAGCGACACATGTCGCGCGGTCGGGCGAATCGCGAATGAAATCGGCATACGACGTCGTGGTGATTGGCGCAGGCGCGGCCGGATTGGCCGCCGCGGTCCGGCTGACGGAAGCGGGCCGTTCCGTTTTGCTGCTCGAAGCGCGGGACCGTGTCGGAGGCCGCCTGCACACCCGACAGGAGGCCGGGCTTGCGGCGCCGGTCGAGCTCGGGGCGGAGTTCGTCCACGGCACTGCGTTGACGACGCGGCATTGGCTCGCACGGCTGGGGCTCGAGGCAAAAGACATCGCCGAATCGCACTGGCGCGTGCAGGACGGGCAGCTCACCAGTGCCGAAGGTTATTTCGATGACGTGCAGCAGGCCTTCCGGCATCACAGCGCGCTCGCCTCGCACGACATCTCCTTCGCGGATTTTCTGTCTGGACCGATGAAAGACGAGCTGTCGGCTCAAGCGCGACTGTCCGCGCTCGGCATGGTGGAGGGGTTCGATGCTGCGGATCCCCGTCGCGCGAGTGCGCTCTCCATCGTGGAAGAGTGGACGGACACGTCGTTCATCGATGCCGCCCAGGGCCGCGTCATCACCGGTTATTCATCATTGCTCGATGGCATGGCGCGCGTGCTGCCGGCGAGCCTGTGCAAACTGCAGATGCACTCCGTGGTGCAACAGATCCGTTGGAAACGCGGGCGCGTCGAAGTCGAAGCGAGCCGTTTCGGGAAATCGTTCGTCGCGAGCGTGCCTCGCGCGCTGATCACGGTGCCGTTGGGCGTGCTGCAGTCCACGGCGGGTCAAGCTGGGCACATCGCGTTCGCGCCCGCGCTCGACATGAAGACGAGTGCGCTGAAGCACCTGGAATTCGGCCCGGTCATCAAGGTGATGCTGCGCTTCCGCTCGCCGTTCTGGGAACAGATTGACGGCGGGCGGCTGAAAGACGCGATGTTCATTCATACCGAGATGCAGCCGTTCCACACGTTCTGGACGTCGATGCCGATCCGCTCACCGCTGCTCGTCGCGTGGGCGGGCGGCCCGCGCGTCGCGAAGATCGAAGGCGACCTTGCGCATCTCACCCATCAGGCACTCGCCAGCCTCGATGCGGTGTTCGGCAAATACTGCAACGTCGCGGACGAGCTCGAAGCCGTGTACTGCCACGACTGGCAACACGATCCGTTTTCGCGCGGTGCTTACAGCTATGTCGGCGTTGGAGGCGGAACATCGCGAGCTGAGTTGGCTGCTGCGGTCGAAGGCACTTTGTTTTTCGCGGGTGAAGCGACGGACACCACAGGCGAAGCGGCCACAGTGACGGGCGCGCTGCGAACGGGCGAGCGCGCGGCGCGGGAGATCGTCGAGTCGTGGAGCTAGGCCTGGCAGAAGTTTCTGCCGTACGCGGTGTTCACGCACGCCGATCACATATCTACGATTCGCCGCACCTGGGGCGGCATCTGGAATTCGTGGCTGCCGCAATCGGGGCATCAGGTGGCGTGGAGATCTGGACTCCTCTTCGTCAATGATCCTGCTTGATGCGAACGTAGAGAAACAGAAGATCGTTTGCGCCTGTAAAACACGTACTTTTGTGCCGCGATTTCGAGTTGACTCGAAATGGATTCGAGAAAATAATTTCGCTCTGTTTTCACTCACGGAGCGAATCATGGAACGAGCCGAAGCAGCGCTCGAAGACGCAGAGCTCGAAGTCGAGTACGAAGACGACGACATCGATTGGGACGACATCATCGCCACGACGCAGCCGGATATCGAGGCGGGCATCTACGCGTTCTCGACGAAGGATTACGCGACGCCTGAAGAGGGTATGGCTGCTCTGCGGGATTTTATCTACTCCATAGGCAACGGAGATGCCGATGACGCCGCCGGTCGATCTGACGCTGACACGCCGCGCTCGTAGAGAACTCGACGACTGTGTGAATTTCGTCGGACGTTTCCCACGGGGCAAACCCGCGGAGCGGAAGGAAGATCTGCTCCGCGGACTCCAGATGCTTTGCAAAGCGCCAGGCCGAAATCCGGTGGAAGTGCGACGAAAGACGGGAATCGAACTGCGCCGGCACTACGTGCGGCAGTTCGCAATCATCTACAGTTACTTCCACGCGGACGGCACCCGGCCTGGCGGCGAAGTCAGCATTCGCGCCATTCGTCACCGGCGCGTCAGGGATGTCTTCTTTGGCGTGAGAGAAGTCGACGGGCTACCCGACGTGTCGCTCGACACGTCCGATCACCTCACGGTGTAACGCGACACCCGACTCCGCAGAACATTGTGGCGGATGTACTCGAGCAGCTCCTCCATCTCGATCAGCGCCAGGCCGAACGGCACAGGAGCGATGCGAATGTTCTCGTGAGGAATGCTGACCTCGTATTCCTGGCCCTTGAACGTGAAGCGCGCGGGCCGAGGAAACCAGGACTGCGGCTGATGGTCGGGGAATTCCACTCCCGGCATGCGCATCAGGGCGCTGCAAAGCACGCCGAACGTGGTCTGCCCATAGCATACCTCGAACGCCTGCAGCAGCCCGCTCGGATTGCGGAACTCGCACAGCAGGCTGGTGCGAATCGCCAACGAAAGCTGGCGTTCGCGGGCAACGGTATGTTCGACAGACATCGTTCGAATGGACGCGCAGGGACGACTCCCGACCGCGAATCTAAGCGAACGCGCCGGACTTTGCGGGTGCGCGTTTCCGATTCTGAGTAGCAGGCGACATGCGCCGCGCGATATGTGGAGTCGCGCGGCGGAGTACGACATAACCCCCGCGCGCGGCGGCCGGAGGATGTGAACTCAATCACGCGTGGCCGCAAGGGAGCGGCCCCGCGCGCGCCGGTTCAGCCCAGCGCGTCTTTCAGCTCCGCGAGCAGATCGTCCACGCTCTCGACCCCCACGGACAGCCGAACCAGGCTATCGCTGATCCCAAGCCGCGCGCGCATCGCCGGCGGCAACGAGGCATGCGTCATGAGCGCAGGATGCTCGATGAGGCTCTCCACACCACCCAGACTCTCCGCAAGCGCAAAGAGATGGCAGCGCTCAAGGAATCGACGTGAATTCTCGAGCCCGCCGAGCAGCACCGCGCTGATGATGCCGCCCGATCCGCCCTTCATCTGCCGTTGCGCGAGCTCGTGCTGCGGATGGCTGGGCAACCCGGGATACAACACCCGCTTCACCTTCGGATGCGACTCCAGGAATCGCGCGATCGTGAGCGCATTCGAACAATGCCGCTCCATGCGCAGCGCCAGCGTCTTGATGCCGCGCAGAGTGAGGAAGGAATCGAACGGCCCCGGCACGCCGCCCACAGCGTTCTGCAGATACGCCAGCTTCTCGCGCAACTCGTCCGCACCGTGCCGGACGACCGCAGCGCCGCCAATCGAGTCCGAATGCCCGTTGAGGTATTTCGTCGTCGAATGGACGACGAGGTCGAAGCCGTGCTCCAGCGGCCGCTGCAGATAAGGCGTGGCGAAAGTGTTATCGCACACGCTGAGAATGCCGTGTTTCTTCGCGACCGCCGCGACGGCCTGCAGGTCCACGATCTTCAGCAGCGGGTTGGTCGGCGTCTCCACCCAGATCATGCGCGTGTTCGGCTTCAGCGCCGCTTCGAGCGCGGCCGGGTCGGTGAGGTCGACGAACGAAACGTCGTGCCCAGCGGACCGCTTGCGAACGTTTTCGAATAGCCGGTAGCTGCCGCCGTAGAGGTCGTGCATGGCGATGATGTGCGAGCCGCTGTCCAGCAGATCCACGATCGTCGCCGACGCGGCGAGACCCGAGGCAAACGCGTAACCCTGCGCGCCGCCTTCCAGATTGGCGACGGACGCCTGAAGCGCATCGCGCGTCGGATTCGCCGTACGCGAATACTCATAGCCCTTGTGAACGCCCGGGCTCGATTGGACGTAGGTCGACGTCGCATAGATCGGCGGCATCACCGCGCCCGTGAGCGGATCCGGCTTCTGCCCGCCGTGGATCACGCGCGTGCCAAAACCGTGTTTCACCTCGTTGCTCATTCCACCATTCTCCGCCGCAGCCAGTTCAAGAGATCGATCCGCGTGATGATGCCAAGAAACTTCTCGCCGTCCACCACGATAGCGACCATGCCGCCCCGAAAAATCACCATGAGCTGCGACAACGGCGCATCGACGGGCACCGTGACGAGATGCGTTTCCATGGCACCGCGCACCGGCTCGCTGAAGTGCTGCGGATTCGAGAACACCTCCATCAGAACGTCCTCTTCGTCGATGATGCCGACGATGCGCCCTTCTTCGAGCACAGGAATCTGCGAGACGTCATAGAGCTTCATGCGACGGTACGCGGCGAGCACGGTCTCATCCGCATTCACCGTGACGGCCGCGTGTTCCCAGTGCCGGCGCGCGATGAGATCACGCAGATCGCCGAACTTCTCGCGCTCGAGGAAGCCCTGGTCGAGCATCCAGTAATCGTTGTAGACCTTCGAAAGATATTTGTTGCCGCTGTCGCAGACAAACGTAACGACGCGCTTCGGCGTGGTCTGCTCACGGCAATAGCGCAGCGCTGCTGCGAGCAACGTGCCCGTGGACGTGCCCGCGATGATGCCCTCTTTCTTGAGCAGGTCGCGGCAGGTCTTGAAGGCTTCGGCGTCCGGAATCGTGTACGCCTTCTTCACGCGGGCGAGATCGGCCACCTTCGGCACGGAGTCTCCGCCGATGCCTTCCACGAGCCAGCCGCGCTCACCGTGCGCGAGACGGCCCGTCTGCACGAATTCTGCAAGCACCGAGCCCGCGGGATCGGCGAGCACCAGCTCGACTTGCGGCGCCGTGCGCGCGAAATAACGCGACAGGCCTGTCATCGTGCCGCCGGTGCCCACACCGGCGACGATCGCGTCGACGTTATGCTCCATCTGCTCCCAGATCTCGGGCGCGGTGGTCTCTTCGTGGGCCTTGGGATTCGCGTCGTTGCCGAATTGATTGACGTACAGCGAGTTGGGCGTTTCCTTCGCGAGCCGCTCGGCGTAGTCCTGGTAGTACTCGGGATGGCCTTTGTGCACGTCGGAGCGCGTCATCACCACTTCGGCGCCCATGGCGCGCAGGTGGAAGATTTTCTCCTGGCTCATCTTGTCGGGAATGACGAGCAACAGCCGGTAGCCTTTCTGCCCCGCCACCAGCGCAAGGCCAAGGCCTGTGTTGCCCGCAGTGGCTTCGATGAGCGTGCCGCCCGGTTTCAGCCGGCCGTCCCGCTCCGCGGCCTCGATGAGATACAGCCCGACGCGGTCCTTGATGGAGCCGCCTGGATTCTGGTTTTCGAGCTTCAGGAACAGCTGGCAGGGACCGGTATCCAGCTTGTTCACGCGCAATAGCGGCGTGCGCCCGATCATTTCGAGCGCGTTCGGGTAAACAGGGGGGCGCATGGGGCACCAGACGTGAGAGTTGAGGCGCGCGATTGTACGCGGTCAGCGACGGCCCCGGCGCTCGCACAGCCCCACCCCCGCGGCGGCCCTCCTCAGCTGAGCTGAAGCGGTGGCGCGCTCTTCGAAGGGTCGTGAGGGATGTCTGAATGCAGGGACGCATTCAGCCAAGGCCCCGATGGACCGGTCTTACGGCCGGTCCCGAACGACCCTTCGAAGAGCGCGACGCCGCCAACGTATACGCGGCATTCGCCGCGCGCCTCAGCTCACCCCAGTAATCATCCCGCTCTCAATCCAACTCCGCAAAAACCGCGCAGCCTCCGCAGGCGCCTCCTCTTCCCGGAAATGCGCACACATCACCGCGCACAGATCACCGAAGGTTTCGCCCGAAAGCGCGGTCGCGAGAGCATCTTCCTCGGCGGGCCCAAGCGAACGGAAGTATTCCCGCAGGTTGCTCCGCCAGAGCAGCCAAGACACCGGCTCCCGCGACACCGCCGCCGCTGGCCGCGAAGCGCCATCGATGATGGCCTTCCAGATCTGCGGCGCATTCCACGCGAACTCGAGTACGTGCACCGACGGATGAAACGTCAATCTCATCGTCGCCCACTCCGTCGGCGACTTGCCCGACAGCGCTCCAACATCCACCGGGTCCGCATCCGCGGCGTCGAACACGGCTGCCATCGTCCATTCCCAGCGCGCGAGATCGGCGAGCAGCGGCACGGGGCGGTAGCGCGGCTCCGTTGCGAGGAACTGGGCAAGCTCGTCTCCGTAGTAGCGAACCGACGCAAAGCGCGAATCGTGTGTCGCGATGTATTCGGCCGCGAGGCGGCCGAAATCCTTCTCGCCCAGCAGCTGCGAGAGCGCGGGGAAGTTGGCTTCCAGCGCTTCGGTGAGCCGCGAGTAATAAGCGTCGCTGTAAATACGCAGCCGTGTGGGCAGCGGCACACGATCCGTGCCTGCGACGTGATCGACGATACCCGCCGTCGCGTGCAGCAGGTATTCCTGGAAATCGTGCTGGATTCGACCGAGTCCACTCATGCGGCCACCTCTTCGACGATGCGCTCGGCGAGACGACGCGCGATGCGCAGCTCCGCTTCGAGCTCCGCCAGCGGCGGGATGTTCGCATCGCGTTCGATCATCGTCGGCACGGAGCCGAATCGCTTCAGCGCTTCGGTGTACAGCGACCACACGGCGTCAGGCACCGGCTGGTCATGGGTGTCGATGAGATAATCGCCGTGACTTTCATGGCCGGCGAGATGGATCTGCTGCACCCGTTCGGCCGGCAGCGCGTCGAGATACGCGAGCGGATCGAATTCGTGATTCACGCTGCTGACGTAAACATTGTTCACGTCGAGCAGGATCAGGCAGTCGCTCTGCTGGGCGACGGCTGTGAGGAATTCCCATTCGGTCATGCGCGAATCCTGGAACGCGAGATAGCTCGACACGTTTTCGAGCAGGATCCGCTGACCCAGAATTTCCTGAACGGCGCGCACGCGGGCCACCACATGCGCGAGTGCTTCTTCTGTGAACGGCAACGGCAGCAGGTCGTGAAGGTTCTTGCCGTTCACTCCAGTCCAGCACAGGTGATCTGAAATCCAGACAGGCTGTACGCGCGTGGCAAGCGCTTTCACCTGAGCGAGATACCCCAGGTCCAGCGGCGTGGTGCTGCCGATGGACAGCGACACGCCATGCAACGCTATGGGAAATCGTTCCCGCACTCGCATGAGGTTGTGAATCGGCTTCCCGCCGGGAACGAGGTAGTTCTCGGTGAGGGCTTCGAACCAGTCGACGTCGGGCTGACCGTCGAAAATCTCGGCGTAGTGCTCTACGCGCAGGCCGAGACCAAAGCCCAGGGAGTCGTGTGTGAGCATGGCGCGCGATGCATCCGGTTTGAGGTAGCGCAGGCCGGGGCGCGTGGCCCCGACCCGCGCGGATCACTCCCACTCAGTGCTTTTCAGCCTTCTTCGCGGCCGCATGGGCAGCGTCGCACTCGGCCTTGGTCAGCTCGAGGAAGCCGGCCCCTTTGCAGGCGTTCTGGCCCTTGCAGGCGTTCTTCGCGGTCTTGCAGGCAGACTGGCCTTTGCAAGCATTCACGCCTTCGCACTTGAGCTTGCCTTCATCGGCAGCAGCGGCGTTCATCGAGACGGAAGCGAACAGCATGGCGGCGGCGGCAGCCAGCGCGAGCGTGGAAGTTTTACGGGCGCTCATCAGTATCTCCTTGCACGGAAGTAACAGGCTAACGTTGCGTCATGAATCGAATGGCCGCGTTCCAGCTCATCGTGGAGCCTGGACGGAAACCGTCGCCCCCCGCAGACACCGTGCGCCGTTACGCCGCGGTGCTCGCGTGAATCCTGCAAGCGACCAATCGATCCATGCTGTTGTTACGTGGACTCGGCGGCAGTAGATGCACGTGTCAGGTCGCGAAAGCGGCGACAGTTGACGCGCCCACCGCGATCCGAAAGGCGCTCTCCATCGACGCCGTCCACGCGCACGAGCATCGCTGCTCCGGTGCTTTTTTCGGCGCACTGCCCAGCCGTACGTCGCTGCAGGCCATACAGGTGCGGCGCCTCTCGAACCCTGTATGACCACGCACAAATGCTCTCCCATTCGGTGCATGCGGGGGGTTGACACGTCTTGTAAAATTGCCGGTTATTCGCAGGCGGGACCCGTCTGCCATAACGACTGCCTGCCGGGCGACGGATACCGAATGAAAGATGTCTCCAGCGGGGCGCAAAAGCCCGACGCTTCGAGCGAGGTTTCGCTCGAGACGCGTGATTCCATCGTGGTGCGCGGTGCGCGCCAGAACAATCTCAAGAACCTGAGTCTCGACATTCCGCTGAACGAGCTGGTGGTGGTCACCGGCGTGTCGGGGTCGGGCAAATCCTCACTCGTGTTCGACACGCTGTACGCCGAAGGCCAGCGCCGTTATGTCGAGACGTTCTCGCCGTACGCGCGGCAGTTCCTCGATCGCATGGACAAGCCGCAGGTGGACAGCATCGCGGGCATTCCGCCGGCGATCGCGATCGACCAGACGAATCCGGTGCGCACGTCGCGCTCGACCGTCGGCACGATGACGGAGCTGAACGATCATCTGAAGCTGCTGTTTGCGCGGGCGGCGTCGTTGTTCTGCTCGTGCTGTGGCAGGCCGGTTCGGCGCGATACGCCTGAAAGTATCTACGAGGATATGCACGCGCGCGCGCAGGCAGCGGGCGATCCGCGAGTGTTGTTGTGCTTTCCGGTGCCGGTGCCGGCGAACTTCAAGGAGGAAGAGGTTCGCGGGCTGCTCGAGAAGCAGGGATACACGAGGTATTTCGAGCCTGCGAACGCCGACGTTACGGCTGCGACTGACGATGTCGCCGCAAAGGGTTCGGCTAAAAACGCGCCGCGGGGCGCTGGTAAGGGCGCCGCGCAAAAGAGCGCGCGTAAATCCGCATCCAAAAAGAGCGACTCTTCAGCACCCGCAAAAACGCTCACCGTCATCCAGGACCGCTTCCGCATCGGCACTGCCGAGCGCGGCCGCGTCCTCGAGTCGCTGGAATCGGCACTTCGCGTGGGCCGTGGTCGCGTGCACATGCACGTCGTCGACGACTCGGATCCGCCGAAGAGCCTGGACTGCTGGCGCTACTCCAACGAGCTCCACTGCGCCCACTGCGATCTTTCGTATCGCGAGCCGATCCCCAGCCTGTTCTCGTTCAACTCGCCCGTCGGTGCGTGCGAAACCTGCCGCGGCTTCGGCCGCACCATCGGCATCGACTACGGCCTCGTCATTCCGGATGAGAGCAAGTCGCTGCGCGGTGGCGCCGTGCGTCCGTGGCAGACGCAGTCGTACAAGGAATGCCAGGACGACCTGGTGAAGTTCGCCAAGAAGCGCGACATTCCGCTCGATCGCTCCTGGCGTGAGCTGAGTGAAAAGCACAAGCAGTGGGTGCTCGAAGGCGAAGGCCCGTGGAGCAAGGACGTCTGGTATGGCGCCAAGCGTTTCTTCGAGTGGCTCGAAACCAAGTCATACAAGATGCACGTGCGCGTGCTGCTCTCCCGCTATCGTGCGTATACGCCCTGTCTCACGTGCAATGGCGCGCGGCTGAAAAACGAAGCGTTGTTGTGGCGACTCGGCTCGAAGGAGCTGGCGGACTCCGCGCTCGATCCCGCGAAGCGCTTCAAGCCCGCCGGCGTGAAGTGGAGCGATGAAACGCTGCACGCCCTGCCCGGCCTCACCATTCACGACATCATGTTGTTGCCGCTGGATCGCGCGTGCGCGTTCTTCCAGAGGCTGGAATTGCCGAAGCCGCTCGATGAGGCGACGGACCTGCTGCTCGGCGAAATCCGCACGCGCTTCAATTATCTCAGCGACGTCGGCCTGGGTTATCTCACGCTGGACCGGCAGTCGCGCACGCTCTCCGGTGGCGAAGTCCAGCGCATCAATCTCACCACCGCGCTCGGCACGTCGCTCGTGAATACGTTGTTCGTGCTGGACGAGCCGTCGATCGGCCTGCATCCGCGCGACATGCTTCGTGTCATCAGCGTGATGAAGCGCCTGCGTGATGCGGGCAATTCGCTCGTCGTCGTCGAGCACGATCCGCAGATCATGCTCGAAGCCGATCGTATTCTGGATCTCGGTCCTGGCGCCGGAGAGCGCGGCGGCCAGGTCGTGTTCTTCGGCAGTCCGCGCGAGATCCGGTCGCATGACAAGTCGCTGACGGGCGAATACCTGAGCGGTCGCAAGATCGTCGCGCCGCCGTCCAATGCATTGCCGCCGGGCGCGTCGAGCGGGCCGGCCGTGGATGCGGATGGCAGTGTCGTCGCCGAAGCGCGTCCGAATCGATGGCTCGAGCTCGGAGGCGCGCGCGAGCACAACCTGAAGAACGTGAGTGTTCGCATTCCGCTCAAGCGGCTGGTGTGCGTGACTGGAGTTTCCGGCTCGGGCAAATCCACGCTCGTGGAAGACGTGCTCTATCCCGCGCTCCAGAAATATCGCGGCAAGCCCACTGAGGCGCCGGGAGAATTCGACACACTGCGCGGCGCGGAGCTGATCGACGACGTCGTGATGGTCGACCAGAGCCAGATCGGCCGCACTACGCGTTCGAACCCCGCAAGCTACGTCGGCGCGTTCGACTGCATCCGCGATATTTTCGCTGCCGAGCCCGCTTCTCAGGAGCGCCGCTATACCGCGGGCACCTTCAGCTTCAATTCGGGCAACGGTCGCTGCCCCACTTGCGGCGGCAACGGCTTCGAGCACGTGGAGATGCAATTCCTCTCCGACGTGTACCTGCGCTGCCCGGACTGCAACGGCAAGCGCTATCGCGACGAAGTGCTGGAGATCAAGCGCGAAGGCGCGAACAAGCGTCGTGCGAGCATCGCCGATGTGCTCGAGATGACGGTGACCGAGGCGATCGCGTTCTTCGCGGATGCGAAGGAAGTCGCGCAGAAGCTCGCGCCGCTCGCGGACGTGGGCCTCGAATACGTGAAGCTCGGCCAGCCGGTGCCAACACTGTCCGGCGGTGAAGCGCAGCGACTGAAGCTCGCGGGACATCTCGCGGCGGCGGTGAGCAGCGTGGCGTCGAGCACCACACACAACGGCAAGCTGTTTCTCTTCGACGAACCCACGACGGGACTGCACTTCGAAGACGTCGCGAAGCTGCTGCGCGCCTTCCGCAAGCTGCTCGCCGCGGGACACTCGCTGCTCGTGATCGAACACAACCTCGATCTGATCCGCGCGTCGGACTGGATCATCGACCTCGGTCCCGAAGGCGGCGACGCCGGCGGCGAGATCGTATGCGTCGGTACGCCGGCGCAGGTGCGCGAGAACACTCGTTCCTACACCGGTCAGGCACTGAAAGTTTACGAGACAGCGATGTCGGCCGACGCGCCGCTCGCCACGGCGATCAGCAAGGTTTCGAAAGAAGCGACCTCCGGCAACGTGCTCACGCATGGGCGCAGCGTTGCCGCGGCGAAGAACTCGATCGTCATTCACAACGCGCGCGAACATAACCTCAAGAACATCGATATCCAGATTCCGCGCGACTGTTTCACCGTGGTCACCGGTGTGTCGGGCTCGGGCAAGTCCACGCTCGCGTTCGACATCATCTTCAACGAAGGCCAGCGGCGTTATCTCGAATCGCTGAACGCGTACGCGCGCCAGTTCGTGCAGCCCGCGTCGCGACCTGAAGTGGATGCGATCTACGGCATCCCGCCGACGGTCGCCATCGAACAGCGCACCAGCCGCGGCGGCCGCAAGAGCACCGTCGCAACGCTCACAGAGATCTATCACTTCTTACGTTTGCTCTACGTGAAGCTCGGCACGCAGTTCTGTCCGGACTGCGATGTTCCGATCGAGCCGCAGAGCGCGGCTTCGATCGCCGCACGCCTGCTGAAGGATTTCCGTGGCAAGCGCATCACGCTGCTCGCGCCGCTCGTCGTTGCGCGCAAAGGGTTCTATACGGACCTCGCGAAGTGGGCTGCGAAGAAGGGCTTCAAGACCCTGCGCGTCGATGGCGCGGACGTCTCCACCAAGCAGTGGCCGCGCCTGTCGCGTTTCAAGGAGCACACCATCGAGCTGCCCGTGGCAGAGATCGATGTGGATTCGGGTGCCGACACGGAGCTGCATTCCGCGCTGACGCGCGCGCTCGACTTCGGCAAGGGCATCGTGCACGTGCTCGCGCCAACGAACGGACGTGCCGTTGTCGCGTCTGCGAAGACGGCCCTTTCGAAAGCAACAAAGGCCGCGAAGAACGGCAAAACCGCCGCCGGCACCCCGACGGTCGCGACAAACGATGTCACCGTCTTCTCCACCAAGCGCGCCTGCCCCTCGTGCGGCCGCGGTTTCTCCGAGCTCGATCCACGCTTGTTCTCGTTCAACTCGAAGCACGGCTGGTGCGAGAGCTGCTACGGCACCGGCGTCGAGATGACCGGCTTCGACGAAGAGCAGAGCGGCGAAGAAATCTGGTGGAACGACTGGTACGAGCACGAGCCCACTGCCTGCACGGCATGCGAAGGGCATCGACTCAATCCGGTCGCGCTGAACGTGCGCTTCCGCGATCGCAGCATCGCCTCGCTCACGGACGATACGATCGAAGACGCGGTGGGTTTCTTTACGAAACTGAAGCTGAATCCGCGTGAGACGGAGATCGCGCGCGACCTGCTCGCGGAAATCCGTGCGCGCCTGAAGTTCCTGTCGCGCGTGGGGCTGAGCTACCTGTCGCTCGATCGCTCGGCACCGACCCTTTCGGGCGGCGAAGCCCAGCGCATCCGATTGGCTGCGCAGCTCGGCTCGAACCTGCAGGGCGTGTGTTACGTGCTGGACGAGCCGACGATCGGCTTGCACCCGCGCGACAACGAGATCCTGCTGGATTCGCTGGCGGAGTTGTCTTCTCATCGAAACACGCTGGTCGTCGTCGAGCACGACGAAGACACGATTCGTCGCGCCGATCACGTGATCGACCTCGGTCCGGCCGCGGGTGTTCGCGGCGGCGAGGTGGTGGGCGAAGGCAAGGTTGCCGATCTGATTCGTAACCCGCGCTCGACCACGGGAAAATTCCTGCGCAATCCGCTCACGCATCCGGCCGAGCCAAATCGGGCCGTGGATTCCAAGACGGCGATGCTCAAGATCGAGCGCATCGAGCTTCACAACGTTCGCAAGACGGACATCAAGCTGCCGCTCGGCCGGCTCGTTGTGGTGACGGGCGTGTCGGGCTCAGGCAAGTCGACGGTTGCGCGCGACGTGCTCTACACCAACCTGAAACACCTGGTGGGCGACCCTTCCACGCCGAACACCCCCAAGAAGGCTGCAGCGAGGAAAGTCGTCGCGGCTCGCGACGATCTCATCGGCTGCCGGTCCATGAAAGGCACCGAGATCATCGACCGCGTGCTCGAAGTCGACCAGACCCCCATCGGCAAGACGCCGCGCTCGTGTCCCGCCACGTACATCGGTTTCTGGGACGAGATCCGTCGCATCTATTGCAACACCACGGAAGCGAAGATCCGCGGCTACACCGCGAGCCGGTTCAGCTTCAACACGTCCGGTGGCCGCTGCGAGGGCTGTGAAGGCCAGGGCGTGAAGACCATCGAGATGAGCTTTCTGCCCGACGTGAAGGTGCTCTGCGACGTGTGCAACGGCCAGCGCTTCAACTCCGAAACGCTGTCCGTGACCTGGCGCGACAAGAACATCGGCGAAGTGCTCGCGATGAACGTCGACGATGGCGTCGAGTTCTTCCGTGCGCATCCGAAGGTGCATCACGCGCTGAAGCTGCTGCAGGATGTCGGCCTGGGTTATCTCACGCTCGGCCAGCAAAGTCCGACGCTCTCGGGCGGCGAAGCCCAGCGCATCAAGCTGGTCACCGAGCTTGCGAAGGTGCGCGGCGAGGCGGATCTCAAGCTGCGTCAGAAGGCGAAGCACACCCTGTATGTGCTGGACGAACCTACGGTAGGCCTGCACATGGCGGACGTGGAAAAGCTGATCCACGTCCTGCATCGGCTGGTCGATGCGGGTAATAGCGCGGTGGTGGTCGAACACAATCTCGACGTCATGGCCGAAGCGGACTGGATTCTCGACATGGGCCCCGAAGCCGGGGACGGCGGCGGCGAGGTCGTCGCGGAAGGCACTCCCGCTGCAGTGGCACGCAAGAAATCCACGTCGCACACCGGACGCGTGCTCAACGAGTTCCTGCGCGATCGCACCCGGCGTGATGTCGCGGCGTAGAATGCGGATGTGAGCCACAACCTCGTCTGCTGGAAATGCGGCACGTCACTCGCTGAGCTCAGCTTGCCGCTGAGTCGGCGGGATGAGTGCCGCAAATGCAGAGCCGAGTTGCACGTGTGTCGGATGTGTGTGGACTACGACACGCGGGTGGCGAAGCAGTGTCGGGAGCCGACTGCTGAAGAAGTGAGCGACAAGACGCGGGCGAATTTCTGCGGGCATTTTGCGCCGAAGGACAAGGCTTACGTGGCGCCGAATACGAGTGAAGTCGATAAGGCGCTTTCGGAGTTGGAGAAGTTGTTCGGGAAGAAGTGAGGGGCGGATCAAGAAGCCCTCAATCGCCGGGCGGCTGAGAGGGCTTTGCGGTGGGCCGCAAATGAGCGGCACAACGTGACATCTCATAGGATGGGAGCGCAGGGAGGAGCGATTTGGCGCTGTCGTGGGCGCAGCCACGCCGTCGATCGTTTTGCACTCTTCCGCCGCACGACTCGGGCGCGCTTCGAAGAAAAGCCGCTGCGGCAGCGGCTTTTCTTCGGCGTTCCCCGCGCGCGTCGGGGGCCATGCGTCACGGGCGCCCATCCAAGATTCGGTTTCTCCACTCGCATGGCCCTGATCCGCCGTCGCGCGGGCGCCCGAGACGCGCAGCGGAAGAGTGCAAAACGATCGCCGACGTGGCTGCGCCGCGAGGGCGACGCGTCTCGCGCCTCTTGTAACTCTGCCCAACGTCACGGCAACCGATAGCGAAGTCGAGCCGGGAGGCAGGCAGGACGCTCACCCGTCGTGCGCTTCTCGAGCGCCCGCGTTCGCCGGATCAGGGCCATGCGAGTGGTGCTTCAAACTCTTGCGATGGAAGAAGATCGCCATGGCCCCCGGCGATCGCGGGGAACGCCGAAGAAATCCCGCCGCGGGATTTCTTCGATGCGCGCTCGAGCAGCGCACGGCGGGTGAGCGTCCAGCCTGCCTCCCGGCTCGACTTCGCCGCGATGACGCTCGCTTCTTCGATTAACTCAACGCCATGGCGCTTACCGCCGCTCCCGAGCAAGAGCGCTCAGTCGCCGCGCGCTCGGACGACTTCGTAGAAGCACTCCCAGCCGCCCCGCGATTGAAGGCTTCCAGCTCTCTCTCTCTCTCGACCCTACAAAAAGAAAACGCCCCGACTCAGCAGGGCGTCAATCGAACCACAACACTCCAAAAACTAATTCTTGCGAACCCGCTCGCTGATGCGATCCAGCAGCTTCGCAAACGGCGTGTTCTTCTGCACTTCCACGCGCAGATGCCGCACACCCGTGTCGTTCAGTAATTCGCCGCGACCGTTGTCGATCTCCAGGTCGCTCGCGCCGAGAATTTCCAGCGTTTCCTCCAGCGTCTTGGGCGAACGCTGTTCCTTCGCACGCACGCGGCCACCCGTTCCCTTGCGGGCCGGCGCACCTTTGGCAGCCGGCTTCGCGGCGGCGGCGGCAGCGGACGGAGCGGGCGCGACAGGCTTCGGCGGTGGCGGCGGAGCGGCGGGCTCCTCGAACAACTTGAACTCTTCGATCTTCTGTTCCACGCGCTTGCGCTGGAACGCACCGGTTGCTGCCTTCGTCTCTTCATCGCTCGCGCGCGACTTTTCGGCGGGGCTCACCGGCACGACGGCGACGCTCGCGAACTCCGAGCGAACGTAATAGGCCACCTGTTTCGCGGAGATGGCGTCAGAGAAGAAGCCGAGGCGCAGGCCGTACCACTTGCGACCCTCGCGGCTGCCCTCAACCGTGTAAAGCGTATACGCGCTGAAAATCGCGAGCGGTGGCACGGAAGCGAGATCCACCGGACTCACGGACCACTGCAGCTGCACGGCGAACGACACCGGCGCGTTGCCGATAACCGCTTCTTTCAGCGCACGGCGCGTCTGCGTGTCATCTGGCTTCAGCAGCGAGATGCCCTGATTGGCATCGTCCGTGCCTTTCTCCGCGTCATCGGAGCGGCGGACTTCGAGCATGCGGAGCACGCCCGTATCGGTAAGAGAATCGACGCCGGTCGGGTCGACCGTGGGCACGCGCGAAGCAGGTGCAGAAGCACGCGGCTGCTCGGCACGCGCACTCGGCGATGCCGGTGCGGGACGACCCGCGCCTGCCGCGGTTCTCGCAGCCGGAGCCGCACCGTTCGAAACAGGCGCACTGGTCGCGGGTGCCGGCGTACGCAATCCCGGCGGAATGCGCATCTGCCGCGTCTCGCCGGTTTCCTCGATATCGAGCGAGGCCATCACCTCGCGCACGTTCGAGCCATCGGTGAGCGCGTTCGGAACGTTCTTCTTGCCCTTGGCTGAAGCGGCAGCGGGTGCATTCGGCTTCGGCGGCTGAGCCGCGGCGCGCGCGCTGGCGGAAGACGTTGCTTGAACTGAAACCGATACAGGCACGGAAGCCGGAGTCGCAGTTCGTGGAGGGGGAGCGGCCGGGGCCTTTGCGGATGGCGCAGCAGCGGGCTGCGAAGGCGCCTTCATCTGCACGCGCGGAGCGGGAGCTTCGGGCGCCTTGGCCGCAATACGCGGCGCCGCGACGGCGGCGGGCTTTTCAACTGCTTTGGGCGCCTGCACTCGCGCCGACGGCGCGGGCGTTGAGCTGTACGCTGCAGGCGTAAATGAAACTTCAGGCGACACCGGCGACGGAGCAGGCGGCGGCGCGTAACTGAACTGCGTGCTGCCCGGCGGGTTCACGCTCTGAGCCACAGCGGTTTTGGCAACGGCTGCCAGCGCGGCAGCGGCCTGCGCGACGGCTTCGAGCATGGGCTGAGCAGACACCGCAGCGCTCGGCGCAGGCGGCACGTAAGCCGGTGCGGCCTGCAACGTGGGCACTTCGAAACTCGCTTCGACCGGCGCAGCAGCCGCGGGCCGCGTCACCTTCGCAGCAACTGGGGACACCGTAACCGCAGCGGCAGGCTTGATCGTGGCCGGTGCCGCAGACGCCGTTCCATTGACGGAAGTTCTGCCGGTCGCAACAGACGGAGCCGGCGGCGGCGCAGGAAGCTGTTTCGCAAGCTCAGCCGCAGCAGCTCGTGCGCGCAGCTTCTTGCCCGGAGCTTCACCCGCCCAGGCGCCCGGGTACAGGTCGCGAATGACGCTGAGCCACTCTTCCGCTTCGGCGAGCGTCGCGAAGTAACCCATGTGCAGCCGGAAGCGCTCGCGATTGTCTTCGCGACGACGGCTGACGAAAAAACTGAAACGCTTGAGCTCCGGGGAATCCGGATGCGCCAACGCCATCGGCGTGGTCGACGAGGTCAGGTTGATGACGAACGGCCCCGCGCCCGCGTCGCTGTTTGCGGAGACCCCGGCATCCGGGAGAGCTGCGTTACCCGCCGCCATACGTGCTTGTGGACTCATAAGTTCGTTCCCCGACCCCGTGCCGCGTAACGGCCACCTGTCGTGGAGCGATGCCCTGCAACGAATGGGGAACTGCTGAAACACGCACTGAGGGCGTGGTTTCGTGGCAGCCCCGCCGTCGTAGGAGCTCGCTCCTTTAGACCGGTGGCTTTGCGTCCCCGCCTTTCGACGGGTTTGCCCTTTTCACTTTCGAGGTGTCAGTGTCAACGCGTCGCGGATGAGCGTCAAGCATCGTTATGTGCAGACTCTCACACCCGACTGGTTTAACTCGCTTCGAGTTGTACCGAGTCTATCCAACAGATGACATAACCGATAGCGTGTCCAGGTTGCGACAAGGCTAAGGGCTCGATCATCAGAGAATATGTAAGCGACCGGCGCTGACGAAATGTTTTTGGTAATACGGATCGTCGAGATAACCGTAACTCACGACCTGTCCCGAGCTCGGCGCGTGAATGAATCGGCCCTCGCCCGCATAAATCCCGACGTGATCCACGCGGCCTTTCGAGCTGCGAAAGAACACGAGATCGCCCGGCACGAGATCCGTGCGATTCACGCGCTCCGCGACGCGGCGCTGATCTGCTGCCGTTCGCGGCACTTTCACGCCGACGCGCTCGAAGCTATAAAAAACCAGGCCGCTGCAGTCGAACCCCTTGGGACTTTCGCCACCGAAGCGATACGGCGTCCCGATGAGGCTCGCGGCGACACCGACTATTTTCGTTCCGCTGGTCGTACTGGATGAATTCGCACCACTGGATGATTCAACATCCGCCGATGCGGGAATCGCGACGTTGTCACGAGGCCCGCCGGCCTGAGGCGCGCGAAACGTAGATGCGCAACCGCCTGCAATGAACGCGATGATGAAGATCGCCAACGCATTGGCCAGAGGCTGAGCCAGTGGTCGGGCCAAAGACTGGCCGCGAGACTGAACCCGAAACTGAACCACAAATTGAACGATAGAAGTTCGAACGTTCACGCCCCCATCCTAGCCCGCAATGACCTCGAACGCGACGTGCAGCCTGCGCAGCTCGAAGGCAAGCTGCGCCGTCAGCCTGCTTCGCGAACCGCTCCGCTCATGGGCTGCGCGGCGAGGCTTCTGGCCTGAAGCAATTCGGTCAGCGCCGTCGTCGCCAGCGGCCGCGCGAGATAGAAGCCTTGCGCAACGTCGCAATGCCGCTCACGCAGGAATTCGAGCTGTTCCGCCGCTTCGATGCCCTCGGCCACCACGCGCTTGCCGAGCGCATGCGACATCACGACGATCGTTTCGACGAGCGTGGCGGACTGCGGGTTTTGCGGCACTTCCTCGAGGAACGCACGATCGATCTTCACCGTGCCGATCGGGTATTGCCGCAGGTAGTTCAACGACGAATAGCCGGTGCCGAAATCGTCGAGGGCGAGGTGCACGCCGATTTGCGAAAGCCGCACGAGCGCCGCGCCGGCCGCTTCATCGGCGAAAACACTCTCGGTCAGCTCGAGCTCCAGCAACTCCGGCGGCAGGGAATACTTATCGAGCGCGCGACGGACGGCCTTCGGAAACTCCGAGTGCTTCAACTGCTGGGCCGAGACATTCAGCGCAAGACGCGGTGGCGCGATGCCCTGCTCCCGCCACGACGCCAACTGCGCGCACGCGGCGTCGAGCACCCAGCCACCGATGTCGATGATGAGCCCACTCTCTTCCGCGGCCGGCACGAATTCATTCGGATACCGCACACCATCGCGCGGCGTCTGCCAGCGAAGCAGTGCTTCAACGCCGGCCAATGCACCATCGGACACCGCGAACTGCGGCTGGTAGAACAACGAAAACTCGCGGCGCCGGAGCGCGCGATGCAGGCCGGTTTCCGTTGGCGCGGACGGCTTGCCGGTCATGTTGAGGTCGAAGAACATCGCGCGACCGCGACCCATGTCTTTCGCGCGATACATCGCCGTGTCCGCGTTGCGCATGAGCTCTTCGATGGTATGACCATCGTCCGGGAACAGCGTGATGCCGATGCTCGCGGCCACGTAGTTGTCGCGACCGCCGATATTAACAGGCAATTGCAGCGAATCGATGATGCGCTCCGCCACCGCGCGCGCCGCATCCGGATCGGACACGTTGCGCAGGATCACTGTGAACTCATCGCCACCGAGACGCGCCACGGTGTCGCCATCTTTCACGCACGAACGCAGTCGCTGCGCGACGATGATCAGAAGCTGATCGCCCGCGGCATGACCCACCGTATCGTTCACGCGTTTGAAGTGATCGAGGTCGATGTACAGCAGCGCGCCGCGCCCGAGCCCTGCCGTCGCCGTCGCGAGCTCCTGGTTGAGTCGATCGAGGAACAGCAGACGATTCGGCAACGCCGTGAGCGTGTCGTAGTGGGCCTGGCGATGCAGGAGCTCATCGCGCGCAGTCTTCGACAACGCAATCGCGAGGCGATGCGCGAACTGCCCGCCGCATTCCGCCACCAGCGGATCGCTGCCCGGCGTTTCGCGATAGCCCACGGCCAGGATCGCCTCGATGCGATCGTTCGGCATCACCGGCCACACCCAGAAAAATTCCGAGCCGAGCTCGTTCAGCGGCTTCAGAAAGCTGTGCCGATGATCTTCGCAACGTGTCACGGTGAGGCCGCGCTGTTCCGCGGCGAGCGTCTCCACCATGTCGGCATCGAGCTCGATGCGGCTGACGGGCAGACCGGTGAGTCCGTTCACGGCCATGTAGATGCGGCCGCGGCCCGGCGCATCCGCGTCCCGCAACGTGATGCCGACGCTGTGGCAGCGAGTGACGGTCTGCACGCGCTCGAGAATGGACTCCAGCATCTGTTCGAGCTCCGCGGAGCCGAGCAGCAATTGATCGATTTCGCCGAGTGTCTGGAGCGCGCGGAATTGTTCTTCGATCGCACCCGCGGTGTTGTTGAACGTGCGCACGAGGTCGCGGGTCTCGTCCGCCGCGGCCACGCTCACCCGGTCGTAGCGGCGTTCGGTGAGCTCGCGAAGTCCCTGCTCCACGGCTTTCAGCGCCGGGACGTGCAGGCGCGAGAGCCACACCGCGCCGGCCCAGCCCACCAGCGCCGCGGCCAGCAGCCCAAACGGCATCAACGCCCAGATTTCCCAGGACCGGCTGAAGAACGGCGTTCCGGGAGTCACCGCGATCACGCCCCACGGCACTGTCGTTACCCGCTCGTCGATGAGCGATAAGTGCGTGAGCACGCCATGCCACTCTTCACCCGAGCCCTGCCATGACATCGCCTGGCTCGCCGACTGTCTCATGGTGAGTGGCGCCTGGAGTGCGTGCGCGAACATGCGCGACGTTTCCGGCATCAGCGGGACCGTTGCCTGCAGGATCGTTCCATCCGCGTCGACTACTGCGACCGGCGTAGAGAGCAGTCCGCCTGACAAATCCTTCCACAGCCAATCCGGCGCGATCTCACAGTAAGCGATTCGCTGGAAACCCCCGGCGGTGACGGTCCGCACGAGAAAGACCGAGGGCGCCTGCGCGCCTTCGAGCAACACCGGCAACACCACGGTCTGGCCCGCCTCCAACGCCACCAGTTGGGCCGGGGAAGGACGAAAGCCCGCGACACCCGCCGCAGGGCTCGCGCCAGGGTCCACGACCACGGCAGACTTGAAGGCCCGGGAATTGACGATCTGCTGGCGGAGAATCGAACCGTCGTAGCCCACGTCCCGCGCGGAAAGGTTCTGGATGAGGGTTTCGGCTGCACCCACGCGAGAGCGCAGGCTGCGCGCATATGCCTGGCTCACGCCCGTGAGGCGGCGTTCGGCGGCATCGGCTTTCGTCTGTCCGAGCACGCGCGCCGACAGGACGGCGAACAGCAGCACGGGAATCAGCGCCGCCGCGGCGAATGCCACGGCGATGCGTCGTCCCATCCGGCTTCGGAAGACCGACTCAGTCATGTCGGAAAGCGTTCTCGCAACGTGGCCGGCAAGGTATCCGGTGTCGGGCCGGACGGTTGAGCGTCAGGTCAACTATGATTCAAGTGTGGCGCGCACGCAGCGAACCGGAATGTTAACTGGGTCACGATACACTTCACGTGTATGACGAGACCGGCCTACGCCTCAGAACGCGCGCTTCGCCGAGCCACTGCGTGGCTGCTTGCGTTCACCGTGATATTCATGGTTTACGCGTCGCTGTATCCGTTCGACTTCGAGCTGTCGCGTCTAGCCCACTTCGGCCGTGAGGAATGGATGCGAGCCATCGCCTGGCGCAGGCCCGTCCGATCGGACCTCATCGCCAACCTGATTTTCTACCTGCCGTTCGGCGCACTGGTGACCTCCTTGGCGCCGCGACGCCTGGGAGCGACGCGCCGATTCCTCTTCGCGCTCGGCTGCGGTACCGGCCTTTCGTTGCTCATCGAGTTTGCCCAAGCACTCACCCGCAACCGCGATCCGTCGGTCATGGATGTGATGGTCAACGCCATGAGCACCGGCATCGCATCGCTGGCTGCCTTGGGTGCACGCGGCCTCGGACTCAAGCCGATGCTCCCGGAGCTGCGCGCGTCGCGGCCTGACGTCGTCGCCGTGCTCATCGTCGCGCTGTGGGTGGCCATGCACTCCGCGCCATTCATGCCGGCACCGCGCTTCGTGTCGTACTTCACCAATCCCTCGCGCGCGCTCGACTGGCAGTGGTCGAGTGGTGCCTTCGCTGGATTCTTTGCGGGCTACATCCTGGTGGCGGCGGTGCTTCGCAGCCTGCTGCGTCCGACGAGTTTCTGGAAGTTGTTTGCAGCGTGCGCAGTCGTGTCGCTACTCGCACGCATCGTGTTCCGCGACCAGCGTCTGGCGCTCACCGAGTGCGCGGGCTTCTTTCTCGCGTTGCCGTTGGTCTGGCAGATGATGACCGCGCGCGAGACATCCGGTTATCGGTTGGCGCTGTTGTGGGCGGCACCCGCGTTCGTGTTCTACGCGCTCGCGCCGTTTGATTTCTCCGGCACGCCGGAATTCGAGTGGCTCACGATTCCGCCGTTCACCGCGCGACTCAACGCGGGCGAGCCCGGCCTGCTCGAGATCGGCTTTTTCTACACGGGTGCGGTGTGGCTGCTGCGGGAAGCGCGATTGCCGCTCTCGCGCATCGTCGTGGGAATGCTCACGACGGCGCTGCTCATCGAGGTGGCGCAAGCATGGGAGCCTACGCGCAACGCTCAGCTCGTCGCGCCCGCCGTCGTCCTGATTGCAGCCACGCTCATCTGGCTGCGCGATCGGCTCAGCGTTACCGCGCGCCCTGCTGTGGCTTCTGAGTGACCGGAGCCGTGAGTCGCACCGGCTTCAACATCGCGAGCTGCTGCAAAGCCTGCCACGTGTACCGATAGACGCCGCGGCGGCCTGAACGCGCGGCCCCCACGACAGCAGCCGCGACCGTGCGCGCGCCGATGCCCCGATAGGGCAAACGCGCACCGGTGAGAAACAGATTGACGAGCGGCATGAACGCCATCGTCAGCAGCTCCAGCGGCCGCAGCTCCTTGCGAAACCCCATGATCGGCCCTGGTTGCAGGATGTCGAGCGACGCGAAGCCTATGCCTTCGAGCGCCTGCTCCACCTCACCCTTCACGCGCAGGTAAAAGTGCTTCGATGCAGTATTCGCGCCTGCGGACGTGACGATGACGAACCGCTGCGCGCCAGCGGCTTTCGCTGCACGGGCAAAAGACAGCACGAAATCGTAATCGACCTGCCGGAACGCCTTCTCGCTGCCGGCCTGCTTCAACGTGGTGCCGAGGCAGCAGAACGCCACATGACATTGTGTGCCCTTGAGCTGCGTTTCCAGCTTCTCGAACTGCAGGATGCGATTGGCGAGGCGGGGGTGCTCACGCCCCAGGGGGCGTCGCGAAATGGCGAACACTCGCGCGAAGTCTGGTGCATCCAGCAGACTGTCGAGGACGTATCCACCGACGAGGCCGCTCGCCCCGGCGAGCAGCGCCACCTTCGGTTCGTTTTCAGCCATGAAAGACCCGGGTCCAGACGGCGTGACGCATGATGAGAAGGCTCGATCGTTCTTCGTTGATTCTGCGAGCTCCGCGAACGCCGCTGCGCACGCCCCAAGTCTCGCCGCTGCGCGAGCTTAGCGAGCCGTTGGTCGCTACGCCAGACTCGCGCACACTCGCCGCCCGCACGCCACGCTTCGGAATTTGAAAGTCATGCAATCGTCGTCCCGATGGCGCACCGGCCTGCGACTCCTTTTCGGCACCATCCTGCTGTCGATGATCCTCGTCACTTCGTGGGCGACGCTGCGCCAGCCCGTTTGGGAATGGGGCGGGCTCACGCAGGCGCCCGACAACGGCTGGACCATCGCCACTCTGTGTGACGCCTATTTCGGCTTCATCACGTTCTACGTGTGGCTGGCCTACAAGGAGCGGCGCTGGGTGCCGCGCATCGCCTGGCTCATCGCGATCCTGCTGCTCGGGAACATGGCGATGTCCGTGTATGTGCTGTGGCAACTGCGCAAGCTGCCTCCCGGCGAGCCTATGGCCACGCTGCTGACGGCCCGTCATGGCTAGTTTCATCCGGCGCCGCGTGATCGACCCGATCCTCGAGCTGCTGCGTCAGGGCGTGACGCCGGAGAAGCTCGCGCTGAGTCTCGCGTTCGGGCTCGGCATCGGCATTTTTCCGGTGCTCGGCGTCTCGACGATCCTGTGCACCATCGTGGCCCTCGGGCTGCGGCTGAACCTGCCGGCGATCCAGCTCGTGAACTACCTGGCGTCACCGTTGCAGCTGGCGCTGATCATTCCGTTCGTGCGGGTCGGTGAGCACCTGCTCGGCGTCAGCCCGCAACCGCTGTCGATCAGCGAAGGATTCAAGCTGATGGCACAGGGCGTGTGGCATTCGGTCATCGTGCTGTGGGATGCGATCGTGCATGCGGCGCTCGGCTGGATCGTGCTCGGGCCGCTGATCATCTACGGACTGTATCGCGCGTTTCGTCCGGTGCTGCAGAAGGCGGCGAGACTTCGCAAGCCTGCGGTTGCCGGAGCAGGCGCGGGTGGGGTGACGCCATGATTGCGAATCCGTGGCTGCTGTTGCTCGTGGGGACTGCGGTCGTCGTGCTGATCATGCTCGGGCTTTGGTGGCTCGGCATTCGCAATCACAACTTCAGCTATGTGGACATCGGCTGGTCGGTGAACTTCGCCGTGCTGGCCGTGCTGTATGCGGTGCTCGCGCCGGGTTGGTTGCCGCGCAGGACGCTGATCGCGTCGATGTTCGCTGCACATGGGTTGCGGTTGGGATGGCACCTTGCGAAGCGCATCATCGGCGAGCCGGAAGAAGGTCGTTACCAGCAGTTGCGGAAAGACTGGGGCGGCGGCGCGGCCAGCGCGCTCAACCTGAAATTCCTGGGCTTCTTCGAATTCCAGGCGGTGCTCAACGCGTTCCTCACGCTGCCGCTGCTGATCGCCTGCTTCAACGAATCGCGCGGCTTCCACGTGCTCGAGCTCGCCGGCACCGCGATCTTCGTCATCGCGATCATCGGTGAAACCTCGGCCGACGCGCAGCTCGCCGCCTTCAAAGCCAATCCCGCCAACCAGGGCGGCGTGTGCGACGTCGGCCTGTGGCGCTACTCCCGCCATCCGAACTACTTCTTCGAATGGCTCATCTGGATTGCCTACGCCGTGTTCGCGCTCGCCTCGCCGTGGGGCTGGATCGCCGTCGCGATGCCCGCGCTGATGCTGCATTTCCTGATCAACGTGACGGGCCTGAAGGCCACCGAGGAACAGGCGCTGCGCTCGAAAGGCGAGCGCTATCGCCGTTATCAGGCCCGCACGAGTGGATTCGTACCGTGGTTTCCCAAGAGGATCGAGCAATGAATGCGACTGTCTCCACCGAGGCCCCCGCGAGCTTTTCCATGCGCCTGCTGGAACGGGACCTCGTTCCGGACTGGCTGATCCGCCGCGGCATCCGCAAGCTGCTGGCCGAGCGCCTGCGCGAAGAGGACATGGGCAATCCGGAAGCCCAGCAGAAGCGGCTCATGGACCTGATCGCGCGCCTCAAGGCGAGCCCGATCGCCATCAATACGATCGACGCGAACGCGCAGCACTACGAGGTGCCGACGGAGTTCTATCTCAACGTGCTCGGCCCGAACCTCAAGTATTCGTCGTGTTACTACGAGAATCCTACGGAGTCGTTACAGGCCGCTGAAGATCGCATGCTCGCGCTCACGTGCCAGCGCGCGAAGCTGAAGGACGGCGATGCGATCCTCGAGCTCGGTTGCGGCTGGGGCTCGCTCAGCCTGTGGATGGCGAAGCAATATCCGAACTCGCGCATCGTCGCGGTCTCGAACTCGCGCACGCAGAAACAGTTCATCGACGCGCGCGCCCGCGAGCGCGGCCTCGCCAATCTCGAAATCGTCACCTGCGACATTAACCGGCTCGACCTTTCCGGGCACAAACTGTTCGACCGGGTCGTGTCCGTGGAGATGTTCGAGCACATGCGGAATTACGACACGCTGCTGGAGCGTGTCGCCTCCTGGATGAAGACCGGCGCGACGTTGTTCGTGCACATCTTCACGCACAAGGAATACGCGTACCCGTTCGAGACGCGCGACGAAAGTGACTGGATGGCGAAGTATTTCTTCACCGGCGGCATCATGCCGAGCGACGACCTGCTGCTGTATTTCCAGCGCGACGTGCGGCTCGTCGACCATTGGCAGGTGCCGGGCACGCACTACCAGCTGACGAGCGAAGCGTGGCTGTCGAACATGGATGCGAAGCGCGCGGAAGTCTTCCCGATTCTCGAGAAGGCGTACGGCAAGGACCAGGCGACCAAATGGTGGGTCTACTGGCGCGTGTTCTTCATGTCGTGCGCGGAGCTGTGGGGCTACAACGAGGGCAAGGAATGGTTCGTCTCGCATTACCTGTTCGAGAAGCGTTAAGCTCGGCTCAATGAAAACGGGAGCGGCGTGCACGCGTGCAGCCTGTATCGCAGGCTGCATTGCCGGTTTTTTGGCGGCTGGGGCAACGAGCCCGGCCGCCGCCGTCACCGATGCCGAGCGCACCGACGTCAACAAGCAGTTCCGCGAAGCGTTCGACGCGAAGCGCTACTCTGAGGCGCTGCCTTTTGCGGAACGCGTCGTCGCGATGACGGAAGAGCAGTACGGCAAGGACAACCGCGCGCTCGTCAATCCGCTCACCAATCTCGGGACCGTGCATTACCGGCTGAAGGACTATCCGGCCGCCGAGAAGGAATATCAGCGCAGCGTCGAGATTCTCGAAGCCACCGCGGGCAATGCCGACCGGCAGCTGCTGCGTCCGCTGCAGGGCCTGGGCTCCGCGCATTTCGCGGAGAAGGAATGGGTCGATGCGTCGGTGGCGCTGAAGCGCGCCATCGACCTGAGCCGCAACGTCGACGGGCTGTTCAATATCCAGCAGCTGCAGATTCTCGAGCCGCTCATCGAGAGCTACGTGCAGCTGGATTTGCAGCAGGAAGCGGAGAAAGAGCAGAAGTACGCGTTGCTGGTCGCCGAAACGGCTTACGGTCGCATGGATGTGCGCATGCTCAAGCCGCTCGACCGCTACGGTCGGTGGCTCGAGAAGATCGGTCGATACACCAGCGCGCGCCTGCTCTACGCACGCGCGCTCACGATTGCGGAACAGACTTCCGGCCGCGGCACACCGCTCGCCGTCGATCCGTTGCTCGGCATCGCGCGCAGCTATCGGCTGGAGTTCGTCAACGGCACGGAAGAAGCGCCGTCGATGCCGGATTCGTTCAACAACGCCGGCGATCTCACGGTCGCGCCGGTCGACGGCCAGCGCCTCAATCCCGATGGCGAACGCGCACTGCGCCTGGCGCTGCAGGCGATCGATCGCGAGAAGCCGGTCAATCACGCCAAGCGCGGCGAAACGTTCGTCGAGCTGGCGGACTGGTTCATGAGCGCCGGAGCGCTGAGCCGTGGCATCGAGATGTACAAGGAAGCGTGGAAAGAGCTCACGCTCGCGGGCAGCACCACGGTGCTGTCAGAGCCGCGGTTGCTGGCCTACCGGCCGCCGCCATCCTCGGTGAAACGGTCGAAGCTCGCGGCGGATGAGTCGGAAGAGAAATTCGTCGAAGTGCGTTTCACCGTGACCAAGGAGGGTCGCACCGAGAACGTCGAGGCCGGCGAGAGCGACGCAAGCGAAAGCCTGCAGAAGTCGGTGGTGTCGTCGATGAAGAAGGCGCGCTATAGCCCCAGGTTCGAGAATGGGGAACCGGTGGATACGCAGGGATTTACGGTTCGCGAGAAGGTGTTGGTGAAGGCTAAGCAGCAGCAGGCCAGTGCTTCTTAGTGTGATGTCGCGCCAATAGGGCGGCGTCGCGGCGAAGTCGAGCCGGGAGGCAGGCAGGACGCTCACCCGCCGCGCGCTGCTCGAGCGCGCATCGAAGAAATCCCGCAGCGGGATTTCTTCGGCGTTCCCCGCGATCGCCGGGGGCCATGGCGATCTTCTTCCATCGCAAGACTTTCAATCACCACTCGCATGGCCCTGATCCGGCGAACGCGGGCGCTCGAGAAGCGCACGACGGGTGAGCGTCCTGCCTGCCTCCCGGCTCGACTTCGCTGAGCGGTTGGCGCGGGGGTTGGTGGCATCGGTAAGACGATCGCCGACGTGGGCCCGCGATGGCGCTCTCAAGCCGCCCGGCGATTGAGGGCTTCTTTGGCGGCCTTCGGAGATCAGGAAGGCCTCAATCGTCGGGCGGCTGAGAGCGCAAATACCGAGCTGACACGAGCCAATGCGCGCTAAGGCAGGCAGCTAAGAAGCCTTTGGTGAGGCCGGCGACGACGCCGGATCCGCGGCCGGTGCTGGAGCGCTGGGCGGCGAGGGCGCGACAACCGGCCCGGCGTCCACAGTCGCCTCCTCGATCGGCACCGTCTCGATTCCGCCAACGTCCATCTGGGCCGTTTTCGCCTGGATGATCACCGCCTCATTGCGCGCCAGGCGTTCGCCCAGCGACTGCTCCGGAAACTGCACCAGGAATTTCGCGGCCGCATCCCGCATGGCCGACACGCTCGCTTCGGCCAGCGGCTTGCCGCTGGAAATGCCTTTCGCGAGCGAGTTTCCATAACCGGTCAGCGTGAGGCTGTCGACCTTCTCGCCCGACGGCGCATACACATCGATGCGATAGCGGATGGTGACGGCGTAGTACCGTCCGCCCGTTTCGCGCGCGGTGACGAACGAATACTGCTCGATGCGCGGCTCGAAAATCGCCTTGAGGTCGGCCTTGCCGCGCGCGTCGTCGAGGTCTTTGTATTCCACGACTTCCGCGAACGTGTCTTTCAACACCTCGAGCATGAGGTTCTTGTGACCCTCGGCCAGCTCGACGTTCCACTCGACGCCCCAGCGCGTTTCGTTGTGGACGTAGCTGCGCATCTCCGACGGAATGACGAGCCCGACATGCGCCGGCATCGTAGCCACGAGCGGCTTCGGCAGTTTCGCGCCCGGGTGAATCCGGACGCCGCCGCAGGCCGTGAGCGTTGCCGCGCCCGCCACGACCACAGTCAGGCGAAGCGCGCGTCGCAGGCCGGAGCCACGACCCGAAATAAAGTCCGAAATGAAAGCGCGGGTCAGGCCGGCAGGAGGGCCATTGCGACGGGCGGTCGCGGGCAAGGCAGGCGGGGCTGTGCGGAGCATGGCCTCATCCAGGTTCAGGCGTGACGGGTCAACCGGTGATGCCGACGAACGTGCCGTTGTTCTGCTCGCACATCAACCGCATTAATGCCGAAAACCGGATGCTTGTAAACGGCGTCATGCCAGGGCTCTCCGGAAAACCGATGGCGTGGATGCGGACCAGCCGCCGGCCGTCCTTGTCGGGCTTGTTGATAGCGGATACGTCGTCCAGCGCCTTCTGGATGGAGTCGCCGGTGTATTCGTCGCCGAGCACATACAGGCTGATGCGCTTGTCGAGCGCCCAATACGTCTTGATGGCCTCGTCGATGCCCTCGACCGGGCTCGAGTTGCTGAACGCGCGCCACCGATCCATGCGAGCGACGATCTGGTTGCGCTGGGCGGTGGAGTCGGTGAGCCACTGGCCGCGGGTGCCGCCGATCATCACCTTGCCTTCGTCGTCCATGATCTGCAGCCCCTTCACCTTGGGGTAGATGCTCAGGATCTCCTGCACGATGGCCTTGGCCTCGCTCCAATGACCGCTCGTCATGCTGGCCGAGGTGTCGACGATGAAGATGATGTATTCGCTGTCGATCGGAATGCCGCCGATGGCCTCGCTCTTCGGCCGCACGGCCTGGTCTTTCAGCACGCGCTTCATTTCTTCCGTGAGCGTCTGGTACGCCGACACGAGCTCGGTCTCCACGGTGTTGGTCGAAGCGGCTTCTTTCTTGCTCGCGGCGAACTGGCCGCTCACGTTGGTGAGGTCGCCGGCGAGGGCCGCGAGCCGCGCCTTCTCCTTCTGCAGCATCTCGAGCTTGCCCTTGAGCTCGCGATTCAGCTGGTCGGTGTCGCCGCGGATGTCGTGCAGCTCATCCTCGAGCTTGATCAACTGGCCGTTGAGCGCGTCGCGGCTTTCTTCGATCTGGATCGGCTTGCCGTACTCGGTGAGCACGAGCAACAGGATGATCGCGCCGAAGCCGCAACAGATGCAGTCGAGGAACGACAGGCTGAAGATTTCGACGGTGCGACGAGGGAGCTTCATGATGGCAATTTCATGACGGCAACTTCACGCAGGCAGCTACACAACGGCTTTCCGGGAGACCGGCAACGGCAACTATGCACGGCGCGACCTACGGCCAGTCCTTCGACGGCATCAACAGGATGCCCTTCGTGAACCGCGCGAGCTGCCAGAACCGATGCGCCGCCGGCAGGTCCCCTCTCATCGGCATCAGCACGATGTCGACCGGCACTTTATCCGGCAGCTCGCCCACCGCGTCGTCGAACAAACGCGCCCGCGCGCCCGCGTCGATGTATTTGCGCAGGCCTGCGCTCTTACCCTGCGTGGGCAGGCCGTCGGTGATCAGGATCACCTGGTCCGGCAGCGGCGTCATCGCTTTCACGGCGGCAAACGCGTTGATCAGACTGGTCCCGTCCTGGGGCACGACGGCGTTGAGCGCTTCGATGCTGCGCGAACGAAGCAGCGGATCGTTCGCATCCATCCATCGGCCACCGGAGCTTGCGAGCACGGACTCGGTCTTCGTGTTGAACCCGTAGATCTGGAACTGCGCGCCGGCCGGCAGCTGCGTGACGATCCAGTTGGTCGTGTCGATGGCCCGTCGCCATTTCGAGGCGGCGCGCTTTTTCGCGTCGTCGGAATTTCTTAGCAGGATGACGTTGACGAGATCCTGGTGAAGCATGCTCGCCGAGCGATCCAGCAGGATGAGCACACGCTTGCCGCGCATCTTGATGCCGGTGATGTAGCGCCGATCGCCACCGGTGTTGCGAAACGCCTTGAGGTCCTGGCCGGCCGGCCCTGTGTCCGTCGAGCCGCCTTCGAGTCGGCGCGTGCCTTCTTCGAGCGACTGGATATCTGCCTTGAGCTTCTCGATGCGTTCGCGGCGCGCGAGACTCGTGGCGTCGTATGCAGACATCTCTAGACGCTGCACCTTCAACTCGGTGAGCAGGTTCGTCGCCCGGGACGCGGCGCTCGCCGTTTCGCTCGTGGTCTTCTCGAGCGTGTTGCGCAGGACGACGAGGTTGCGCGTGCCGATGAGCACTTCCTCTTCGAGCTTGTTCACCTGTGCGGTGAGATCGTCGTTGTTACGCGTGCGGGTGATGCTGCTCTGGGCGCTGATGATCGTGTAGAACAGAATGACCGCGCCGAAGCCGCAGCAGATGCAGTCGAGAAACGACAGGCTGAAAATTTCGACACTGCGGCGGCGGGGACGGGCCATGTTCTCTCGTCAGGCGCCGATGGCGATGAGTGACAGCTCGACGCCCGGCTCGCCGAGCCGGACCTTGTCGCCAGCGTGAATCCTCACGCGCTCCGACACCCGCTCTCCGTTGACGAAAGTACCGTAGTGGCTGTGATCGACGAGCACGAGCTCGTCGCCGTTGCGCACGAACGTGCAGTGACGGCGTGATACGCCAGCAAGGCCATCGGGCAATGTGAGAGCGGCCATCGGCGGCGCGGCCGGCACTTGCGTCACCGGCATTTGAGGCGAGGCAGCCGGTGCGGCATTTCCAGCAGCACCCGTCGCGCTGGCCGACGACGCACCAGCCGGTGAACGACCGACTACCAGCGGCACGGTGCCGAGCGCGAACGCGCGGCCTTCGAACAATACGTGCGAAGGCGGCGTCGCGCGCGTGCCGGATCGGCCGAGCACTTCGCGCGTCACACCTTCAGTGAGTGACTTGCGTTCTTTCAACGGCAACCGACGCAGCAAGCGCACGGTTTCGCCTTCGGCATTTTCCGGAAGGTCTAGCATCGAAGTCGCTGCCGCGGCGAAGCCATCCGGCACCACAACGAGCTCACACCCCACGAACTGCTCCAGCGCTTCACGCAGCCCAGGCAGCGCGGCGACGGGCTCCGGAACGATGATGGCGACATCCGTCCCCGCAGGCCGCACGGAATGCAGCAGCCGCACGAGCTCGCGATAGATGGGCTGTGCTGCTTCGGAAAACTGATCGCGGCTCAGCGACACTTCGAAACGATGCTCGCCGTTCGTCACCGCGGCCATCGTGCTGCCGGTTTCGCCAGCCGCACGAGTGAGCGCCGGCAACGCATCGAACAATTGCTGCTCGGTGCTCGCGTTGGTGAAGGGATCGAAGCGCGTCTTCTTCACCATCGCGGTGCTGATGAAATTGAGCCAGGCTTCGTAGAGCTCGAAGAGTCCACCCAACTCCGACACGACCGCGCGGCGACGACGCGCCTGACCGCCGCTGTCCACCGCAGTGACAGCGGCGTGATGCAGCCCGAGCTCGAGAACCAGCGCGCTTCGGCCCGTCGACAGCGCGGAGACAGTGACCGCCGCGGCGTCGACGAAGCCATCGACTTTGAGACCGAGCCCCTGCGCGATGCTGAGCAAAGTGCCGAGACCGCCGGCTTCCGCTTCGGCAGGCACGGCGATCCACACGCGCTCGTCGCGGCGCGGGGGGAAATTCGCAAGATGCTGTGCGATCTCGGCCGTCACCAACGCGGCGGCGCGTTCGGCCGTGACGATCGATTCGCTTTGTGTGAGCACCGCGCCGAGATGCCGCGACGACGTCGAACGCGGCTGGCGTCTCAACGCGTGCCATGCGTTCTTTCCCGCGGCAACAGACTCCTTGCCGCCGGCCGCGGAAGCCTCAGTGCTGCTGCCGTCGAACACCGCACTTGGAGCACCGACGAGCACAGCCCCGTCGCGCGCCAGCGCTACGTTGCGATCATCCAGCTCGATGACGAAAGGCTTCACGCGGGTGCGACCTCAGATGTCGACCGGAAAGGTGACATTGTTGTCGGCGGATTCTTTCGGGTCCGGCACGATCGTGGGATCGTCTGCGATGGTGGCGGAGGACTCGAGCTTCTGGCCGGGCTTCGAGTCTGCTTTGTTGGTGCCCGCCTTCGATGTATCCGGTTTGGGCGAGTCAGCCTGGGACGCGTTCGGCTTCGAGCTTTCGGTCTTCGTGGCGTCCGGCTTCGGCGGCGAGCTTTGCGCACCCGCGCGGTACGCGATGAGCATCGACGCCAGCACGCACGACAACAGCACGATGAGCGCCCAACGCGAAGGCAGCGAGCGACGTTGCGGTAGTTGCAGTTCTCTCATGGAAGCGTCTCCTTCACTCGCGGGCTCGCCGCACGTGCTCTCTTACTCTGCATGCTTTTTCACTGGGCGTGCTGCTTTCACTCGGCGTAGCGGGCGATCCGAAAACCCAGCGTCTGGCCCGGCTCGGGGCCCGCATCACGCCACGCGAATCGCAGCTCGCCGACGACGCCTGTCTTCCAGTTCGCGCCGCGCATGATGTGCAGCGCTGCCTGGTCCGGGCCGAGCGGATCGGTTGCCGGAGACGGGTCGACGTACGACAGATACAGGTCGTTCACCCACTCGGACACGTTGCCGGCGAAATCGTGCAGCCCGAGGGGCGAAGGCTGAAATTTGCCGACGGGCGCGACCACCGGATAATCGTCGCGATAACCGTCGAGCAGCGCCTCGAGCTGGCCGCCCGTTTCAGTGCCTGCGACGTTGCCGAACTGGCCCGTGACCGGCAGCGAATCGCCCCACGGGAATCGCCGCATTTTTCCGGGCGCCGCGTAACGGGCGGCATATTCCCATTCCGCCTCCGTGGGCAATCGATAGCCCGTCGTGACGGGCTTCTTCAACACGAACTTGCCACCGCCTTCTTCGTACGCCGGCGGCAGGCCTTCGCGTTCGGACAACCAGTTGCAGTAGGCGGCCGCGTCGTTCCAGTTCACCTGCACGACCGGCTGGGCATCGAGATCGAACGACTTGTTCTCGACGTAACCCGACACGTGCTCGGGCCGAAATTTGCGGAAGTCGGCGTTGGTGACTTCCGTGATGCCGATGTAATACGGCCGCTTCAACGTGACAGGCCGCAGGCCTTCATTCGGGCGACGGCCCTGCTCGCGCCGCTCGCTGCCCATCATGAACGTGCCCAGCGGCACGAGCCGCAGCACATAACCGGACTTCGTGGTCACTGTCGGCGCAGACTCCTGCAACGCCGCGCCCCGATCCGCCGAAATCAGTTTGTATTCGACGAGCCGCTCGAGACCGAGCGCCGGTGTGACGGTGCCGGTGTACGTGATGAAGCCTTCCTTGCGCACTTCGATGAGATGTTCGACGGCACTGAGCTGAAACGACTGCGGCGTCTTGCCGCGCGACTTGCCGTCGATGAAGAGCTCCGCCTCTTCCGGCGTGCCCTTCACCGTGACGCCCGCGATGATCGGCGTGAGCTTCGCGTCGAGCGCAACCTTCTTGCCCGGCTCCGCGAACACCGTCTTCGTCCAGTTGCTGTGACCCGGCAGCGTCGCAACGATCTCGTGATTGATGCTCGCCGCCAGATCCACCGTGAGCGGCGTACGGCCGCGATAGGTTCCCGCGATCGTGATTTCCGCGCCGCTCGGGTTGGAACGCAACGTGAGCTCCGCATCCGGCTGCCCGAGCGTAATCGGGCCGATGGGCAGCGTTTCGCCGGCTTTCACCACGACGCTGCTTTCCCAGGTTTTCAGGTTCGGCGCAGAGATCGTGACACGTCGCACACCGGAGTCGGCTTCGACGGACCCGGGCGCCTTGCCGCTCTCGTTGCCATCGATGCTGATCGTCGCGCCTTCGGGAATCGCGTTGACCTTGATCGTGCCCCACGACGGTTGCAGCGACGCCCGCAGATCCTGGCGCTTGCCGCTGCCTTCAATCGTGATGCTCGAAACGCTGTCGAGATATCGAGGCGCGCGCAATGTGACCGTTCGCGCGCCCGGCTGAATCTCCACATCACCCGGCGCTTTGCCCACTTCGACGCCGTCGACGATCACCACCGCCGCGACACCATCGGTGTCGACGCGCAACTTGCCAGGCGTTTTCTGCAGACGCAGTCGCGCCAACAAGTCCTTATCCGGCACGACGGAAACTTTCACTTCGGCGGGAAAGTAACCTTCGCGTTCCGCGCGCACTACGCGTTCGCCCGTCAGCATGTGAAGCGCGCCGCCGCTGCGGAACGAAAGGAAGGTGCCGGGCGTGGTGATCTTCGCGTCGTCAGGTCGCACGTCGACTTCGACCGGCTGAAGCATCGAGAACAGCAGACTGACGGCCGCGAGCAGCAGAAGCCCGATGCCCAGCGCGGCGACCACTTTTCGAGGCAGGGGCTTGCGGGCGACAGACTCCGCGCGGCGACCGCGTTCGGCCGTGAGCACCGCCGAAGCCGGACGGGATCCGAGCGCAGACGGAGTCGCGAGAATCTCGACGTCTTCGTCGCCGACATCGACTTCGACCGCGGCCACGGTTTCGACCGGCGGGATCGTTTCATTGCCGACGAGGTGCTGAACGTCCAGCCGCAAGCGCGTTCGGGAATCGTCGACGACGACCACCTGGGCTTCGCCGACGGACAGCACGTCGTCCCGGTGCAATTCGTGAGGTCGTGTGAGCGGGCGACCGTCGAAGCGGACCGAGGCGCCCGGCGTCGGGGCCGCAACCCAGTCTGCCCCGCGGCGCTCGATGACCAGCGCAATGCCCGCCGGCGCGCCAGGGACGATGACCTCGGGGCGGTCGGGGCCGGGAGGGTGGTCGCGCTGGTCCTGGCGCTGGCTCTCGCCCTCGCCACCAATCGACACGCTCGCGCCCAACACGCGTTCGCCCGCAGGCTCCCGGACCCGGACGTGCGAGTACGCACCCGGCTTGCTCACAGCAGCGTCATTCATGAGGAGAAGTAGACCCCAAGCAAGCCTGTCGGTTCTAGCCGGCCGCGAGAACGCGAATGTCCGCCCTACCCAGAGTAGACGATCCAGGTGACCCCGCCGCCACGCCCGGGCGTAGCGACGCGCCAGTGCAGGCGGCAAAAACCACGCTTTTTGCCGCCGGAAACGAAGCTGATGTCCGAAAAAAGCGGCCTCCGGCCGACTTTTTTCCAATCAAATAGGCTCTACGCAGCTCACACTGATCGACTGCACATCGCGACCCGGAGCAATCGTGACATCCCTACGGACGTCGCGGAATCCCGGACGCGTGCCGACCACGGTGTACTTCCCAGGCTTGAGCTCGATTTCCCGCTTGGAGAACGTGCCGAACGTGCCCACGCGCTGAATCTGCACCTGGGTGGCGTTATCCGACACCAGCTCCAGCCGCACCGGCACGTCGAACTGTGGCAGCAGGATCTGCAGCCGTTGAATCTGCGATCGCAGCACCGGCCCACTCGGATCCGCGCCGGCCGCGCGCCTCAGCAGCGAATCCGCCTCGTCCCGCACCGTCGGCGAAGCGAGACGCTCCGGCCGGTCAATGAGCAACTGCAGGGCGTTCGAGAGATCCGCCCTGGCCGAGGCTCGCGCCTTGCCCTGCTGCGCAAACACCAGCGATGGGTCGACCTTGAGCGCTTCCGAATATTCGTTCAGCGCATCGGCCCAGCGCTCTTCGGCTTCGAGCGCCGCAGCTTTCTGGCGCGTGCCCGCATAGCCCCGCGCACTCAGCGCCATGCCCACGCGTTGCAGACCCGTCTGCGCTTCAGCGCCGCCCGGGCGAATCGTGCGAGCTTTTTCGAAAGCGACGCGTGCCTCATCGAGGCGACCCGCGCCGAGCGCAGCGAAGCCGGTGCCAACGGCCTTCGCGTAAGAATCCTGCCCGAACGACGCATGCGCGCGCTCGAGGCCTGCCTTCGCACGCTGATTCCCCGGATCGAGCGACAGCGCCTGGCTGTAATCCTGAATGGCGCGCGCGTAGTCCTTCGCGGCCTCGGCGTTCTCGCCGTCCGCGAGCAGCGGCAACACACCGCCGAGACTCTTGGTTCGCTGCAGCCCTTCGATCGCGCGCTTGTTCTTCGGATCGATACGGCTCGCGGATTCGTATGCCTGCCGCGCCACTTCCGGCTGACCCGCAGCCAACGCTTTGTCACCTGTCGCGAGTTGCGCAGCGAGATTCTGGTCCGCACGGGCGTCGACGTCTTCGAGCAGCTGCAGCGCTTCGTCCAGACGTTTCGCCGCGATGCTGATGCTGCCCGCGTCATGCGCGCCGACGGATTCGGCGGCGCGAGTCTTGGCCGACGCGAAATCCGCGCCGCCCCACACACCGGCGCCGCGCGCTTCCAGCGACGCGAGTCGCTGTTCATAGGCAGAGCGGTTTTTGTCGAAGATTTCTTCGGCGCTAGGGCCGGAAGGTTTGGCCGGCAAGGCCGAGCTCCCGGCGCTGCCCGGAACAGAAGTCTTCTCGAGGCCGGATCCTGTCGTTCCGGCGACCGTGTCTGCCGTCGCCTCCGCGGTGGTATCCGCGGCTGGGCGCACGCCGGCGGGTGCAGCGTCCGGTTTCTCTAGATCGCCGGCGGGCAGTGAAGTGGTGGCGGCGGCCGGGCGAGTACCACCAGGCGCTCCGGCGACAGATGCAGCCGCTGATCCAGCGACCGGTGTACCGACATCCGTCGGCGCGCTCGAAGCCGCATCCGAGCCCGAAGGTGTGTCGGACGCCGCCATCGACGGCACACCGAGCGACCCGAGCAACGTGGGCAGGTCACCGCCGAATCTCGGCAGCACGACGAAAACCGCAATGGCTACCGCCGCAAGTCCGGTCAGCAGAACAAATGGCCAGCTGCGACGACGTGGCGTGGGGGAATAGCGCTGACGGCTCGCGGCGCGCTCTGCGTCGATCCGCAACTCGTCCCAGCGCGGCGGCTCCTCATGAATCGAATGCAGCTCGGGAGCGACTTCCCGAACCGCTTCCGCCGCGGCGGCGATCCGTTCAGCTTCAACGGGCGAGCCGATCGGACGCGCGAGCGTGACCTTCACCGGCTCGGGCGCGATCACATCGATCGAATCAGTGTCTGCAGGTTCGCTACGCGCTGCCGCCTGCAGTTCTGCGGTGGTTTCCAGCGCGGCCGCGGGGTGACCCGGCGGAAGCTGCAACGGCTCGGCTGGGCGGTGAGTCGGACGGGTCGTTCTCGGCGCCATTCCTGCCGAGAGTTCGGCCGACTGTTCCGCCCGAGGATCAATTCGGCCGGACTGCGCGGACGACGGCGACAGCGGGCCCGTCGACGGCATGGGCGACGAAGGCAACGCCGACGACGGCGACTGAGGCGGTGCCCCCCGACTCGGCCCGGGTTCGCGCAGCGCCAAACGAGTGGCGGCTTCGGCAGCGGCGAGCACAGACGCGTCGCGCCTCATGGCCGGCGTCGTGCCCGGCGGCGATTCGTTGAGCGATTCGAAGTCGAACGTCAGCGTGTCGTTGAGCGTGGAGTCGAGCTCGTCGATGACATCGCGCATCGTGTGCGGACGCAGCGCCGGCCGCTTCGACAACATGCGCATGACCAGCTGTGCCAGCTGAGGCGGCAGCAACTGCGCCGCCTTGAGCTCGGGGACCGGCTCCTCCAGCACCCGCCTCACTTCAAAACGCGGGTAATACGGCGGATAGCCGGACAGCAGCTCGTACGCCAACGCGCCCAAACTGTAGATATCGTCGGAGAACGCCGGCGGATCGCCGCGCAACTGCTCCGGGCTCGCGGTAAAGGGAGACAGTCCGGGCCGCGCCAGATCTCCACCGGCCACACCCGGCGCGGAGGCGATCCCGAAATCGGTGAGACGGACGCGGCCCTCCGCGTCGAACAGCACATTGCCCGGCTTCAAATCCCGATGGATGACGCCATGCTCGTGCGCATATTCCAGCGCCTGCGCAATGTCGATGAGGACAGGGACAATCTCGAGGTACCCCGCCCCGCGCAGCTTCCGCAGGTCGCCGCCCAAGGCAAGCTCCATCGGCAAGGCAGCGAAATCACCTTCGCGGTACGGGGGCTCCACCTTGAGGATCAACGGATGATCGAGCCGGCTCGCGATCGCATGCTCGCGCACGAGCGCGCCCCAGGCTGCTTCGCTTCGAGCGACCGACGGGGTCAGAACCTTGAGCGCAACCTCCGCGCCGGACAGCTCATCGCGCGCACGCCAGACCTCCGCCTGCCCGCCGGCACCCAGCTTGTCGAGCAGGGTGTAGCGAGTGGAAGAGCTTCGTGCATGGTTTCCGGAATCGACCTGAATCATTGGCCTTCGTGTCAGGGTCTCACAGGGGTGCCGGAATCGGGCTTCTCGACAGCAACGTGTACTGGAGCATGGGATTCCGCGGGTTCCGCCGACGGGCTCGCGGGCGCTGCGGTAGTCGCAGGACTCGTGCCCGGTGCGGCTGCCGGCACTGCGACGCTCGAGGTGCCACCCGTCTCTTCGAGGTACAGCTGATGAAGCAGTTCCCGCCATTCTTTGTATTGCTCGTCGGCAGTGCCGGTGAGCTTGAGCGTGCGGCCCTCGACATCGACCACCTGCGGCTGCACTTCGCTCTGGAAGGTTTCAGACAACTCTTTCAGCGCCTGCGCGTGAACCTTGGCGTCTGAATATTTCTTGAGACCGGACAGCACCGCCGCCGTACCGCCGATGGCACCGGCCGTGCGGGCCGCGTTCTCGATGCGACGGCAGTTGTAGTCCGTCGAGGCGCACTGCCCCGGCACGAACACGCTCGCCAGCACCGCGGCCGCGCCGAGAATCGTGCGCGTGCGGGCCTTGTTCCGGTCGCGCGATTCCTTCTCGATCTCGTCGAAGCTCGAACGACGCCAGCTGCCGTACGAGTCTTTCATCGAATCGGAGAAGTTGGCGTAGTAGCCATTCACCGTGTCGACGACCGCGACATCGCGCTCGCGGATGCGCTCGATGCGCGTGGCATAGGGATCATCCTGCGCGGGCAGGCGCGCGATGGTCATCATGCCCTTCGGATCTTTGACGACGTACCCGTCCATCGCCTTCGGCGCGAGATCCTGCGCAAAGCGCAGCTCGGTGACGCGGCGGATGTCACGACGGTTCTCGACCAGCAGCGCGTTACGCGCGGCCACCATGTCGTTCGCGATCTGGGAATAGACGTTCTGGAACGGATCGCGGGCGCGCAGCGACGCGTCCGTCTTGTATGAACCCGTGTCCGCCGGGCTCTCGTATTTCTTCTTGTTGATCCACACGCGGCCGGTGGAGTCGGTCACGGTGATTTCGAGTGCGAGCTTCGCGCCCGTCGACTCGAGGATCCGGCCGCTCACGCTCACATCGACGAACTCGACGTTGGTCGGCACGACGCGCACCGCGCCCCACTGGCCCGACGACTCGAGCGTCGAACGCAGCATCGCCGGAATGAAACGCGACTCGGCCTTGCGGATGTCGGGATAGACGCGCTGCTTGGCGAGCTTATCCGTGTCCTTCAACTGTTCCGCGGTGATGTTGACGTCGAACTCGTGCACGCCGACGTCGAGAAGCTCGTCCTGCGGAATCTGCGTCGTCGCCTGGATCGCGTTGACCTTGGGCAGCGGCTTGGTCTCGTTGACCATGCAGCCGCCCAACGTGAGCAGGAAGCCGAGGCTGACCAGCCCGATGAATGCTCGCCGCAACATATCGATCACCTTCGTTCCTGCGTGTCAGCCGGCGCGTACCGCGCGCCCTCGTTCACATGTCATTTCGCGTTTTTCTTGTACTCGACGTATTCCTTCCAGAGCTTTTCCTTCAGCTCCGGATCGGTCTCCGCTTCCGCCGCCTTGCGCAGGCGACGCGCCACGACATCGTCGTCGCTGCCATCGGGAATCTCCGTCGCACCGGAACCGGAGCCCTGCGCTCCGCCGTTGCCCGATGAGTTGCCATTACCGTTACCTTCGGCGGCCTTGCGATCCTTGTCGGACTTCAGGTCACCCGCGCGGCTCTGCCGTTCTTTGGCATTGCCGTCTGCGTCGGCCGAACCGCCGGACGCGGTCTCGCCTTCCTTCTTGTCGGACTCGGTCGTCGCGGAGCCGGCATTCGCCGCGTTACGCGCGTCGCGCTCCTGGGCATTCTTCTCTTGTTCCTTGCGAATCTCGCCGTCGAAAGTTCCAAGCGTGTCGTCGAGACGCTTGTCGATGGCGCCTTTGCGCTCTTCGGTGGTCGTGGCACGACCGCCGGTCTGCGCAGTGCCTGTGCCACCAGCAGTGCCCTGCTGATTTCCGGTTTGCGGATTCGCGCTGCCAGATTGCGACGTGCCGGACTGCGAGCCGTTCGGCGACGAACCGCCGCTCGAGCCTCGGCCCATCACGCTGCCGTTATCGTTACCGTTGGGGCTGCCGTTCTTCTTTCCGTTTTTGCTGCCGTCGTCGCTGCCATTCTTGTCGCCATTCTTGTCGCCGTTTTCGCTCCCGACGGGCGAGCCGGAAGAGCCGGTCGACGTCGACGGCATCGAGGGCGCAGAGCTGCCCGGCATGCCGGGCATCGATGAGGAGCTGCCGCCCGGCATCGAGCTCGGCGATGAAGTCGGCGCAGGCGTGGAGGGCATCGACGATCCCCCGCCACCCGGCAAGCCACCGCTCGGCGGAGCAGGCGTGCCCGCCGTGCCGCCGCTCGATGAATCGTTGCCACAGCCGCTCACGAGCAACGCGCCGCTGATGGCTATAACCACCAGCGAGGCCCGCCGCGCGCGAGCGTTGAATTCAACCGTAGTCATTTCTTGATCCCCGGCGTGCCCGCCGTCGGCGTGCCACCTGTCGCGGCGCCATCGCCTTCGGTGAAGAAGGCACGCAGCTGGTTAGCCATGCGATCGCAGGCCGCGGCCTGCACGCGCGCGATGAACGGAATCGGCACCACCGCGCCAATGATCGCGGACGTGCCCGTGACGTTGGTGCCCACGCTGCCAGCGGACTTGGCCTGCTTGAGATCCCATACCGTTGCTTCGTACGCTGATTCCTTTTCCCACCAACCGAAGCCGATACAACCCGCTGCACCCGGCGCCGCTCCGCACGCGATGCTGCCACCGCCATCGGTCTTCTGCGTGCTGCCGTCGAGCCAAACAACATAACGCACGCCCGAGGCCGCGACTTTTTCGCTGACTCCGGGTCTCGTGAGTAGCGCGGCGACCGCTTCTGGTTTCGCCGGCGCGGTACCGGGCTCGAACCAGGGAAACATCTTGTCCACGAACTCATTGTTTCCGTGCACGGAGATGTTGGCCTTGCCCCCGCGCAACTCCTCGCTCACGCAATCCATGAACTGGTCTTCGGCGCCGGTGCCTTCGACTTGAGGCTTGGCCAGGATGACGACGGCTTCGCCTTTCTGAATGTGGGTGGGCATCTCGCGCGACTCTTCCACTCGCGATTGCATGCAGCCCGTGAGACCGAGTGCCATGACAAATGTGAGCGGCACGACCGCGGAACGAAGAGCGGTGGTACGAGACCCGTCGTCGTGGGAATTCATGTTTATGTCCCTGCGGTGATGCCAGTGAACCGAAATCACGAGGCCGTGCGCCGAGTATGCCACCAGCGCGCGGCAGGTATGACCGCCGCTCGCACAAACCGGTTCCCAAGCGTCGGCTCGTAGCGACCGGCCGCGGCCGAGGTCGGCTCGCGGCCGCTTACAGCTCGAGCTGGAGTTGGCTGGACTGCGGCCCGGGCCGACGAAAGTGGTGGGTCTCGAGCGAAAAGCCACGCGGAGAATTGAGGCTGAGCCGACGCGTGGCGAGCTGGAAGCGGGTGCGCAGCAACTGCGCATACGGGCCCGTGCCCTTCATGCGTGTACCGAAATTCGGATCGTTGTCGCGGCCGCCCCGCGCGTCGCGCACGAGCGACATCACGTGATTCGCCCGCTGCGGATAATGCTGCGCCAACCATTCGCGGAACAGATCCTTCACCTCGTACGGAAGACGCAACAACACATACGACGCCATCGTTGCGCCCGCGTCCGCCGCCGCTTCGAGAATGCGTTCCGTCTCGTGATCGGTGATCGCCGGCACGACCGGCGCAACCAGCACGCCGACCGGCACGCCAGCCTGCGTGAGCTGTTTGATGATTTTGAGACGAGCCTGCGGCGAGGCGGCCCGCGGCTCCAGCGTGCGCTTCACCTCTGGATCGAGCGTGGTGAGGCTCATGGCGACGCTCGTCAGACGATCGCGCGCGAGATCGGCCAGGATGTCGATATCCCGAGCGACGAGGACACCTTTCGTAACGATTGAAACCGGGTGTCGGCACTTCTGCAGCACCGTGAGAATCGAGCGTGTGACGCCGAGGCGACGCTCCACAGGCTGATACGGATCGGTGTTCGCGCCGAGCATGATCGGTTTGCACACGTAGCGCGGACGGGACAGCTCTTCTTCCAGCACCGACGCCGCCTCGTGCTTGTAGAACAGCTTGGTCTCGAAATCGAGACCCGCAGACAGGCCCATGTAAGCGTGGCTGGGCCGCGCGTAACAATAGATGCATCCGTGTTCACATCCCCGGTACGGATTGATCGACTGCTCGAAGCCAATGTCGGGGGAGTCATTGGTGGAGATCACGCCGCGCGCGCGATCCGGCTGCACGCTGGTCGCCACGCTCTCGGGCGCCTCCTCCTGAATCCATCCATCGTCCACGGCTTCTATGCCGGTACGGTCGAAGCGGCCCGCTGGATTCGACAGCGAGCCGCGTCCCTTCAGCGCGTTTTTTCCCAGGATGGAGCGGGCCATGTGCAAACTGTACGCGCATACAGTATGCGGCCGTCAAGCCCGACCGAAGGATCAGTGATGGCGGGGAAATTCCTTCATCCGGCGCAGCTCGGGAAACAGCTTCATGTACGCCGCGACGACGAGCAGCGTCGCGATTCCGCCCAGCACGACGGACGACTCGAGGCCGATCGCCTTCGCCGCGACGCCCGACTCGAACTCACCGAGCTCGTTCGACGCGCCGACGAACATCGCACTCACTGCGCTCACGCGGCCGCGAATCTCATCAGGCGTTTCGAGCTGCACGAGCAGATGTCGCACGAACACGCTGATCATGTCGCCAGCGCCGAGCACGACGAGCGCGCCAAGCGACACCGCGAACACCGTCGATAAGCCGAACACGATCGTGGACACACCGAACGCGGCGACGCCGGAGAACATCCAGCGTCCGACATTGCGTTGTATCGGCGAGAACGCGAGCATCGCCGCGATCACTGCCGCGCCAACACCCGGTGCCGCACGCAGGATGCCGTATCCCACAGGCCCGACATGCAGCACTTCGCTGGCGTAGATCGGCATCATCGCCGTCGCGCCGCCGAACAGCACCGCGAACAGATCGAGTGAGATCGCGCCGAGCACGGTGCGTCGGCGGAACACGAATCGCAGGCCTTCGAGCACGTCGCCGAAGCGGAACGCGCTGAGCGTGCCGGTGGCGCGCACGGGCTTGAGCGTGAACATCAACGCGACCATCACGGTGAGAAGGGCGCAAACAGTGCCGTATGCCACATCCGCGCCCCACAGCAACAGCACGCCGCTCAATGCAGGGCCGACGATGACACCGATCTGAAACATCGACGAATTCACAGCCACCGCGCTAGGAAAAACTTCGCGCGGCACGAGATTGGGCGTGATCGCTTGACCTGTCGGCATCCAGAACGCGCGGCCGGCACCGAACACGCCCATCGCGACGAACACAGGCCATGCGACCGTGACGCCGGAGAGGGTGAACGCGAGCAGCGCCGCTGCGCACAGCGCTTCCACTGAATAGGCGCAGATCAGCACCAGACGACGGTCGAAGCGATCCGCGACTTGTCCGGCTGGCAGGACCAGCAAAACGAAAGGCGTGAACTGCACGATGCCGACGATCGCGAGAGCGAGCGGATCGTGCGTGAGGTGATAGATCTGATAGCCGACCGTCGCGCCCAGGATCTGCCACGACAACGTCGCGCAGAAGCGCACGATGGCGAACACGGCGAAGTCGCGGTAACGGAGCGCTGCGAGGGCAGAGATTCGCGGCGCCGGTGGGGCATCAGTCATGGGGGCGGCGAGCTTACCAGCCGACGGGTCGGGGGTTGCAGGGATCCGGGCTTCAGCGAAAGCGGACGACCGATTGCCTGGGCAAGGCCTGGAAGTCGTCCCGCATCACGAACGGCACGTCGGGTCACGCCACTACCCGTGCGGGATTGACGGCATAGCCTTCGGGGTACGACGAAGCACCGGCCGGGCTCTTTGACCTCGTGCCGCGGAACAGTCACCCGAAGCGCGGGCAAGACCACCGGGCGCGGCGGATCATTCACCGCTTCAAAAAAGTAAACGACCGGCTGCGTGGGCAAGGCCAAATGGGTCGCGGGTAAGCCCAAATTCTCCCGGGTAAGAGCTACCCGCGCAAGCTCCTGATTTTCATATCGAAAAGGGGTTTTTCCGAAGTGCTCGGGTCACTTACCCGGAGGCCGGGTAAATTCAATGCGGATTTGGGTGAGACGACTGGGCGTTCGGGTGTCACCAAACGGCTCTCGGGTACGACACCTGGGGGCGTCGGGATCTCGAGTTGTCATGCCTGCGGTATGCCGGCGTTCCCGGAATGCCCACCGAGACCAAAAGGGAAATGACTTGCGTGTCGGGTAAGGCGTGGAGACGTCCGGGGTCAACGAAACTTCTGCCGGCCATCACGTAGGTCGGACGATTGGCGTTGTCGCGGGCACCGCCGCGTCTCGCATTTGACGCCCATCAGCGAAGTCGTGCAGGCAGGCGGGACGGGTGGCTAAGAGGGTTACTCGGCTATCGCCCCTCCGCCTGCACCCCGCGCAAAAAATCCTGCAACGCCGCCGGCTCCACCGGCTTCACCATGTGCTCATCGAACCCCGCCGCCTGCGCACGGCGGCGATCCGCCGGCTGCCCATACCCCGTCACCGCAACGAGTCGCATCCGATGCTTCCCATTCTGTGCACGCAACCGCCGCGCAACCTCATACCCATCCATCTCCGGCAACCCAATATCGAGCAACACCACTTCGGGCTGAAACTCCGGCACGGCCAGCAGTGCCGCTCGCGCAGTATTAACAGCACGCGTGTCATGCCCTTCCATATTGAGCAACATCGCAATGCTGTCTGCAGCATCCACATTGTCATCAACAACCAGGATGCGGAGGTTGCGCGCGTCCGCCGGCGCCACAACAGGCACACGCCCTGACATGACGTTCGCCGCCGGCTCATGTTTCGTCTGCGCCGCGAGCACCGGCAAACGCACGATGAATTCCGCGCCGCTGCCGAGCCCTTCGCTGCGCGCTTCGACCGTACCGCCGTGCAATTCGACGAGCCGCTTCACGAGCGTGAGACCAATCCCCAGACCGCCTTCCGAACGGTCGGGCGTGCGATCCGCCTGCGTGAACAGGTCGAACACGTGGGGCAGCAGCTCCGGATCGACGCCGAGCCCGGTGTCGCGCACTCGCAGTGCCATGATGCCGTTCTCGACGGTCGCATCGAGGCGGATCTGGCCACCGTCATCCGTGTACTTCGCCGAATTATTGAGCAGATTGGTGATCACCTGCGCGAGCCGGGTGAGATCCGCCTCGAGCAGCACGGGCTGCTCGGGCAGCTGCACGGTCAGATGATGCTTGCGCAGGCGAATGAGCGGCCGGCTCGTTTCCACCGCGGCCTGCACCACTTCCGCGAGCTCGACAGGCTTCCGCTGCAGCGTGATTTGTCCGCGCACCATGCGCGACACATCCAGCAAATCGTCGACGAGCCGCACGAGGTGTTTGGTCTGCCGCTCGATCACGGCACGCGCCCATTCGATTTCCGGATTGCCTTCGGAATGCACGTTCAGCAACTGCGCGGCGTTGCGGATCGGCGCCAGCGGATTGCGCAATTCATGCGCCAGCATCGCGAGGAACTCATCCTTGCGACGGTTCACGTCCTTCAACGTTTCTTCCGCCTGCCGCCGTTCGGTGACGTCCAGCGAAATGCCGACAACATGGCGATGGCCGGCGTGATCGACGAGGCCCGCTTTCGCGTAGATCCAGCGCTCACCCCGTTTCGGGTGCGAGTAACGATATTCCACTTCGGTCGCGCGCACCGCGGCGCCTTCCTCGAGCATCGCGCAAACAGCAGGGAGATCCTTCGGATAAATGTTTCGCTTCCACTCGTCCTGCGCCGCCGGACCGCTCTCGAGCAAGCCGAACAGATCGCGACTTTCGTCCGAGAAATAAGCGACGCGGGTCTGCGGATCCCAATCCCACGTGCCGATCTGCGCAACAGCCTGAGCGAGCCGCAGGCGCTCTTCACTCAGCGTGACACGCCGTTCTGCCCGCGCCTTCTCCAGCGCCGGCCACACGATCTCAGCAAGACGTCTCACCACCTCGACTTCCGAAGGCGTCCATTCGCGCGGCGTGAGGCTCACGACGGCGAGCTCCGCCACTCGGCGGCTGCCCTGCATGAACGGCACGGCCAGGCTGTGCGTTCGGCGCGCTTCGAGCTCACGCTCGACGTATTCCTGCATAGGCAGGCTGAGCACTTCGATGGGGGACGATTCACCACCCGATTCGCGCAGCACGATCACTTCGCCCTGCGCCTCATCCAGCTCCGCGAGCGTCACCCGGGCGGCACCCAGACGTTCGCGCAGTCGCGCCATCGCCGTGCAGATCAGTTCCTGCGGGCTATGGATACGCGCGAGCTCCGCAGACACCGCCAGGAGGAACGACATGCGCTCGTTGGCCTCGACGATGCGCCTCAGCTCTTCCGGATTGTCGGCCCAATTGTTGATAACGCTGCTCCCCGTTCCCGCCGAGCGCGGGAATTCCCTGCGACATCAACGAACGGAATTGGCTGCGGTTTCCCACCGCTTCGGAGTCCGCCACGCTCCCAATCGCTGTGAAATTGTTTCATCATCGCCGCACTCAGACGGAATCTGGCGCGATGAAAATTACAAAGACCGCTCGTTCTTACTCCTTTCGGGTGGCCTGTCTCTGTTTGGCGGCAGTTGCCAGCGGCTGCGCTCAGCAGGCACAACATGTGCCGGCGCCCGCGAGCCCCAGCGTGGCAGACGTTGCCTTCGAAGCGCTCTCGCGACGTTATTTCGACGAAGTGCTCGCGCTCTCGCCCACCACCGCAACAGCGTTGGGTGACCACCGCTACGACGATAAACTGGACGAAGCTGGCGCTGCTGCACGCGAGCGCAGCGTTACGCTGGAGCGCGAGTTGCTGTCCGCCGTGCGCGCTGTCGACGCTGCCCAGCTTTCCCGCGCGCATCAAGTGGACGCGCGCTTGCTGGCGAGCCAGCTCGAATACGACCTGTGGCGCCTCGAAGACTTCCAGGACTGGAAGTGGGATCCGCTGGTCTATTCCAACATCGCAGGCAACAGCCTCTACACGCTGCTCGCGCGCGACTTCGCACCGCTGCCCGATCGCCTGCGAAATGCACGATCTCGGTTGAACGAGCTGCCGCGCTTTCTGGCGCAGGTTCGTGAGTCGCTCGAGCCGGCTCGTGTGCCTCGAATCCACGCGGAAACCGCTGCGAAACAGAATAGCGGGGTGCTGTCGCTCATCGATGAGCTGGTGGTGCCGAATCTCGGCACGCTCTCCGCGGACGACCAGGCGCAGTTCAAAACGACGTTGGACAAAGCGCGCAAGGCGGTCGCGCAGCACCAGATCTGGCTCGATAAGAAACTCGTGCCCGAGGCGAAGGGCGATTTCCGCATCGGCGCGACGCTCTACGATCGCAAGCTCGCTTTCGCGCTCGATTCGCCGCTCTCGCGTGCGCAGATCCGCGAGCGGGCGGAACGTGAGCTCGCAAGCACTCGCACTCAGATGTATGAGATTGCTCGCACCGTGTTGAAGGGACGCGCGGGTGCGCCGCCCACCCCCGACGCGCCAGACACCGATACCCAACAGGCCGCCATCGCGGCAGCGTTGGACATCGCGTCGTCCGATCATCCTGCGCCTGCGGACGTGGTCAACGCCGCTCGCAAGGCCTACGACACGGCACTCGCGTTCGTGCGCGCCAAGGACTTCGTCACCGTTTACGACGATCCGCTCGAGATCATCGTGATGCCGGAATTCCAGCGCGGCGTGGCACTCGCCTATTGCGATTCGCCCGGACCGCTCGACAAGGGACAGAAGACGTTCTTCTCCGTGTCACCCATTCCGAAGGAGTGGAACGACAAACAGGTGGAATCGTTCCTGCGCGAATACAACTCGCGTTCGATCCACAACCTGACGATTCATGAGGCGATGCCGGGTCACTACCTGCAACTCATGCACGCGAACCGTTATGACTCGCCGCTGCGCGCGGCGCTCGGCTCGGGCCCGTTCATCGAAGGTTGGGCGGTCTACATGGAGCGCGTAATGGCCGAAGAGGGTTATCTCGATGGCGATCCGCTCATGCACCTCGTGCAGTTGAAGTGGTACCTGCGCACGATCTCCAACGCGATCCTCGACCAGGGCGTTCACGTGGACAACATGTCTCGCGAAGCAGCCATGCATCTGATGACCCACGATACGTTCCAGGAAGAGCGCGAGGCGGCGGCGAAATGGGTTCGCGCACAGCTCAGCTCCGCGCAGTTACCTACTTATTTCGTGGGCGTGCAGGAACATCTGGCCCTGCGCGAAGAGGCGAAGAAGCGCTGGGGCGCGCAGTTCGACCTGAAGAATTACCACGACAGGGTGCTGTCGTACGGCTCGCCGCCCGTGCGTTACGTGCGGGATCTGGTTTTCGATTTGCCCATTGGCCAATAGCGGGGCCAGCGATTCAGCGCGCTGGCCCCGCGCACCTTCGCTTCGGCCAACCAGCGCTTCGCCCACGCGAATTCGAGCGCGAGTATGCCGAGCCCTGCGGGAATGACGATGAACGCCGGGCCCGGCAGCACGATCATGGCCACGCCCACCACGAGTACCGTGAAGCCGGCAATGGCGATTCCAATCTTGCGGCACATTTTCAGTGCGGCGGTCAGGGCGCGTTCCTCTTCGTCATGCGTCGACGGCAGCAACCTGCGTGCCGGCGTAAGCTCAGCGGGTCGCGGCGAATTCCGCAATGTGTCGCGCGACGGCGTCCGGATCTTCGAGATGCAGCATGTGCCCGACACCCGGCACCGTAACGATCTGCAGGTTGCGATAGAGCGAGCGGAAGTAATCGTCGCTGCCATCCGGCGCGATGCGCGTGCGAATTTCCGAACGTTCGCCGAGGAATAGCAACACGGGCGCCTCGACGCGCCGCCAGCACGCCTCCGCTTCTTCGCGCCGAAACAGCATTGCGCTGACGTTGCGATGGCGCGGGTCGAAGGCGAGCGTGACGCCGGTGCCATCAGACCGCGTCCAGGCCTGCGCGATGTAGAGCGCCCGATCAGGAGGAATGCCCGGATTTCGGGACATGATGAAATTCACGACGGACTCGATGGACCCGTAGCGCCGTGTCGCCGCCGGCTGCCTGAGCTCATCGAGCCACTCGGCGTAGCGCGCGGGTGCGCCGTCGGGTGAGGACCGCTTGAGCCCCACGCCTTCGAGATTCGCGAGCCAGCGGACGCGTTCGGGACGAATGCCCGCGTACATCGAAGCGACATTGCCGCCCATGCTGTGCGCGATGAGGCGCGCGGGCGCGCCGGGACTCACGACGTCCAGCAAAGCTTCGAGATCGGCAAAGTAGTCGGCAAACCAGTAGCCCTCGGCCGGCCATTCCGTGCCGCCAAAGCCGCGCCAGTCTGGCGCCACGCAGCTCCAGTCCGGGGGCAGGGCGTCCACCAGGAACTGGAAGGTTTCGCCGCAATCCATCCAGCCGTGCAGCAGTACCACAGGCGTGGCAGATCGCTCGCCCCACCACGACAAGCGGTGGCGCAAGCCACGCACTGTCACCTGCTCATGCCACGGAACGCGCTTCAGCACGCTGGACATTTGCCTGACCGTGGCAGGTGGCGCGATGATGCGGCACGCGCCTTCGCGCGTGAGGCAACGGCATGAGCACCGATCCGTCGACGTCGAACGGCACTCCGTCGGCCACCACCCAGGACGACCGGACGTGGGGAATGATCGCGCACCTCTCGGCCCTCGCAGCCTTCATCGCACCGTTTCTCGGCGCGGTGCTCGGGCCGCTCATCGTCTGGCTGGTGAAGCGCGACCAGTCCGCCTTCACCGCGGAAGCGGCCAAGGAAGCGCTGAATTTCAACATCACCGTGGCCATCGGCTTTGCAATCTGCGGCCTGCTGACCCTGGTGTGGATCGGCATTCCGCTGATGTTCGCACTGAGCGTGGTGTGGCTCGTGCTGGTGATCGTCGCGGGCATCCGGACGGGCGAAGGCGTGCATTACCGGTATCCGTACGCGCTGCGCTTCATCAAGTGAGCGGACTGCCTTCTGAGCGGACGTTTTTGAAACAAAAAATAGTATTTTTTTTCCGATGGATTTGCAGAGCGACGCAGGTCACGCGCCGAGAAACAACTTGTAAGCCGGATTCGCGGTCTCGTCCGTATACGCGTAATGCAGCTCCTGCAGGTGGAGCATGAAATCCGCACGCTCCGCCGGCGCCACCTGAATGCCCGCGAGCACGCGCCCATGATCCGAGCCGTGATTGCGATAGTGGAACAGGCTGATGTTCCAGCGCGAGCCCACCGCTTTCAGAAAGCGCATGAGCGCGCCCGGCCGCTCGGGAAACTCGAAACGGAACAGCAGCTCGTGCTCGATGCCGCGCGCATGACCGCCGACCATGTAGCGCACATGCAGCTTGGCCATCTCGTTGTCGGTCATGTCATTCACGCGATAGCCGCCCGCGCGTAACTGCGCGACGACGGTATCGCGTTCCGTGCGGCCCTGGCTGATGCCGAAGCCCACGAAAATCTGCGCGGGCCGGCTTTTGTCGCCGCGGCCGTCTTCCATTCGATAATTGAACTCGGTGACGCTGCGACTTCCCAGCAACTCGCAGAACCGCAGGAAACTGCCGGGCTCTTCCGGAATTTCCACGGCGAGCAACGCTTCGCGCTGACCACCGAGATCCGCGCGCTCGGCCACGTGGCGCAGGCGGTCGAAGTTCATGTTCGCGCCGCTGTTGATGCAGACCATCCGCTTGCCGGCCCAGCGTTCGCGCGCGACCCATTTCTTCATGCCGGCGACGGCGAGCGCGCCGGACGGCTCGACGATCGAGCGTGTGTCTTCGAACACGTCCTGGATCGCGGAGCAGATCTCGTCCGTATCGACGAGCAGGATCTCATCGACGTACTCACGCACGAGCTTGAAGGTTTCTTCGCCCACGCGTTTCACGGCAACGCCGTCCGCGAAGATACCGACACGATCCAGCACGACGCGCTTGCCCGCGCGCACGGATTCATACATCGCCGCAGCATCTTCCGGCTCCACTCCGACGATGCGCGTGTTCGGATACAGGTATTTCACGTACGCAGCGATGCCGCTGATGAGGCCACCGCCGCCGATGGGCACGAAGATCGCGTCTGGCGGCGTGCCGCACTGGCGCAGGATCTCGATGCCGATGGTGCCCTGGCCCGCGATCACATCCGGATCGTCGAAGGCATGCACGTACACCAGGTTACGCTCGCGGGTGAGCTGCATGGCGTGGTCGTACGCGGAGTCGTATTCGTCCCCGTGCAATACCACCTCGCCGCCGAGCGCCTTCACCGCCTGCACTTTGATGTCCGGCGTGGTCAACGGCATGACGATGGTCGCGGGAATGCCGCGCTTCTGGGCGGCCAACGCGACACCTTGAGCATGATTGCCGGCGGAGGCGCAGATGACGCCGCGCTTGGCGGCGGACTCCGACAGGTGCGCGATGCGGTTGTAGGCGCCGCGCAGCTTGAACGAGAAGACCGCCTGCAGATCCTCGCGCTTCAACAGCACGGTGTTGCCGAGCCGACGCGACAGGCGGGTGGCTTCTTCAAGCGGCGATTCGATCGCCACGTCGTAGACCCGCGCCTTGAGAATCCGCTCGATATAAGGACTCGCCACACCCACTCCCGCCACCCGTCGAAGGAGGGCGGAGCTTAGCTATTCTCGAGCACCCGTGCAGGCTCGGGCACATGTTCCGCGACATCACCCGCAGGAATGTCCTCGAGCGGCAGCTCGAAGATGCGGAACGGCGGTTTATCCGGAAACGAGCGCATCAGCAGCGGCATGGCCACGTTGAACACCGGAGTGCCGCGAGCGGTGCGACCCTCCAGCGATCCATGATGGGCATGGCCATGAAACACCACGTTGACCGGGTAGCGGTTGAGCGGCTCTTCGAGCCGGCTGGTGCCGAGATACGGAAAAATCTCGAGCGGCTCGCCTTCGACGGTGGCGCGGATGGGCGCGTAATGAAGCACGGCGACCCTGCGCGGCGTGCGCAGACGGGCCAGCGCGGATTCGAGCTTCAGCGCTTCGTTCATCGCCTCCTGCACGAAGGCCTTCACTCCCGCCTCACCCCAACCGCCGAGCGTGCCGCGGCCGAAACCGCCGGGAAATCCCTTCACGCCTGCGAAGCCAACGCCTGCAATCTCGGTCGCTTCGCCGTCGAGCACTTTCACGCCGACGTCCGTGAGGATGCGACACACCTCGTCCTGTTGGCCGGACTCGAAGTCGTGATTGCCGAGCACCGCGACCATCGGAATGCGCACCACCGACATCAGCTCCTTCACCAGGATCTGCGCCTCTTCCGGCAAGCCGTAGTCGGTGAGATCGCCACACAGGAGCAGCACATCGGCACGGTCGTTCACGGACGCCAGCAGCGGCGCGAGCTGACCCTGCGAGGTCTTCTTGATGTGGAGGTCGCCTACGGCGGCCAGGCGCACGGCTTGCTTGCTCATAGGTGACTCATGTTCTGGCCGTGCTGACACTTGGAAAGTGATCGGAGCAACATCCATGCCCACCTCGCCCACGGCCACTGCCAGCGAGTCCGATGACATCTCGCAGGCGTTTTACATCCAGGTGATGAACCGGCTCGATGCAGCGGGGATTCCGTTCCTGGTGGGTGGTGCGTTCGCGCTCGCGCGTTTCACCGGCATCGAGCGCAACACGAAGGACTTCGACATCTTCGTGCGTCGGCAGGATGTGGAGCGCACGCTCGCCGCGCTCTCCGATGAACACTGGCGCACCGAGATGACGTTCGAGCACTGGCTCGCGAAAGCCATCTGCGGCCACGATTTCGTGGACATCATTTTCAGTTCAGGCAATGCCGTGTCACCCGTGGATGACGAATGGTTCGAGCACGCGCCGAGGGAACACGTGCTTGGCATTCCGGCGTTGTTGTCACCGCCCGAAGAGATGATCTGGTCCAAGGCGTTCATCATGGAACGCGAACGCTACGACGGCGCCGACGTGATGCACCTGTTCCTCCGTTGTGGTGCCGAGCTCGATTGGGAGCGGATGCTGCGACGGTTTGGCGATCACTGGCGCGTGCTGTTCGCGCATGTCGTGATGTTCAACTTTGTGTATCCGGGGGAGGTAGGGAAGATTCCGGTGTGGGTGATCGAGCATTTGATGGCGCGGTTGCAGAAGGAGACGCGCGAGCCGCCGGTGAATCGGCATGTGTGTCAGGGGCCGTTGATTTCACGGGCCCAGTATTTGATCGATATCCAGTTGTGGGGGCACAAGGATGCGAGGCTGGGGCCCGATGGCTTCATGAGCGATGACGAGGTGAAGCGGTGGACGGCGGCGATTCATGAGCCCAAGCCGGTGGAGCATCATCCGGATCCGGTGGCTTGACCTCGTCGGGGCGAAGTCGACCCGGGAAGCTAGCTGGACTTCGCTGAGCGGTTGGCGAACGTTGCGGACGGAGTTGGAGAGATGGAACGGGCAACAGCGGTCAGCCGGCGATAGACGCGCCACCCTATAGGCACAGCCACGTTGGCGGGCGTTTTGCACTCATCTGCTGCGCGTCTCGGGCGCCCGCGCGACGGCGGATCAGGGCCATGCGAGCGTTGCAACTGAACCTTGGGAAAGCGTCCGTGACGCATGGCCCCCGACGCGCGCGGGGAACGCCGAAGAAAGTCGCTGTCCTCAGCGGCTTTCTTCGAAGCGCGCCCGAGTCGCGCAGCAGATGAGTGCAAAACGACCGACGGCGTGGCTGTGCATGCGACAACGCCCAATCGATTTGCCCGGTGAGGCGTGCGCGTTGTCGATCCAGGATCAGAAGCCCTCAATCGCCGGGCGGCTAGGAAGACTCTCGATTAGCCAGCCGTATCAACCGCGCCGATCCTGATTACGCACCGCAAACCGAAACGTCGTCTTCCCAATCGCCAGATTATCGCCATCCCGCAGCGTATGCCGGGTAATGCGCTTCCCATTCACCGCCACACCATTCGTACTGTTCAAGTCCTCGATGATGGTGTGATTCGGCCCCGCCAGAATCACCGCGTGATTGCGGCTGATGAACTTCGCATCGATCTGCAAATCGTTGTCGGGCGTGCGACCCACGGTGGTCTTGCGGCCGAGCACGTGCACGACTTCGCTATCGCCATCCACGCGAATCAGCAAACGCACCGCGCCTTCCGGCGCAATTTCCGGATGACTGCCGCTCGTGCTCGTATCGAATTTCTTGATGCTCTGCTGGATGTTTCCGAGCAGCGCGGCGCTGTTCGCCGCTTCCGTCTCGAGGCGGTGAATGAGCGAGTCGCGCTCGGCGAGCGAGTGCCGCGCGCTCTCGATCGTCGAGCGCCATTCGTCGTGCGTCTTCGACAGGTCGTCGAGCTTGACGCTCTTGTTCCGCAGCTCCGTCTCGAGCCGGTTGATCGCGTCTTCCGCGGCGTGCAGGTCGCCTTCCAGCTCCGTGCCGCGCATGAGCGTGGCGCGCAGTTCTTCCTGCAGCTGCTTGATGATCTCGCCGTTGTCGTCGATGCGCCGCTCGAGCTCCACCGCGCGGGCTTCCGCCGAGGCGTATCGATTGATCTGATCGTCCCGCTCGGCTTCGAGCCGCAGCATGCTGGCCGCACGCTCGGTCGCCTCGCCACGCACGACTGCGAGATCGCGCTCCAGCTCGTCGATGTGAGCCTGGCTCGCAGCGACCTGCTTTTCGAGCTGCGAGCGCAGGCGGGCTTCTTCCTTCGTCGCAGTCTCGCGCGCGGCGAGATCGGCTCGTACCCCGGCCAGCGAAGTCTCCATGCCCGTGATGCGCGAAGCGAGATGATCGCGTTCACGCGTGAGCGTGTCGATCTGTTTGCCGCGCTCAGCGAAGGCTTCCGCCTGAGTCGCAGCGGATGCTTCGAGCGCCTTGATGCGTTCGCTGCGCGCCGCAAGCGTTTCGGTGAGAGAGCTCACCGAGTCCTGCAGTTTGCTGGTCGCGCGAGTGATCTGTTCGGCTTCGACGTTGCGCTGGCCCAGCGAACCGGCAAGCGCGCTCACTTCGCGCTCGAGCGACTCGACGCGCTGAGTGCGTGACGCAAGATCGTTAGTCAGCTCGGTGGCGCGAGCAGCGCGGGCCGTCAGCTCCTGCTGGAGCTGCGCGACGAGCGTATCGCGCTTCTGCAGCTCGTCGGCAAGACCGAGCAGCTGCTCATCGAAAATATTCCGGCGACCTTCGAGCGTGTGCAGCGTCTCGAGATATTGAGACGCGCGAATCTCGACGTTACGCAGATCGCTGCGCACGACGATAACTTCGCTCTCACGCGCGGTGAGCTGCGCCGTAAGACGCATCTCGCTGGCTTCGAGCGCGCGAGCAGCGGCACTGCGCTCATCCAACGATGCAGTGAGCGTCGCGACGCGCGATTGCTCATTCGCAAGTTCAGTGCGCGTCGTGGCGAGATCCGCGGCGACCGCGGCGGCGCGCTCATCCGCAGTGGAAACGCGGACGGCGGAACGTTCTTCCGCTTCGCGAACCGCGCTGGCGGCGCGAGCCTCGGCTTCTTTGATGACCGCAGCAGCGTGCGCTTCTGCTTCACGAATCTGTGTGATGGCGCGCGCTTCCGCAGCAGCGCGTTCACTGCGTGCGTTCGCGAGCTCGCGTTCGAGCTCGATGAGCCGCTCGCCTTTGCGTGTGAGCCGCTCTTCGACATCGCGCAAATTTTCGGACAGCGAACGCAGATCGGTTTCGAGCTGCAGGCTGCGATCTTCTTTGACGAGCGCCGTGGGACTGCTCGCGGCCGCAGCTGCAACAATGGCCTGCGCATTGACGGCCGGCATGTGCCAAGTATCTGTGCTGCCACTGCGTTCTTCTTTGATGGCTGCTTCGTAGGCAGCCACGTCGAGCACGGGAAGCTCGGCAGTGGTTTCAAGATCCCCGTCTTTCGGAGGCATCGACTGGCGTGGCACGCTCATGCGCGCATCCCCTTGTGCTTTTATGCAGACCAATATAGCGCGCGGCCTGCAGGTGGGTCATACGCTACGCCCAAAATGTGACGGTGCTCAACGAACACAACATAAAATATGGTGGGGCGATGAGGCGTAGCGTGAGCGCTACGTTTTTGAGACAGGGGCTGGGAGAGGAAGGGAGCTAAGAAGCCCTCAGTCGCCGGGCGGCTAGGAGGGCGTCTCGAGCGCTGAACGAAGCACGAAGCCGCCGCTTAGCCGCCCGGCGACTGAGGGTTGTGTGATTCACCCGCGATCAGCTGCCCAGAAACTCCCGGATAGGCCCCACCGCCACGTCCGAGCTGAGCTCGAACAAATTCGGCCCGCTCTGAGGCAAATCGAGCGACCGCGCACGAGGCAGAAATTCCCTGGCGCGCGGCGTCGAGTCCCACAACTCATCCTTCGCCCGGATGACAAACACAGGCTGCCCGATTTGTCGCAGCCGCTCGCCCTCCGTCGTGGGAGGAACGCCAGTGAGCACGACCTTGCGAATCTGCTGAGGCCGCGCGATCGCAAGCTCTGCAGCGAGCAGCGACCCGGACTGATACCCCAGCACGTCGATCTGCCGAAACCGCATGGAATCCAGGAAATCACCGATTGCAGCAGCGAGCTCCACCACCGACACGCGAGTCGCAGGGCCATCGGATTCGCCGTTGCCCGGCAGGTCTGGCGCATACACGGAGCGATCGCGACCCAGCTGCGGCAGCAGGCCTTTGAAGGCGCGGCCGTTCAGGCCGAGCGGATGCAGGCACAGCAACGCCGTGCCCTCCTCGAAGCCGCCGCCCGGCGGAATCGCGTTGTGCACGTGAAGCTGCCCGTAACGACATTCGAAGTAGCCGCGACGCACTCGCGGTTCGACATCTCGGGGGCGGGATGTGACGGATCCCTTAGGCATCGGTGCTCCAGGCGCCGCGCACTGCCCGCGGCGGAGGGTCGTTTCTGAGTATCGGTTGGCCGGACAGTGTGCCGTGGCGAGGCAGTATAGGAAACTCTGTTCCGGTTTGCCCCGCCCTGCCAGGCGCGTACATTGGCCGGCCTGAATACGAGCTGCCCGAGAGGACCCTGGTCATGCGCAAACCTGGAATGACTGTCACGGCTGTGCTTGCCGGTGTGACACTGTCGCTGGCCGCCCACGCGGGCGTGTATCTGGAAAGTACCGACAAGTCACTTGGATCCAACGGAGAAAAGGCTTCAGTCAGCAAGATGTGGTTCGACGGCGGCCGCATGCGAACGGAGCGCACGCAGCCGGATGGCGACAGCCAGATCGTCGTGTTCAAGAACCAGTCCATGTACATGCTGGAGCCCAAGAGCAAGAGCTACCGGGTGATCGACAAGGCCACCGCCGAGCGGATGGGCAGCCAGGTCTCCGAGGCCAAGAAGAAGATGGAAGAGCGGATGGCCGCGATGCCGCCGGAACAGCGCCAGAAAATGCAGGAAATGATGGCCAAGATGGGCGCCAAGGGCGGCGCCATGGCCGGCCTCGCAGGGGCGAAGCCACCCGAACGCACCGTCAAGAACACCGGCCGCACGGAGACCGTGGCGGGCGTCAAATGCACGATCTGGGAAGCCATCGTGGACGGCCAGAAAGAGGAAGAGCTCTGTGCCGCCGCGCCATCCGCCATTCCGGGCGGCGACGAGATCATGAAAACCTTTCGCGAAATTTCCTCGATGCTGAGCTCGTTCACGGAGAGCTTCGGCTCGAAGGGGGACAATCAGCCGTGGCACGACATGGAGAAGATCAATGGCGTGCCGATCCTGACGCGTGACTTCGCGGACGGGAAGGCGGATTCGGAAATGCGCCTCACCGTCGTCCGCAAGGAATCGGTGCCGGGCGGGTCGTTCGAAGTGCCCGCGGGCTATGCCGAGAAAAAGATGAGCTTTGGGCCGGGCGCTGCTCAGTAGGCGGCTGGTGCACTACGATTGGCGGAGGTTCACATGATTCGCACGATGCTGTACTCGTCCCTGGCGTCGACCTTGATGCTCGCGCTGCTGTCGGGCTGCGGGCTCGGCGAAACGGCCGCGACCACTGCGACGCTCGCTGAAGCGAAGGCGCAGGAGCTCAAGTCGGCCAAGGAATCGCAGGCGAAGATCGAGATGCGACTGGAAGACGCGCAAGCCGCGGCGGCTAAGCAGCGAGCGGCTGCGGAAGCGGCTTCGGAATAGATCGCGGCGACAGGCCTGGTGCGATAGCACCCTCGGGATGGCCTACGTTAGCGAAGCGACCGGCGGTGTTGGGCCAGCCAGCTGACGACGAGGCGCCTGCTCGGTCCCTGCCGTCTGCGGGCGGAAGTTTGGGCTTGTTCGGCGGAGCTGCGGCGCGCGGTCGTCGAAGCGGGAGCGCCTTGGCGTAGCCCAATGGCAAGCCGCCCCCGTTCCAAGTGATCTCGGCGCCGGCCCGACCGGCCGGCGCCTTCCATCCAACGTGACGTTACTTTTTCTTCGCCTTGGCTTTCTTCTTGGCCGGAGCGCTCTTCTTGCCCGCGGCCTTTTTCGCTGCGACCTTCGCCTTGCCTTTGGGCGCTGACTTCTTCGCCGCTTTCTTCGCGGCGGGCTTCGCGACCTTTTTCGCCGCCTTCTTGGCTACTTTCTTCGCTGCTTTCTTGGCAGGCGCTTTCGCCTTCGCGGGCGCCGCTTTCTTGGCCGCTGCTGGGCTGGCCTTCTTGGCCGCCTTTTTCGCGGCGGGCTTCGCAGCGGGTTTCGCGGCCACGACAGGCTCGGCGGCCGGTTTGGCATCAGCCGGTTTCGGCGGGGCGGCCTTCTTCGCCTTCGGCGCCGCCGGCTTGGCGGCGGGCGGGGTCGGAGCCGGATCCGCAGCGACTTCCGCCGGTGCAGCCTCCACAGCCTTGGCAGCCTGCGCAGGCTTCGGCGCCTTCGGAGTCTTCGCCTTCGGCGCTTTCGCCGGCTTTTCAGCTGGGGCCGACGCCGCAGCCTTCGGCAGTTCGTGTACTGCGAACGCGGCACCTTCCTTATCCAGCGCCATCGCGACCCAGCTTCCGCCCGGCACTTCGATCGGCCCATTCAACACGCGACCGCCGGCAGCCTTCACCGCAGCGGCCGCTTTGCCAGCATCCTCCACGTTGACGTAGCACATCCAGCTCGGGCCGCCGTCGCCGTTGGACACGTAGATGCCACCGTATTGATTCCCCTCACGCAGGAACAGGTGGTAGTGACCCATGTCGCCCATGTCATGCACGGGGCCGACTTCCCAGCCGAACAGCTTCGAGTAGAAATCCAGCGCACTCTTGGCATCGCTCGTGGCGAGCTCATGCCAGGTGAAATCGCCAGCGCCCGGCGGCGGCGAGTCACTCGTGCCGCTCGGCGTGGCGTGGATGCCGAACTCCGCGCCTTGCGGATCTGCCAGCACGGCATAGACGCCGCCATTCGGCAGCGGCGTTGCGTCTTTCACGACGCTGGCGCCGGCATCTTTGGCGGCTGCCACGGTGGCGGCGACATCCGATACGCCGATGAATGCCAGCCAGTGAGGTGCCGCTGAATCGCCGAGCGATGCGACACCACCGACAGGTCCGTTCTTCCCCACCCACATGGTGTACGAAGAATCTTGTTCCCAGGCCTGCGTTTTCCACGGGACGACCCGTGTGTAGAAAGCCGTAGCTGCGGCCGAATCGGTCGTCAGCAGCTCGTGCCAGACAAATTTGCCCTGGGGATCGGCGTTGCTCATGACTTTTTTCCCTTGTTGCCTTCGGATGAGCGAAAGACTTGGCGCGCCATTCTCCACCGCCGCAGCACAGAGTAAATAGGCGCGACGACGTCGACGTTACAAAAACTGATGCACGTGACTCAAAGTCTCGCTCAAAGCGGAAGTCTCGACCGCTTCGCGTACGTTTTCCGGCTCGCTTGCGTCCGGGCGAGCCACTCGCGCGCCGCGCCGACCCGTCCAACATTGCTGCCGCATCACGCCGGCCGGCAGAATTTCGAAAGGTGCCGGCAGCCCCATTCACGATGCGCCCCGCTGGTAACCTGACCGATGGCCGCCCGACCCTCACGAAGATCGAGGTCTCCGATGCCCCGCTCCCCGCAACCGGTTCGTCTCGCTGCTGCCTGTTTTGCCCTGCTTGCGGCTGCAACCCTGCAGGCCCAGGCGCCGAAACCCGGGGCGCCTGCCGGCGGCACCACGCCCTTCAGCGCCGAGAAAATGTGGGAGCTGGATCGGTTGGGCGAGCCCACGATTTCCCCGGACGGAAAGCTGTCTGTGCTTTCGGTGACCCATTACGACGTCTCGCAGAACAAAGGCCTCACGGACCTTTGGCTAATCCCCACCGCCGGCGGGCCGGCGCGCCAGCTGACCAGCGACGCGGCCGCCGACACCTCGCCCACCTTCAGCCCGGACGGCAAGTGGATCGCCTTCCTGTCGAAGCGCGGCGAAGATAAGGAAAGCCAGATCTACCTCATCGCCACCGACGGCGGCGAAGCCCGGCGGGTCACCAACGTGCCGACCGGCATCGAGGCGCCGCGCTGGTTTCCGGATAGCAAGCGTATCGCCTTCGTCACGTCGATCTGGACCGACCTCGTGCGCTGGGAAGACCAGGCCAAGCGCAAGAAGGACCGCGATGAGAGCAAGATGACCGGCCGCGTCTGGACGCAGGCGCCGATCGCCTATTGGGACCACCTGCTCGACGACACGCAGCGTCACCTCTATTCCATCGACATCAACAGCGGCGAGCCCGTCGCGATCACGCGCCTGTCCGGCTACCAGCTCTCGCCGCAGGAAGTGGATGAGTTCTCTTATGACATCTCGCCCGACGGTGACGAGGTCGCGTTCGCCGCGAACCTCGACAAGACCGGCGTCGACCCGAACTACGACGTGATCACCATCCCCTCCTGCGGCTGCAAGCCGCCGAAGGATGTAACGGCCGACAGCCCGGCGGACGACACCGGCCCCCGGTACAGCCCGGACGGCAAGTCGCTCGCCTTCACGCAGCAGCGCATCAAATTCTTTTACGGCGACCGGAGCCGGCTGATGCTGCTCGACCGCGCCACCGGCAAGACGAAGGGACTGACGGAAGACTTCGATCGCTCGGTGAGCAACGTGAGCTGGCTGCCGGACAGCCGCACGCTCGTTTCATCCGTGGACGACGCGGGCACGCTGCGCCTGTATCGCTACTCCACCGCGGGCGGCAAGCCGAAAGCGATTACGACGAATCCGAGCTTCAGCGCGGTTGCGGTCAGCACCGGCGCGAAGCCGACGGCCGTAGCGATCTGCCAGAGCTTCACTGAACCGCCGACCCTCGTGCGGCTCGACCTGAACAGCGGCAAACCCACGCAGATCTCGACCTTCAACGACGCGAAGCTGGAGCAGCTCGCGTTCGGCAAGGTGGAGAGCGTCACGTACAAGGGCGCGCGCGACGAAGACATTCAGATGTGGGTGGTGTATCCGCCGGGCTTCGATGCGTCGAAGAAATATCCGGTGTACATGCTCCTGCACGGCGGCCCTCACAACGGCATCGTCGATGCCGTGCAGTGGCGCTGGAATGCACACGTGTTCGCAAGCTGGGGATACATCGTCACGTGGCACAACTTTCATGGCTCGAGCGGCTTCGGCCAGGCGTTCACGGACTCGATCAATCCCGAAGAAATGGAAATGCCGTATCAGGACACGATCAAGGCCGCCGAATGGCTGATGGCGCAGCCGTTCGTCGACAAGGATCGGATGGCGGCCGGCGGCGGCAGTTATGGGGGCTATCTCGCGTCGACGCTGTTGGGCCATCCGCATCCGTTCAAGACGCTCATCGCGCATGCCGCGGTGTTCAACGAGTACACGCAGCTCGGCGCGGATTACGGCGCGGAGAAGCAGCGCTTCTTCAACTACTGGGAGAAGTCGGACGAGTTCGCGAAGAATTCGCCGCACAGCTACGCGGCGAACTTCAAGACACCGACGCTCGTGATCCACAACCAACAGGACCAGCGCGTGCCGGTGAACAACGGCATCGAGCTGTTCAATATCCTTCAAACGAAGGGTATCCCCAGCAAACTGCTGTATTTCCCCGATGAAAATCACTGGGTGCTGAAGCCGCAGAATTCGTTGTTCTGGTATCAGACGGTGAAGGATTGGCTCGCGCAGTATGTGCCGCCGGGCGGGGCGGCGAGCCCGGCCGGCCCTTCGGCGGGCACGAAGTAACGACTCTCGCCGGGGCAGCGCCGTCCCCGTGACGCTCGAAGTGCGACCTGGATGCCAGCTTGATGCCAGCTTGATGCGCCGAATCGCCATGACAGCTCAATGCAACGGCTCGACGTAGCAGCCAGAAGTCATCACCCGAACTGCGAGGCCAACGCATGATCGCCCGACGAACGTTTCTTTCCGGCGCCGCGTCCGCAAGCGCCGTCGCGGCCACGGGCTTCGGTTCGCGCTGGGCCTCAGCCGCGTCGTCGCAACCACTGTCGATTCTGCTTCTCGGCGGCACGCGCTTCATCGGCGTGCCGATCACCGAAATCGCGCTCGCCCGCGGCCACAAGATCACCTACTTCAATCGCGGCAAAACCAACGCCGATCTGTTTCCGCAGATCGAGCGCATCCAGGGCGACCGCGACGGCCAGATCGAAGGGCTGCGCGGGCGCAAGTTCGACGCGGTGATCGATACCTCCGGCTACGTGCCTCGTCACGTGCGCCTGACCGCGGAGCTGCTCGCGCCCGTGGTGAAGCAGTACGTGTTCGTTTCGTCGATCAGCGTCTATCCCAACTTTGCCCAACCGCGCGATGAGAGCTCCGACGTCGGCGCGTTGAAGGACCCGTCCATCGAGAAGGTCGACGGTGAAACCTATGGACCGTTGAAGGCCGCGTGCGAAGCCGCCGCGGAAGCGGCAATGCCGGGGCGCGTGACGACGCTGCGTCCCGGGCTCATCGTCGGGCCTCACGACAGCACAGATCGTTTCACTTACTGGCCCGCGCGCGCGGCTCGTGGCGGAGACATGCTGGCGCCGGGCAAACCCACGGATGGCGTGCAGATCATCGACGCGCGGGATCTTGCAGCGTTTGTGCTGGACACGCTGGAGAAACGGATCTTCGGCAAGTTCAACCTCGTGACGCCGCCGCACCAGCTCACGATCGGCGCAATCGTGAATGAGAGCGTTCGCTCGGCGATTGCGCTGGCAAAGCCGAATCCGCCGCCGCATCCGGTGTGGGCGCCGGCGTCGTTCCTTCAGTCGCAGAAAGTCGAGGGCTGGAGCGACATGCCCGTGTGGGTGGACGCGAAAGGCGACGAAGCGGCGTTCGCGAGCGTGAGCTGCGAGCGTGCCATCAAAGCGGGCCTCGAGTTCACGCCGTTGCGACGAACGGTGGACGACACGCTTGCCTGGCACCTGAAGCGACCCGCGGCCGAACAGCAGAAGCTGAAGGCCGGGATTTCACCGGAGCGCGAAAAGGAAGTGCTGGCGGCACTGCTGGCAAAGGCGGGGTGAGTGCTGGCAATAACGCACGTCTCGCCCGCCGTCGAGAAAATGCGTCTTGAGCCGCGCGGCGACTGCGCGCTCCGAGTTCCCACCCGCCCGGCGATTGAGAGCTTCTTGAAAAGCTTTTGCTACGAAAGCTTCACCATCACATGCCGCACAACGGTGTAGTCCTCCAGCGCGTACATCGATAGATCCTTGCCATAGCCACTGCGCTTCAACCCGCCATGCGGCATCTCACTCACCAGCATGAAGTGCGTATTGATCCACGTACACCCATATTGAAGCCGCGCCCCCACCTGCATCGCCTTGCCGACATCTTTCGTCCACACCGATGACGCCAGTCCGTAGTCGGATTCGTTGGCCCATTCGATCGCCTGGTCCGTGTCCTTGAAGCGCGTCACCGAGACCACCGGCCCGAACACTTCCTTCTGCACGATCTCGTCGGTCTGCTTCGCGCCGGCGATCACGGTGGGCTCGAAGAAAAATCCGCTGCCCGCGCGCGCCTTGCCACCCGCTGTCACCTCGATGTGGCGCTTGGACGCCGCGCGATCTACGAATCCCGCGACACGCTTGCGCTGCTTCGAGCTGATGAGCGGACCCATCTCGACGCCCTCTTCGCGCTGTGTGCCCACCTTGATGCTTTGAACGGCGCCGCTGAGATCCGCCACGAGCTTGTCGTAGATCTTCGGGCCGGCGTAAATACGGCACGCGGCCGTGCAGTCCTGACCCGCGTTGTAGAAGCCGAACGTGCGCACACCGCCGACGACGGACTCGAGATCCGCATCGTCGAACACGATCACAGGCGCCTTGCCACCGAGCTCGAGATGCGTGCGTTTCACGCCCTTCTGCGCCGCCGCCAGCACTTTCTCGCCGGTGGACACGTCGCCCGTGAGCGAAATCATCGCGACGCCGGGATGCGAGATGAGCGGCGCGCCAACGGTGCTGCCGCGTCCACACACCACATTGACAACGCCGGCCGGAAACAGCTCTGCCAGGATCGTCGCGAGCTTCAGCGTCGACAGCGGCGTCTGCTCGGAAGGCTTGATCACCACGGCATTGCCGCCCGCCAGTGCAGGCGCAAGCTTCCACGCAGCCATCATCAACGGGTAATTCCACGGCGCGATCGAGGCGACGACGCCAATCGGATCGCGGCGGATCATGCTCGTGAAGCCCGCGAGATATTCGCCCGCTGCCGCACCATGCATCGTGCGCGCGGCTCCGGCGAAGAAACGGAACACGTCCGCGATCGCGGGGATTTCGTCGTTCAGCACCGCGGTGTAAGGCTTGCCGCAATTCTTCGACTCGACTTCCGCGAACTCGGCCGCTTCGGCCTCGATGCGATCGGCCACTTTCAGCAGCAGCGCCGCGCGATCTTTCGGCGGCGTGGCGGACCAGCTGGCGAAGGCTTTCTGCGCGCCTTTGATCGCCGTATCGATCTGGCCTTCGGAGGCTTCACCGACCGTGACGATCTTCGCGCCGGTGGCGGGATCCAGCACGTCTTCTTTCGAGCCGGCGCCGGCCACCAGTTTTCCGTTGATCAGCAGTTTTGTATTCATGCGCGTTCCTCCGCGGGCCGCGTCAGATAATAGGCGAGGATGATGGGGATGAGCGTCACGGCAATGACGACCGTGGCCACCACGTTGGTGATGGGCCGATCGCGCGGGCGGAACAGCTCGTTGAAGAACCAGATCGGCAGCGTGCGGTCGTGGCCAGACGTGAAGATGGTGACGATGATCTCGTCGAACGACAGCGCGAATGCGAGCATGCCGCCCGCGAGCAGTGCGGTGGCCACTTGCGGCAGCAGCACGGCTCGAAAGGTCTGCCAGCCGTCGGCACCGAGATCCATCGAGGCTTCGATCCAGCTCGGCGGAATACGGCGCAGGCGCGCGATGACGTTGTTGTGGACGATGACGATGCAGAATGTCGTATGGCCCGCGACGATGGTCCAGAAGCCTGGATCCAGGCCAGCGAGCTTGATCGCCGACAACAACGCGATGCCGGTGATGATTCCAGGCAGCGCGATCGGCAACACGAAAAGCAGCGTGAGCGTGTCTTTCCCCGAGAAGCGGCTGCGCGCGAGCGCGAGAGCCGCCAGGGTGCCGAGCACGAGTGCAGCGAGCGTCGCGACGCTGGCCACCGCGAGCGAAAGGCGCATTGCGGCCCACATGTCGCTGCGTTCGAACGCGATGTGAAACCACTTCAGCGTGAGCCCGGGCGGCGGAAACTGGTACGTCCGGTCTTCCGTGGTGAACGCGTAGAGCAGGATGATGACGACAGGAAAGTGCAGGAACGCGAGCCCCGCATACGCCGTGAGCCTCGATGCGAGCGGAACGCGCCTCATGGCTCACATCGCATCGAAGGCTCCGAGCCGCTTCACGAGCGCGAGATAGATCGCGATCAACACGATCGGAATTACCGAAAACGCGGCCGCGAGCGGGATGTTTCCCGACGTGCCCTGCTGTTGGTAGACCATCATGCCGATGAAATAGCCGGGCGCGCCGACGATGCTCGGGATGATGTAGTCGCCGAGGGTCAGCGAGAACGTGAACACCGAACCCGCTGCGAGGCCGGGCATCACGAGCGGCAGGATCACGGAACGCAGCGTTTGCCCGGGATGGGCGCCGAGGTCCGCGGACGCCTGGATCAACGACCCCGGCACACGCTCGAGTGACGCTGCGATCGGCAGGATCATGTACGGCAGCCACATGTAGACGAAGACGATGAACATGCCGATGTACGACGAGGCGAGCGACGGGCCGCCGATCGCCGGAATCTGCAGGATCGCATCGAGCACGCCCTGTGCGCCGGCGGCCTGGAACAGCCAGCTGAGGATGCCTTCTTTCGCGAGGATCAGGCGCCAGGCGTAAACCTTCACCAGGTAGCTCGTCCACATGGGGACTAACACCGCGACGTAGAACACGGCCTTCGTACGCGGCGAAGCGTAACGGACCATGTAGTTGGCGATGGGGAACGCGATGAAGGCGGCGGCGAGTGTGACGCACACGGCCATGGTGAGCGTGCGCAGGACGATGTCGAGGTTCGCGGGTTGCGTGAGGAGCTGTTTGTACGTTGCGAGGGTGGGAGTGCGGACGATTTGGGCGGTGAATTCGTCGATGGAGTAGATGCTTTGGGTCAGGAGCGCCAGGAGGGTGGCGAGGTAGGCGGTGGTTAGCCACAGGAGAGGTGGGACCAGCAGCAGCAATAGGTAGAAAGTCCGGCGCCGATACAAGAACGTTGCAGCTGAACGCAGCACACCGGTCGGTGGCACCAGGAAGCCCTCAGTCGCCGGGCGGCTGGGAGCGCTCACGCGAGAATCACCATCGCGCCGCGCTCCCACGCGAGGCGAACGCGTTCGCCGGGGCTTTCGGCAACTCGAGGCATGTGGCCTGCGTTGAGGGTTGCGGTGAACGTGTCGCCGGCATCGAGCTTCACTTGCCACCGGCTCGTCGCGCCGTGGAACTGCACGTCGAGCACCGTGCCATCGGCCGTCGCCAAGCCAGCCGGCACGTCGTCCACGGTCGAGAACAGCTGCACGCTTTCGGGCCTGACGGCAAACGACTGCGACAGGCCAGCGATGCGTTGCGCAGCTTCGCCTTCGACCACATTCGCGCCGCCCACGAATCGCGCCACGAACGGCGTCCGAGGCTTTGCATAAAGTTCCCGCGCCGGTGACAGTTGCTCGATGCGACCGTTGTTGAACACAGCCACGCGATCCGCCATCGACAGCGCCTCGCCCTGATCGTGCGTGACGTAGACGAACGTGATGCCCAATCGACGCTGCAGGTTGCGCAGCTCGATCTGCATCTCTTCGCGCAGTTTCAGGTCCAGCGCGCCGAGCGGCTCGTCGAGCAACAAGACTTTCGGCTGATTGATGAGCGCCCGCGCGAGCGCCACGCGTTGCTTCTGGCCGCCGGACAACTGCGCTGGCGGCCGGTCTTCGAAGCCGCGCAACTTCACGAGGTCCAGCATTTCCCGCGCGCGGGCGAAGCGCTCGGCGGAGCTGACGCCGCGCATGCGCGGCCCATACGCAACGTTCTCCAGCACCGTCATGTGCGGGAACAGCGCGTAATCCTGGAACACGGTGTTCACGTTGCGCTCGTAAGGCGGAACGTTGGAAACGTCGCGGCCTTCGAGCAGCACGTGCCCGTCATCCGGCAGCTCGAAACCGGCAATGAGGCGCAGGCAGGTGGTCTTGCCCGAGCCGGATGGGCCGAGCATTGCGAAGAATTCGCCCGGCTGAATGCTCAGCGAGACGCGGTCGACCGCGCGCACCAAAGCACTGCCCGTGCCGAAGGTGCGCGCAACCTCCTTGAACTCGACGGCGTACGCCGAGCCCTGCTTGCCGTCAGCCAAGGCGTCAACCAGGGTCGTCAGCCATAGAGGTCAGCCCTGTCGAGGCAACCATATCTTGTCGACAAGGGCGGTCAGCGGCCGCCCACGATCGCGACATAGTCCGTCGACCACTTCGCGTACGGCACGCAGGTTCCCTGCGTCGGACAAGTGGTTTCCGGCGTGCGCCAGAATTTGATCTTGTCGAAGTTGTCGATGCCGTTCGTCTTGCAGCCTTCGGCGCCGAGCAGCGCGTGGTTCTCGCACGCAGCCGGCACAGCGGGAACAGAGCCGAACCATGCAGCAACGTCACCCTGCACTTTCGGCGTGAGCTGCCAGTCCATCCACTTGTAGGCGCAGTTCGGATGCTTCGCGCTCGCGTGAAGCATCGTGGTGTCGGCCCAGCCCGTTGCACCTTCCACCGGAATGGTGCTGGCGATCGGCTGCGGCTTCTCGCCGGACGTGAGCGTGTTCACCTGGAACGGCCACGTGCTCGAGGCGACGATGCCTTCGCTCGTGAAGTCCTGCACCTGCACGTTCGCATCGTGCCAGTAACGCTGGATCAGCGGATGCTGCTTGCGAAGCAGGTCCAGCACGGCGTTGTACTGGGTTTCGTTCAACTCGTACGGATCCTTGATGCCCAGATCCGGCTTCTTCGCCATCAAATACAACGCGGCGTCGGCGATGTAGATGGGGCCGTCATACGCCTGCACACGCTGCTTGTTGGTCTTGCCATCCGGCAGCTTCTGCTCTTCGAACACGACAGACCACGAGGTCGGCGGCTTCTTGAATACCTTCGTGTTGTACGCGAGCACGTTCGGGCCCCACTGATAGGGCACACCGTAATGCTTGCCGTCCACGAAGTGCCAGGGCGCTTCCTGCAGGCGCTTGTCGACGTTGGCATACGCCGGCACTTTCGCGATATCGACCGGCTGAACCGTGTTGCCGCGGATGAGGCGCAGTGAGGCGTCGCCCGAGGCCGTGACCAGGTCGTAGCCGCCCTGGTTCATCAGCGACACCATCTCGTCGGATGTGCCGGCCACTTTCACGTTGACCTTGCAACCCGTGTCCTTTTCGAACGGCGTCACCCAGTCGTAGTTCTTGTCCGTCTCGCCGCGCTCGATGTAGCCGGCCCAGGCGACGATGTCGACCTGTCCTTCGAGTGCGTTCGGATCGGGTGCCGCGGCAGCGGCGGGAGCGGCTTCTTCTTTCTTCGAGCAGGCCGCGAGGACGGTCAACGCAGCCAAGGCAGCGATGACCGAGCCGCGTCGCAGGTGAGCGATCGAGCGGTGCATGAGCGTCCCCTGAATGTCCGGTTTTTCTTGCGAAACACCGGGATTCTAGTCCGCTTCCGCGCGGCCAGTCACTTCAGCCGCGGATCGCGACGAAATCGCCCTCAAATGAGGCAGCCTGGCGGCCTTCGAACACGAGATGCGCTGTCATCGTGATGCGCGCCCGACCGCGGCGCTCCAGTGTTTTCAGGAATCGCTGCCACGCGGTGTCGTCGATGAGGGTGCAGACCGCAGTGAAGTCCCCCTGGATGGGTTCTTCATAGCTCATGGCATTTCGCTGGATCACCGTCGCAGCGCGCACACCCGAATGCAGCAGCCCGACGTGCACCAGCGTCCACGCACAGAGCGTAGCGACAGCCGCGCCACTTCCACCGAACAAGGTCTCATGGTGATTGATGTTCGGCGCGAGCGGTGCCGCAAGCTCCACGCGCCCCGGTGTCGCGACGCGCACGCGGATGCCCATCGCCTTCGACAGCGGAATGTGGCTGTGCAGGTATTGCTCGATCTCGAATTCGAGAGGAGCGGTCAGGGAAGGCTGGATCAGCGCATGCGTCGAGGAGCTCATGCGATGAAGTTTAGCCGGGGAACGCTCAAACGCACATGTCGATCAATGCCGTCACCCGCCACTCGTCGAGCAGTTCGTCGAGCCTATCGTCCAGCCAGACCTTGCGTCGCCCAACCCGGAGGTGGGACTAAGGGAGTTGCCACGTGACGCCTATCAGATACAGGCGTGGCAGCCACGTGGAGGTCTCGGGCGACAAGCTCGTCGGTGAACCGGATGACGTCACGGTGTACGACACGCAGCACTCGTTGCCGTGGTTCGATGCGTTGTCGATCTCGCCGAATACCTGGAGCGCACCTTTCCGAAGCGTCTTCGTCCACGTCGAACGAAAATCGAGCGACAGGTAATTGGGCCAGGCTTCGCTGTTGCGCGGGGTCAGCTCGAAGCCGTTGCCCTCCGCACTCGGCGCGAGGCTGTTGCGGCGCCATCCGCTGTGCCAGGCCAGATTGCTCGACAGCTGCCACGGCCCGCGCGACCAAGCCACGCCGGTAGCAACGGAATGCTTCTGGTCCCACGTGCGCAGGATGCTCACCGGGCCGAAGTGGTCCGTCGCCTCCGACCAGCTGTAGCTCGTCCATCCAGACCAGTCGGGTGGCCATTGCCAACGCAGGCTGAGCTCGGCGCCGTACACGCGCGAGCGATCCGGTTGTTCGCGGACGCGATCCGCTTCGAGCTCCGGCAACAGCGCGAACGGATCCAGAATGTTTTCGTAGAACGGCGTCGGATCGCTGATGCGCTTGTCGAACGCTTCGACTCGCAGCAGCGCGTTCTGCCGGATGCGCCGTTCGACGCTGAACACCGTTTGCGTGGAACGTTGGGCGGCGTGATACACCGCTTCACCGTCCTGCACCTGTAATTCATCCGGACGCTCCGTCTGCGCCATGTGGCCCCAGCTCAGACGCAAGGCGGTTGCCGGATCCAGCTGGTATTGCACACTGAGACGCGGAGACAACTGGTTGTCGTTCAGCTGCGCGTTGAAGCGCTGTGCATCCCAGCGAAGTGCGAGATCGAGCGACACGCGATGCGACACATCGATCAGCGCCGAAGCGAACGCGGCGTAGGCCTCGCCGTTCGTATTCAACAGCGTCCGGTTGTTGCGAGACACGGGCGTTCCGATCGCGTTGGCGAGCAGCGGATCGAGCTGCGTGTGACTTTCGTAGTCGTAATGGGCGCCGTAGTCATACCACTCGACGCCCGCGTTGAACGTCGCACGATCGATCGGCTTCGTGCTGCCTTCGAGCCGCAGCGTGTTGGTGTTGAAGATGCGTCGATCGTCGAGCGTGCCGACGGCGCTGTTGAGCCGATCCAGCGCACCGACGCGATCGGTGTGGCGCTCGGTGCGCGAGGCAGTGGCTCGCAACTCGCTGCGATCGTCCGGACGAAATTGCCACGACAACCAGCCCGTTGCGTCCCGATAGTCGATGTCGCCGCGTTCGGTGCCTTCCTCGAAGTCCACGACCAGCTGGTCGTCGAGCAGCAGCCATCCGGCGGCGAGCGTCGAGCGATCGCCGAGATCGGCTTTGACCCGCAACAAGGTATCGAGGAAATGCGGCCGGGTATCTTCCTGGTCCAGCCACTCCGCCACTTCGGCAATGTTGCCGCGTCGAACGGACGCGAGCCATTCGACCGGATACGAATCCAGCCGGCCCTGTGACAACGCGTGCGAATAGAGCACGCTCGCGCCGATTTCGTTGTAGTCCTGCCCCGACCACGTGCGCGGCGCGATGTCCAGCACACCAGACAACCGGTTTCCGTAGCGCGCGGGAAACACACCGCTGAAAAAATCGATCTTCGAAATGCTGCCGGGATCGAGCAGCCCGAGCAGGCTCTGGACATCTTTATAGTGAAAGGGCTCGAACAGCGGCACGCCGTCGAAGTAGACGGCGAGCTCGTCGTCGCGGCCGCCCCGTACGTGGGATCGCGCAGACAGCGCATTCGACGCCGTGCCCGGCAGGAAACGCGTGACGCGCATGACGTCCTGGTTGAGACCCGGCAACGTTTCGATATCTTCGCGAGTCAGCTCCGCAAGCGCAGCGGCCGGCGCAGCTTCATCGATGACGTAACGACTCGCATACACGTCGACTTCGTAGAGCGGGCCATTGTTTGGCGGCGGACTGCGCGGCGAGGACGGAGCGGGTGACGCCTTGTTCGCATCCGCAAGCGCTGCGTCAGTGCGCTCCGTACGCACGACGGAATACACACCGGCACTGATCGTTTCGAGCGTCAGCCCGTGCGGCAACAGGATACGGCGCGCAACGTCTTCAGGCGTGCCTTCGCCGGCTTCCACCGTGACCGTGAGATCCGGTCGCACCAGCACGGAGCTGAAAATGAGCCGAATGCCGTGCGAGCGCAGCTCCTCCAGCGCGGCGGACAGCGCCTGGCCTTTCTCGACGGCCCGGGCGACAGAATTGACCGTCATCGAACTGAGAAGCAACGCACACAGCAGGAAGGCGATGTCCTTACGCGTCGCGTGCATGCCAAATCGTAGCACGCGGTGCGCGCTCGACTTTTCGACGCCAGCGACTGATTCGGCATCGAGCTGACGTCCAACCGGCAACGGATCGACTTTCAGCAGGTGCCTCGATGGTTCCTCACTTCCTCCGCCGTTCCCTCACGGCGGGACGGGCCCGTTTTCGCCCGCTTTTTACCCTCGCCGTCTGGTACGTATTGCTCGGCATTGCGTTACGCGTGACGCTGTGGGCCGCGTTTGGCCGCGTGCAGCAGGTGAGCGATACCTCGCTCGTGTGGATTCTCCTCGCCGGCATCGCTTCGGATTTCGTCCAGAGCCTGTACCTGCTCGCGCCGTTTGCGCTGCTGCTGTGGTTGCTGCCCGACAAGACGTTCCGCTCGCGGCCGATGCAGCTCACGCTGCTCGGTGGCGCCTTCGTGTGGATGTTCGGCCTCACGTTCATCGCGGCGGCGGAGTATTTTTTCTTTGCCGAGTTCGATTCGCGACTGAATCTCGTCGCCGTCGATTACCTGATGTATCCGACCGAAGTCGCCGGCGATATCTGGGCCGAGTATCCGGTGGTGAAAGTGGTGATCGCCACCGCGGCGCTCACCGCACTGGTCGTCTATTGGCTGCGTCGGGATCTGGTGCCTGTCGCGGCTGAAGCATCGACTCTGCGCAGTCGCGGCGTGGTGTTCGGCGCGCTGGCCGCGTTGATTGCCGTCTGCGCGCTGGGTTTCGAGACCCATTCTCTCGCCTTCTCCGACAACCGGGTCGCGAATGAAATCGCTTCGAACGGCGCGAGCAGCTTCTTCCGTGCGCTGCGCACGAACGAGATCGACTACCACACGTATTACGCGAGCCGCCCCACGCAGACCAACCTGAGCAACCTCGTGGCGCAGATGAAAAACGACGGCGGTGCGTTCACGCGCCTCGCGGAAGGACGCGTCGATCGCAGCTATCCCGCGAATCCCAACGGACTCGGCAAGCTGAACGTGGTCGTCGTCGCGAGCGAATCGTTCGGCGCGGAATTCAGCAAGCTCTACGGCTCCCCACACGACTGGACGCCGGAATTCGACCGCATCGCCCAGCAGGGGGTGTGGTTCCGTCACATGTACGCCTCAGGCACGCGCACGGTGCGCGGGCTCGAAGCGATCGCCACCTCGCTGCCGCCGATCCCCAGCGTTTCGGTGCTGCGCCGGCCGGGTAACGAAGGCATCGCCAACTGGGGCACGGTGATGCAGAAACAGGGCTATCACACGAGCTTCCTGTACGGCGGCTACGGCTACTTCGACAACATGAACTATTTCTTCGGGCACAACGGATTCGAAGTGCGCGACCGCGAGCAGATACCGAAGCCCGTTCGGTTCGAGAACATCTGGGGTGTGGCGGACGAGGATCTCTTCGACTCCGCGCTCGGCTACTACGACGGTCTCGCGCAGTCCGGCAAGCCGTTCTTCTCCATCGTCATGACGACGTCGAACCACAAGCCGTTCACGTTCCGCGAGGGCGTGCCGGGCGTGAAGCCGAAGGGCGGCGGGCGCGAGAGCGGCGTGCGTTATGCGGATTTCGCGCAAGGTTATTTCCTGCGTGAAGCAAAGAAGCACGCCTGGTTCGACAACACGCTGTTCATCGTCGTGGCGGACCACGGCGCCCGCGTCTACGGACGCGAGGACATCCCGCTCAAGAGCTACGAGATTCCGATGGTATTCTACGCGCCGAAATATCTGCGGCCCGCCCGCGTCGACGCGCTCACGACGCAGATCGACATCGCGCCGACGGCCCTCAACCTGCTGGGCTTCGCGTATCACGCGCCCTTCTTCGGCGAGGACGTGCTGAGCGGATCGAACGAGCACAAGGTGGCGTTCTTCAGCCACAACCACGATGTGGCGCTCTACCAGAACGGCGAGCTCGCCATCCTCGGGCTCAACAAGTCCGTCGAAGACGTGTTCTATGACCGGGAAACGGACACTTATCGCCCGGCACCGCTCAACCCGAAGCTGAACGACCTGGCCGTGGCCTACTATCAGACGGCTTTCGAGCTGTTCCGGGAGCGGCGCTACAACTAACGGCGCCGATTGATTCCCCGTATGACACCCGTCTTACTACCCTGGCATGGAACACGAGCTGACAGACGAGGCGGAACTGATCCGGCGCATGCTGGCCGGCGAGGAACGCGCGTTCCAGGCGTTCTTCGAGAGTCACTTTCCACGGCTCTATCGCTTCGCCCTGCCCCGCGTGAACCGCAGCGAAGAAGCGGCGCGTGACGTGGTCCAGGCGACGCTCACCAAGGCCATGCGCAAGCTCGGGGATTACCGCGGCGAGGCCGCGCTCTTCACGTGGCTGTGCCAGATCTGCCGCCGCGAGATCGTCGACCGCGTGCGGGCCGAGCGGCGCCATTCCGACCGCGTGGTGCTCATCGACGACCAGCCGGACCTGCGGGCGGCGATGGAGTCGATCGAGGCGCCGGACGAATACGACCTGGTGCGGGAATATGGCCGTGCGGAATTCGGGCGCCTGGTGCAGTCTGTGCTGGACCGACTGCCCGCGCGCTACGGCGACGCGCTGGAATGGAAATATGTAGAGGGCCACTCCGTCGAGGAGATCGGCGAGCGGCTCGGCATAGGGCACACAGCAGCACAATCGCTGCTCGCCCGGGCCCGCGTCTCGTTCCGCGAGGCGTTGGAAAAAGTGTTCGGCTCGGCTGCGGAAGACATCGCAGCGACGCTGGAACAATGAGGAACCGCCATGGCTGAGCACGACGATTCAGACATCGCTCGAGTGCTGCGAGCCACCGCCGCGCGGCCTACGCCGTCCGACGAGATGAAGCATTCCGTCTACGCCGCTGTGCACGCGGAGTGGCAGTCCACGGTGGCGAAACGCCAGAAAGCACGGCGCGTTCAGCGCACGTGGATCGCGCTCGCGGCGTCCATCGCCGTGGCAGCGGTTGCGCTGTTCGTAGGCCGCTCGGTAATTCAGCAGCCCGGCGAAAGAATGGCGGATGTCAGTCGCAGCGTCGGCACGGTCGAGGTTCGCGAAAGCGAATCGAGCGACTGGCAGAACGCCGCGAACCTCAAGACGGTGCATCGGGGAGAATCGGTCCACACCGGTCGGGATGGCCGGCTCACGCTTGCCCTCGACGATGGCGTATCCCTGCGACTGGATCACGACACGAACATCGCGCTCGTCAACGCAGACCGCATCGACGTGACGTCAGGCGCGGTTTACATCGATGCGGGTTTGTCGTCCGCGAGCGCGGGCCGGCTCGTCATTGGTACACCCACCGGCGTCGTCAGGCACGTGGGCACGCAATACGAGGCGCGCATTGTCAATGGCGGAACGCGCGTGCGGGTTCGTGAAGGTCGCGTCGATGTGATGCCGTCGCATGGCTCAGTGCGCACGCTGCAGGTGGGTGAACAGGTCCTGGTTTCGGGCGCGGGCGTTGAAGACCGCGGCACCATCGAGCCGAGCAGCGATGAGTGGGACTGGGCGTCGAACGCGGCGCCCGTATTCGAAATCGACGGGCGGCCCGCGCATGAATTCCTCGCCTGGGCGGGACGCGAGACCGGATTGAAAGTCGTGTTCGCTACGCCCGAGAGCGCGGCGGAAGCCCGTCGCACGGTGCTGAGCGGATCGGTTGCAGGGCTAGGGCCGGACGAAGCGCTCGCCGCCGTGCTGCCGACAACGAGCCTGCGTAGCACGGAGCGCGATGGGCAGCTGGTGATCGAGGTGACGAAGACGTCGCCGTGAGTGGAGTTACGCCGCGCCCGTGCTCGCCGCCGGCGGGGCCATGTGCTCGCGACTTTCCCGCCAGATGATGTAGAGCCCGCTGCCGATCACGATGCCGCCGCCGACATACATGCGCGCTCCCGGCAACGTTCCCCACACCAGCCAATCGATCGCCACGCCCCACAACAGCGCCGTGTATTCGAACGGCGCAACCACCGACACGGGCGCGGATCGAAACGCGCGCGTCAGCATGATCGCGGCGATGGCGCCGACGAACCCGCAGGCAACGATCATCCCCACGTGCTCAAATCGGATGGGCACCCAGCGCGGAATCGCGATGATCGAATTGACGAGCGTCATGATGGCCATCGACCAGAACACGACGCTCGTATTCGAATCCGTGCGCGTGAGAATGCGCACGCCCACCGCGCTGATGGCGTAGGAAATCGCACAGATGAACGCGGCAAGCGCGCCGTAAGTGGCCACGCTCGATCCTGAAGGCCGCAGCATCACCATCACGCCACACAGGCCGACAACCACCGCGGCCCAACGATGCCAGCCCACCTTCTCGCCCAGCACGGGTCCGGAGAGCGCGGTCACGATCAGCGGTGCGGAAAGATAAATCGCATAAGCGTCCGCGAGCGACAGCACGCTGATCGCGTAAACGAATCCCGTGAGCATGAATACCGCGAGCACCCCGCGCAGCAGATGCAACTTCCAGTGCACCGGCTTCAGCTCGGCAAACTTTCCGGTGAACACCAGCGGCAGCAGGATGAACGGCAGCGACGCGTAGCCGCGCATCGCGCTCACCTGCATCGGCGGATAGTGCTGCGACAACAGCTTCAGCAGCGTGTCCATGGCCGCGAACGCGCCGACGGCAATGAGCATCGAGACGATGCCCTTGAGCCGCGATTGGGCCGTGTCCGGTGCGGGCGCGCTTACCACTGCCCGGTGTTGGGCATGGATTTCCAGGGCTCCGCCGGCGGCAATGCGCCGCCCTTCTGCAGCAGCTCGACGGAAATGTTGTCGGGCGAGCGCACGAAAGCCATGTGGCCGTCGCGCGGCGGGCGATTGATGGTGACGCCGTGATCTTTCAGGCGCTGACAGGCCGCATAGATATCGTCGACGGCGTAAGCCAGGTGGCCGAAGTTACGGCCGCCGTTGTACGCCTCGGGATCCCAGTTATAGGTGAGCTCGACCTGCGCGTCTTCGTCGCCGGGCGCGGCCAGGAAGATGAGGGTGAAGCGACCTTGCGGGACTTCCTTGCGGTTGACTTCGCGCAGGCCCAGGGCGTCGCAGTAGAACTTCAGGGAGGCGTCCAGATCGGTGACGCGGACCATGGTGTGGAGGTACTTCATTGGGGGGCTGCCTCGGAATTCGGTTGGCGTCAGGGCACTCGTCATGTTCCTGTCGGGGACCGGCCGTAAGACCGGTCCCTCGGGGCCTTGGGAAAATGCATCCCTGCATTTTCACATCCCCGACAGGAACATGACGAGTGCCCCACCGCCTTGGGGTGGTGGGGCTACCGCCTTGCCATGAGGGGGCGGCTTACCGCCTTGCCGTGGCTGGCCGGACGGTCGCTCGTTACGCTGTCGGGGGGCGGCTCAGAACATTTCGGAGGGGCCGGGAGTCTTGATTTCCACCTTGTGCCGCGACGGAATGTGCTCGCCGGTGATCATGTCCTCGTAGGCCTGGCCGGGGCCGACCATGGGGTACACGCCGGCATCCCGATCGATGAGCACTTCGAGGAACGCGGGGCCATCGAACTTCATGAATTCTTCGATCACCCGCGGCACGTCTTCCTTGCGGTCGAGTCGCACGGCGTAACGGAAACCATCGGCCTGGGCGGCCTTCACGAAATCCTTCTTGTGGAGCGAACGGTCGCTGGCGGACAAGCGGCCCTTGTGGAACAGCTTCTGCCACTGCTTCACCATGCCGTCGCCGAAGTTGTTCAGCACCACGACCTTGATCGGCAGGTCGTAGGTCGTCACGGTCTCGAGCTCGCCCACGTTCATGCGGATGCTCGAGTCGCCGTCGATGTCGATGACCAGCCGATCCGGATTCGCGATCTGCGCGCCGATGGCCGCCGGCAGACCGAAACCCATCGTGCCCATGCTGCCCGACGTGAGCCACAGGCGCGGGGCGCGGAAATCACAGTACTGCGCGGCCCACATCTGGTGCTGGCCCACGCCCGTGGCGATGATCGCCTGGCCTTTCGTGTGCTTGTTGATCTCTTCGATGACGTAATACGGCTGGATGAGACTGCTCTTCCGGTCGTAATTCATCGCATAGGTTTTCTTCAGCTCGGCGATGTGTGCGTGCCAGGGCGTGTAGTCGCGCTGGAACTTCGCACGTTTGCCGTAAGCCGTGAGGGCACGCAGCGCCTCGGTCATTGAGCCGATGTGCGCCCAGTGCACGCGCTTCACCTTGTTCACTTCGGCACGATCGATGTCGATGTGCGCGATGCGCTTGGCGTTGCGCGCGAACTTGGCCGGCACGCCGGCCACGCGATCGTCGAACCGCGAGCCGAGCGCCATCAGGAAATCGCAATCGTCGACGGTGTAGTTGGCGAACGCCGTGCCATGCATGCCGAGCATGTTCATGCAGAGCGGGCTCGTGGTATCGACGGCGCCGATACCCATGAGGGTGGTGACCACCGGAATGCCGAACGTCTCGGAAAACTCACGCATCGCCGCGGCGGCTTCGCCCGCGACCACGCCGCCACCGGCGTAGATCAGCGGCTTTTTCGCATCACCGAGCATCTCGAAGAACCGCGCCGCCTCGGAGTCGTCGACTGCACGATCCGCGAGCTCGTTCATGCGACGTCGATAACCGGGGATCGGCAGCATGCCGGAGCCCACGTAGTGGCCTTCCCAGTTCTGCACGTCCTTCGGCACGTCGATGACGACGGGGCCGGGACGGCCGGTGCGCGCGATCTCGAACGCCGTGCGGACCGTGGCTTCCAGTTTCAGCGGGTCGGTCACGAGGAAAATGTGCTTTGCCACCGCGCCCATGATCGAGGGCACCGGCGCTTCCTGGAACGCGTCTGTCCCGATGGCTGCGCGCGACACCTGGCCGCAGATCACGATGATCGGCACCGAATCCGCCATGCAGTCGCGCACGGGCGTAACCGTGTTCGTGGCGCCGGGCCCGGATGTCACGAGGCAAACGCCGACGCGGCCGCTCGACCGCGCGTATCCCGCAGCCATGAACCCCGCGCCCTGCTCGTTGGCCGGCACGATGAGCGGAATCTGGCGGATGCCATTCTTTTCCTGCTCAGCGTTGTAGAGAAATACGGCGTCGTACGTTGGCAGGATCGCGCCACCGCTGTAGCCGAAGATCGCCGTCGTGCCCTCATCCGCTACGACCTGCATGATCATCTGTGCGCCCGTCATTTTCTGACCGGCAAGCGGATGATCAAGGGGGCGGGGCTGGATGACCGTGTCGCTCATGGGAGTGCTGCGAAAGTGCTGTAAAGGGCCCGAAAAGGGCGGGGACACCGGAGACTAACAGCTCGAATGGATGACGCAAGCCTGCGGGCATACGGGGTTCACGGCGGCCCTGAGGCGTGCAGCCCGGCAGTCTGGCGGGCTGGAGCGGGAAGAACGGGAGAAGAAGACCTCATACGCCGGTCGGCTGGGGGCGCCTTCGCGAGCAGTGCACGCAATTCGCCCGCGCCGGTCGCACGGCCGTACCCCGGGAGGCCCACTCATCGAGCGAGACGCCGCCGGCGCACGCGCTGTATTCTCGATCGGGCCATGAACGCAAACGTCCCCCAAGCAGCCGTCGCTCCGGCCCGGCACATCCTCGCCATCCTCCTGCAGAACGAGCCCGGCGCTCTGACACGCGTAGCCGGCCTGTTCTCCACGCGCGGCTACAACATCGAATCGCTTTCAGTAGCCGCAACGGATGACCCCACGGTCTCGCGCATCACCCTGGTCACGAAAGGCTCCGACGCCGTGATCCAGCAGATCGCCAATCAGCTGAACAAGCTCATCGACGTGGTCAGCGTCGAGGACATGACCGGCGGCGAGCACCTCGAACGCGAGCTCGTGCTCCTGAAGCTCAAGGTGCGCCCGGATCAAACCGACGTGGTACGCGGTTATGTCGTGCGTACCGGTGGCCGCGTGGTCGACCCGGCCACCGAAGGTTTCATCGTCGAGCTCACCGCCAGCGAGGCGGACATCAATTCGTTCATCGTGGACCTGGCGCGTCAGGCCGAGATCCTCGAAGTCGTACGAAGTGGTGCGCTGGGAATGGGTCGCAGCCGCGCATTGCGCGTCGTTCGCTAGGCGAGTCGCACTGACGTCATCGGGGCGCGGCGCGTGGTGTCGCGCACCCGATTCCCCCCGAGTATTGCGACCGGACGCGCGGCGCACCGATGAGCGTGGTCGAGCGCCGCACGCCGCCCGACCCTGACACGCCGCGAGGCTCGCACTACGGAATCAGCACCGTCGACCCGGTGGTTCGTCGGGCTTCCAGGTCGAGGTGCGCGCGCGCCGCGTCTTTCAGCGCATAAGTCTGCTGAACGCGCACCTTCACCTTCTTGCTCTTCACGACCGCGAACAACTCTTTCGCCGTCGCTACCAGGTCTTCGCGACTCGCGATGTAGTGGAACAACGTCGGCCGCGTCAGGAACAACGATCCCCGTCGTGACAACTCGAGCGGACTGATTGGCCCCACCGGGCCCGACGCGTTGCCGAACGTCACCATCATCCCCAGCGGCCGCAATGAATCGAGGCAGGCCATGAACGCGTCTTTGCCGACGGCGTCGTATGCCACGGCAGCGCCCAGTCCCTTCGAAAGCTTCTTCACGCCGGCCGCAACGTCATCGCGCCCTTCGATGAGCACGTGCTTGCAGCCGTGTTTGCGAGCGATCTGCGCTTTCGCATCGCTGCCGACCACGCCGATGACCGTCGCACCGAGCGCCTTCGCCCACTGACTCAGGATGAGCCCAACGCCGCCGGCGGCCGCGTTCAACAGAACGACATCGCCGCGATTCACACGATACGTCCGCCGCAACAAATACTGCGCCGTCATTCCCTTCAGCATGATCGCTGCAGCCTGCTCGTCGGAGATGCCGTTCGGCACCTTCACGACGCGCTCCGCCGGCACGTTACGCAGCTCGCAATACGCGCCCGGCTGCGGCATTGCATAGGCAACGCGGTCGCCGACTTTCAGGTCGCGCACTTTCTTGCCCCGGGCCATAACCACCCCGGCTGCTTCGCGCCCGAGGCCTGCAGGCAATGGCTGCGGGTAGAGTCCGGTGCGGTCGTAGACATCGATGAAGTTCACACCAATGGCGGTGTGGCGGATCTGAACTTCGGTCGGACCTGGCGCGGCAACGTCTACATCTTCGTACTGAAGAACTTCCGGTCCGCCGGTTTGCTGGATGCGTATCGCCTTGGGCATGTCGAAGCTCGCGTAGGTGCAGCAACGTAGGTTATTCCAGCACTGCCCGCTTGTGTGAGCCCGTTCGCAATTCGTTAATAAATCCGCCCTTTCGGAGTGCTTCCCGCCCGGACAGCGAACAGGCTCGCACTGGATCGGACGGGGACGGGACTAAAGTCCGGCCGTATCGCTTTTGGCACACCGATGCATGGAGCAGAACGTCCCCCCTTCAGGAAACGCCCCGCGGCCTCGGCCAGAAAACGGCACGCAAACGCCTGCCCAGACTGAGCTGCTGCGCCGTGCGCTCGCGGAGTTGAAAGCTTCCGCGGTCGGCGTTACGCGCGCCATCGGCGGACCGCCGCGCTATTTCACGCGCAGCGCGGTCGCCGCGCGCTTCTTCGAAGATGTCTGCAGCGCGATCGTCGATACGCTGAAGGAACAGACGCACGCGAAAAACGGCGTGTTCGGCACCAATCGCGTGAAGAGCGATGCTGCGGGCCCCGTCCGTGGACGGCTGATTGCCATCTCCCTGCGCAACAGTGCGGGCCTGCCGCTCGGCACTCTCATCGCCACGCGACTCATCGACGAGCCGAAGTTCGGAGCGGAGGAGTCGCAGAAGCTGCTCGCGTTCGCCCCCGAATTCCTCGCGGCTGTGACACCACCCGGCGCCTCGGTGATCGAGCTGACGGCCGCTGCGAATGGCGTCGACACGGATCATTCGGCAACGGTCACCACGCTGCTCGACTGGAACTCATTCGAGAAACTGATCCGCAAGACGGAAGCCGACGATCGCCTGCCTGGCTGCGTCATCTACGGTGACATCGACCAGCTGCACGTCATCAACAAGCTCGCGGGTTTCGCCGCGGGGGATCGCGCGATCTCTGAAGTGGGCGCGGCGCTGCAGACTTCGCAGCTTCCACCCGGCTCCTGCTCGTGCCATCTCTCGGGCGATCGCTTCACCGTCTATGCTCCGCACACGACGCTCGCCCAGGCACGTCGCATCGCCGAGGCATTGAGCAAGAGCGTCAGCGCGCTGTCGATTGAAGTGCACTCGGTGCAGACGCCGTTATCGATTTCTTTCGGCGTCGCCGTGATTCCCTCGACCGAGGGCGGACTGAGCCACGCACTCGCAGCCGCCGAAGCAGCCTGCAAGGCAGCCAAGGATCGCGGCCGCGGTCGCGTGGAGGTGTATCAAGATGCGGACCAGAGCATCGTTCGCCGCAACGACGATGTTCTGGTGGCAGACAAGTTGCGTCACGCGCTCGATGAAGGTCGCGTGGAAGTGTTTGCGCAGCCTATCGTTCCGCTTCGTAGCGCGCGCACGACCCGCCACTACGAATTGCTCATGCGGCTGATCAGCGATGCGGGCACGCACTTGTCACCTGCCTCGTTCATGTCCGCCGCCACCCGATATCGCATGTTGCCGGCGCTGGACCGGGCTGTGATCTCGCACGTATTCGACAAGCTGCAGCAGCATCGCGCGGCGCTGATGCAGGAAAAGCTGCGTTTTTCGGTGAATTTGTCAGGACCGTCGATCGGCGACCCCGACTTCCTGGAATGGATCGGCTCACATATCGGCGGCGCCGGTGTCCCAGGCGAATGGCTGCAGTTCGAGATCACCGAGACCGCCGCCGTGGCGAACGTTGCTCACACTCAGGCACTCATGCGGCGGTTGAAGGCGCGCGGCGTCCAGTTCGCGCTGGACGATTTCGGCACCGGCGTCAGCTCGTTTGCGTATCTCAAGCTCTTCGACGTGAAGATGCTGAAGCTCGACGGCTCGTTCGTACGCGACCTGCTCGCGAACCCAAGATCCGAGTCGCTGGTGAGAGGCATCGCGCAACTGGGACGCGGCATGGGCATCGAGACCGTGGCTGAATGCGTCGAGACGGCCGCGGTGCGAGACAAGCTCACCGAGTTGGGCGTCGATTGCGCGCAGGGATTCCTGTTCGGCCGGCCGTGCCCGATCGATGAAGTGCTGGCTGTGGAGCTGAAGGGTTACGAGCCAGCCGAAGCGGCGAAGGAAGACCCCGAGGCCGCGTAGCTGCGAGAGCTCAATCGCGGCGGTGTGATCGCCCGACCGCGTGCGTCAGCTAGCCAGGCAACGGCGCCGTCGCAAGCGTCAGCTCCGCGACCGGTTCGCCGTCGACGAGATGCTGCTGAATGATCTTCTCGAGATTCTTCGGCGTGCAGTCGCGATACCAGACGCCATCGGGATATACGACCGCGATCGGCCCTTCCATGCAGATGCGAAGACAATCCGCCTTCGTTCGCATGACACCGCCGTCCCGGTCCGCCAGCCCCAGCTCCTTGAGCCGGCGCTTCAGGAACTTCCAGGATTCGTGAGCTTCGTCGGACGGCGCGCACTTGCCGCCCACGCACAGGAAGATGTGCCGGCGCGAATGTCCTACCTGGATCTCATCGAGGATTTTCCGCAGCGATTCGTCTTTGCTCATCGCTGGGAGGGTAGCGGCTCCGGGCTGGAGGTGCATGGAGTTCAGCTGGTGCGCTTAGCGAACTCCATGCCCGGGCGTAGCTACGTCAGGGATCAGGCGGCAAAAACCACGCTTTTTGCCGCCGGAAACGAAGCTGATGTCCGGCAAAAGCGCCCTTCGGGCGACTTTTGCCCAATAATCAAAGAATCAATGAATCAAAGCGCGGCGTCGTCGGTCTCGCCCGTGCGAATGCGAATGACGCGGTCGATGTCGGTGATGAAGATCTTGCCGTCGCCCACCTTGCCCGTCTTGGACGACTTCAGGATGGCTTCAACGACTTGATCCACGAGATCGCTGCGCACAGCGACTTCGATCTTCGTCTTCGGCACGAAGTCCACGACGTACTCGGCACCCCGGTAGAGCTCGGTGTGGCCGCGTTGGCGGCCAAAGCCTTTGACTTCGGTAACAGTCATGCCCGAGACGCCGATGTCGGACAGCGCAGCGCGCACGTCGTCGAGCTTGAATGGCTTGATGATCGCGGTGACCAGTTTCATGAGCGAGCTCCCGTCGGGTCTTGGCCTTATTGAATTTGAATTGCTCGGATTATGCAGGCACGTGTTTTATGCAGGCACATACAGGCACGGGCATTTTGCAGTATTCATGCCATCCCACGACAGCGTCGAGCTTGCAGGGAAATCACAGGGTTTCACGCGAATGATACGCGAGCGGCGCGAGGCCGCGCACTATAACTGCGCGCACGCCTCACTCCGGTGCACTGCTGTGGTGCGGTTTTGTCTCGACGAGACATGACGGGGCAGTGGGATATGCTCGCCGCCATGCTCGACCACATCGTCATCATCGGCGCGGGTCAGGCCGCTCTCCAGGCCATCGACACGCTGAGACGCAAAGGCTTTGCGGGCGAGCTGACACTGGTGGGCGAAGAGCCCTGGCTGCCTTATCAAAGGCCGCCGCTGTCGAAGAAGTTTTTGTCGGGCGCGCTCGAGCGGGAGCGGTTGCTGATCCGGCCGGCAACGTTCTTCGCAGAGCACAGAGTGCAGCTCCTGATGGGCCGCCGCGCCAACAGCATCGAGCGGGAGGGGCAGACCGTTCATCTCGATGACGGCGTCGTCGTTCGCTACAACAAGCTACTGCTCGCGACCGGCAGTCGTCCTCGACACATTTCGGCGCCTGGCGCAAACCTCGATGGCGTGTATCTCCTGCGAAACATCGCCGATGTCGAACGCATCCGCGGTGAATTGGTGCCGGGGAAGCGCCTGGTGATCGTCGGCGCGGGCTACATCGGGCTGGAAGTGGCCGCGACCGCGCGCGAGATCGGCATCGAGGTCACCGTGCTCGAGCAGGCCGAACGCGTGTTGAGCCGAGTGACCTGCCCGCAGGTGTCGTCGTTCTACGAGTTCGAGCACGCGAGTCATGGAGTACGCATCGCCTGCGGGTCTCAAGTGAGCGAGCTCGAGGGCGACGCGAACGGCCGAGTGACTGCAGTGTCGTGCGATGACGGTTCCAGTCATCCGGCCGACGTCGTGCTCATCGGCGTCGGCGTCACTGCGTGCGATGAGCTGGCTCAGGCCGCTGGGCTGGAGTGCTCCAACGGCATCGTCGTCGACCAGCACTGCCGAACCAACGACCCACACATCTATGCTGCGGGGGACTGCACCAGTCACCCGAACATTCACTACGGACGGCGCGTGCGACTCGAGTCTGTCGACAACGCGTTCGAGCAAGGCACGAGCGCTGCGCTAAATCTGCTCGGTACACCTACCCCGCACGCCAAGCTGCCTTGGTTCTGGAGTGACCAGTACGACTTGAAGATGATCATCGTGGGTTTGAGCCAAGGCTACGATGAAGTCGTGCTGCGCGGAGCAGTCGAATCCCGCAGCTTCTCCGCCTGCTATCTCCGCCAAGGCGAGCTCATCGCCGTCGACACCATCAATTCGCCGAAGGACCAGATGGCTGCGCGCAAGCTCGTCTCAGCACGGGCGCGTCCAGACCGCCTGAAACTTTCGGAACCTGCCGTCCCTCTGAAGGATTGTCTCTAGCCAGCGACGGTTTCGCCGCGCTGTCGGTTCGAGGCAGACCAAAGTCCACGGAGTGTGACCGGCGCACCAGTCGGGCGCGTGGCGCTTCGATACACATAGCGCTCATAAAGGGGATGCTCCGATCATTCGAATGCGGCAAACAATCCGTCTCGCCGGACTGGGCTTCTGTGCCCTGACAACCGGCCTGTTCTTCAGCGCTTCAGCCTCTGCGGCCTCCGGTAACGGCTACCGCGTACTGCATCACGAATCCGTGCGGGTCCTCACCGAGAAAGGGGCCGGCGCGAACGAGCGCATGTCTTTCAGCGCTTATGGCCGTGAGTTCGCCCTTTCGGTGGCACCGAACGAGCGAATCCGGCGTGCGCTCCCTGCGGCGAATACGCAGACGTTACCGCTGCAGGGAACGTTGGACGGCGTTACGGGCTCGTGGGTGCGAATCACACGTAGCGCGAGCGGCTTGCGCGGCATGATGTTCGACGGGCGAGAGATGTACGCGATCGAGCCAGCCGCTGAGGCAGCTGCCGTCACCGTGCAGCCTCTGAACGCCGCGGAGGGAGACACGGTCGTCTATCGACTCGCGGATGCGTTGATGCCCGTGCAAACGATGACCTGCGAGGTCGTCGAACCCGATTCGACGCCGGATTCTCCCGAGACAGCCGCTGACGCGCTCGAAGCGTTGTCGACCGAGCTGCATACTTTTCAAATTGCCGCCGCCACCGCCATGAAGCAGGTGCGTGTGGGCGTGGTTGGCGATTTCGAGTTTGTCTCGCAGTTCACGCGCAGCACACCGGAAGACGCGATCGTCTCGCGCATGAACATCGTCGACGGCATTTTCACGACGCAACTCGGCATCAAGGTTTCGCTGACGACTCCCACGCTGTTCCGAACTGCGAGTGACCCGTTCACGAAGTCGAAAGCCTCTGACCTGCTCACCGAGGTCAGCACCTATCGCCAGGGCTCGCCGGCACAGCGACAGGCCGGCATTACGCATCTGATGACGGGCCGAGATCTCGACACCACCACCGTGGGCATCGCGTACATCAGTGGCATCTGCTCAGCGAAGTTCGGCACGAGCCTGTCACAGAGCAGCCTGAACACGACGCAGGCCGCGCTCATCGCCGCGCATGAAATCGGCCACAACTTCGGCGCTCCGCATGATGGCGAGAGTCCGTGCGAGAGTACGCCGGGCAATTTCCTGATGGCGCCCCAGCTCAACGGCAGCGATCAGTTCTCCGCCTGCAGCATTCAGCAGATGCAAATTCAGGTGAACAAAGCTACGTGCCTCACGGCTTATGTGCCGCCAGATGCAAGCATCCAAGTGCCCGCTGGCACGATCAACGCGACAGTCGGCACGCCAGTCGTTGCCTCATTCACGGTGCGCGCGACCGGTGACGACGCATCTGCGAATGTGACCGTGACAGTGACCTTGCCGACAAGCGTGACTCTCCAGTCCGTGAGTGCAAATGGTGGCACGTGCATGAGTGGCGCAGGCACCGCGAGCTGCAGCATCGGCACGCTCGCGGCGGGGGACTCGCGGCAGGTGGACCTGAACGTGACCCCGACGGAAGCCGGCAACCTCTCGCTGAACCTGTCCGTGGACTCGTCGAACGACCCGAATTCCGGCAACGACACCGGCGTGATCACGATCAACGCCACGACGACGACGCCGACTGAACCGCCCCCCTCGAATGGTGGCGGCACCGGCTCGGCGTCCGGGAGCGGCGGCGGTGGTGGCGGAAGCTTTGATTACCTCGCGCTGTCGTTCCTCAGCGTACTGACGCTGGGCGTTGCGCGGCGACGATGGGTGATTGTTTCGCGCCGACCCGCCGCCTAATCCACTGCGGAGGGCTGCTTTTGCTCTTAAGATGCGCGCCTCGCAGAGGCGGCAGAGGGGGCAGCCGTGACGGACACCGAGGGCAGATCATCATTCGTCGTGAAGGCTTTCGCATGGGCCGGATTGCTTGGGCCAGCGCTGGCCCTGGCTGCCGACACACCGCCCATCGCCATCGTCATCCACGGCGGCGCCGGAGTGATCAATCGCTCCGAGATGACTCCTGCTCGCGAGCTTGAATACAAAGCGGGCCTCGAAGCCGCGCGCGACGCGGGCTATGCCGTGCTCGAGCGAGGCGGCTCAGCACTCGACGCGGTTACCGCTGCCGTGCATTCCATGGAAGACAACCCTCTGTTCAACGCTGGCAAGGGCGCGGTGCTGAATCACCTTGGTGTCGCCGAGCTGGACTCCTCGATCATGGATGGCAAGACATTACGCGCAGGCGCGGTGGCTGGTGTTCAGCATGTGAAGAATCCTGTGGAGCTGGCGCGGGCGGTGATGGAGAAGTCACCGCACGTGCTGATCGCTGGTGCCGGCGCGGAAGAGTTTGCGTTGGAGCAGGGGCTCACCATGGTGCCCAACAGCTACTTCCGCACTGAACCGCGCGTGCGCGCGCTCGAGAAGGCGCTGCGTAACACCAATCCGGGCAGTGCTCTCAATATGAGCGCCCCTGCCGCGGGACTGGACGACGCCAAAGGCACCGTCGGCGCCGTCGCTCTCGACCGTGACGGAAACCTTGCCGCCGCCACGTCCACTGGTGGTATGACCAACAAACGCCCCGGGCGCATTGGCGACTCGCCGCTGATCGGCGCGGGCACCTACGCGAACAATGCCTCGTGCGCTGTCTCGGCCACTGGCGACGGGGAGTTCTTCATCCGCGCAGTCGTGGCGCACGATGTCTGCGCGCTCGTTGAGTACAAACGCCTGCCACTCGACGCAGCGGCCAAGGAAGTGATCCACACGAAGATCGAAAGCATGCACGCCACGGGTGGCGTGATTGCGCTCGACACGAGTGGGCACATCGTCATGGACTTCAACAGCGAAGGCATGTTTCGCGCCTCGCGCGACTCCCTTGGGCGTCGCGATGTAGCCATCTACGGAAATCGATAGACCACTATGTATTCCATTGCCATCCACGGCGGCGCGGGCGCGGTTCCCGCGGAGCTGTTTGCGAAAGACCAGGGGCGTGCGTATCAGGCGAGCCTCTCGAAGGTGCTCGATGAGAGCTACGCGATTCTCGACCGAGGCGGATCGAGCCTCGATGCCGTGACGGCGGCCGTGCGCTCGCTCGAGGACGATCCGCTCTTCAACGCCGGACACGGCGCCGCGCTCACGCGCGAAGGTTGGGCGGAGCTCGACGCCGCGGTGATGGAGGGAAAGGAGCAGCGTGCAGGCGCTGTCGCTTCCGTTCGCCACGTGAGGAACCCTGTGGAGCTCGCGCGGAAGGTGATGGAGAAATCCCGCCACGTGCTGCTCGTCGGTACGGGCGCGGAAGAGTTCGCGATGGAAGAAGGCATCACGCTAGTACCGAACACATACTTCCGCACGGACGAGCGCCGTGATCAGCTGGCGTCGGAACAACGCGGTCGGCGCGTGTCAGACCTGATGCCGAAGGGCGCGATTGAGGGTGGCGCTAGCGGCGGCTCGCCTGGCGGTTCACCGGGGCGGCTCGATCCGCCGGTCGCGCACGCACTCATCGGCATGCAGGGCACCGTCGGCGCGGTCGCGCTCGACAAGCATGGCAATCTCGCTGCCGCGACATCGACCGGCGGCATGACGAACAAGCGCCAAGGTCGCGTGGGCGATTCTCCGATCATCGGTGCCGGCACTTACGCGAAGAATGGGGTGTGCGCGGTTTCAGCGACCGGGCATGGCGAGTATTTCATTCGCGCGGTCGCGGCTTATCACATTGCGAGCGGCGTCGAGTTTCGCGGCATGTCGCTCGCGGAAGCGGCACGCGAGCTGATTCACGTGCGCATTCCGACGATGGGCGGCAACGGCGGCATCATCGCGATCGATGCACGCGGCGAGATCGTCATGGACTTCAACACCGATGGGATGTTCCGAGGCGCGCGAAACTCCACCGGGTTTCGGGAAGTGGCGATCAAGCGCGGCTAGCGTCACCCGGTGCGCGCGTGATGCGTCATCGCGCGCCCAGCCCCAGTGTAACGAGGTTAATCAGGCCGAACTGGCGTGCTGCACCGTCCGCCGACGACCGTGGTCCAAGGACGCACGTACCAGCGTTTGACCAAGCCATTCTGGACGTAGGGATCCGCCGCAGCGAATCGCTCCGCCACTGCGGGCGAGTCGGACTCGAACAGGATCACCGCGCCATCGGTGGGGTCTGCCAGCGCTCCACCGAGAACCATCTCCCCGCGATCTGCTGACGCCCAGGCCAGCTTGAGGTGCTCCGCGCGAAACTGGCCGCGGCGCTCGAGGTAGTCGGGTGCGAGCTCGTAGAACATGAGGTAGTGCATGACGGATCCCTTGCGTCGATGTGCAGCCACGATGATAACGCGCGAGCTCCACCGAATTTCGGGTCTGTGCAACGGCCAGCGAGCCCGGTAGATCGAACGTCCCTAACGTCGCGACACGAGCACCTTTCGCACCCACCCTTCCGCTGATCCGCCCTGCACTTTGACGTAGCCGTTTTCCTCGCCACCGATCACCACCAGCTCTTCACCCTTGCTCAGCGTTGCGACGGATTGACCGCCGTCTGCGGGCTGGGACAACAATCGCACGTTGGCGATCTTGGGCGTCACGACGTCCCCGTCGTTGAACACGACTCCGCTGATCACTTTCCTGGTGCTTTCCTCACGCAACGATCCAACGTCGCGCTGCAGGCTGGTGTCACTGCGAATCACGCCTACGACTTTGTTGTAGTTGTCGAGCAGCGCCGCCGCGATGATTTTTCCGTCGTTGGTTTTACCGTACCCGCCGACCGTGGTGCCGGCGCGGGTGCCAAGCAGTGAGCCACTCAACTGTAGATCTCCCTTGCGAGTGCTGCCTTCAGCGGCAGCCACCTGAATGCCGCTGCGGGCATCGGTGATCATCATGCTCGTCTGAGCTTCCTGAAACTTGAGCCCACTGGCGACGGCACCCAGCAACGGGTTGCGCCGACTGATGGCGCCCGTCACCGCACCCCCGACAGCGCCGGCATCATCCTCTGAGAACACCACGGTCGGCATGAGAATGAAGTCTGCTGAAAGCATCTGGCCGGGACCCATGTTGGAACGAGCCCGTAACTCGCCAGACGCGGCGAGCTCCCGCTCCTGCATCAGGTTCTGCAGGCCCATGCCGCGATCCACGATGATGAAGCAGTTCGACTGCTGAACCATGAGCCGGATCAGGCTGGTGGGCGACTGCAGGCCGCGCCGGCTGAGCGCCTGCATGACGTAGTCCTGCGGCTCGACTACCGCGAGGGCGCCCATCGGCGTCGAACAATGCTGAATGCCGGACTTGCCCGAATCACCGCCCGGCCCGGCAGCGCCATTGACCTGCGTGCCGCCCGCGCCCTGTTTGTAGCCGGTGAGGCCGCCTTGCGCGTTTGCGCACGCACCAACGATGCCCGCGATCGCAGCCACCGCGACACGCATCAATGCGCGCCGCGCACTGCCTGGGAATGTCTGACTCATACGCACCTCGACCCTCTGCACCCGACCGCAAGCCCATCCGACCCGGCCGCGCGAGGCGTTGAAGCGTCACGTGAATCGGGCCGACTTCAGCAGACGCGCAAAGCGCCGCGGGAATGGCTCACGGCGCGGTCAGGGGTGGGAGCAGGATCGACGTAACCCTGACGCTCGGCCGCTGCTGCCGCCGCCGGTTCCGTCCACGTCCCGGTGTCCGGGCCTGTCCCCGTGCCCTCCCCCTTCGCCTCGGCCCCCTCCTCCGTCGTCGCCGGGGTATCCCCTGCCTGCATCGCCTTGGAACGCGTCCCGGGTGCGCCCATGTAGTTCCGGGCACGGCCCGCGTCAGGTTTCGGCCAGACCGACTTCAATCCGTCGATGTGCTCATGGAGGCTCGGCGCAATGTGGTTCCACAAGGGATCGAGCACCACATCGAGCCCCTCGCGCCGGGCGAGTTTTGCAGCCGGGACAAAGTCGGCATCGCCGGTGATCAGAACCACCCGCTCGACGAGCCGCTTGTAGGCGAGCGACGCAATGTCGATGCCGAACTTGATATCGACGCCCTTCTGGGTCACGTCGTACACGATGTCTTGTTGGGTCAATTGCTCGACGGCGAGCTCACGGGTCAGCAATCGCCGGGTCGGTTCGGCCCGCAACAGCCAGCGTCGACCATCATGAAGCTCACCCAGCCGCAGGGCGACCTTGCGAAGGCAGACCAGCTCGTGATGAAGCGCAATGCGAAAGGCGTACGCGTCCGTCTTGCGGAAATCCACAGCGCGCCCCGTGATCGGGCTATGCGCTTTCTTCTCCAGCGGCTTGCAGTCGTAAACGAAGATTCGATAGAGCTCGTCGACACGAGCATCGAGGTGCGCCATGGCGGTGAGCCAAAGCGCCTTCGCGACCTGCGCCGGCGAATGGGGAGGCTCGCCGCGCTTCTCGATCAGCACGCGATAGCGAGGAAGGAAGAAGCCCAGATCCACCAGCACGGCGACTCGCCGTTTCTGGGCTCCAGATAAAGGGAAACCCCCGGGTTCGGCTCATCCGCTACTCGCTTGGGATGAACGTAATGCCAGGGGCGCTATGGGTGAAAGGGTAGTCAGTGACATCGTCGTTTGCAACCTTTTAATCGACTCTTTTTGAATCACCGTTGTGCTTGTTTCACAGCGTTTTCGCACCGCATCGCACTGCGGAAACGACGCGCAGCAAGGGGCTGCGCGCGAACTCCACTGGAGGTGCACACCCGCCTCGCGCACAGGCGCCCGCCGCTGCGCGTCTTCGCTAAATATTCAGCAGCGCACGCTGCTCCGCGGCCATCAACTGCAGGCCTCGCATGCGGGCCTGCTCCATCGCCGTGGAATCACCCGCGTTTGCGCTCACCAGCAGCTCGCGCCAGAAGCCGGGGCGCGCCGACCATCGAGGCAAGAGCCACTCCGGATGGGCCTCGGCCAGTTCGTGAATCTGTCGCAGCGTGCACACCGCTATGAGCCTCGAGCAGTGCGCGGACATGCCGAGCAGAAGACGGGCGGCGGCGTTCTGACTGCGTGCTAGATGCCACGCGTAAGTGAACACCAGCCGCGAGATCGAGCGCGTCTGCTGTAGCGTGAAATACGGCGCTTCCCTGCGCTGGAGCTCACTGACGCAACTGCCTGAGACCCACGCCCACCGCTGCTGATCTGCGAAACCCGCGTCGAACAGCAGGTAAGGACAGGCGGCGGCCCGATGCCGTGCATCGGGATCCATGCCGCGCAGGAGCGGCCCGACTTCACGCACGAGCAAAGGTGACTGGGTCACCCCCGTTGAAGAAAACTGCATCACCAGCATGTCCAGGCATTGCTCGTTCAACTCCGCCAACGCTGCGAGGGTCTCGGCCCGCAACCAGGCATGCGCTTCCCACGGCCGCTCCTGTTCCAGCTCTTCCGTCATCATTTCGCGCTGAACAGACATCTCCACGACTCCCTATTCGAGTTAGTTATTTCCTAGGACGAGCCCATGTTGATCCGAAGCGGACCAAAATGCAGCCTCCGAATTTGGGAAAATTTGACCAATTCCGGACTGGCTGTTTTTCGAAACTTCCATTATCAAGAGCACTGGGGCGCACACTTCAACATCACGGAGGATTCATGCGCATCTCTGATAACCGCTACAGTCGCGACCGTCTGCGCCTCGACCTGGCCCTGCGTTTCATGCGGCACGAGGCCCGCACGCACACTATCCGCAAGTGGACCGGGCTCACCGACGATCGCATCCGCAAGCTGTATCGGGCTTATCTCAACGAGACGCCGAGCCACATCGCGCGCCACCGGGGCAAGTCGCCAGGGCAGGCGTGCTTCTTTATTCGCACGCCACGCGTCCAGCAGGAATCGGCGGTGCTGGCGAGCCTGTTCACTCTGCTGGGTGTGATACCCGGTCGCGTGGTCGAGGATTCGGAAGTGTCCCTGCACGCGGTCGCGCGCGGCGAGCGGCTGTGTCAGGCGTTCGAGGCTTATTTGTTATTCGTGCCGACGTCGCAAATCACGTTCGAGCACGCGGTGTTGCTCGTCAACGAGTTATCGAAGGGAGTTGAGTTGCGATTGGGCGATTGCCTGATCTGCGGGGGCCTGGTCGTCGTCGATAGCCTCGCCCTGCGCGACATCCGGTGTGGAAGGTGCTCCGAGACGGCGCACTCGCGGAGTTAACGCGCATGCGAAAGGGGGAAGCATCGGACGCCATCGCCGACTCAGCTGCCCTTGGCAGGGATGTCCTTGGCACCCCTAACAGGTAAACCGTCGAAGGTCCGTCGGCTCCGGGAATGCGCGGCGGAGCCGCTGAGTCCGCTTTCTGTACCCAACGCCACAACGCGTCCCGATGATTTGACCTAATCCAGTCGCGCTTCGCGAGCCACACCGACGCCACCACCACCGCTGTACCGAATACGCTCCTCGGCAAGGTTGTCGTTGTGGCGTGAAGGAAGGCGATCGTTCTGCCGCGAACGCGTCGGCGTCAAACTGCTAGCCCCAGCTCACGCCCCAAGCTGACGGTCGGGCTGAGGGGTGACGCGCTGACGTCATGGCCGCACTGTTAATATCCCGCCGTGGACCCTGACCGCCATCGCCCCAATTTCTTCGCCGGCCCTTACCTGGATCGGCGCGCCGAGCTGCGCGAAGCAGCGGATTGGCTTGCGGCCGCGCGTGAAGACCCGTCCACCCTGTACGTCGTCAGCCGCGGCACGATGCAGCTGCTCACCGTTCAGCCCGAGCCTCACATCGCGTTCATCCGCGGCGATCACCCGCTCGTACGCGCTGCAGACGAATCGCAGCTCGTGCTGCTCGGCTGGTTCCGCGGCGTACGCAGCGTGCTCATCGATCTCGGCCCTATCAGCGCGACGAACGAAGAGCCCGAACTGCTCCCAAATGCGCGTTTTGAAGAGCTGCGTCCGCTCGCCAACGTGCTGCCTGAGGATGAAGGCGGCCTCGCTGCCTACGCTCGCGCGATGGCGGTCTGGCGCGCGCGCCATCGTTACTGTGGTGTGTGTGCGTCGCCGCTCGTGCCGGAGCGCGCGGGTCACGTCATGCGCTGCCTCAGGTGCGGCCACGAATCTTTCCCGCGCATCGATCCGGCGATCATCGTGCTCGTGGCCGATGGCGATCGCGCGCTGCTCGGACGACAAGCGAGTTGGCCCGCAGGGCGCTACTCCACCATCGCAGGATTCGTCGAACCCGGCGAAAGCCTCGAAGATGCCGTGATCCGCGAAACGCTCGAGGAAACCGGCGTGCGCGTGCGTACGGTGAACTATCACTCGTCGCAGCCGTGGCCGTTCCCTTCTTCGCTCATGGTCGGATTTCACGCGACAGCCGACTCCGGCCAGCCTGTGCAAGTCACCCACGAGCTCGAGCACGCCCGCTGGTTTACGCGCGAAGAGCTATTGAAAGGGCCGCCGTTGCTGCCGCCCTCGCAGTCCATCTCCTATCGGCTCATCACCACCTGGTTGCGCCATCCGTCAGTCGCGTTGGATCCGGAAGGCGGCTGACGATGTGCCTGCTCGTGCTCGCATGGCGTGCGCACCCGCGCTATCGCCTCATCCTTGCTGCGAATCGCGATGAATACCACGAGCGCCCGGCTACGCCGCTAGCGAAGTGGCCTGCGCCGAGCGAGATCCTCGCGGGTCGGGACGAGAAAGCCGGCGGCACCTGGCTGGGCCTCGATCGCGCACGCCGCTACGGAATCGTGACCAACTTTCGCGAGCTGCAACGGCCGCGGCGTTCGGCGCCGTCCCGCGGCCGCCTGATTCCGGACTATCTCGCGAGCGGCGTGTCGCCCGAAGCCCATCTCGCCCGCCTCGAAACCGATGCGCCGGGCTATTCCGGGTTCAACCTGATCCTGGGCGATCTCGAGCAGCTCTGGTACGCGTCGAACCGGCTCGATCAGTTCTCGCGCGCGCTGCCCGCTGGCATCCACGGGTTGTCGAACGAGTTTCTCGACTCTCCCTGGCCGAAGCTGCAGAGGGTGCGGCGGAGCTTCGAGTCCTGGCTGCACGACGCAGCGGAGTTCACGCCGGATGAGGCAGTCCCGGCTCTTCTCGCCATGCTCGCTGACCGCACACCGGCGCCCGAAGGATCCGCATCGACCGGACTGTCCCCGGAATGGGAACGCACCCTGTCGTCACCTTTCGTCACTCACCCGAGTTATGGCACACGATGCTCGACCATTCTGATGATCGAGCCCTCCGGCAACACCGTGATGGTGGAGCGACGTTTCGCTGCGAGCGGCGAGTCGAGCGGCGATTCTGAATTTCTGCTGAACGCGGGCGACTGGCCCTAGTTGCACGCGCGCGCTGCGCTCGCGAAAAAACTCCAATCTGCTCACGTTCCGGCATGGAACCGCGCGGCCGGGAGCGGCTCTGAGAAAGAGCCCCGAGCAGGGCGTGGGTCGACCCACTAGAATCCCCCATCTTTGAATCAGGGCCGCGATGGCGCAGCGAAGACTCCATGGTCTGGCAAGAGGGCGTTTGCGCCGCGCCCGCAGGCTCGCCCTCGTTGTCGTCGTGGCCTTTTCATTCTTCGCATCGGCCGCGCGCGCCAACATCGAGATCGAAGTGCGTGGCGTCGACGAGCCGCTGCGCGCGAACGTGCTCGCCTACCTGAGCTTCGATCGCTACCGCAAGAGCGAGGCGCTGAGCGCCGACACGCTCGAACGCCTCCACAACCGCGTGGAGCGCGAGGTGGCCGCCGCGCTCAAGCCGTTCGGCTACTACGAGCCGACGACGAAGGCCGACCTGCAGGATCTCGGCAACGGCAACTGGCGCGTCAACATCAACATCGAGCCCGGTCAACCCGTGCTCATGGAGCACGTTGACGTGCGCGTCACCGGCCCCGGTGCGAGCGACGTGCTGTTCACCCGCATCCTCGCGAAGCCGCCGCTGCGTCCCGGCGACCGTCTGGACCACTCGGCTTACGAGAAGATCAAGGGTGACCTGCAACGTACGGCTGCCAACTATGGCTACCTCGACGCGCGCATGACGAAGAGCGAGCTGCTCGTCGACCCGCCCAATCACAAGGCGAATGCCGTGCTCGAGATCGAGACAGGCGTGCGGTACCGCTTCGGGCCCACGCTGATCGAGCAGAACGTCATCAACGACGACCTGGTGCGCCGGTACATGCGCTATGAGCAGGACGAGCCGTTCGACATGACGGAGCTGCTGCGCACCCAGTTTGCGCTCGACGACAGCCAGTATTTCTCGACCGTCGAAGTGCTGCCGGGCGATGCGGACCGTGAGCAGCAGATCGTGCCGGTGAGCATCCGGGCCGAAGCGAATCGTCGCAATCGGTATTCGTTCGGCATGGGTTATGGAACCGATACCGACGTGCGCGGCACGCTCCAGTGGGAAGACCGGCGCATCAACCAGAGCGGTCATCGTTTCAACGTGGAGCTCAAGGCCGCTTCCCAGGAACAGAGCCTCGAGAGTCACTACATCATTCCGATCGGCGACCCCGCGCTCGAGAAGCTCGCGTTCGAAACCACGTATCTGAAACAGCAGCTCGCGGACCTCGACACTACAGACTTCAAGTTCGAGCCGAGCATCACCAAGATCACCGGCCGCTGGCAGCGGGTGTATTTCGTCACCGCCACGAATACGAGCACGCGCTCCGCGGTGCAGAGGACGACGGACTCGCTGCTCATCCCCGGCATCAGTTTTGCGCTCGTGCCGCAGGGTTATCTCGGCGAGGCGCTGTTCTCGCGCGCCTTCTTCGTCCAGCTGCGCGGCTCGCATCATGTCTTCGGATCGGACTCGGACTTCCTGCAGCTCGATACCACCGCGGAGCGCACGTTCGATCTTTCACCCAAGTGGCATCTGCTCCTGCGCGGTGAAGTCGGCGCAAGCCTCGTGGCGGAATTCAGCAATCTTCCGGGTACGGTGCGCTTCTTCGCGGGCGGCGACCGCAGCGTCCGCGGTTTTGGCTACAACGAGCTGTCGCCCACGCAGAACATCCTCGACAAGGATGGCAACATCATCGGCACGGCGAAGACCGGCGGCAAGGACCTGCTCACCGGCACCGTCGAATTCACGCGCGACCTGCCACGCAACCTCGGCATCGCCGCCTTCTATGATTTCGGCAACGCGTTCGACAAGTTCGGCGACCCGCTCGAATACTCGGTGGGACTGGGCTTTCGCCTGCGGCTGCCGGCCGTCACGCTGGGCATCGACGTCGCGCAGCCATTGTCTGAACGCGGCGCGTCGCCGAGACTGCACATCAACTTCTCGCCCAAACTGTAGAGCTTCCTCCGCCCCCTCCGCATGCGCCGCCGAATCCTCATCATTCTTGGAATCGCGCTGCTATTCGTGGTGTCGGTGCCGACGGCGGTGATTTATTACCTGGCGTACACAGAGCCGGGCCTGCAGTGGATCGTCAGCCACATCCCGAGACGCATCGGCAACACCGAGATGGAGCTCGTCGGCGCCAAAGGCACACTCGCGCGCGGCTTCTCGCTGGAAAAATTCGAGCTCGACCACGAACGCGTACATCTGCGCTTCGAGGGCTGCGTCGGACACGTGACGTTGTTGCCGCTGCTGTGGCAGACCATCCATGCAGAAGACGTCACGATGCGCAGCGCCTATGTCGAAGTGCGGCGCTGGAAGAATCCGCCGCCGAAATCCTCGCCTCGTTTTCTGCCGCGCGGACTGATCATCAGCGCAGACCAGGTGCACATCGACGCCGGCACGTTCATCGCGCAGAACGGGCGGCGATTCGATGTCACGAACGTGAATACGTCCGGCGTCGCGCGTTACCGTACGATTCGCCTGTTCGACGCGAATTTCGTGCAGGACGCGATCCACGTCTCCGGCAAGACGACGCTGCACGCCGAAGAGTCGATGGGCATCGAAGGCGACGCCCGCATTCTCGTGAAATACGACAACCAGCCCGTCTGGCTCATCACCACGTCGGGCAACGGCAACCTCGACAAGCTGAATCTCACCGCTACTTTTCAGTCACCGCTGCAGGCGACGTTCAGCGGTGCGGCGGAAGATCTCACGACCGCGTGGCACTGGTCGGGCCGCGGCAAGTTGACGAACCTCGACCTTCGCGCGTGGGGTGGCGGTGGGGCCCTGGGCCGCATTTCCGGCGAGCTCGCCGTCAAAGGTGACGCGGACGGCTTCGAAGGCCGCGGACCGCTGACGTCGGAAGGGCTGCGCGCCGGCGCGTTCAATACCGCGTTCGCCGGCAACTACGCGGACCATGTCGTCACCACCTCTCACTTCGAAGTCACCCACATCGCATCGAAAGCGCACGCCGAAGGCTCGGGCTCCATCGCCATCGTCACCGGCGGCCCGCAACTCGACCTGCACGGAAAGTGGAGCGAGTTTCGCTGGCCCCTCGTCGGACAAAACGTCGCGTTGAAGAGCGCGAACGGCGAGTTTTCGATTCGCGGCATCCGGCCGTTCGACGTCCGCACGGAGGGTCCGATCGAGCCTGCAGGTCTCGCACCGATGCACGTGGAAATGGAAGGCAAGCTCGGCGCGGACAAGCTGGTCGTCACCACGGCCGCCGTCGGAGCCTTCGACGGAAATGCAGTGGTGTCAGGTGAAGTGGCCTGGTCCCCGCAGGAGCGCTGGGCCGTCAAAGGCGACGCCTCCGACATCAACCCCGGCAAGCTGCGCGACGACCTTCCCGGCAAGCTGGATTTTCAGTTCGCCGCGGAGGGCCTCGGTTTCGGAGACAAGGGCGATTTCTCGGTCGACGTGCGCAATCTCGCGGGCCGTTTGCGAGGCAGTCCGGCGAGCGGCGGCGGGCACATCGCGAACCAGGGCAATGCCTGGGTGCTCGACAACGTCCGGCTCTCGCTCGGCCGCACGAGCTTTTCCGCGGACGGCAGCATCGCCGATACGCTCGACCTGCACTTCGCCGTGGAAGCCGAAGACCTCAGCCTGCTCAAAGCGGAAAGCCGCGGAAAGCTGCACGCACAGGGAGGGCTGCGCGGCACCTGGCAGGATCCGATCGTCAACGGTGAATTGCACGGCAGCGGCATCGAGCACGAAGGCGTCACCCTGCAAGGTGTGGACGCGAAAGTGGATTTCGACTCCACCGGTGCGCGCGCCGCGAACGTAGACGTGCACGCAAGCAACCTCGTCTACAACAATCGCACGCTGTCTGATTTTGCACTCACGCTCGACGGAGCGGCTGCCCAGCACGTCGTACGTATACAGGCCAAGGCGACCGGGCTCGCGCTGGATGCAGGGCTTGCCGGGGCATTCGCACACGGCGAATGGCGCGGACAACTTCGTACACTCAGCTTGAATGGCAGCGAGGCGTTGAAGCTGAATCTCGCCGCGCCCGTCGAAGCAATGATTTCCGGCACGCGGACCCGCATCGATTGGTTCTGCCTCACGGGCGAGCCCGCGAAACTCTGCGCGGACGCGGATTGGTCGCCGGAGAAATGGTCCGCCACCGTCAATGCCATCGAGCTGCCGATGCGCACGCTCACGTCGGGCCTCACACCGTCAGTGGACTATCGCGGTCGACTCACCGTGAATGCGCATGCATTCGGCGGCGGCACTGCGGCCGTCCAAGGCAACGTGCGCGCGGACCTGATCGATGCAGCGATCACCCACAAGATGGCGAGCGGACGGACCGAGCGCATTACTTTTGGCAACGGGCTCGTCACGTTGAATGCTACGGAGAACGCGGCAGATCTCGCAGTGAGTCTCGATGCCGGCGCAACCGGCACGATCAAGGCACATCTGGAAGCGCAGCGAACGACGCCTGAGTGGCGAGACATGCCAGTGGCCGGCGAGCTGCATGTGGAAACCGCCGAGCTCGGCCTGATCACGTTGTATGTGCCAGACGTCGATCGCGTCTCCGGCAAGCTGGTGACGGATCTTTCCGTCGCCGGAACGATCGGCACGCCGCTCCTCAACGGCCGGCTCATGCTGTCGGACGCGGAACTGGATCTTTACCAAGTCAACCTCGCGATGCGCGGCGCGACGCTCGAGGCGCGGCTCGCGCAGAACGGGTTGGACTTCGACGGTGCCGCGCGCATCGGCAGCGGCAACGTGAGCACCAAGGGCCGGCTCGAGTGGCGGGACGCGATGCCGTACGGCAAGTTCCAGCTCAACGGCCAGAACCTTCGCGTCGTCGACGTGCCGGAAGCGCAGATCGATGCCTCGCCGGACCTCGACTTCAAGATCGATGGCCGGCGCATCGAAGTGACCGGCGCGGTCAAAGTGCCTTACGCGAAGATCGTGCCGGCGGACCTCACGAATGCCGTGCGCTCGTCGTCCGACGAAGTGCTGGTCGGCACGGAGCCGGAAGATCCGGCGAAGCGCTTCGAAGTGCTCACCGGCATTTCGCTCACGCTCGGCGACAAGGTCAGCATCGACACGCTCGGTCTCACGGCGCGTCTCACCGGCACGCTCACTCTTCGCAGTGGCACGGATGAGATCACGCGCGGTCAGGGCGAGCTTTCGATCGAAGAAGGCAAATACGCCGCGTATGGCCGCCGACTCGACATCGAGCGCGGACGGTTGGTGTTCAGCGGCGGCGCGGTGAATAACCCGGGCGTTGATATCCGCGCCATCAAGCAATATCCGGACGTGAAAGCCGGCGTGAACGTGCGCGGCACGCTGTTGCAACCGAGGCTGTCGTTCTTCTCCGAGCCATCGCTGCCGCAGTCGCAGATTTTGTCGCTGATCCTGGCCGGCGGCTCGATCGAATCCGCCCAGAACCGCAACAATCCCAATCAGGCCGGTAACGAGATCCTGGCCCAGGGCAGCGCGATTCTCGCGCAGCAGCTCGGCTCGCGGGTGGGCATCGAAGACGTGAGCCTCGAGTCCGGCCTCGACAACCAGACGTCGCTGGTGCTCGGCAAATACCTGTCGCCGCGACTCTACGTGAGCTATGGGATCAGCTTCACCGAGCAGCTCAACACGCTGAAGCTGCGCTACACGCTCAGCGATCGGTGGACGGTGAAGACCGAAGTCGGCGAGGCGCGCGGCGCGGACCTGGTTTACACGATCGAGAAGTAGGTGCGCGCAGCCCTAGCGCGACTTCGAGCGGCGAATCCCTTTCAAGCGGTGCCGCATGACCGGCCGATGCGGCGCACGCCACGCCACCGGCTCGAAGCCCGCGCGCACGAACGTCGAGGCGACGCCCGTATACAGGTTGGAAGTCGCGCCGGGTTTCGCGGTGTCGACGGGATAGGCCTCCAACGCCGGCGCTCCATTTCGTTTGGCTGCTCGTAGTGCTGCGTCGATCAACGCCGTAGTCACGCCGCAATTGCGATAGCCCCGGCGGATATAGAAACAGGAGACCGCCCAGACCGGCACCTCATCGACCCGCCGAGTCATGCGCGCCTCATCGAGATACGGTAACGCGCTGCGCGGCGTGAGTTGGCACCAACCGACAGCGGTTTCCCCATCGAACGCGATCAGGCCGGGCGGCGGCCCTCGCTTCACGAGGGAACGAAACTCGGTCCGGTTCTTTTCGCGCGGCCGTTCGTGATAACGGGGGCCGAGCCGCCAATACATGCACCAGCAGCCATTGCACGCGCCGGCCTTGCCGAACAGGTCTTCGAACGCGGGCCACAGATCGAACGTGAGCGGCCAGACCGTAATGCGCACGTCGCTTCCACCACCGCTGGAATTCATGAAGCTCTCGGATCTCCTGCTCTCGCAAAAAAATACTATTTTTCCGGTTTGATTTCGCGGCAGAGCCGGTAGTCCGAGTGGTCCTCGCAAGTGAGCACGGCTCGCGGCAGGGCCATCAGGTTGCTTGACAGCACGCGCATGAATATGCAGACTCCGCGCAACTTTATGCACGCGCTCGTAGACAATCACCAAGCCGATCGCCGCGAGGCCATCATGCGCATTCTGCGCAGTGGCACCGTGCGCAATCAGCAGGACCTCGTGAGCCTCCTGAGAAAGGAAGGTCACGTCGTCACGCAGAGCTCGGTGAGTCGCGACCTGCGGGATCTCGGCGTGCTCAAGGCTGCGGGCGGCTATGTGTTGCCCGCGGAAGAAACCGCGCGGACCAACGGAAATTTCCGCGCGCTCGTGCAGTTCGTGCGCGGCGTAAAGCCCGCCGGCCCCTGTCTCACCGTGCTTCGCACGACCATCGGTGCCGCGCAAAGCGTCGCCGTAGCCATCGACAAAGCCGAATGGCCCGAAGTCGTCGGGACCATTTCTGGCGACGATACGATTTTCATTGCCACCAATGGCTCCCCCGCGCAGGCCAAGCTCCATGAGCGCCTGCGTACTCTGTTTCGAGTTTAATCATGCCCAACGCAGCTCCTTTTTCGGGCGCCAAGCCCATCGTCCTCGCTTATTCCGGCGGACTGGACACGTCGTTCCTCGTGCCGTGGGTGGCCGAGAACTACAACCGCCCGATCATCACGGTCACCGTCGACACGGGCGGCATCGATGATGCGGCCCGGCGCACGCTCGAAGAGCGCGCCAAGGCGCTCGGCGCCGTGGAGCACCACATCGTCGACGCGCGCGCGGACTATTTCGAGCAGGTGCTGCGTTTCCTGATCATGGGCAATGTTCGCCGGGGTCAGCTTTATCCGCTTTGCGTCGGCGCAGAACGCGTGATGCAGGCGCAGACCATCGCGCGCATGGCGCGCGAGTTGGGCACGAGCATGATTGCGCACGGCTGCACAGCCGCCGGCAACGATCAGGTACGCTTCGAAGTCGCGCTGCGCACGCTTGCACCGGATCTCGAAGTGCTCGCGCCCGTGCGTGACAAGGCCTTCAAGCGCCAGGACGAGCTGGAATATCTGCAGAAGCGCAATCTGCCCGTGCCGCCGTTCGGCGCCGCGTATTCCATCAACCGTGGCCTGTGGGGCGTGACGATCGGCGGAACAGAGACGCTCACGTCGACCGGCAGCATTCCCGACAGCGCGTGGGTGCTCTCGAAAGACGCTTTCACGAATCCGAAAGCGCCCGAGCGCCATGTGATTTCGTTCGAGCAGGGCCGGCCGTCGAAGCTCGACGGCAAGGCGATGAGCCCGGTCGAGATCATCGAAGCCCTCGAAACGCTGGGCGCGCCGTTTGCGATCGGTCGGGGCATTCACCTCGGTGACACCATCATCGGCACGAAGGGTCGCGTTGCCTTCGAAGCGCCGGCCGCGGAAACGCTGCTCACCGCGCATCGCGAGCTGGAGAAGCTCGTGCTCACGCCGCGTCAGCAGCGCATCAAGGAGCTGGTCGCGAATCCATATGGTGACCTCGTGCACGAGGGCCAGCTGCTGGACCCCGTGTGTCGCGATATCGAAGCGCTGCTGCTCTCGTCACAGGAGCGTGTTACAGGGGATGTGCGGGTGCTCTTCCGTCCTGGCTCGTTGTTCATCGAGGGCGTGGAGTCTCCGTATTCGCTGATGACCGCGTCGAAAGGCGTGTACGGCGAGTCGGCGGGCGAGTGGACGGCCACGGACGCCCTGGGTTTCTCGAAGATCGTCGCGCTCACCGGCGTGTTTCACCGGCGCGCTGGCGAGAATGCAAAAGGAAAGTAAGACGATGTCTATGCGCAGTGTCGTGGTCGACAAGATCGCTTCCGTCACGCAGGCCGTGGGCTTGTCGCACGAAGTGCGTATCTCCGACGAGATTCCCGCCGAAGAAGGCGTGGTCGTTGTCGTCGAGGTGCTGAACAACAAGTCCACCTACAACACGCTGGAGCTCACGAGCGGCCGCATGGCCAAGGTGGGCAAGGGCGATGTGGTCGTCGGCGCGCTCGGCCATCGCAAGGCGCTGTTCGGCTATTCCGGCCACATTCCGCCGAGCGTGAAGCCTGGCGATATCGTGCAGATGCTGAACATCGGCGGTGTCATCGGCACGTGCGACTCGGTGAATCCCGACAAGGGCAAGCCGTTCGACTGCCGCGTTCTCGGCGTCGCGCTGACGTTCCCGTATCTCGGCGAGCGCATCGGCGTTCCCGCTCGCGCGGGCAAGTCGAAGCTCGACTACGAAGCCAAGCTCGACACGAAAGGCGTGCCTGTCGTCGCGCTCGCGGGCACCTGCATGGAAGCCGGCAAAACTGCGGCTGCGTGCGCCATCGTCAGTCGCATGCGTCATCGCGGGCTCGTCGTCGATGCGTTCAAAGCAACCGGCGTCTCGCTCCGTCGCGACATTCTTGCGATGGAAGATGCGGGCGCGCGCCGTTCCCTGATTTTCACGGACCTCGGCATCGTCACCACGACACGCGCGAACGGCCCTGCCCTCACGCGCACGATGCTCACCGAGCTTGCGGCGGGCAAGCCGGACGTCATCGTGTTCGAGCTGGGGGATGGCATCCTCGGCACCTACGGCGTCGACGCGATTCTCGAGTGCGAAGACATTCGCTCCGCGCTCACGGGTGTCGTGCTCTCCGCGAACGATCCGGTTGCGGCGTGGGGCGGCGTGAAGCTGCTGCGCGAACGCTTCGGCATCGAGCCGTGCGTGGTCACGGGGCCGTCCACCGACAACAGCGTTGGCGTGGACATCATCAAGAAGCAGCTCGGTGTCGCTGCGTTCAACGCGATGAGCGCCGGCGCCGCACTGGGCGATTGCGTGATGGACGCAGTCGGCGTGAAGGGCAAGGACCTGCCGCAAGAAGGGGCCGCGGCGTGACGACGGCTGTCAGCAAGATTCCGACGATCATTCTCGGCGGCACCGGCTATGTGGCCGGCGAGCTGCTGCGCTTGGTCGCGGGTCATCCGACCTTCGAGCTGGCCGCGATCCTGTCGGACAGTCAGCCTGGCGAGTCCGTGGGCAAGGCGTTTCCGCATCTCGCCGCGGTTTACGGCGACACCACGTTCAAGTCGCAGGATGAGATCACGCGCCTGATCGCGGAACTGCCGCAGTCCGCGGTGTTTGGCGCCGCGCCTCATGGCGTTTCGCACGTGCTCATCGATGATCTTCTGAAGACGGCTGAGCGTGCGAAGACGAAGCCGCGCGTCGTCGATATTTCGGCGGATTACCGCTTCAGCTCGCCTGAAGCATACGAAGCGGTTTACAAGCATCCGCACGGCGCGCCGGAGCGCATTCGCGACTTCACATGTGTCGTGCCGGAGCATTTGAAAGAGCTGAAAACGCCGCACGTTGCGCATCCGGGCTGCTTCGCCACTTCTGCGTTGCTGTCTTCGGTGCCGCTGCTGTCGCTTGACCTCATCGAGCCTACGCTGTTCCTGAGCGGCGTCACGGGAAGCACGGGTTCCGGGCGCAAGCCCGTCGAGGGCACGCATCATCCGGTGCGCCACAGCGACCTGTATTCGTACAACGCGCTCGCGCATCGGCACGCGCCGGAAGTCGCGGCGATCGCGAAAGCGGTGTCCGGCGTCGAAGCGGAGTTCGCGTTCGTGCCGCACTCCGGCCCGTTCGCGCGCGGCATTCACATGACCGTGCAGGCGCGTTTGAAAACGGCGCTAGACACGAAGACCGCCATCGCGAAGCTGCGCGAGTTCTATGCGCACTCGCCATTCGTGCGTGTGACAGACGGCGCGCCGCGCGTGAAAGAAATCGTCGCGAGCAATTACGCGCATCTGTCTGCCGCCGTGTCGGGCAAGACGATCGCGGTGATGTGCACCGTCGACAATCTCAACAAGGGCGCCGCAGGCGGCGCCGTGCAATGGATGAACCGTATTTACGGATTACCGGAAACCGCCGGCCTCACGGCCCCCGCGCCCGGCTGGACCTGAAAGCGTAGTGACCCTATGACCGCCGACTATCTCGCCCCCGTATTTGCCCAGTATCCGGTTGACGTCGTCTCCGGCGAAGGCGTGTGGCTGCTCAATCGCACGGGCGAGCGCGTCTTGGATCTGTACGGCGGTCACGCGGTTGCCGCTCTCGGCTACGGCCACCCGGGCTGGACGAAGGCGCTCACCGAACAGGCGAAGAGCTGCAACTTCCAGAGCAACGCCGTACCGATGGACGTGCGCCTGCGCGCCGCGGAGCGGCTCGCGAAGTTCGCGGGCGGCGCGTTCGACCGAGTGTTCTTCGTGAACAGCGGTGCCGAGGCGAACGAGAACGCGATGAAGATGGCCTTCCGTGTTCATCCGAAGCGCACGCACATTGCCGCGCTCGAATACAGCTTCCACGGCCGCACCGCTGCGGCCGGCGCGCTCACGTGGGGTGCCGCGCAGAAGTGGTATGCGCTGCCGCGCACGCCGTTCGATGTAAGCTTCATGCCGCGCAAGGATCACGACGCGATCGCGAAGCACGTCACCGAGAACACAGCTGCGGTCATCGTCGAGCCGGTGCAGGGGCTCGCGGGCGCGTATGACTTCGGCGCCGAATATCTGGCAGCGCTCCGCAAGCGTTGTGATGAAACCGGCGCACTGCTGATCTTCGACGAAGTGCAGTGTGGAACCGGTCGTGTCGGCCATCCGTTCGCCGCGAACCTCTACAACGTGCAGCCGGACATGATCACGGCCGCGAAAGCGCTGGGAAATGGCTTCCCGGCCGCTGCGTTGCTGACGACGCCGAAAGTCTCGGCCGCCATCAAGCTCGATTCGCTCGGTACGACTTATGGCGCCGGCCCGATGGCCTGCGCGGCTATCGAGGCCTGTATCGAGGCCATCGAGTCGGAGCACCTGCTCGAGAACGTCCGCAAGATCTCGGCCTACATCCGCAAGACTTGCGTCGTCGGCCCCGTCACCGATGTGCAGGGCGAAGGCTTCCTGCTCGGCCTGCGCACCACGCGTCCGGCGAAAGAAATTCATCGGGACCTGCTCGAAGTCGGCATTCTCGCCGGCACCAGCACCGACCCGAACATCCTGCGCCTGTTGCCGCCGTTCATCCTGGAAGAGCAGCACGTCGACATGCTGGCCGACGCGCTGAAGAGCCTATGAAGCGCTTCCTGGATCTCGCGGACTTCTCGCGCGACGAAGTTCGCCACCTGCTCGACCTCGCGCGGCGGCTCGAACAGTCGCCCGAACCGCAGGCGCTCGCCGGCAAGATTCTCGGCCTCGTGTTCTTCAACCCATCGTTGCGCACGCTCGCCTCCTTTCAGTCGGGCATGGCGAAGATGGGCGGATCGTCGTTCGTCATCACGCCCGGCCAAGGCACGTGGCAGCTCGAAACGAAGCTCGGCGCCGTGATGAGCGGCGCGGCAGCGGAACACGTGCGCGAAGGCATTCCCGTGCTCGCGTCCTATTGTGACGCGCTGGGAATCCGCGCTTTTGCAGACGGCAAGAACTTGCAACACGACTTGTCCGAAGCCACGTTCAACTCGATGGCGGCCGTGGTCGACAAGCCGCTCATCAATCTCGAGTCGGCCGTGAATCATCCGTGCCAGGCGCTCGCGGACTGGAAGACGATGGATGATCTCGGCGTCGCACGGAACGGCAAGTTCGTGCTGTCGTGGGTCTGGCATCCGCGCGGCCTGCCGCTCGCCGTGCCGGCCGCTGCGCTTCACATGGCCGCTCAGCGCGGCATGGAAGTCGTGGTCGCGCGGCCGGAAGGTTACGCGCTGCCGCCCGAGATCATGAACAAGGCTCGCAAAGCCGCCGAAGCGTCCGGTGGATCGGTGCGCGAAACGTCCGATCGTCGCGAAGCGCTCGAAGGCGCGCAGGTGCTCTACGCGAAAGAATGGGGCTCGACCGCGCACTACGGCGATGCCGAAGCGGACGGGCGCCAGCGCGCGAATCTCACCGACTGGTGCGTCAGAAATGATTGGTTCGCCAACGCGGCGAGCGACTGCCGGCTGATGCATTGCCTGCCGGTCCGTCGCAATACCGCGGTGGCCGATGAAGTGCTCGACGGCCCGCGCAGCGTCGTGCAACGTGAAGCCTACAACCGCCTCGTCGTACAGATGGCGGTGCTCTACAAGCTGCTCAGAAGCGAAAGATAAGGGAATCTGAAGATGATGAACCGTTCCGACCAGACTCTCGCCATTGCCGCCCTGAAGAGCGCCGCGCCGTACATCCGCATGTACAAGGGCAAGGTGTTCGTGGTGAAGGCCGGCGGTGGCGTGTTTGCCGACACGGAAAGCACTCGCGTGTTCGTGGAGCAGATCGCCATCCTTCACTATTTCGGCGTGCGCGTCGTCATGGTTCACGGCGGCGGTCCGCAGGTGACGGAGCTGCAGAACGCGCTCGGCCTGGAAGCGCGCATGGTCCATGGCCGTCGCGTCACGGATGCGAAGTCCATCGACGTGACCGCGATGGTGCTGAGCGGCCTCATCAACACGCGCATCCTGTCGATCTGCCGCGATCTCAACATCGATGCGGTCGGCATCAGCGGTGTGGACGCGGGCCTCATCCGTGCGCACAAGCGCGCGCCGGTGAAGCTCGATGACGGCCAAGTGGTGGATTACGGGTTCGTCGGCGACATCGTCGGCGTGGACACCACGGTGATCCGCAAGCTGCTCGACAACGGTTTGATGCCGGTCGTCAGCCCGCTCTCGGCGGATGAGAACGGCGTGCTGCTCAATATCAATGCAGACACGGTGGCGGCCGCGATCGGCGCATCGCTCGATGCGGAGAAGATGATTCTCTGCACAGGCGCGCCGGGCATCCTGGAGCGTGTCGAGGATGCGGGCTCGCTGATTTCGTATACCGACCTCAAAGGCTTGAAGCGCCTGAAGGACGAGAAGCGCATCGTCGAAGGCATGCTGCCGAAGGCGAAGGCGATCGAAGAAGCCATTCGCGGCGGCGTGCGTCGCGTGCACGTCGTGTCGTACAAGTCGCCCGAAGGCATTCTGGGCGAAGTGTTCACGAACGAAGGCACCGGCACGCTCATCGTTGCAGACGTGAATGCGATTCCGGCCAACGAGCAGCAGATCGGCGGCCACTGAGCACCATGAGTCGTCTGTGGGACAAAGGCGCGCCGCTCGACGACCGTGTGCTTCAGTACACGGCCGGCGAAGACTTTGCGCTCGACGAGCGGCTCGTTCGCTACGACGCGCAGGCATCCATCGCGCATGCGGAGATGCTGAACGCGCAGATGCTGCTGTCCGACAGCGATTTGCAGGCGATTCGCGCAGGCATTGAAGCGATCGCGCAGGAGCACGCGGACGGCCAGTGGCGCATCGAGCTGAACGACGAAGATGGGCAGACGGCTCTCGAAAAGCGGCTCACCGCGCGCATCGGCGAAGCGGGCGGACGCGTCCATCTCGGCCGTTCACGCAACGACCAGGTGCTCACGGCGCTTCGGTTGTATCTGCGTGATGCCGTCAACGCGCTGAGTGATGGCGCGAGCCGCGTCGCTGATGCGCTGGATCGTCTCGCGTCGCGCGAATCCACGACGGTGCTGCCGGGCTACACCCACATGCAACAGGCGATGCCGAGCTCGGTGCCGCTGTGGGCGGGCGGGTTTGCCGCAGAGATTCGCGATGACGCGGAAGGCATTCGGCTCGCGCAGCGCCGGCTCGGTAAGAATCCGCTGGGCTCGGCGGCGGGCTATGGAACGCCGGGCCTGCCGCTCGATCGCAAGCTGACGACAGCGAAGCTGGGCTTCACCGTCGTGCAGGAACCCGTGACTTCCGTGCAGCTCTCGCGCGGCAAACCCGAAGCGCAGATCCTGTTCGAGAGCGCGCTCCTGATGCAGGATCTCGGACGCTTCGCTTCGGACGTGCTGCTGTTCTATACGCAAGAGTTTGCGTTCGTGTCGCTGCCGGATGCGTTCACCACCGGCTCATCGATCATGCCGCAGAAGCGGAACCCCGACGTGTTCGAGCTGATCCGCGGTCGCTCTGCGACGGCGTTGGCGTGCCTGGACGAGACGCTGGGGATTTGCGCGAAGCTGCCGTCGGGCTATCAGCGCGACCTGCAGTTGCTGAAGGTGCCCTTGTTTCGCGGCATCGACATCGCGTTGCAGACACTGGATATCCTGCCGCCCGCGATCGACGCGATGAAGTTCAGGCCGGAGAACATCACGCTGGATCCGTCGATCCATGCGGCGGAAGAAGCCAATGCGATGGTGGTGAAAGAGGGGATTCCGTTTCGCGAGGCGTACCGGCGCGTGGGCGCGAAGCTCAAAAGATAGGCCACCGAGCGATTGCAGCCCTGCCCCCATCGACCGCCTTGTCCGGGATGCCCGCGATACGGCGCACCCGACATCGCACTCTCAGCGCGTGATGCGCTCGACGCGCTAGCCCACGCTCACGGCCTGCCCGATGTCGAGGGGGTCTCAGGTAACCTCGCGGGATTCAGGCATCGCGCGCGGCTCGCGATTCGAGGCCGCGCGAATTCCCCGAAGATCGGCCTCTTCGAGCTGGATACGCACCATGTCGTGCATGTTCCGAATTGCGTCGTTCACCATCCGCTCATCAATCGAGTGGCGTCTGTCGTTCGACGTGCTCTGGTTGACGCGAGAATCACCGCGTATTCCGACACGGCGCATCTGGGTCTCGCGCGCTATCTGCAGGTCGTCATCGAGCGCAGCTCGCAAACGGCGCAGGTGGTCGTCGTCGGAAACTGCGCGGCGGCCGAGCCATTCACGCGGCTATTCGAGCTGATTCGGCAGCGACTGGGCACCGACCTCCATAGCCTGTGGTTCAACCCGAACACCACCCATACGAACACGATTCTCGGCTCCACCTTCGAGCACGTCGCAGGCCCCGCTACCGTGGTCGAGAACTTCGGTGAAGCGCAGATCCATTACCCGCCCGGCGCATTCGGCCAGAGTAATCTCGAAGTTGCGCAAAAGATCATCGCGCATGTCCGCGAACAGATTCCGCTGGGCTCGCGCGTCGCAGAGTTCTATGCCGGAGTGGGCGCGATCGGGCTTTCCGTCTCGTCCCGCGCGAGCGAGCTGCGGCTGAATGAAGTGAGTCCCCATTCGCTTCATGGCTTGAACATCGGCCTCGAAGCGCTCGGCTCGGCGGACGCGGTAGCGCGCGCGAAAATATCCGTCATTCCCGGCACCGCGGGTGCGGCGCTCGAAGCCGCGACGGATGCAGAGGTCGTCATCGCTGACCCGCCGCGCAAAGGACTCGATCCGGAGCTGACGACGCTGCTCGCGGCCGAACCGCCCAAAAGCTTCATCTACGTCAGCTGCGGTCTCGACTCGTTTCTCGCAGACGCACAGCGCCTCACGTCCGACGGCAAGCTACGGCTCGCGAGCCTCACGGCCTTCAACCTGATGCCGTTCACCGACCACGTGGAAACCGTCGCGCGTTTCGAGCGCGCCTGAGCGACGCCTCACTCCGAATCAGGCTGCACTTCCGGTGCTGCCTTGATGAAGGGCGGCAATGATTCCAGATGCCTGCAAATCCCACGCAGAGTCGGGAACGCCGTCAGCTCGCAATTGAACCGGAGTGCGTTGTACATCTGCGGAACGATGTACACGTCGGCCAATGTCACGCTGTTGCCGAACATGAATTTGCCGTCGCCGCTGAATCGCTTCGCCTGCTCTTCGAGCCCGCGGAACCCTTCCGCGATCCACTTGGGGTACCAGGTTTCGCCGACGGTCTTCTCGTCGTGTCCGAGCGGGTCGCGCAGGAAATTCAGCACCCGCAGATTGTTGAGCGGATGCATCTCCGCGGCGACGTGCAGCGCCATCGAACGCACGCGAGCCCGATCCACGAGCGCCTGAGGCAGCAGCGGGGGAGTCGGAAATTTCTCTTCGAGATATTCGATGATCGCGAGAGATTGCGAGAGGACGACGCCCTCATCGTCCAGCGCGGGAATCAGCCCTTGCGGATTGAGCTCGAGGAATTCGGGTGTCTTGTGCGCGCCCTGCCTCAGGTGCATCGAAATGCTCTCATATGGCACGCCCTTGATGTTCAGGGCGATGCGCACGCGAAAGGCGGCAGTACTGCGATAGTAGGTATACAGCTTCATACGGTGGAGCTTGCCAGCCGGACAGGGCGCGGGGAAGCCGGTAAACTCAATCCCATGCGAATCTGGTTTTCGGACGTCAAACTCGAGCACATCGCCAACCGCGGTGCGCATACGCTCGTCGATCATCTCGACATCCGGTTCACCGAAGTGGGGCCGGATTATCTGAAGGCGACCATGCCGGTGGACGATCGGCATCGGCAAATCATGGGCGTCCTGCATGGCGGCGCGTCGGCCGCGCTGGCGGAAACCATCGGCAGCTTTGCCGCGAACATGTGCGTGGACCACGAACGCTTCATGTGCGTGGGACAGGAAATCAACGCCAATCACCTGCGACCGGTGCCGGGCGGCGTGGTCACCGCGACAGCACGGCCCTTTCACATCGGCACGCGCAGCCAGGTGTGGCACATCGAAATTCATGACGAGCGGAGTCGGCTCGTGTGCGTGTCGCGACTGACCGTGGCCGTGGTCGATCGACGCGTAACGGGAGAGGGGAAAACAAGTGGCTCAACGTAAGATGTTCAATCGCGAGCGGATCATCGCTGCGACCCTGCTCGCCGGATGCGCAGTGCTGACGGGATGCGGGCAGAAAGGTCCGCTGTATCTACCGGATAAAGGTGGCGAGGTCGTTACGCGGCCTGCTGGGCAAACCCAACAGACACCGCAATCACCGGAAACGGCGCCTCAACCGTCAACTCAGCCGCCGCCGAACGCGACGGACAAGAAAGGCTCCACGCCGAAATAACGATGCGGGGCGTGGGCGCTGCTATCTGCGCGGTGTTGTCACGCTCGCACGAGGCCAGTCAACGGGCGTGCGGTCGCGCTGTCCGGAAACACTTCCCGTTCGAGCGCTGCGCTCGGCACGCGAACGTGATCCGCCAGCACGCCTTTCATCACTGAACGAATATCGAGCGTGGGACGAAGGTCTCGTCCCTCGAAAAGATTCGAGGCCGCAAGTCCCGGCCAGTCCGCGATCACGCGTCCCCCTGCCACTGCTCCGCCAAGCAGGAACGCCGCCGCGCCTGTGCCATGGTCCGTTCCGCGAGTCCCGTTCACCGCCGCGGTTCGGCCGAACTCCGTAGCGATGAGCACGGCCGTGTCACGCCACACAGGCCCAAGTTGTTCCTTCAACGTGCGCAGGCCCGCATCGAGCGCGCCGAGGCGCGCGCTGAGCTGGCCCAGGGCGGCGCCTTCGTTTGCATGCGTGTCCCAGCCTGTTGCGTCAAAGACTGCGATTTGTGGGCCATCGTCCTTGCGCAGGAAGCCGGCGGCGGCGCGAATCACTTCGGTGTAGCGAGCGCCGCCGCGCGCGTTGCCTTTTTCGGTTCTGGCGAGCAGCGTGGATTTGTCGGCCGCATCCGCCTTGTCGCGCATCTCAGGGCTGGGGGCCGCCATCATGCCGGTCTCATCAACCGCGTCTTCTTGGGCTTCGCTGGCAATAGCATTTGCGGCCATGGCATCCGCAAGCCGTTTCGACAGCAGCGGATCGCGCGCGTACAGATCGGTGATGCGCTCGAGCGTGTCGTCATCCAACGCCGCCAGCTTGGACGGTGACCACGATGCTACGGTCGCCGGCCCGCGCATCACGAGCGGCACGTTTTGTCCGAGCGCGACGCCCAACTCTTTGCGTGAGCGCGAGCGATCGGCAGGCACAGCCGCCAGCGCGCGATTGAGCCAACCGCTCTGCGACGCATGCGGCCGCACGAAGCCGTTTTCCAATACGTCCTGCCCGTCGAAATGCGAACGTTCGCGATAAGGGCTCGCGATCGCATGAAACACCGTGAGCTCACGGGCTGCATACGATTCGCCGAGAAACTGCAGGCTCGGGTGCAAGCCGAATAGATTATCGAGCTGGATCGCACCTCCGGCCGATCCCGGCACGCCGATCGCAAGCTCGCGCCGCAGCCGCGCGTAATCCGGATCGCCGTAAGGCGGTGCTGCCATCAGGCCGTCGAGCGCGCCACGCAGAATGATGAACACGAATCGCGACGTGCTGTTCGAATCCATCGTCGCGAACGCGAGCCGCGACGTCATGAGCGCGCCGCCCGTCGCGAGCGCAGTCGCCGCAAGGAATTGCCGTCTGTTCAGTTTCGACATGTGACCTCTCCCGCTAACGGCGCAGGAATTCCGGCGACGTCAGCAAAAGTGTGAGGGCCTGCGAGCCGCTCGCCGCGCGCGCGAGGGCCATACGCGTGTCCGCGGAAAGTGTGCCGCCGAGCAGGCTGGGCGCAAGGTCCGCAGCATTGTGGCGAGTGCCGACGCGCTGACCGACCGCGTCGGCCCATTCGATTCGCTTCATGAGCGCCGACGCGCCATCCCAATCTGCGCTGCGATCGGGCCAGCCGGCGGGCGAGCCGGGGCTGTAAGTGCGCTGGCCCAGAAGCTCGAACGATGCGAGTCCGCGGCGCGTCCGATCGACGGGCAGGTCCAGCGCTCGATAAGTCGAGACGATGTAGTCCGACGGTGTCTTGAATTTCGACAGCGGCGCCGACCACGCCGCGTTCGAATCGACGAGAGCGCGATACACCGTGGGCAGATCGCCGTGACTCTTCGTGAATGCCTTGGCGATACGCTCCACGGCGACTGACGGCGGATCGTCCGCTATGAAATGCCGCGCAAGTTTCGTCGCGATGAAATGTGCGGTGGCCGGCTTCGCGGCGATATCGCGGAGCACCGCTTCACCCTGCGACTGGTCGCTTTGCGGGTAACGCTTGCCCAGCACGGTCTTCGCGCCCGGCTCATGCAACCGCTCGCGAAACGTGAATGCCCCGTCGCCGATCGACCAGCCCGTGAGCACCTCAGCAAACGTCGTCACGTCCTGTTGGGTATAGCCACCATTCACGCCGAGCGTATGCAGCTCGAAAATCTCACGCGCGAGATTCTCGTTGATGCCGATTTTGCGCTCCGCTCCGCGACGCTGCGCAACCTGTGCCGCACGCGAAGTCGGTCCGACCGAAAGAGAGTTGTCGAGATACAGCAGCATCGCCGGATGCTGTTCCACGGCGAGCAGCAGGTCCGTGAAGCTCCCGAGGACGTACGGGCGAATCGCTTCTCGCTCGAAAGCGCCCGCGAGACCCAGCACGGCCACCTTGTCGATGGAGACGGCGAAATGGTTCGCCCAGAACTGCGTCAACCGTTCGACGAACGGACGATCGGTCGTTGCGGCGTGGCGCAAGCGGGCCGTCGCTTCGTCGATGTAGCGGGGACGATAGAGTTGCGCCACCTTGAGCGGCTTCTGAATATTGGCGGCGCGGCCGCCAGGGCTCGATGGGTCAGCGCCACTTTCGGCCGGGGCATCGGCGGCAGCGCCCGCGGCAGCCCGCCGTTCTCGCCTGAGCTCGAGCGCTTCGGACAGAACATCCGACGACGAACGCAGCGAACTGTCGGTCACTACCGGCGGCGCGCCCTTGAGCTGGGCGATGAGCCATTCGCGCGGCTGCCCGCGCATGGCGTCCAGCTCGCCCGGCATGGCGCCGAGTCCGAAGCGATTTGCAGCGATTGCGGTGGCGAATGGCTCTTGCATCAGCAAACCTCTTACGCAGCCCCGTCGGACGGAGCCCTGAAAGCGCTATAGCGCAATGGAGGCCCGGAGGTTGACGGTATACTCCGCACCCATCTCCCTCGTCTTCCCACAGGTACGCGACACGCCCATGAGCCGCGCCCCCGATCTCATTCTCGTTGATGGCTCTTCGTATCTTTACAGGGCCTTCCACGCACTGCCGGCCTTCTCGAACTCCCGCGGCGAGCCTACGGGCGCGGTGTTTGGCGTGCTGAATATGTTGCTCAAGTTCGTGAAGGAATACGGGCCGAAGCAGCGCATCGCCGTCGTGTTCGATGCGAGCGGCAAGACTTTCCGCGACGAGCTGTTCAAGGAATACAAGGCGAACCGCCCACCGATGCCGAACGACCTGCGCTCGCAGGTGGAGCCGCTGCTCGCGATCATTCGCGCGCAGGGCCTGCCGCTGCTGCGAGTGGAGGGCGTGGAAGCCGACGATGTCATCGGCACGCTCGCCTGTCGTGCGGCCAAGGCCGGCCAGCAGGTGCTCATTTCCACGGGCGACAAGGACATGGCGCAGCTCGTGGACGGCTCGATCACGCTCATCAACACGATGAGCAACTCGAAGCTCGACCGCGCGGGCGTCAAGGCCAAGTTCGACGTCTATCCTGAGCAGATCGTCGACTACCTCGCGCTGGTGGGCGACAGCTCGGACAACATTCCGGGCATCGAGAAAGTCGGCCCGAAGACCGCCGCGAAATTCCTGAACCAGTACGGCACGCTCGACGGGCTCATCGAGCACGTGGGCGAAATCACGGGCAAGGTCGGCGAGAACCTGCGCGCGGGGCTCGAGACGCTCGCGCTCTCCCGCAAGCTCGCGAAGATCCGCACGGATTGCGAGCTGCAACAGACGATCGACGACCTCGTCCTGAAAGAGCCAGACGTCGACGCGCTTCGCGAGCTCTACACGCGTTATGAGTTGCGCTCGCTGTTGAAGCAGCTCGAATCGAATTCGCCTGGCGTGAGCGATGCATTCTCGTTGAGCGCGGGCAACGGCACGGTGAGCGGCGTTCCTGCGGCGGGGACTTCGGCGGCGCCGGGAGTCAGCAAAGGTTCGCACGTCACAGAATCTGCTGAACTGGAAGCGGAGCGCATCGGCACCACGGCTGGTCTGCCATTCGCGCCTGGCGACTCCATGGTCCCCGGCGGCGCTGCGCCTTCGCCCGTCGCGAAGGCCGAGCGCAAATACGAAATGATCACCGACTGGGCGCAGTTCGAGCGCTGGCTCGAAACGCTGCGCGCAGCGGAGTTGTTCGCTTTCGACACGGAGACGACGAGCCTCGACTACATGAAGGCGCAGATCGTCGGCGTTTCGTTCGCGACCGAACCGGGCATCTCGGCGTATGTGCCGTTGGCGCACGATTATCCCGGCGCGCCGGACCAGCTGAATCGCGAGAAAGTGCTCGAAGCGCTCAAGCCGCTGCTCGAAGATCCGGAGCGCGCCAAGGTGGGCCATCACCTCAAGTACGACGCACACGTGCTGATGAATCACGGCATCCGGTTCGCCGGCATGCGTTACGACAGCATGCTCGAGTCTTACGTATGGAACAGCGTCGCCACGCGACACGATATGGATGGCGCGTCCGAACGCTACCTCGGCATCCGCACCATCAAGTTCGAAGACGTTGCGGGCAAAGGCGCCAAGCAGCTCACGTTCAATCAGGTGCCGGTGGACAAGGCCGCGGAGTATTCCGCGGAGGATGCGGACATCACGCTGCGCCTTCATCTCGCGCTGTGGCCGCAGATCAAGACGATTCCGCCGCTCGAGAAGCTCTACGAAGAGCTGGAGCAGCCGCTCGTGCCCGTGTTGTTTCGCATGGAACATGCCGGCGTGCTCGTCGACCGCGAGCTGCTGAAGGCACAGAGCCGCGAGATCGCCGGCCAGCTGCAGGAGCTCGTCGCGACCGCGCACAAGGAAGCCGGACAAGAGTTCAACATCGATTCGCCGAAGCAGCTCCAGCAGATCCTGTTCGAAAAGCTGCAGATTCCGGTGTCGCGCAAGACGCCCACAGGACAGCCTTCGACCGCGGAAGACGTGCTCGAAGAGCTCGCTGTCTCGTACCCGCTGCCGCGCATCGTGCTCGACTATCGCGCGCTCGCAAAACTCAAATCGACTTACACGGACAAGCTGCCCGAGCAGATCAACGAGCGCACCGGACGCATTCACACGTCTTATCACCAGGCCGTTGCGCAGACGGGGCGACTGTCTTCCCAGGACCCGAACCTGCAGAACATTCCGATTCGCCGCGCGGAAGGCCGCCGCATTCGCCAGGCGTTCATCGCGCCGCCGGGCTACGTGCTCATGGCCGCGGACTATTCGCAGATCGAGCTGCGGATCATGGCGCACCTATCCGATGACGCGGGTCTGCTCAGCGCGTTCTCGGAAGATCGCGATGTGCATCAGGCGACAGCCGCAGAAGTGTTTGGCGTCCCCGTCGACAAGGTCGACGCCGATCAGCGACGCCTTGCGAAGACGATCAACTTCGGGCTCATTTACGGCATGTCCGCATTCGGGCTCGCGCGCCAGCTCGGCATCGACCGGGGTTCCGCCGCGAAATACGTGGAGACTTACTTCGCGCGCTATCCCGGCGTGAAGCGATACATGGACACCACTCGCGCGCTCGCGCGTGAGCGGGGATTTGTCGAGACGGTGTATGGGCGGCGGCTCTATCTGCCCGACATTCGTTCAGGCAACAAACAGATGCAGCAGTACGCGGAGCGAAGCGCGATCAACGCGCCGATGCAGGGTACGGCTGCGGACATCATCAAGCGCGCCATGATTGCAGTGGATGCGTGGTGTGCTCGTGAAGATGTGCCGGCGCGGATCATCATGCAGGTGCATGACGAATTGGTGCTCGAGGTGCGTGAAGACGTCGTGCCGAAAGTGACGGCCGCGCTTCACGAACGAATGGATACGGCGGCTGAACTGAAGGTGCCGCTGAAAATCGAAGTCGGCGTGGGAGCCAACTGGGACGAGGCACACTGAAGTTTATGGGGCAAAAGTCGGCCGCGCGGAGCGCGGCGCTTTTGCCGGACATCAGCGTTGTTGCCGGCGGCGAAAAGCGGGGTTTTCGCCGCCTACCTTGGCTCAGTGCGCACTCCGTGCGCCCGGACGGTCAGCGCTGCGCCGCTGTTGTCTGAGCTGGGGCCGTCGCGCGCACGCACGGGGCCGGCAGCGCGGTTCTATGAAACACGCCCGACGCACCGGAGTGCTATCGGCAACGCCGGAACTTCGACTGAACGGTTGCGTTCCAGCTCAGTCGAAAGCGCGGCAGCTCTTCTGCACCCTGGATTGGCGTGTCGCGCGGGCACGCCTCTGGCTAGTGCAAAGACACTGTGTGGCCTGAAGCCCACAGCGTGCTCCGGCACGTTTTCATCACAAATTGGAAGGTGACTCATGCGAATCCTTTTACCTGCTTTGACGCTCACGCTCTTCGGTGCCGCCTCCCAGGCCGCGCTGGCCGTGGACCACGGTCTCTACCTCGGAGCCGGCGTGAGCCAGGTGAAGCTGGACAATGTCGGCGACGATTTCGACACCGGCAACCTCAACGACTTCAAGCTCGACGATACGTCGTACAAGATCATCGGCGGTTTCCGGCTGCTCGATAACCTGGCGTTCGAGCTCAACTACATGGACCTCGGCGACGAGGACAAGAACGTGGGTGGCGCGCAGTTCACGGCTGAAGGAAAGGCCTATGGCGCCTATGCCGTGGGGCTGTTCCCAATCCCCGTTGCGCCCATCGACCTGTATGCCAAAGCCGGCCTGGTGCGCTGGGAATCGAAGGCGACTGCGGGTGGCCCGCTGGGCTTCCGCTTCGATGACGACGGCACCGAGTTTGGCTGGGGCGCGGGCGTTCAGGCGCGGCTCGGCAGCCTCGCGGCCCGACTCGAGTACGAGCAGTTCGACGTCGACCATACGGACGGCGTGGAGATGCTCTCCCTGGGCGTGACCTGGACTTTCCTGTAGGCCGCCAGACCGTACAGAGCGGGCCGTACGAGCGGCGGGGTGCGCTGTGTATTCGTTGTATGGATACCACAGTGTGACGCTCAAGCCACTGATACGCCGAGAGAATTTCCTCGAAAATCTTTCGGAACTTCGTCAGAGGTCACCCGTCTAACTTTTCGAGTGCTTCGGCACTCCCCGCTTCCCTCCCTGAGCGGGTCGACCCGGTTCACGAGACCTGTGCCGGGTTAGCTGCCCCGACGATCGACGAGATCGTCGGGGTCTTTTATTGGGCGATCGCCCGATCCGCCAACCAGGCTTTCAGCACCTTCTGCGCTTCATCGATGCCGACCTTGTCGTGGGCCGAGAACAGCTGGACCGTGGCCGAGTCGCCCAACGCGGCGCGCGCTTCCTTCAATACCTTTGTCGCCTCATTCCGCGTCAGCTTGTCGGACTTCGTCAGCAGCACGTGCACGGCCATAGCGTCAGTGTCCGCGCGCTCGACATCTCGCGCCCAGGCGATGAGGTTCTCGTCCTCCGGCCCGACGCCACGCCGCGAGTCCACGATCAGCAGCAGTCCTTTCAGGCTGCGCCGCTCCCGAAGCGCCGCGATCATCGGTCCCCAGGTGAGTCGCTCGGCCGCGGGTGCCGCGGCATAGCCATATCCGGGCAGGTCGACGATGCGCTGCTCAGGGCCCGATGCGGGCCCGATGGAAAAGAAGTTCAGCAGCCGGGTGCGACCCGGCGTCTTGCTCACCCGCGCAAGGCCATTGCGCTGGACGATCGCGTTGATGGCGCTCGACTTGCCGGCATTCGACCGACCGGCGAACGCGACCTCCGCGCCGCGGTCAGCCGGAAACTGCGCGGGCTGGGCGGCGCTCAGGATGAACTGGACGTGGGGAAAGACACTCACAAAGGACGATTGGGCTTTCGGTTCAATAATTTCCGTAGTGTACAATTCGCCGCCCTTCGCACCGGTCCTGTAAGCGGAAAGACGACAAAAATGCGGAAGACGATGAAAGTCGCCTCGATCAGCTCGTTTGCGCTCGCGACGCTGTTCGCCTGCGTGATGCTCCCTGTCCAGGCCGCCGAAACGGCTGCCTCGCCCTTCGAAGGCGGAAAGGCCGACGCCGGCGCCACGAAGGCCGCGGTCTGCGGCGCCTGCCATGGTGTGGGCGGCAACAGCCAGAACCCGGAGTGGCCGAACCTTGCAGGCCAGAGCCCGGCGTACGTCGCCGAGCAGGTTCACCTGTTCAAGTCGAAGGTGCGCGTCAATCCGATCATGGAACCGATCGTCGCGCCGCTGACGGACGACGACATCGCCGACCTCGCGGTGTACTTCGCCACGCAGACGCCGGCTGGCCTCGAAGCCGATCCGTCGTACTGGAAGTCGGGCGAAAAGCTGTATCGCAAGGGCGATCCCACCCGGAATATCCCCGCGTGCGCGGCCTGCCATGGCCCGCTCGGCCGCGGCAATCTCGCGGCAGCCTATCCTGCACTGCGCGCGCAGCATTCGGTCTACACCGTCAAGCAGCTCAATGATTACGCCAGGGACACCCGTTATCCCGGCGCGGCCGCCAACAAGCCGGCCACACCGAATGCGGTGATCATGAGCACGATCGCGAAACGGCTCACGCCGGAAGACATCCGCGATGTGGCTTCCTATCTGCAGGGCATGCGCTGAAGAAGCCCTGATCTGCTGGGGCGGCTCGGCAGAGTTTCGAAACGGATGGTTTTTTTGTTTGAGTCAGACCCCGGCCCTGACCTCTTGGCCCTGACATCGAGGACGCAATGTTTCGACTGCCGCTCGCGATCGCTCTCAGCCTGATCAGCATCACCGCCTGCGGCCGCGAAACTGCGGCCCCCAAGGCGCCCGCTCCGGCCCCCGCTACGCAGGCCGCGGCGCCAAGCCAGCAGTCGGCGACTCCCGCCGCAGCGACAGATGTTCCCCAAACGGCGGAATCCGCGCAGGCCACGGCTTCGCAGGAATCCTCGGAAGAGACGACCGCCGAAGACAAGGCGGACGTCGCCCTCGAGCGTCTCGCGGCCATGCCGGCAGACCAGCAGCTGCCCGGCGGCAAGTGGAAGGCCGGCACCAACTACACCCCGCTCGTTCCTGCGCAGCCCACCAACGTGGCGCCGGGCAAGGTCGAGGTGGTCGAAGTGTTCTGGTACGGCTGCCCGCACTGCAATGCGCTCGAGCCGTTCATCCAGAGCTGGATGAAGAACAAACCGGAATACATCGAGTTCGTGCGAGTGCCGGTGATGTGGGGCCCCGTGCATCGTGCGCACGCGAAACTGTTCTATCTGCTGCGCGCGCTGAATCGCGCGGATCTGGACACCAAGGTGTTCGACGCGATCCACAAGGACCAGAACATGCTCGTTTCCAACGACGAGCAGGTCACCCGCAAGATGCAGCTCGACTTCCTGAAGGCCCAGGGCGTCAGCGCCGATGACTTCAACAAGGCGTGGGACTCGTTCACCGTGAGCTCGGGCCTGCAGCGCGCGGACCAGCTCACGCAGCGCTACAAGGTCAACGGCGTGCCGCTCATCCTCGTGAACGGCAAATACACGACGGACGTCGGCCAGGCCGGTGGTCCGGGTCAGCTGCTGCAGCTGATCAACGACCTCGCCGCGAGCGAAAAGAAGCGCTGATCGGCGGCATGGCGGCCATGCGCGGCGCAGCTCGCTAACGTGCTGAGCGTCTTCGTCGCGCAACCACAGGGGCTGGCGCGCGTTCCGTGGGAACCGGGCGGGACGCTCGCGACCGACGCGATCTGGTTCGACCTGCTCGAACCTTCCGCCGAGGAAGAGCTCGCCGTCGAGAAAGTGCTCGGCATCAATGTGCCGACGCGCGAGGAAATGCGCGAGATCGAGGCGTCCAACCGCCTCTACGAAGAGAACGGCGGCGTCTACATGACGGCCACCATCGTCACCAAGCTGGACACCGACCTGCCCCAGAGCACGCAGGTCACGTTCATCCTGAACGGCTCGCATCTCGTCACCAACCGGTATACGGATCCGCTGCCGTTCCGCCGCTTCATTGCCTACGCGGAGACTCACCCCGCCACCTGCAGCTCGCCCGTGATGCTGCTGGCCGGATTGCTCGAGTCCATCATCAACCGCATCGCCGACGTCATCGAGCGGGTGGCTGCCGACCTCGACCAGATTTCCCAAGAGGTGTTCGCGACCACCCGTCGTCGTGGCGATCGCACGCGCGACTTTCGCCAGGTGCTGGGGCGCGTGGGCCAGAGCGGCGAGCTCGTTTCAAAGGCGCGCGAAAGTCTGGTCAGCCTCGGGCGATTGCTCGTGTTCGTGCAGCAGTCCACGAGCACCCAGCTGACGCCGGACGCGCGCACGCGCTTTCGATTGCTGTCGCGTGACGTGATTGCGATGAGCGATCACGCCTCGTTCCTCGGCGACAAGGTGGCCTTCGCGCTCGACGCGACGCTCGGCATGGTCACCATCGACCAGAACAACATCCTCAAGATCTTCTCGGTCGTCACGGTGTTCCTGCTGCCGCCCTCCGTGATTGCCGGTGTGTTCGGGATGAACTTCGAGCACATGCCGTGGTTGCACGACGGCTGGGGATTCGGCGCGGCCCTGGCAACCATGATTGCGTCCGCGCTGTTGCCGTGGCTCTGGTTCAAGCACAAGCGCTGGTTGTAACGGCTTTCAAGCAAGCGCTGCTCCACTGCTTGCGGAGCGAGAAATTTACTTTTCGCCTCACAGGCTGCTGAACATCGACAGCACCCAGGGACGGAAGGCGACGAGCAGCGCCACGTTTTGTTTCTTCGCCGCGGGCAGACCCACGTCGAGGGTCGCCATCTCCACGAAATCCCGTTCGAGATGCTCGAGCTTGCGCGCCAGCACTTGCGCCGACGCGTCGGAGATTTCCGCCGAGCGGAAATGCAATGCCTCCCGCGACCCCCGGAATTCGGATTGCAGAAACTCCGCTTTCACGCGGCGCTCGTACGCGCGATACATCGGGCCATCGTTGCGCCACGTGATCACGGGCCCGACCCGCAGGCGCGCCTTCAGTCGCGGCTGCAATTCGATGAGCCTCGCGTTGTCGAGCATCACGTAGAACTTGCGCAGCTCGCGGTCGCTCAATCCCATGCGCTCGATGATCTCGGCGGAGCTGCGGCCGTTCAGCAGCAGATAAAAACACGCGAGCAGCCTCGGGGAATCGGCAAGCAGTTGCTCCTGCTCGATCGTCAGAAACTTCGACGGCGCATCGTGTGTCTCGGCCGCGATGCGCACGACTTCCATCATGCTCAGGCCAATCGCGGCGCAGATCGCCTCCAGCCGCTGCAACGTGAAGGTCTCGGACGCGAACACGCGTTTGATCGAGGCTTCGCTCAGACCGATGCGCTTGGCAAGATCGCGATAGGTCAGTCCCCGCGTTTTCAGGCTGCGCTTGAGCACCTGGATGATGGCAGCACTCTCACTCACACCGGCCTCCTGCATTCGCTGCAACGAAGCCGATGATCGATCAACCGCGCGGCTTCTTCCAGAGCCTCATCGTGATGATGGAGGTGGACAGATAACCGGGCACATCGACGGCCTCTTTGCCGCCGCTCGGTGCGAGGGAGCTGGTGGTGAGGTAGCCGCCGACGTAATCGGCGGGGAGTCCGCTCAAATCGCCGCTGCAATGGAGCACGAGCAGCTTCAGCGTCGGCGGTTTGGACTTCATGAACCTGCATTCGCCGGTTGCCACGTAGCTCAGCGAACCGAGGGTCCCGGCGGCGTACATCGGGAGTGTGCCAGTCGGAGTGATCGACCCGAAACACGCCATGAATTCGCCGATCTGTTTCTCGTGCGTCTTCACGACACGACCATCCGAACCACGCAGACTGATAGACCACGCGTCGTAGTGTTGCTCGCTCGCCGCCGTGAAAGGCGCGGGGGCGCACGCCGGTGTCGCGCCCTGAATGAACTCGGTTCTCGTCGTGCGGCTGATAGAGATCTCTTCGAGGCCCGCGGAAATCTCCTGATCGTAGAGTGTTCCGTGAGCGTCGGGCTGGCGGCTGGTGGTCGTACAACCCGCGAGGAATGCGCTCAACGTGAGCAGGATACCGGCAAGTCGCTGCGCGAGTTTCATGCTGGCGAAGGCTACGACGTCGCGACCTGGCGCGCCATGATTTCCGACGGCAAGTTGTTCTGGGTACGAAACAATCGAGGCTCGCCCCGTTTTTTCAGCTTCGATATGCTGCGGAAAGAAAGGAAACTCTCCCCAATGAAAATAACGTTGCCCCGCCTGGCATTGACGGTCTTGATGAGTCTCGTCGCCGTTCGCGCCGAATCTGCAGAGTCCGGATTCACTGCTGGCATAGCCGTCGGGCGCTCGTCCGTCGACGGTCGTGCGAAGACCCCGAGCCGCATCACGGTCGGCCAGTTCATCCCAGACGATGTTCCGATCGGTAGCCTGCCCTTCAAAGGTGCCAACACGACATGGTCGGCTTTCGTCGGCTACACGGCGAACCCATACCTGGGAGTCGAGCTCGGCTTCTGGGATCACGGTCGCTTCGACACGAAACTGTTCGTCGAAAAGGTGGGGAGCCTCGGCATCAAGGAATGGTATCTCGGCACCACGCTGACCTATCCGCTCGTCAGCAAGCTCTCGCTGAGTGCGAGCATCGGCGTCTCCCGAGTGCAGTTCGACGCGGATGGCTCGATCAACGTCCTCGTGACGCAACCTGGCGCGCCGTTTCCCCCGTTTCCGCCTGTCGCAATCATCGCGAACGTTCCCTTCGCCACACCGGATGACGAGACGGGCGGCTACTGGCGCGCCGGACTCAACTGGCGCTTCAGCAATTCGCTCGACGCGGGCCTGAGCTATGGCAAGCACGATGTGCAGGTGCTGCAGGTGGAGTCGCTGGCGCTGTCGTTGCGATACGCGTTCTAGCGTGTCACGGAGGGCGAATGAGATTGCGTCTTGCGCTCCGGTCGCTCCTGGTGGGCCTCATATTCAGCGTGCCCTCGAACGCCACGGATGCAACCACGCGACCGGAGCATTGGATCGGCTCCTGGGCGACGGCGCCGCAAGCGTCTCTTCCGCAGAACGTCGCGACATTCAGCAATCAGACCGTGCGGTTGATCGTCCACACCAGTGTGGGCGGCTCGAAGGTGCGCATACGGCTTTCGAACGCATACGGGAACGAGCCGCTGCTGATCGGCGCCGCGCACATCGGGCGCGCGGTGAAAGGCACATCGAGCATTCGGGCTGGCAGCGATCGGGCGCTCACGTTCCAGGGAAAAACGCGCGTTTCCGTTGCACCGGGCAGCTTCGTTATCAGCGATGCAGTCCTGCTGGATACGCCGCCGTTATCCGATATCGCCATATCGTTGTTCTTTCCAAACGAAACGCACGCAACGACCAGCCATCTGCTTGCCCAGCAATCGAGTTACCTGGCCACGGCGCCGGGAGACTTCACGGCCAGCCTGAGTTTTCCCAAGGCGAGTGCGCTCAGCGACTGGCCGTTCCTCTGCGGCGTGGATGTCGTCGCTGACGGCGAGAGCGCGACGATCGTGGTGTTCGGCGACTCGACGGTGGATGGCGACGGCTCAACGGTCGACGCGAATCGTCGCTGGCCGGATGCGATCGCTGAACGTCTGCAGCGCGATGCGAAAACGCGGCCTCTCGGCCTGCTCAACGAAGGAATCATCGGCAACCGATTGTTACAGGGAAGTCCGCAGGCCACGGAGTTTGGTCGCGCGCTCGGGGATGCGGGCCTGAGTCGGTTCACTCGCGATGCCCTCGATCAGTCCGGCGTCGAGACGGTCATCGTACGAATCGGGATCAACGATATCGGTTTCCCCGGCTCGCTCGATCCCAAAGCGAAGCCCGTGTCTGCGGACGAGCTGATCGCGGGCTATCAGAAAGTCATCGCCGCCGCGCACTCACGGCACGTGCGCATCATCGCCACGACAGTGGGCCCGTTCGAGGGCGCGAAAGTCGGCGAGAACTACTACACACCGGAGAAAGAACGCGTTCGCCAGAGCGTCAACGAGTGGTTGCGCAAACAGGATCTGTTCGATGGGATGATCGATCTCGACCGGGTGCTGCGCGACCCGGCTCATCCATCGAGACTGCGGCCGGCGTATGACAGCGGCGATCACCTGCATCCAAACGACAAGGGCTATGCCGCCTCAGCCGAGGCTGTTGACCTGCAACTGCTCGCTGCAGCCGTGTCTTTGCGGACGAAGCCCTGAACGCCGGGTCGGGCACGCTCGACGATCTCGCCAGGCGGTGCCAGACCCGTCCAGTCACAACTTGGTGAATTGCCGTCGGGCCTTGGAAAAAAACTGGTGCGAATACCGCGCGCGTCTGCGTCGAGCGCAGAAGACGAGTAGCAGAAACCCGATCGACAGCGCATCGAAGCTGCCACCGCCACCCGAGCTTGAACCGCCCATCGTTGGAGGCGTCATCGGGTCGGAAGTCGGCGGGGGTGTCGGGTCCGAAGTCGGAGGTGGTGTCGTAACGTTGCCGACAGTCACCTGAACCATCGCGCCAGCATTGCCGCCTGCGCCGAGGCACGTGAGCTGATAGCTCGTGGTGGACTGAATCGGCCCAACGGTTGCGGAACCGCTCGTAGCCTTGGTGCCAGTCCATCCGCCCGAGGCCGCACAGCCATCCGCGCCCGTGCTCGTCCACGTGATCGTGCTCGTGCCTCCGGCGGCAACGGTGCCCGGCCACGCAGTCATCGACACCGTCGGAGTAGCAACGGCCAATGCCCGCACGGCGTGCGAGTCACCAGACGACTCGCCGCTCGACGAGCTCGCGTAAACGTAATTTCCGTAGCTTTCATAGCTCGCAGTGTTCGCGCCAGTGGCTGGCGTGTCGGTGCCTGCGAGCGCCGCAGTTGCCTTGCTGAGCACGTTGTAGCGGATGATCGTCCGCGCACTTCCGCCCGTCTCGATTTCGATGTCGTTGCCCACAGTATCGAGCATCACGTTGTGCTCGATCAGTCCCGCCTCGAACGGATGTGCGCCATCGCTGCCGAGGTGCAGCGCTGTGCCCGCACCGACGATCGTGTCATGACGAATGATCCAGCTCGACGCGCGAGCTTCGGTAGAAATGGCCGCGGCCTGCGCACCACTGTGGCCGACGATCTTCAGGTTCTCGAGCGTGATGTGGTGCGAGTCATCGCGCGCGTCCACACCCGAGCGACCCTCGTGCCCAACGCCATCCAGCGTCAGGTTCAACACCTGCACGAAGCTCGCGCCATCGAGTTGTATGGTGTTGCAACAGTCGCGGGCGGTGAAGACTGCTGACTGATCTCCAGGACCCGTCACGATGATGGGCCGCGTTGCTGTCCCGGCCATGCCGGAAAGCGCGAGCCCCTGCGTGTAATTGCCTGCCGCGAGACGCAGCGTGTCGCCAGGCGCCAGGCTCGGCACGATGTCCTGATAGTTGGACGGATTCGCGTCGATGACGGCTGCGTGGACGTTGGTCGCAAGCAGTGTCAGCAGAGCGATGCACGGAGCGAGATGTCGAAATGCCATGGTGGCGCATCGTAGGGCTCGAGCAAGGAATCACGCACGATGTCTCCGACGCGAGACGTCCCGATGTGACGTTGAACGGCGACGGGGCCCTCGATCACATCGTCTATGAAGCGGGCAACGCAATGCGCGCAGTCTCTTCTCGCACCGCTGCTCACCGCGACGCCCGCTCGTTGCGTTGGGCCGTTCACGAGAAGCAGGCTGCACGTGTCGCCGCACAATATTTCGCCGGCCTTGCAGCATGGAGATACGTGTTACGTTGACTCATCCGGAATGCCACGCCGCGCATTGCTTCGCGTCGCGCCGCGCGGTCTCAAAGACCTGATCGGGTCATCCGGCCTTCAGCGTTTCTCCCCTCAACCGCAAGGTCATCATCATGAAGAACGTGTTCACCCCGGCACGCGTCCTGATCGCGGGTCTCGCCCTTGTCGCCACTCCGATGCTGGCGTCCCAGGCTGTCGGCGCCGTTTGGATCGTTACCCGATTTACCGATGGCTTCGACGGTACGTGCGACGCGGATTGCTCGCTTCGGGAAGCCGTACAGAGTGCGAATGAGACCGCCGGCCCCAGTCGCATCCTGCTTCGCGCGGGCACTTATCAACTGACGCTGCGGCCGAAGCTCGATGACAACGGACTCATCATCGAAGAAGGCGAGAACGCGAACGGCAGCCTGGATATTCGGGGACAGCTGATCTTCGTTGGCCGGGGCATCGACCTGACCACGATCAACGCCAATCGTATCGACCGCGTCGTCGCGGTTCATGCCGGTGCCGACGTACGAATGACGGGCCTCGGCCTTCGCAACGGCCGTCATACAGATCACGGCGGCGGTATCGAAATCGAGGACGGCGGCACCTTGCTGCTGCAACGTTGCGCGATCAACGACAACATAGCGGGAGGTGCCTACGAAGCGGGAGGATTTGCCGGCGGCATCGCCAACTACGGCACACTCACCATCGAAGCATCGCGTGTCGAGAATAATTACTCCGCCCACGGCGACCGCGGAGGTTCGACCAGCCTCGGCGGCGGAATCTTCAACGCCGGCACCCTGACGGTTCGGGAGACACGCTTTGTCGGCAACCGCGCGAACGACCGGGATGACGGCGGCTTCGGCGGCGCGATCTACAACGAAGGGCTCGCCCGCATCCTGCGTAGCAGCTTCGAGACGAGCAGGGTCGATATCAACGGCAAGGGCGCTGCGATTCTCAATCGCGGAGGCGCGACGCTGCGCATGGAGAACAGCACGGTCACAAGCAGTGACCACGAAGACACGCAGCCTCTGGGCGCAGTGGAGAACGGCCTTTCTTCGGATTCGCAGCCGGCGGTAATGCAGTTGGTCAACGTCACCATTGCCGGCAACGCGACGCACGGTCTCGTCAACCTGGGAAAGCTGGAGATCCGCAACACCATCATCGCGGGCAACGGCCCGACCCTGGATGATCACGTCGAAGAGAACTGTCTCAATGTGGGCCCCAACGCCTCGTTCTCACAGATAGGACTGCTGCGTGGGACGGATGTGTTCACGAACTGCGAAGCCGACGTGATCGTTTCCAATGAGGACGTGTTCAACAGAGTGCTCTATCCGCTCGCCTTGAATTACTGGACCCTCCCCACGTTCGCGTTGCGAATGGGCAGCCCGGCTATCGATGCGGCGGTCGGCAGTTGTCCCCGCACCGATCAGCGACGCGTGAAACGGCCGCGCGATGGGGATGGCGATGGCGTAGCCATTTGCGACCTGGGTGCGTATGAGCGGACGAGGCCGTGAGCCAACGGCTGAGCCCAGCACGTCCTGTCAGGCAGTATCGTGCCGGCGCCCTGCTTACCTCATTGCAATGAAAGATCATCGATCAGCGGCTCGACATCAGCGATTTACCTGAAAACCCTGCGGAGAACGGCACCTGCCTCACGTGTCGACGATGTCCCGGTAGTGCTCCATCGCCGCTTCCGTGAGACCAGTCGGCTGAACCAATCGGGCGTGGCGAGGTGGCGTGGAGCGAGGCGGAGGATATAAAGCTCGAACAGACCGAGACGAATACCACGCAGATCAGCGCCGGCATTTCGCGAAAGTCATCACACACTTTTTTCCGCGGCTGAGAAACGGCCGATGCCCGGTCGATTCCGCTGCCCATATCATGCGGCCTGCTGTCGATAGCATGGATAAGGGAGAAAGCGTGGATATCAGCCGGCTGCTGCCGTCGATCGCCGTGGGTTTCGTTCTGAGCGGGTGCGCGACCCCCTATGGCAGGAACATCCTCGTGGGTGGCTATAGCGACAAGAAGATCGATGATTCGACGTATGTGGTGTCCTTCAACGGAAACGGATACGCCACTCAGGATCGCGTCTGGTACTTCTGGATCTACCGCTGCGCCGAGCTCACAGTCGAGAAAGGCTACGCGAACTTCACACTACAGCCGAACGAGAAGGCGTCGTCTGTCAGACAAGAAGGTGAAGGCATGATGCCTGCCATCTACCAGCCCGACCGGGCCGGTGGACTCTTGCAGGTCAAGAGCGGTGGGGCGCCGGTCTATCACTACTACTACGTGCCTGGCACGACGATCACCACCTGGAACTCGAATGCCATCGTGCACATGTTCCACGATCCGCCACCGGTCGATCAGCTCTGGGCGTTCAGCGCAAAGCATGTGCTGGATCAGCTCAATCCGTACGTCAAATCGAACGGAGCCGTGTCGGCGCCAGCACGCGCACAGCTGCTGCAAGGTGCGGCCAGAACCCGCGACGTCATCGTGGTCAGCGATCAGATCAAAATCAGGACTCGCGCGTCCTCCGCTTTCGTGGGCCAGTCTGTGCCGGACGGCTTTCAGACACGCTCCGCGGCGGATCTACGCAACGGCTTCGACTTCCGCGACAAGATCATGATGCAGGCGGCGTACAGCGAATACGCCCGCCGCACGCTCGACGCGATCGGCGGCGATGTGGTGCTTGCCTTCACGGTCTCGACGAACGGCAAGGTGCGGGACGCACGCATCGTTTCGTCGACCATCACAGACCGGCCGTTCCTCCAGAGCATGCTGGAGGCGATCAGCGAAGCCGACTTCGGCGGCAAGAATGTGCTGGATACGCAGGTGCAGGAGTTTCCGATTCTGATCTCGCCGCGAAGTGCGGAGTAAGCATCGGGTGACGCTCGGCTTCGTTGTGCAGCCGAGCGATCACACCACCTGCATGAGAGGCTGACTCAAGGCGATGACAGGACCGCCAACTCTCGCCGCCAACCGGCTCGCTGGCGGCGGAGCTCTGTGTCACGCCGATGAATGGGGCGAGCCTCAAGCTGGAGTTCACATGTCTCCGCAAACGGAGACGAAATGCACCTCTGCCCAGTCCTCATCCCACCGAGCCGTCACCATCGTCGCCACGCTCCGAGAATCTCTTGTAGAATCACGCCCGTGCGCCCGTAGCTCAGCTGGATAGAGTGGCAGCCTCCGAAGCTGCAGGTCGTTGGTTCGAATCCAATCGGGCGCGCCACTTTTTGACGGACTCCGCTCTTCACCGGGCTCCGCTCGCTCGAAGGACCCAGCCGGTCCCGCAGCCAATAAGTCGTTGATTTCTAGATCGTGAACGCCCACGCCGCGAGCATGACGCCCGCCGCGGCGGCTGCCCATCCCACGGTGGGGAACAGTCGTTTGCGGGCGAGGAAGTAGAGCGACGACAGCACCAGTCCGAGCTCCAGGAATCCTTCGCCCAGATCGAAACGCAGCGCCCTGGCTTCCGCGTGCTCGGTCTGTTCGTCCTTCTCGCGCGCGGCCTTCTCGATATCGGCGGCGTCGTGCAAATATTTTTCGCGCTGGCCCGTCAGCGCTTGCAGGGCGGGTGCGGCTTTCGCGGGATCGGTGCCGAGTGATTGCACGAGTGTCACGCCGACTTCCGCCTGGTACTCGCGAATCTTTTTCGCCTGGTAATACGCCCATTGATCGTTGGCTTCCGTCTTGTAGACCACCGCCGCGGTGTGCTCGCGGTGTGAGGCGATGGTGGCCACGGACAGGAAAATGCCGATCACGGCAACGCTAACGCCCACTTTCTTGCCGAACGCATCCACTTCGTGGGCGTGCGGGATTTCGATTTCAGACATCGGTGCTCCAGGACAAATTCGGCGCGAAACTTACCACGACGCTGGCGGCCGGACCCTGGGGCACGGTTAGACTCGTGTCACAAGAAACGGATTCGGGGGCAAGGGAGATAACGAATGATCCGTGTACAGAATCTCGGCAAGAAATTCGGCGAGCTGCAGGCGGTGAAGGACATTTCCTTCGACGTGCAGCCCGGCGAGCTGTTCGCCTTCCTCGGTCCGAACGGCGCCGGCAAGACGACGACGATCAAGATGCTCACCACCTTGCTCGCGCCGACGAGCGGCTCGATTCTCATCGACGGCCTGGACCCTGCGAAACACAAGAACGACGTGCGCAGCCGCTTCGGCATCGTGTTCCAGGACCCGAGCGTCGACGGCGAGCTCACCGCGTGGGAGAACATGGATCTGCACGGCGTGCTCTATCACGTGCCGCGCAAGGTGCGCTTCGAGCGCATCGAGCAGCTGCTGAAGCTGTTCGAACTGTGGGACAAGAAAGACGTGCGCATGAAGACGTTCTCCGGTGGCATGCGCCGCAGGCTCGAGATCGCCCGCGGCTTCCTGCACACACCGAAGATCCTGTTCCTCGACGAACCGACGCTCGGGCTGGATCCGCAGAGCCGCAACCAGCTCTGGACCCACGTGAAGGCGCTCAACGAATCCGAGAAAGTCACGGTGTTCCTCACCACTCATTACATGGATGAAGCAGAGCGCGTCGCGCAGCGCATTGCCGTCATCGATCACGGCGCCATCGTGGCGATGGGCTCGCCCGCCGAGCTGAAACAGCAGACCGGCACGGATTCCCTGGAGGGCGCTTTTCTCAAGCTCACCGGATCTGCGATCCGATCCGAGCAAGCGAGCGCCGCCGACCAGATGCGTCAGATGGCGCGCGCATGGAGCAACCGCCGATGAACGTCATCTACATTCTCTGGCTGCGTTCGCTGAAGCACTGGTGGCGTTCGCCTGCGCAGATCGTCGCGTCGTTCGGCCAGCCGCTGCTCTATCTCATCGGGCTCGGCTACGGACTGGGCGCGGTGTTCGAGAAAGCGGGCAACGGCAGCTATCTGCAGTTTCTGGCGCCCGGCGTCATCGCCGTGACGGTGCTGTTCTCCGGCGCGTTCTCCGGCATCGGCCTCATCTGGGATCGCCAGTTCGGCTTTCTCAAGGAAACGCTCGTTGCGCCGGTGCCGCGCCTCTACGTCATGATCGGCCGAACGCTCGGCGGCGCCACCGTCGCGATGATTCAGGGACTGCTCGTTTTCATCCTCTGCGTCATCTTCGGTTTCAGGCCGACGCTGCTCGCAGCGGTGCCTCTGTTTTTCCTCACGATGGCGCTGGTCGCGGTCGTCTGCTGTGCGTTCGGCACGGCGATCGGCAGCCGCATGCAGAGCATGCAGGCGTTTCCGCTCATCATGAATTTCGTGATGATGCCGCTGTTCTTCCTGTCAGGCGCGCTGTATCCGCTGCAGGGGTTGCCGGCCGCATTGAAGGCGGTCGTCACGGTGAATCCGCTGACTTACGGCGTGGACGGCATGCGCGGCAGCCTCATCGGCATCACTCACTTCGGCATTCCGTGGGACCTGGGCGTGCTCGCCGTGGTCGCCGCGGTGTTCATGGTGCTGGGCGCCTGGTCGTTCTCGAAGATCGAGCTATGAGTAGACGGGACGGCGGCGCCGCGCCTGGTCCGAGGTGCGGCGCGCCGAAGTGCCGACGTCACGGCATCACGGCATCACGGCATCACGGTGTCACGGCATCACGGTGTCACGGCGTCACGGCATCACGGCGTCACGGCGTCATGGTGCGACAGGCTGACGGGCGGCAATCGTTGAACGGCAGGCCCCGGGCGGACCGACCCGCTCGGACGAGCACGCGCCGCGGGATCCGAACCCGCCCGACCCGAACCGGCCAGTTCCACACTCTCCCGTTACCGCACCCCCTGCCGCCCGCTATACTCCGCCGCCGACAAAAGACCCAACCCCGGCACCACGAGCAGCATTGTGAGCAAGCAGGACACGCACTTTTTCAACGTATTCAGCCTGGTTATCGGCCTTCTGGTGGCGGTCGCGCTTGCGCTGTTCGCCTTCGCCCGGGTCGTTGCGAGCAAGACTCAGGACAAGCAGATGCTGGTCGAGTCGCACTATCTGAAGGGAGTCGACGACCGCGTGGCGCCCTTTGCCCGCGTCGCCGTCGCCGGCCAGGACAATTCGGCCCTCAAGATCGAGGCCTCCACGGCCAACGCTCCGGCGGGTCCAGCCATGCCGAAGAACGGTGACGAGCTCTATGAGCAGGCCTGCAAGGCGTGTCACGGTGCCGGCATCGGCGGCGCTCCCAAGGCGGGCGACACGGCCGCATGGGGTCCGCGTATCTCGAAGGGCAAGGAAATCCTGTACGACCATGCGCTGCATGGCTTCACCGGCACCGCCGGCATGATGCCCGCCAAGGGCGGTCGCGTGGATGTGTCGGACGACCTGGTGAAGCAGGCGGTCGATCACATCATCGGGATGGCGAAGTAAGCCTCATCTTCTAGCAGCGCGGGGCGGTGGTCGCCGCCCCTGCGTTGAAGTCTCGCTGGCTTCACGCTGCTAAGTTTTTGCCGGGAAGTGGCGGCCGGGTCTTGCCGCCCTACTGCCAGCACCTGGCCCCCGCCTCACGCTCTCAAGCGCAGCCGCGCCCCCAAGCGCTCTCTTCGAGCGATCGCTCGATCCGCCGCGCGAAACGTTGCCAACATGCCCCCCGATTTGCGGACTCCATCCACCGCAGCGGCGCTCTTCTGCCCTCCCACCCTGTCTGCCCCCAACTGCCTGTTTCACCGGCACCGGCCTGCAATTGGCCGGCAAATGCTGGCCAGCCTCGAGGGGCCCTCGTAACGTTCGGGCCACGTACTGTCCGGAGCGCCGTTATTCCAGGGGTGCTCCCTGCTGGAGCCGAACATGTTTCCCCATTCCCCGCGCGACGATTCGCGCGACGTTGAGCGCGCCGCCCGGCGCATGGCCCGGCGCGCCGCGCGGCGGGCGGGTCGCAGCGCCATTCACTCCGTCCTGATCGGCGGACTCATCGTCACTTTCGGTCTGTCCCTGCTGGCCAACAACCTCGGCCTCGCCGACATGAGCTCGATCCTGCGACGGCTCTGGCCCTTCGCGCTGGTGGTCGTCGGCGTCGCCAAGTTGTTCGTCGATCGTCCCGGTTCGCAGTTCTGGGGGCTCGTGATGATCTTCGGCGGTCTGTGGATCTACGCCGACCAGCGCGACTGGATCCACGTTCCGTTCTGGGCCGTGTTCGGCCCCACCGTCCTGGTGCTGCTTGGAGTGATGGTCGTATGGCGCGCATTCAGCACGGCCTCCGCTCGTGCCGACTCCGCAGAAACGAGCGCCTACATCAGCACTTCCGCAATCATGTCAGGCAGCGAGCACAGGCCCGTTACACCATTCGAAGGCGCCACGCTCAACGCCATCATGGGTGGCGTGAAGCTCGATCTCTCCCACGCTGAGATGAAGGGCGATACCGCGACAATAGATGTATTCGCGGTGATGGGCGGCATCGAGATCTACGCCCCCCGCGACTGGGAAGTGACCAGCAACGTCGTCGCATTCATGGGAGCGACCGTCGACGAGCGGCGGCCCGGCCAGCTTTCGGCCGGCAAAACGCTGATCGTGCGCGGATTCGTCATGATGGGCGGCGTCGAGATCAAGGACTAGGCAGGACATCGCGACGTGGCTGATACGCGCCATCCCATCACTGCACGACGCGAGCGCCTGCTGCTCTATCTAACGGTATGGCTCGGATTCGGCACGCTGCTCGCCGCCGTAATCGCTTTCCGCGGCGAGACGGCGTTCGGCTGGGCCGCGGTCTATGCCGTGCCGCTCGCCGTATTGCTGGGGCTGCAGTCACTGTCCTGCTGGTACCTCGTCCAGGTTTTACCGGCCGAAGGGACACCACTCGCACGGCTTCTGGGCACGTGGGTCGGTGCGGGTTTCGTACTCCTCGCTATCTGGGTCGCTGCCGCGCTGGGTTGGGCATGGCTACTGCGCGTATCACTGCCGCAAGCGCTCGATGACGACGTCGTCAACGGCCTCACGCCGCTGCTGCTCTTCTCTGGCGCGGCCGGATTACTGGTCGCCGTGCTCGGTCATTACATGCTCGTCGCATTCGAACGTTCGACCCAGGCGGAACGGCGCGCGTTGGAGCTGCGCGTGCTGGCTCGGGAGTCGGAGCTGCGTTCCTTGCGCGAACAGCTCGATCCTCATTTCCTTTTCAATAGCCTCAACTCCGTGGCGGCGTTGATCGGCACCGATGCGCAAGCGGCTCGTCGCATGTGTTTTCTGATGGCCGGCTTCTTCCGCAAGAGCCTCGCGCTCGGCGGCAAGCATTCGATCGCATTGTCGGAAGAGCTGTCACTCGCCGAGACGTTTCTGGCGATCGAGGAAGTGCGATTCGGCGAGCGACTCCGCACCCGCTTCGACATTGCAGAAGACGTCCTGACGCTCGCCGTGCCACCGCTGGTGCTCCAGCCGCTCGTGGAAAATGCCGTTCATCACGGTGTCGCGCATCTGATCGAAGGCGGCGAAGTGATGGTGCGCGCACGCCAGCGCGAAGGGTTGCTCGAGCTGCTGGTGGAAAACCCTTGCGATCCCGAGCGCCCGCCATCCCGTGGCGCGGGCGTCGGTCTGCAGAACGTGCGTTCGCGAATCAATGCATTGTTCGGCAATCGCGCCAGCGTGGACGTGAAGGCGGAAGAGCGGAATTTTCGCGTCTCCATCCTGTTGCCGGCATCGCAGGCCCGCGCAGGATGACATTTCACACGACACTGCGATGACGAGAGTCACATGCGCATCCTGATCGTCGACGATGAATCGCTTGCTCGTGCGTATCTGGCCGAGCAGTTGTCCGGCATGGAGAATATGGAGGTCGTCGGCCAGGCCGCGAACGGCTTCGAGGCCGTCAAGCTGGCCGAGGAGCTGTCGCCGGATCTCATGTTGCTCGACGTGCAGATGCCCAAACTCTCTGGCTTCGAAGTGCTGGAACTGCTGGCCGAACGCGCACCGGCCGTGGTGTTCATCACGGCGCACGATGAGTTCGCGCTGCGCGCTTTCGAAGTGCATGCCGTGGACTACTTGATGAAGCCGGTGGAGCCCGCGCGTCTGCTCGCCGCGCTGGATCGCGCCATGGAACGATTGAAAGCGCATGTTCCAACGCCGTCGCCGCGAGCGCTGGCCGAGTCCGCCCGTCCCCCGGGCCGACCTCTGGAGCGCGTTTTGATCCGGGAGGGCGGGCGCGTTCACGTGTTGCCCGTCGACAAGATCGACTTTGTCGAGGCACAGGATGATTATCTATCCTTCGCCTCAGGGGGAAAGCGCCAGCGCAAGCAACAGACGATGGCCGAAATCGAGTCGCAACTCGATCGTTCGCGCTTTGTGCGCATCCATCGTTCGTTCCTTCTCAACGTCGAACGGCTGGCACGCATCGAACCGTATGCCAAAGACAGCTGGCTCGCCGTTCTTGCGGACGGCACGACCAGACTCCCCGTATCGCGTACCGGATATTCGCGGCTCAAGGAGTTGATCGGCTGATGAACGATAAAAACGTATTACTGGATCAGCTTCGGATCGATCGCAGTGCCGATGTCGACGATGACGGCAGCTCGCGTCGCTGGATGCTCATTGGCGCCAGTGTCGTGCTCGTGGTGGGGCTAGGGGCGGCAGCGTGGTGGTTCCTCACGAAGCCAAGCGGAATCCCCGTTGCGGAAGCCGTGGCGCAGGAAGCACGCGGCTCGAGCAGTGCGGGCGGCGCTTCCACCGGAGCTTCGATGCTGGACGCGTCGGGTTACGTCGTCGCGCGACGTTCGGCGACGGTTGCTTCGAAATCGATTCTGCGCGTCGTCGACGTTGCGATCGAAGAGGGACAGCGCGTGAAGGAAGGCCAGATCATCGCGCGCCTGGATGATTCCAACACCAAGGCCTCTCTCGAACAGGCACGTGCCCAGGTGACGCAGGCCGAAGCGAGCCTGCGGGCCTCGAAAACGGCGCTCGACGATGCGTTGCCGATCTTCAAGCGCAATCAACGTCAGTTCGATGCGAAGGTGATCAGCGAGCAGGCACTCGATAGCGCGCGGGCGACGTTCAACGCGGCGGAGCAGGACTACAACGTTCGCGTGCGCGCGCTCGAAGTGGCGCGTGCAACGCTGGCCGTTGCGCAGCGTTATCAGGACGACACGATCGTGCGCGCGCCGTTCTCCGGCGTCGTCGTTACGAAAGCCGCGCAAGCTGGCGAGATCGTTTCGCCGTCTTCCGCAGGCGGCGGTTTCACGCGCACAGGCATCTGCACGATCGTCGACATGGATTCGCTCGAAGTCGAAGTGGACGTGAGCGAGAACTTTATCAACCGCGTGCGGCCCCAGCAGCCGGCCACTATCAAGCTCAACGCCTATCCGGACTGGGAGATTCCCGCGGAAGTCATCGCCGTGATTCCGACCGCGGACCGTTCCAAGGCGACGGTGAAAGTGCGCGTCGCGTTCAAGCAGAAAGACGAACGCGTTCTGCCCGAGATGGGCGCGCGCGTCTCGTTCCTCAGCACGCCGGAGGCCACGCCGGAAGGCGGCGCCGCGCCTGCCACCGTGCGCGCGGTGATCATTCCCGCCGAAGCCGTGCAATCGAATGGTGACACCGGCGCGGTGTTCATCATCAACGGCGATGTCGTCGAACGGCGCGTGGTGCGCCTCGGGAGCAAATCGTCCGACGGGCAGCTCGTGCTGTCGGGCATTTCCTCGGGCACGCACGTCGTCGTCGGCCATCTCGACGCGCTCACCGACGGTGCAAAAGTTTACGTCGACCCGAAAGCAGCCAGCCAGCAAGGAGAAGGATCATGACGACGCTCGTTTCCGTGAAGAACGTGGTCAAGCGCTACACCCGCGGCAAGCAGAAGGTGGAAGTGCTTCACCGCCTGAACCTCGACATCGCGGCGGGCGAATTCCTCGCGCTCATGGGACCTTCCGGCTCCGGCAAGACGACGCTGCTCAATCTCATCGGCGGGCTCGACCGGCCCGATGAAGGCGAGATCTCGATCTCCGGCCAGCGCATCGACAAGCTCTCGAACCGCGAGCTTGCGAAGTGGCGCGCGCGGAACGTCGGCTTCGTGTTCCAGTTCTACAACCTCATGCCGATGCTTACGGCCGAGCGGAACGTGGAGCTGCCATTGCTGCTGACGAACTTGTCTCGCGCTCGTCGCAAGCAGAGCGTGCAAGCAGCGTTGCAGCTCGTAGGATTGAGCGATCGCGCGAGTCACAAGCCCTCCGAGCTGTCGGGCGGTCAGCAGCAGCGTGTCGCTATTGCTCGCGCGCTCGTGGCGGATCCGGGCCTGCTGGTGTGCGACGAGCCGACGGGCGACCTCGACCGTGCCACGGCGGAGGAAATCCTCAACCTCATGCAAACGCTCAATCGGCAGCAGAACAAGACCATCATCATGGTCACGCACGATCCAAAGGCTGCCGAGTACGCGTCGCGCCAGGTGCATCTCGACAAGGGCGCGCTGCTCGACGAGACGAGGTCCGCGGCATGAAATTCTTCCCCCTGCTCTGGGCGGGCCTGTGGCGCAAGCGCACCCGCACCGTGTTGACCTTGTTCTCCGTGGTCATCGCGTTCCTGCTGTTCGGGCTATTGCAGGGGGTGAATGCCTGGCTGTCGAATGCGGTGGCAGATTCGCGCGTGAATCGCCTCTACACCGTGAGCCGCATCAGCTACGTCGAGCCGATGCCGTCGGCGTATCTCACTCAGATCGAGAGTGTGCCCGGCGTCGTCTCGGTGTCGTACTTCCACTGGTTCGGTGGTTATTTCCAGGATGCGAAGAACACCGTCGTCAGCTATCCCGTCGATATCCGGCGACTGTTCAAAGTGTTCCCGGACTGGAAGGTGCCGCAGGACCAGCTGGACAAGATGATTCGCACCCGCGACGGCGCGATCATCGGCCAGGCGCTTGCGCGTCGTTATGGGTGGAAGATCGGGGATCGCGTTCCCCTGCGCACCACCATCTGGGGCAAGAAGGACGGCAGCTTCAGCTACGACTTCGAGGTCGTCGGCATCTTCACCGTGCCGGAGCAGCCCTCGAACGAGCAGCTGTTCCTGATGAACTGGGACTATTTCGACGAGTCGCGCGCGAGCGGCCAGGGCATGGTCGGCTGGTATGCGTTCAGCATCGCAGACCCGACGCAGGCCGCGGCGATCTCGAAGAAAGTCGACGCGATGTTCGCGAACTCGCCATACGAAACGAAGACCCAGACCGAAAAAGAATTCGCGCAGGCGCAGGTCAAACAGATCGGCGACATCGGGTTCATGGTGAACGCGATCGTCGGCGCGGTGATGTTCACGCTGCTGTTCCTCACCGGCAACACGATGATGCAGTCGATGCGGGAGCGCATCCCCGAGTTCGCCGTGCTGAAAACACTGGGCTTCTCGGATGCGGCGGTGACGACGCTCGTCGTCGCGGAGTCGATCCTGCTCTGCGTATTCGCGGCGTTGTTGGGACTCTTCCTCGCGGCCTCGATTTTCCCGGCGGCCAAACTCGCCACGGGCTTCGAAATACTGATGCCGTCCAGCGTGTTCGTTGGCGGCGTGATCGGCGCCGTCGTGCTGGCGCTGCTGAGCGCGCTGCCTCCCGCGTGGCGCGCAAACCGATTGACCGTGGTTGACGCGCTCGCCGGGCGCTGAAGGTTCAAGTCATGAGCGGACTCAGCCAAATCACTTCGATCTCGGCAATGAACCTGCGCAGCGTGCCGCACCGGCTGGGCACGTCGCTCGTCATCGTCATCGGTATTGCGGGCGTCGTCGCAGTGCTGCTGTCGGTGCTGGCAATGTCGATGGGCGTGCTGAAAACAGTTTCTGGCGCAGGCCGCGACGATCGCGCGGTCGTTCTGCGCGGTGGCGCGGCTTCGGAGCTGGCGAGCGCGATTTCGCGCGACCAGGGGCTGACGATCATGGATGCCCCCGGCGTGAAACGCGATGCGACCGGCGAGCCCATCGCTTCGGCAGACACGATTACGCTCGTGGACCTGCCGACGAAAGCGGGCGATTCCTGGGCCAATGTGACCGTGCGTGGGGTCGGCCCGAAGATCCTGCAGTTGCGACCGGAGATGAAGGTCGTCCAAGGGCGCATGTACAGGCCCGCGGTGAACGAGTTCATCGTCGGCACGAAGGCGCTGTCGCAGTTTCCGTCGTTGCAGGTCGGCAAGCGCATCAAGTTCATGACCGGCGACTGGGAGATCGTCGGTGCCTTCGAAAGCGGCGGCGATCGGCACGAATCGGAGATCTACGGGGATGCGGACACGGTGATGTCGGCGATCCGCCGCACGGGCTATCAGCCGGTGACGGTGATGCTCGACTCGCCGGCCGCCTTCGAGACGTTCAAGACCGCGCTCACGACAAACCCCACGCTGCAGGTAGAACCGAAACGCGAATCGGATTTCGTTGCCGAGCAGTCGAAGTCACTGACGACGGTGCTGAAGGTCATCGCTTATGTGGTGGGCGGCATCATGGCGGTGGGCGCGCTCTTCGGCGCGCTGAACACGATGTATACCGCTGTGAGCGCGCGCAGCCGCGAGATCGCAACGTTGCGCGCGCTGGGGTTTGGCGCGACGCCAGTCGTGATCTCCGTGTTCGTTGAAGCGGTGGCGCTCGCGTTGCTCGGTGGCATTCTCGGGTGCTTGACGGCGTGGCTGTTCTTTGACGGACATGTCATCAGCACCAGTGGCGGTGGCGTCGCTCAGCTCGTCTTCGCTCTGGCTCTCACGCCAGGGCTGATCGCGGTGGGTGTGATCTGGGCGTGCGCAATTGGAGTGATCGGCGGCTTGTTTCCCGCCTTGCGCGCAGCGAGGTTGCCGGTGGCGACGGCGTTGCGGGCTGTTTGACCGGCGCGCGACGTCATTCACCCTCAGCCGCTAACTCAGCGCCATCACACTCCCACGTCGTGGCGACCTTACATTCCCAACGCGCGTTTGAGCTGAAGCGCTTCTGCTACGTGTTCCGCGCGAATGGATTCGCTGGCTTCGAAGTCCGCGATCGTCCGCGCGACTCGGAGCGTGTGATGGTACGAGCGCGCTGAGAGACCGAGTTTCGCCTGGCTCTGCCAGAAGAGATGCTCACCTGCCGTGTCTAGCCTGCAGTGGGCAGCGATTTCCGGAATGGTGAGCCGGCAGTTCAGTTTGTGCGCGCGGGCGAACTGGCGATCGCGGGCAGCTTGCACGCGCGCGGCGACGACCTCGGTCGATTCACCTGAAGGCACGCCTGCAGTCATTTCTTGTTGGGACAACGCTGGCACTTCAACGCGCAGATCGATGCGATCGAGCAGCGGGCCGGAGACGCGTCCACGATACTGAGAAATCATCCCGGGTGTGCATTCGCATCGGCCGCCGACGTCGCCGTGGTAGCCGCACGGGCACGGATTCATGGCCGCGATGAGCTGAAATTCGGCGGGATACTCCGCCTGCATGGCGACGCGCGAGACGGCGACCACACCCGTTTCGAGTGGTTCGCGCAGAGCTTCGAGACCTCGTCGATCGAACTCGGGCAGCTCATCGAGGAAGAGCACGCCCCGATGAGCCAGACTGATTTCGCCGGGAAGCGCCTGCGAGCCTCCACCGACTATCGCGTATGCCGAGGCCGTGTGATGGGGTGAGCGGAAAGGCCGCGCACCGTATGCGCGCTTATCAAAGCCGCTGCTACTCGCGGAGGCGATCATCGCTACTTCCAGCGCTTCGTCGTCCGTCAGCTGGGGAAGCAGGCGGGGCAGACGTTGCGCAAGCATGCTCTTTCCAGAACCGGGCGGACCGATGAACAACAGGCTGTGATTGCCAGCAGCCGCTATGGCGAGAGCGCGCTTCGCCTGCAGCTGGCCTTTGATATCCAGCAAATCGAGCCCGCGACCGGACGAGGCAAGTGCGCGACGTTGCGGCCCTTCATGAACGCCGAGCCGCGCGACGCCCTTGAGATGATCGACCACTTCAATGAGATGCTTCGCGGGACGCACCTGACTGCGCGCGGCGGCGATGAACGCTTCGTCCGCGTCGACCGCAGGCACGATCATGTCGTGCCCCGCCTGCGCGGCATGCGCAGCCGCAACGAGCATTCCGTTGACGGGTTTCAACTCGCCGTTCAACGCGAGCTCGCCGTAGAACTCTGTACTCGAAAGAGCGCTCGAGCCTTCCGGATTCGGGATCTGCCCCAACGCCACGAGAATCCCCAGCGCAATCGGCAAGTCGAATCGCCCGCCTTCCTTTGGCACGTCGGCCGGCGCGAGATTCACTGTGATGCGTCCCGCTGGAAATTCGAACTTCGAATTCATCAGCGCCGAGCGCACGCGCTCTTTGCTTTCTTTAACTGCAGGCGCAGCCAGCCCGACTATGGAGAATGTGGGAAGCCCACTGCCCAAGTGCACTTCGACATGCACGAGCGGTGCATGGATGCCGACCTGAGCACGGCTGATGATGCGTGCAACTTCCATGGCGCTTCTTTCCTGGCGGGTACGTTCGTGATGACGGATCGACGATCAGTCGCGAAAGTACCTTCACACCCTGCGAAGCGCGCTCAACATTCGTGGTGGAAACGTGCAGAAATGCCAGCGTTCCACGTTGCTGAAATGATCAGGGTCTGGCGGCGGGACCCCGGATCTCGTTAATTCCCCGCCGCCCCCGCGCGCTGCGCGCCCTGCGATTCGAGCACCGCCACCTTCTGCTCCAGCGCTTCCAGCTTGCTGCGAGTGCGTTCGAGCACTTTCATCTGGGTGTCGAACTCTTCCCGGGTGACGACGTCGAGCTTGCCGAGGCTCGATCGCAGGACCGAACGGAAGTTCGCCTCGAGATCCTGTTGCATGCTGCGGAACGCCGGCGGCACGCTGTCCAACAGGCGCCGGGCGATCTCATCGATGCGGAATTGCTCCATCACGCTTCACCTCTGCCATTCATTTGCCCTGTCTTTGCGCAGATGCACTGTGCCCCGCTCCAGAACAGTGCACCGTTTTCGTGCGCTCGCACGCAAGCCATGGAAAATTCTGTGGAATCCGTCATGGCACAGAAACTGCACTTTGCCTGCGCGCTTCACAAGCATACGCACGCATCCCGCGCGCGTCTGCCGGTGTCCGCGGCGCAATCGCTCGAATAAGCAGATTACGAATCGAACAGCCCTCCGGGAGAGACCATGCGCACTGCTCTAAATACAACGACGTTAAAGCGACTCGGCCTCGCAGCCGTACTCGCAATTGCGGCCCTGGGTCCGACCCTGGCCTTCGGACAGGATGCGGCCGCCGCGCCGCCGCCGGTCCCCAACAAAGGCGACACCGCGTGGATGCTGACATCCACCGCACTGGTGCTGTTCATGGCAGTGCCGGGCCTGGCTCTGTTCTACGGCGGCCTGGTCCGCTCGAAGAACATGCTGTCCGTGCTCATGCAGGTTTTCGTGGGCTTTTCGCTGCTCACCGTGCTCTGGTGCATCTACGGCTACTCGTTCGCTTTCACGGCCGGTAACCCGTTCATCGGCGGCACCGACCGTCTGTTCATGAAGGGTCTGTTCGATCCGGCGACCGGCGCGTTCGCGCTCGGCGCGACCTTCAGCAAGGCGACGCCGATGTACGAAATCGTCTTCGCCGCATTCCAGGCGACCTTCGCCGCCATCACCGCGTGCCTCATCGTGGGTTCGCTGGTCGAGCGCGTGAAGTTCAGCGGAATCCTGCTGTTCCTGGTGATCTGGTTCACCTTCAGCTACCTGCCCGTGGCGCACATGGTGTGGTTCTGGGCTGGTCCTGATGCCTACACGTCCAAGGACGTTGTTGATGCGACGAACGCCACCGCTGGTTACATCTGGCAGATGGGCGCTCTCGACTTCGCGGGCGGCACGGTGGTGCACATCAACGCAGGTGTCGCGGGCCTTGTCGGCGCGTTCATCCTCGGCAAGCGCATCGGGCTGGGCAAGGAGTCACTGACTCCGCACAGCCTGACGATGTGCATGATCGGCGCCTCGATGCTGTGGTTCGGCTGGTTCGGCTTCAACGCCGGTTCGGCTCTCGAAGCGGGTTCGTTCGCTGCCCTCGCCTTCATCAACACCTACCTGGCCACGGCCGGCGCGGTGATCTCCTGGGTGGCGGTGGAGTGGATCGTCAAGGGCAAGCCCTCGATGCTCGGCGCTGCTTCGGGTGCGGTGGCGGGCCTCGTTGCGATCACGCCTGCTGCCGGCAACGTCGGCATCATGGGCGCGCTGATCATCGGCCTCGGCGCTGGTGTGATCTGCCTCTGGGGCGTCACGGGCCTCAAGAAGATCATCGGTGCGGACGACTCGCTCGACGTGTTCGGCGTGCACGCCCTCGGCGGTATCTTCGGTGCCCTCGCGACCGGCGTGTTCAACTCGCCCTCGCTCGGCGGTCCTGGCCTGGTGGTGGACTGGGTCACGGCGGCCACGGGTTATCCCGGCATCGGCGCGCAGTTCATGATCCAGCTGAAGGCGGTGCTGCTGGTCGTGGCCTGGACGGCGGTGGTCTCGGCGGTTGGTTTCTACATCGTGAAGTTCACGGTGGGCCTGCGCGTAACGGAAGAAGAAGAACGCGAAGGTCTCGACATCTCGGCCCACGGCGAACGCGCCTATACGGCCTGATAGTAAAACGACGGGCGGGGGTACGCCTCCGCCCGCGATCGACCCACTTCAAGGGGCCGCCGAAAAGCGGCCCCTTTTTCTTTCAGGCCAGTTTCTCCAGCGCATAGTCGGCCATGCTGAGCGCCATCTCGCGCTCGCCCATCACCACTCGCCCGACGCCGGCCTTTTCGAAGTGCTCGCGCTCGTGATCGTTGTGAGTGCGGATCACCGTATCGATCTTCGGGTTGGCGCGGCGCGCGAGGTCCAGCACGCGGCGAGCCGAGTAGCTGTCGGGTGACGCGATGATCAGCAGCTTCGACGACTGGATGCTCGCCGCATCGAGCACGCCACCCGCCGAAGCATCGCCGTAGATCGCGCGGATGCCGCGTTCGCGCAGCACCTCGACCAATCGCAGATCGCGCTCGATCACCACGAACGGCAGCTGTTTGTCCGACAGCGCCGCGCCAATCATGCCGCCGACGCGGCCGTAGCCCACGATCACCGCGTGATCCCGCAACGGGTTCGACCGCGGATGATCCGGCAACACGGCGAGTCTCGAAGCGCCGCGTTCCACCAGCCCATACAAAGCCGGTCGCGCGCGCACCCACCGTGTCACGGGCGTGATCGTCGCAAACACAAACGGATTGAGGGTGATCGAGATGAGCGCGCCGGCAAGGATCAGGTCGCGCCCTTCCGCGGGCAGCAGCCCCAAGGACACCCCCATCGCCGCGAGGATGAACGAGAACTCGCCGATCTGCGCAAGACTCGCGGATACCGTGAGCGCGGTGGCGACCGGATAGCGAAACAGCAGCACGATCACAAACGCGGCGACCGACTTGCCGACCACGATCGCCAGCACCACCGCGAGCACCGCAAGAGGATCCCGCACGAGAATGCCCGGGTCGAACAGCATTCCCACCGACACGAAGAACAGCACCGCGAACGCGTCCTGCAACGGCAGCGAATCCGCCGCGGCCTGATGACTCAATTCCGATTCGGACAGCAGCACGCCCGCGAAGAACGCGCCCAACGCGAACGACACATCGAACAACGCGGCCGATCCGTAGGCGAAACCCAGCGCGATCGCCAAGACCGCCAGAGTGAAGAGCTCTCGCGAGCCCGTGCGAGCAATCTGCTCGAGCAGCCATGGCACCAGCCGCTTGCCACCCACGAGCGCCAGCACGACGAACAGCGCGATCTTGCCAACGGTGAGGCTGAGATTCAGGAGCAGCGCCTTCGTCTGCAGCTCGCCACCGCCTGAACCCTGCAGCACTTCCGCGAGTGCGGGCAGGAACACCAGCGCGAGCACCATCGCGAGATCTTCGATGATGAGCCAGCCGACGGCGATGCGGCCGTGCTGCGAATCCAGCTCATTGCGTTGCTGTAAGGCTCTTAAAAGAACCACGGTGCTCGCGACAGAAAGCGCAAGCCCGAGCACCAGTCCCGCACCGAGACTCCATCCCCAACTCATCGCCATCACGGTGCCGATGGCCGTGGCCACTGCGATCTGCACTACAGCGCCAGGCACTGCGATCCACCGCACGGCGAGCAATGTATCGATCGAGAAATGCAGCCCGACACCAAACATCAGCAGGATGACGCCGATCTCCGCCAGCTGTGCGGCGATGCCCGAGTCCCCAACGAACCCCGGCGTAAAGGGTCCCAAAGCGATTCCTGCAACGAGGTAGCCGACGATCGGCGGCAGCCTGACCCGGGTCGCCAGATACCCGAACGCACAGGCCAGAACGAAGCCCATCGCGACGAGTGCGATGAGTGTTGTATCGTGATGCATCTCGCTTTTCCCTCGTCTGTGACGCAGTTCAATTGGCGGCGCGGGGGGAGCCGGCGATACTCCGGCACCCGGGAGGCTGTACCGCCCATGATCCGCATTTTATCCATCGCTGTGATCCTGCTTGGGCTCGCCACCGCGGCCCAGGCCGACGTGTATCGCTGGACGGATGCTCACGGCACCGTGCAATACAGTGACAAGTGGGTTCCGGGTTCGACTCTGATCAAGACAGACAAGAACCACGTAGCCCCGTCACCGGCACCCGCAACCAGCGCTCCCGCAAGCTCGACGACGCCGCGTTCGCCAGACCCGGTGTCGCAGCAGCAGGACCAGCGCGCCGTTCAGCAGGACGTCGCGAAATCCAAAGCGGATCAGTGCAAGCAGGCGCAGGAAGCGTATGACAAGGCGGTGCGCAGCCGTCGAATCTACAAGGAAGGCACCGGCGGCACCCGGGAGTATGTGTCCGACGCCGAAGCCGACGCCTATCGCGTGAAGCTGTTCAACGACCGCAAGCAAGCCTGCGGTAACTGATTCGGCGCCGCGTGGCGCTATGATTGCGCTCCTGGGTAGAACGAAGGAGAGGCATCATGCGCACAGGATTCATCGGACTCGGAGCCATGGGCGCGTACATGGCGCGCAACCTCCACCGCGCGGGCCTGCTCACCGGCGTCTGGAATCGCACCTCTGAAAAATCCCGCACGCTGGCTGCCGAGCTCGGCACCACTGCCGCGGCCACCCCCGCCGAGCTTGCCGCATCCTCCGACGCGATCGTTCTGTGCGTCTCTGCAGACCAGGACGTTCGGGACATCGTTGCCGCGTTCGCACCCGCCATCCAGCCGGGCACCCTCGTCATGGACTGCTCGACCGTCAGTTCCGAAACGGCCCGCAAGTGCTCCGAGATGCTGCACCCTCGTCAGGCCGAATTTCTCGATTGTCCCGTGAGCGGTGGCGTCGAAGGCGCTCGCGACGCGACCCTCGCCATCATGGTGGGCGGCAGCGAAGCGGCGTTCGAAAGCGCCAAGCCCGTGCTGTCTGCGCTGGGAAAGACGATCACGCATTTCGGCTCGACCGGCAGCGGGCAGGCGGCGAAGGCAACCAATCAGATCATGTGTGCCGGCATCATCGAGGCGGTCTCGGAAGCCATGGCCTTCGCCCGTGCGCAAGGCCTGCCGCTGGACCGTGTGGTCGATACGCTGGGCAAGGGCGCGGGCTCGAGCTGGTATTTCGTGCATCGCGCGCCGAACATGGTCCGTGGCACATATCCCGCAGGCTTCCGCGTGCGCCTGCATGCGAAGGACCTTGGCATCTGCCGCGACATGGCGGCGCGCTTTGGCGCGACGCTGCCCGTCGTCGAGCGCATGCTCGATGAATACGCGGAGCTCGTCGCCCGCGGCTATGGAGACGAAGACATCTCCTCGACCTATCGCCTCAAGTCCGAGCTGTTCGCGACGGGTGCGGGGCAAACGCCCGAGCCATGAAGTACGACGCGTCGAGCGACGCCGCCAGGGCGTATTACCTGCCGGATTTCTGCACGTCGCGCGCCGCGCTCGCCATCGTCCTCATCGTCGAGCTCACCGCGCTGGTGATCGCCCTCGCCCGCCAGGACAACGACATCGGCTTCTGGCTGGAGTTGTCGCGCTCCTCGCTGCTGCTCATGTGGATCGGCCTCACCGGCACCGCCGCGCTGTGCTGGAGTGGGCGCTTTCTGCGGAACATGACGGCCGCGCAGGTTTCGATGACTTCGCTGGCACTCATCTTCGCCGTGATCACCGCAATTTCGGCGATCGTTTTCTGGGGTGGTCGCAGCCGCGCGGTGGAGAGCGCTGGCGTGAGCTCGCTGTTCCCGGATCACTTCGGCGAGTTCACGTTGCGCAACCTCACCATCGGGCTGGTGGTGACGACCTTGGCGCTGCGCTATTTCTACGTCGCGCACGAATGGCAGCGGAACATCGAGATGCAGGCGCGCGCGCGCGTGCATGCCTTGCAGGCCCGCATTCGCCCGCATTTCTTGTTCAACAGCATGAACACCATCGCGTCCCTCACGCGCACGGACCCCGCGCTTGCGGAGTCTGCAGTTCAGGATCTGGCGGACCTGTTCCGCGCCAATCTCAGCGAGAAGCGCAACACGATCACGCTGTGGGAAGAGCTGGAAGTCGCGCGCATTTACCAGCGCATCGAAGAGTTGCGCCTCGGCGAGCGACTGCGCGTGGAATGGCACATTTCGCAGCTCCCGATGAAAGCGCTGGTGCCGGGACTCTTGCTACAGCCGCTGCTCGAAAACGCCATCTATCACGGCGTCGAGCCGCAACCGGAAGGCGGTGTGGTGACCGTGAGCGGTGAGTTGAGCGGCGGACTCGTCACGGTGGTCGTTCGCAATCGCGTCGCGGATCGGCAGAACGATCGCGAAGGCAACAAGCTCGCGCTCGCGAACATCCGCGAGCGGCTGACGCTGATGTATGGCGAGCGGGCGTTGGTGAAGGCCGGCCGCTTCGATGACGAATACATCGTGACGTTGCGCTTCCCGCACGTCGAAAATCGCGAGCGGTTGCCGGCATGAACCTGCGCGTGCTCATCGTCGATGACGAAGCGCCGGCGCGGGAGCGCCTTCGCAGCTTGCTCACCGAGATGGGTAATCTTCCCGGCGTCGGCGTGCTCGATGTGGCCGGCGAAGCTGCGCATGGCGAGCAGGCGCTCAAACTGGCTGTGGATCTGTCGCCCGACGTGGTGCTGCTCGATGTGCGCATGCCGGGCATGGATGGCATCGAGGCGGCGCGTCAGCTCAATTCACTCGTCGAGCCACCCGCGGTGATATTCACCACGGCTTACGATGAATACGCGATCAATGCATTCGATGCGCAGGCGGTCGGGTATCTGCTGAAGCCTATTCGCAAGGAGAAGCTCGCCGCGGCATTGACCCAGGCGGGACGGCTGACTCGGCCGCAGCTGCAGCGGATTGCTGCCAATGCGGGGGGCGCTGCCGATGCGCCGGTTCGTCGGACGCACATTGCTGCTCGGCATCGGGAGGGGTTGAGGCTGATTCCGCTGGAGGAGATTCAGTTTTTCTTTGCCGAGCAGAAGTACACGACTGTGCGGCACTTGAAGGGTGAGGACCTGATTGAGGATTCGCTGCGGGCGCTGGAGGAGGAGTTTGGGAGCAGCGTGGTGCGGATTCATCGGAATGCGTTGGTCAGTGTTCGATTCCTCGAGGGGATTGAGCGGAATCAGGAGGGGCAGTATTTCGTGAAGTTGCGGGGGTGCGCGGCGCCGTTGCAGGTGAGTCGGCGGATGGCTTCGGAGTTGCGGGATCGGTTTCGGATTTAGGGGTGACGGCGATGGGGCGGCTCGCTTGAGGCCGCGGCGGGCTCAATTGGCGCCGGCGACGGGCGGCTCGAAGAGTCCCTTGGCGGGGACCGGCCGGAAGACCCGTCCATGGGAGCCTTGGCAAAAAACATCCCTGTTTTTTGACATCCCCGCCAAGGGACTCTTCGAACCGCCCGCCGCCTCAACGTAATACGCGTCGCTTCGGATCATCCGCCGCTCAAACGTGGTCTGTTGCGTTACTCAATGTCTGTTGCGAGTCTGGCGCGTAGTCGAACGAATCGAAGTGGAGGCGGTCTTCGGGGACGCCTCGCTTGGGAAAGCTCGCGCGGATCGCTTCGATCAGCGCGGGTGGGCCGGCGGTGTAGATGTCGAATTTCGAGAGGTCCGGGAAGTCGGCGAGTGCGGCTTCGTGGACCCAGCCGAGGCGGCGGTGCTCGCTCGTGACGTCGTCCGCCGTGGCGGCTGACAGCACGGCGGTAAAAGAGAAGTTCGAGTACTGGCGCGCCCAGTCCAGCGCGAGCGCTTCTTCGTAGAGATCCACGCCTTGTCGTGCACCCCAGTACAAATGAAAACGCCGTGTCGAGCCTTTCTCGAGTGCGTGGCGGAGCATCGACTTCAGCGGTGCGAAGCCGGTGCCGCCGGCGATCATCAACGCGGGGGCCTGGCTGTCGCGGTAGATGAACTGGCCGATGGGGCCTTCGATACGGAGAAGCGAGCCGGTGCGAAGCTTGTCGAACAGCGCACCGGTGAAGCCGCCGCCGGGAACCCGGCGTGCGTGGATCTCGACGAGTTGGCTGTCGTGCGGCGGGCTCGCGATCGAGAAGCTGCGGCGCCGCCCACCATCCAATAGAACGTCGAGGTACTGGCCCGCCCGGAACTGCAGCGGCTCAACGGCGGGCAGTCGAAGAAACACCTGCATGACGTCCGGCGCGAGCAGGTTCATCGATGCGATCCGGCACGGAAGCGTCTTGATCTCTGCTTCGTAAGCATTCGCGATGATGCGCGCTTCGAGCTTCAGGTCGGAGCGCGGGCGCGCCTGGCACATCAGGATGTAGCCCTGCTTCGCTTCGTCCGCAGTCAGGCCGGCGGTGCGGCCGTTGGGATAGTGAATCTCTCCCGACACCAGCCGTGCACGACACGACGCGCAATGGCCAGACTTGCAGCTGTGCGGAACGTTGAGCCCGGCCGCCAGCGCCACCTCCAGCACGGAGCGGTTCTCACCCACCTTGAGCGTTCGGCCCTGCGGCTCGATTCGGACGTTGTATTCGCGCGGGCTCACTGCTGCTGGGAAAGGCTTTGATGGACCGGGACCGCTCTGCGCATCGATCATCGAAATCAATCACACGCCAAGGTTGTTTTCCCAGGCATTTGCACCAGAAAGATTGCCTAGACTACGCGGCGCTCCCACCGTGTCCAAGGTTGCCCCTCATGTTCCAGAATCCAAGCCAGGCCGAGATCGAGAAGCTGCTGCGGTCCACGCGCGTCATCGCGATGGTTGGCCTGTCGGCGGATCCTTCCAAGCCGAGCTACACAGTCGCGCAACACCTGAAGGAGTTCGGCTATCGCGTCATCCCGGTGACGCCCACCGCGACCGAGGTGCTGGGCGAGCGCGCTGCGCCCGACCTCGACCACGTGAAGGACCTGCTGAAACCCGGTGAGCAGGTCGATCTGGTCGACGTGTTTCGCCGCTCCGAGTTCGTCGCGGGCATCGTCGACGACTGCATCCGCCTCAAATTTCCGGCGATCTGGCTGCAGCTCGGTGTCGTCGACGAAGCCGCTGCCACTCGGGCGCAGGCCGCGGGTCTCTTCACAGTGATGGATCGATGCGTCTATCGAGAACGACGGGCGATAGGCTGAGCAATTCGGGTATCCTCGCTGCATGCGCATCGACTTCACGAAGATGCACGGACTGGGCAACGACTTCATCGTGTTCGACATGCCAGCCGGTGCCTCGCTGCCGACGCCCGAACAGTGGCGCCGGCTCTCGAATCGCCACACCGGCATCGGCTTCGACCAGGCACTGGTGATCGAGCCGGCACGCCGTGCCGACACGGCGATCTTCTATCGAATCTTCAACGCGGATGGTATCGAGGTCGAACAGTGCGGGAACGGCGCGCGCTGTATCGCCGCCTTGGTTCATCGGCAGGGCCGCGCGACGTCCGAGTCCTTCACGATGGACAGTCCGGCCGGACTGATCCAGGCAAAGGTGCTGGGCCCGACCACGATTTCCGTCGACATGGGCGTCCCGAACTTCGCGCCGGCGTCGTTGCCGTTCGACGCGTCCAGCGAAGCTCACGTCTATCCACTCGATGTCGCCGGCACGCAGGTCGATATCGGCGCGGTGTCCATGGGCAATCCCCACGCAGTGCTCACCGTGCCCTCCGTTGAAGCGGCGCCGGTGGACCGGCTCGGGCCCGCCATCGAGAGCCATCGGCGCTTTCCGAAGCGCGTGAACGTCGGCTTCATGGAAATCATCGACCGCTCGCACATCAATTTGCGGGTCTTCGAACGCGGCACCGGCGAGACGCTGGCGTGCGGGACCGGAGCCTGCGCAGCCGTCGCGGTGGGCCGACATCACGGCCGTCTCGATGAGACGGTGAACGTCCACGCGCGCGGCGGTGAGTTGCGCGTAAACTGGCTCGGGCCAGGGCAGCCGATCTGGCTCACAGGGCCCGCCGAAGTGGCCTTCGAAGGCCGGGTCGAAATTTGATGCCCGACGCATTACGGGAGCACGAAGAGATGACGACACGAGACGCCCGGGGACTCGCCACCACGGCCGAGACCCAGGAAGAGTCCATCGCCCGCTATCTGCAGCACAATCCAGACTTCTTCGAGCGGCATCAGCCGCTGCTTGCCCGCCTGCGCCTGCCGCACGCGCGCACCGGTTCCACCATCTCCCTCGTCGAGCGTCAGGTCGAAGTCCTGCGCGAGAAGCAGGCGAGCGTGGAACAGAAGCTCGCGGAGTTCGTGAAGGTCGCGCGGGCCAACGACACGATCGCAGACAAGCTGCACAAGTTCACCCGACGCATCGTTCGCGCGCGATCGCGCACCGAAGTGCTCGCTCAGGTGGAAGCCGGGCTGCGTGAAGACTTCGATGCGTTCCATGCGACGCTGCTGCTCGTCGGTCCGCCGAGCGATGAAGCCGGCCAGCACTTCGTCCGCACCTGCAGTGTGGATGATCCGCGGCTCAAGTCGTTCGACACGCTGTTCGCAACGGGCAAGCCCCGCTGCGGCCAGGTGCGGGACTCGCAGCGTGAGCTGCTGTTCGGCACCGAGGCCAACGACATCGGCTCGGTGGCGCTCGTGCCGCTGGGCGATCACGGCTCGATGGGCCTGCTGGCCCTGGGCAGCACGGACCGCGACCGTTTTCATCCCGGCATGAGCACCGAGTTCCTGGCGCGCATGGCCGAGCTGATCACGGATGCGCTCGCCGCGCGTTGATCGAGACACGGCGGGCTGCGCCGGTCGGCCCGCGATACGACGATGACGCCTGATGCGCTCGAGTGGTTACAACGGTTTCGCCGTTACGTCACCACCGAGCGCCGCCTCTCTTCCCACACAGACAGCAACTACGCCCGCGATCTCGAAGCGCTGATCGCGTTCTGCGACGAGCAGAAAGTCGACAGTTGGGAGCGGCTCGACAGCCAGCACGTGCGCGTCTTCGCCGCCCGGTCACACGCCAAGGGACTCGCGCCGAGAAGTATTCAGCGCCGGCTGTCGGCAGTGCGCTCGTTCTTCGAATTCCTGATTCGCGAAACGCTGAACGCGAAAGACCGCGGGTCCGGCGAGTCGCCGCAGGTCACGAAGAACGTGGCGCACGAAATCCGCGCGCCGAAGGCCAGACGCAATATTCCGGTGACGCTCGACGCCGACCAGATGGCGCGACTGCTCGAGCTGCCCGAAAGCGACGACGCGCTGACGGCGCGCGACCGCGCGATCATGGAGCTGCTGTATTCCTCTGGCCTGCGACTCGCCGAGCTCGTCGGCCTGAACCTGAACGACCTGCTGCCCGACAATACGGTCCACGTGCTCGGCAAGGGCCGCAAGGCCCGAATCGTCCCGGTAGGCCGCAAAGCAGTGGAAGCGCTCGACGCCTGGAAGCTCGAACGCGCCGCCCTCGCCCCTGAAGGCGAGCTGGCCTTGTTCGTGGGCAAGACGGGACGGCGGTTGGGGCCTTGGGGTGTGCAGGCAAGGGTTGCGCTCTGGGCGCGCCGCCAGGGGCTGTCGCAGCATGTGCACCCCCACCTTTTCAGGCACTCGTTCGCGACGCATCTGCTTGAATCCAGTGGCGAACTTCGCGGTGTGCAGGAGCTTCTGGGTCATGCCGACATCGCCACGACCCAGATCTACACCCACCTTGATTTCCAGCACCTGGCCCGCACGTACGAAGCAGCCCACCCGCGTGCGAAACGTAAGCGCTGAATGTGTGTCTTGACGCATTGCTGACGCCGACCGGCCGGGCGTAGTTACGCGCCTGCGCAGGTGGCGAAAGCCGCGCCTTTCGCCGCCGCGAACGAAGGCGATACTCCGAAAAAAGCGCCGCAGGCGACTTTTTTCCAATGAAAATGATGGAGCGTCATGTCCGACTCATCTGGTTTCAATCCGCACAGCACCACCATCCTCGCCGTCCGTAAGAACGGCGCCGTCGCCATGGGCGGCGATGGACAGGTCACCCTCGGCAACACCGTCATGAAGGGCAATGCGCGCAAGGTGCGCCGGCTCTACAACGACAAGGTGCTCGCCGGTTTCGCTGGCGGCACGGCTGACGCCTTCACGCTGTTCGAGCGTTTCGAAGGCAAGCTCGAGAAATTCGGCAACATCACCCGCGCGGCCATCGATCTTGCGAAAGACTGGCGCAGCGACCGCTACCTGCGGCGCCTCGAGGCACTGCTGCTCGTCGGCGACAAGGAAAAGCTGTTCGTGATCTCCGGCAACGGCGACGTGATCGAGCCGGAATACGATGTCGCGGCCATCGGCTCGGGCGGTTCCTTTGCCCTGTCCGCCGCGCGCGCGCTGACCGAGAACACCGACCTGGAGGCGAGAGTCATCGTCGAGAAGGCGATGGGCATCGCAGCCGACATCTGCATCTATACCAATCGCAACCTCATTCTGGACGAGATCAAGTAAATGACGGCCACTGAGCTCACTCCGCGCGAAATCGTCGCGGAGCTCGACAAGCACATCATCGGGCAGCAAGCCGCGAAACGCGCGGTGGCCATCGCTTTGCGCAACCGCTGGCGGCGCATGCAGGTGGCGGAGCCGATGCGGCAGGAAATCACGCCGAAGAACATCCTGATGATCGGCCCCACCGGAGTCGGCAAGACCGAGATCGCGCGTCGCCTCGCGAAGCTCGCTAACGCGCCGTTCGTGAAGGTGGAAGCGACGAAGTTCACCGAAGTGGGCTATGTCGGGCGCGACGTCGACTCCATCGTGAAAGAGCTGGTCGATGTCGCGGTGAAAATCACCCGCGAGCTGGAAATGGAGAAAGTGCGCGTGCGCGCTGCCGACGCCGCGGAAGAGCGCGTGCTCGATGCATTGTTGCCGACGCCGCGTCGCATGGGCTTCTCGACCGACGAGCCGCTTCAGCCGCGCGACGGCGAGACGCGCCAGAAATTCCGCAAGATGCTGCGTGAAGGCCAGCTCGACGATCGCGAGATCGAGCTCGAGCTGCGCGCCATGCCGGTGGGGGTCGAAATCATGGCGCCGCCGGGCATGGAAGAGATGCAGCAGCAGCTGCAGTCCATGTTCGCCAACCTCGGTGGCAACAAGACCAAGACTCGCAAGGTGCGCGTGAAGGAAGCGCAGAAGCTGCTCGTGGATGAAGAGGCGGCCAAGCTCATCAACGAAGACGAGCTCAAAGTGCAGGCGGTGCGCAACGCCGAACAGAACGGCATCGTGTTCATCGACGAGATCGACAAGGTCACCCGCCGACAGGAAAGCGTTGGCGCGGATGTGTCACGCGAAGGCGTGCAGCGCGATCTGCTGCCGCTCATCGAAGGCTCCACGGTCTCGACGAAATACGGGCCGGTGAAGACGGATCACATGCTGTTCATCGCTTCGGGCGCGTTCAGTCTGTCGAAGCCGTCGGACCTGATTCCCGAGTTTCAGGGCCGCCTGCCGATTCGCGTGGAGCTCGACTCGCTGAAGGTCGAAGACTTCGTGCGCATTCTCACGGAGCCGGATGCTTCGCTGACTGCGCAGTATCGCGCGCTGATGGAAACAGAAGGCGTCACGGTCACTTTCGATGCCAGTGGCGTCAAGCACATCGCTGAAATCGCGTTTCAGGTGAACGAGCGCACCGAGAATATCGGCGCGCGTCGCCTGCATACGGTGATGGAGCGCCTGCTCGAGACAGTGTCGTACGACGCAACCGAGCAGCAAGGGACGAAGATCACCATCGACTCGAAGTACGTCGACGATCATCTCGGCAACCTCGTGAAGAACGAGGATTTGAGCCGGTACATCCTGTAAGCGACACCTTTCCGTCGCATTTCTGGCGATTTCCGGCAGTCATCCTGGCTGCCGGGCTTCTGAGGCATAGCGTTCGGGCCCTTTCCCTGCAAGAGGGAAGGCCCGATATGCCCCTGCACCTTCCGTCGGCGCTCTTGGTAACGATTGACGTTACTAACGACGCTCGTTACCATTCCGTAGCACTACACGGACTGACGAAGCTAAAAGCCTTGGCTGCAAAAAAGATAAAACTCGCTCATCCCGGAGAAATCTTACGGGAGGAGTTCATGAAGCCTATCGGCCTCACGGCCTACGCACTTGCCAAGGCGCTCGACGTACCGCTCCCACGCGTAAATGACATCGTTAGGGAAAAGCGCGCTATATCGCCAGAAATGGCGGTACTGCTTTGCGCTTATTTCGGAACGACGGAAGCTTACTGGATGACCCTTCAGGGTCACTACGACCTCGCGCTGGCCAAAGATCGCTTAGCCGTAAAAGCTTCGCAAATACGCTCACATTTACAGGCCGCGAAAGGCGGAGTTTTGCAAACTGCGCACTCACATGCGGGCAGCAGACGATGATCGTCACCCACCTTACCTTGAAAAACTGGCGCAATTTCCGTGACGTTGATGTTCCCCTCAGTGAGCACACCTATCTACTGGGAGCGAATGCATCTGGAAAATCCAATCTACTAGACGTGTTTCGCTTTCTGCACGACATCAGCAAGCCCCAAGGAGGGGGCTTGCAAAAGGCGATTGCCGACCGAGGCGGAATCCAGAAAGTACGTTGCCTGCATGCGCGTAAAGATCCTGAAGTGCGTATTGAGGTGCATCTCGCGGAAGAGGGCGATGCCAAGACCCCACTGTGGAGGTACGTGCTTGGCTTTAAGCCGGAGGGAAAAGGCGCGCAAAGAACCCTGATTTCGGTAGAACAGGTCTGGCTCAGAGGGCATCCGCGGCCGCTACTTGACCGTCCAAATAACGACGACAAATCAGATGTCGTTCGACTAACCCAGACGGCACTTGAACAAATTCAGGCAAACGCAGAGTTCAGGGATCTCGCCACTTTTTTTGGGGAGGTCACTTATTTGCATCTTGTGCCACAGCTCCTGAAGTACGGAGAGCAAATCGGCGGACAGAGGCTAGAGGACGATCCCTTCGGGCAAGGTTTTCTTGAGCGTGTTGCAAGGACCCCGGGCAAAACACGCGATTCTCGGCTCAAGCGAATCGGGAAAGCGCTGTCCCTCGCGGTTCCACAATTCAAGGAGCTCAGATTCACGCAGGACAAGGTTAATGGCCGACCGCATCTCGAAGCGATGTACTCGCACTATCGACCCAACGCCGGTTGGCAGCGCGAAGAGCAATTCTCTGACGGCACGCTTCGTCTCCTAGGCCTTCTTTGGGTGCTAGTCGAAGGTGATTCATTGCTCCTGCTTGAGGAGCCCGAGCTGTCTTTGAATGACGCAATTGTTCGTGAAATTCCCAGACTTTTAGACCGCATTCAGCGCGACAAGAAACGGAGAATTCGGCAAGTCTTGATCAGCACGCATAGCGAAGCATTACTGAGCAATCCGGGCATAGATGGAAGAGGCGTTCTACTGCTAGAGCCAGCGGCCGAGGGAACCAATGTACGTCCCCCGAATCAGAAAGAAGCGCTGTCGCTCAGGAACGGCTTGTCTGTCGCAGAAGTCGTATTGCCGAAGACCCGCCCGAAGACAGTTGAGCAATTGGCTCTCTGGTGATGAGCGGCATCACGCTCGCAACCGAGGATGAGCTGAGCGAACAGGTGGGCTTGATGCTCGCCGACGAAGCTGGGCTCTTGGTCGATCAAAAGCTTCGCAAAGGCGGATACGGGTATCTCCGCGCTCGAATCACAAACTTCTGCCAGATGGCGCTACAGCATCCTGTCGTTGTCATTGCGGACTTAGATCGTCAGCAGTGTCCATCTACATTACTCGCGCAATGGCTCGGCACTAAGAAAAGACCCGACAATCTGTTGGTTAGGATCGCAGTTCGCGAAATCGAAGCGTGGCTTCTCGCAGATCACCACGCGATGCGTGACTTGCTAGGCGCAAGAGTCGGCCCGCTCCCTCGCAAGCCGGATATCCTGCGCGACCCCAAAAACACACTGCTAACACTGGCCAAGCGAGCACCGCGGAATGTCCGCGACGACCTGCTGCCTGCTAGCAGCGCTGTGATCGCGTCCCAAGGGCTGGGGTACAACGCCAGACTTTGCGGTATGGTGAAGTCGCTATGGAATCCGGCTCGAGCATCTGAGCTATCCCCTAGCTTGCGCAAAGCGCGGCAACGCCTAAAAGAGCTGGCTGCGCGCACCGAGCCGCGCGCGGTACGATAAGGGCACCCCTCACCAAACCTTACAAACATCCTCAGGCCTCTTCACCAACTTCTTCCCCACAGGACAGCTGAACGCCGCCGCGAACTCCGGCATGTTCGCCACCACCCCGTTGATCCGAAAACGCGGCGGCGAATGCGGATCCGTGATGGCGCTGACTCGCTGGTCCTCCGGGCGCCCGTTCTCGCAGGCCCACTGTGCAAAGCCGACAAAGAAACGCTGTGACGGCGTGAGTCCATCGACCTCGCGCAGGCGCATCGTCTTCGTTTCTTCCTGCCAGGCCATCCACGCAAGGATGGTCCCGCCGAGGTCGGCGATATCTTCGCCCGACGTCAGGGCGCCGTTGATCTTGATGTCGTCGACGATCGTGTACTGCGAGTACTGATCGCGGATGCACTGCGCGCGCTTCTCGAATTTCGCCGTGTCGTCCTTCGTCCACCAGTCCCGCAGGTTGCCGTCGCCGTCGAACTGCCGACCCTCGTCGTCGAAACCGTGCGTGAGCTCGTGGCCGATGGTGCTGCCGGTGTTGCCGTAGTTGGGCGCGTCATCCATCTTCGGGTCATACATCGGTGGCATCAGCACGCCGGCCGGAAAGTTGATGTCATTCATCGACGAGTCGTAGTACGCGTTCACCGTCGGCGCGCTCATGCCCCACTCGCCCTTGTCCACCGGCTTGCCGATCTTCGCGGCCTGGCGCTTCGTCTCGAACCGCGCCGCGCGGCTGACGTTCTCGAAGAAATCAGAGCGCCCTACCGTCAGCGACGAATAGTCGCGCCAGATGTCGGGATATCCCACCTTGTTGCGCATCTTCGAAAGCTTGTCGATGGCCTGCGCACGCGTTTCCGGGGACATCCAGTCGAGCTGCTCGATGCGTGTCTTCATCGCGTCTTCGATCTGCCGTGTCAGCGTGACGGCCTTGTCTTTCGCGCTGGCCGGAAACGTACGCGCCACGAACTCGCGACCCAGCGCCTCGCCGAGATCGCGATCGACCCACAGCACGCACTTCTTCCAGCGCGGCCGGTCCATCTCGGCGCCGCGCAGGAACTTGCGATAGAAGTCGAAATGCGCGGCGACGAACGGCGAGGAGAGATATTCCGCCGAAGAATCGATGAGCGCCCAGCGCAGGTAGGTGCGCAGATCCGCCAGGCTTTCGGCACTCAACCGCGCGTTCAGCTCTTTGAAGAACGCAGGCTCGGTCACGTTGAGCCACGGCTGCGCGTTCAGCCCGATTGCTGCGAAATACGCATTCCAGTCGAACGCCGGCGCGACTTTCGGCAGCGTCTTCAGCGTGTAGCGATGATAGGTCTTGTGCGGGTCACGCCGTTCCACCTTCGTGAGCGACGCGCGTGCCAGTGATGTTTCGATGCGCATCACCGTGGCAGCCTCTGCCTTGGCGGCGGCTGGCGAATCGCCGAGCAGCTCGAACATTTTCGTCACGTGCGCAACGTACTTCTGCCGGGTCTCGACGGACTTGGCATCTTTCTTGAGGTAGTAGTCGCGGTCCGGCAAGCCGAGCCCGCCCGCATCCACGATCGCGATCACCTTGGTGGCATCCTGCGCATCCTGCCCGGCGCCGGTGCCGAAAAAGAGACCTGAGCCCTGCACGTGCTGATGCAAGTCTCCCAGCAGCGCAGCGAGCTTCTTTCGGTCCGTGAGCTTCGCGACACTGTCGAGGTCATCACGTAGCGGCGTGAGGCCCGCCTTCTCGATCGCATCAGTATTCATGCAGGAAGCGAAGTAATCGCCGATCTTCTGCTGCGTCGGAGTGCGTTCGGTAATGTTCTTCGACGCGTCTTCGAGAATGCCCCACAGATAGCGCTGGTTGTCCGCGCTCGCTTTCCCGTAGATGCTCCATCGAACCTGGTCCGGCGGAATGGGATTGCTCTTCTGCCAGCCACCGCAGGCGTATTGATAAAGGTCGTCGCAGGGATCCGCGTTACGGTCCATCGCCCGCAGATCGAGGCTCGGGACGTAAGGCAATTCCTTGAAAGGGGTCTCGACGGGCGCCGTCGGCTCCGCGAGCGCACCCATCGACGCCACTGCAGCGAGCACGCCCACCGCGGCTCTGCCGGCAACCTGCGCCAGCGTTTGACGAATCCCCATTGAACCTCTCCGCGATTTCAGGCTGCGCGGAACGCTACACGGCCCGCCGCCATCCGTCACGATGCAATGGGATCAAACGCTGGTTGGACGAGGTGTGCCGCGTTTCGACCCGTATTTGTGGGCGTAGATCTTGGTGAACTCCGCCCCGAGCAGAAAGATCTGCGCCGAGTAGTAAACCCATATCAGGACGAGGATGACGGAGCCTGCGGCGCCATAGGTCGACGCCACCGCGCTGTTACCCAGGTAGATGCCGATCGCCATCTTGCCAACGCTGAACAGCAGCGCGGTGATCACCGACCCGACAATCACGTCCCGCCAGGCGATGTGCACCGCCGGGAGAATCTTGTAGATCATGGCGAACAGCAGCGTCACCATGACGAACGAGAACAGGAAATTGACGCCCTGGATCAGGGTTGCGGTAGCGTCAGCCGGCCCCCAACGTCGCGCGAGCGCGCTCACCACGGCGCTCAGCACGAGAGACACCAGCAGCAGGAAGCCCAGCGACAGGATCATTCCGACGGACAGCATTCGCTTGCGCATGAAATACCAGAAACCCCTGGTTTTCTCGGGCGGCGCGTGCCAGATCTGATCGAGGCCGTCCTTGAGCTCCGCGAGCGCCGTCGTGGCGCCGAGGAACAGCGTCACCATGCCGATGACCGTCGCGATGAGACCCGCGCCCGGCTGACTCGCGTTCTGGATCATGGCCTCCACGGCTTTCGCGGCGTCCGCGCCGAGCAATCCCCGGACCTGAAAGTAGATCTCACCGCTCGCGGCTTCCTTGCCGAAGAACATTCCCGCAATGGCGATGGACAGGATCAGGATCGGTGCCAGCGAGAACACCGTGTAGAACGCGAGCGCCGCGCCTTTCCTCGACGCGCGATCGTTGATCCACTCGTTCACCGTTTCATAGCCCAGCTCCCACGCCGCGCGCACGACGGGAATCAAGGCATCCTCCGGTCGCGGAAGGGCACCGCTTCGGGTGTCACCACCGCTTTCACCGGAAAATGATCGGACGCGCGACGTGACAGCTTCGACCGATGCACGCTGAACTGCAGCAGCGAGCCCGTCGGTCGAACCCACACGCGATCCAGCGCAAACATCGGCGCGTACACGGGGAAGGTGCGCAGCCAGGGCGGCTTGCCGAGCAATCCATTCAGCCAGCGCAACGGTCGCCCGAGCGGCAGCCACTCGTTGATATCACCCAGCACGACGACCGGCTGATTCATTGGCATCTCACGCAGGATCTGCAACACCTTGCGCATCTGATAACGACGCTCGGAGGGCAGCAGCCCCAGGTGCATCACGAAGATGCGCATGATCGAGCCGGCAACGTCCAGGTCCACTTCGAGCGCACCGCGCGGCTCGAAGCGGCGAAAGCTCAGATCGTGCCGGCGCACGTCGAGAATCTTGCGCGTGGTGAGCAGCGCGTTCCCGTATTCGCGGTCGTGCCGAATGATCGCGGCGCCCGCGACGGATTGCATGCCCGTTGCTTTCGCAAGGTACTCGAGTTGCATGGAGTCACTGTGCGGGCCGGGGCGGCTGTCCACCTCCTGCAGGCCAATGGTGTCGCAACCCATCTCGCGAATCACTTCAGCGATGCGGCTCACACTGCGCTTGCCGTCGGACCCCACGCATTTGTGGATGTTATACGAGCCGATGTGCAGCGACTCGAACGCAGCAGGCGTCTCGATGGCCGACGGCCCGCCGTCAGGAAGGATGTCCGCTGCAGCCGCCATTCACCTGAGCCCTGGGAGTCTTCCCAAAAAGCCAGCGACGCACGAGCCGGGTGGCGGCAATCAGAGCCAGCACCAGCACCGCCACCAGCCAGAGATTGATCGATCGCGGATCTTTGAGGCCCGTGATCACCTGGTCGCCGAATACAGTCGCGATCAGCGTGCCGGGCAGGATACCCAGCGCACTGCCGACGAGAAAATCGCGCAGCGGAATGCGGATGGCGCCCGCCACCACATTCACTACAGCAAATGGGGCAAGCGGCACGAGCCGGACCGCCGTCATCGCAAGCACGCCGCGGTGACGCATCACCTGGCTGATTCGTGTGAGACGTCCGCGCGCGAGACGGCGCACGGTTTGCCGATCCAACTTCGTGCCGACGGCGTAGTTCACCGCACACGCGATGAGTATTCCGGCCATGGCATACAGGAATCCGTTCCACGCGCCGAACGCAGCCACGGCGAACAATGTGATGAACGGTCGTGGAAACAGCACGACCGACGCGGGTGTGTAGGCGAGCAACACAACGAGCGGCGCCCACCAGAATTGATGGCCGAAACCTTCGGCCCAACCGGTGATGCGATCGGCGTCGGTCCATGTGGAGAGCGGCGTATATCGCCACATTGCTGTCAGTGCGCCCGCGACTAGGAACACGATCAACGGCGTCAGCCACACGGGACGTTGAGTCTTGCCGCCCTCTTCCGGCGGCATTTGCGCGATGAGCGTATCGAGCGACACGGGCTTTTCCGGATCCGCCACCATCGCCATGGTGATGAGCGTGTCCGACACGGGTTCGATCCGCTCGAACTTGCGAAGCGAGCGCTCTTCGCCCATCAAGGCGTGGATGCCACCGCTGACGCTGCCGGCTTCGGCGGTCGCGGCTTCGACGCGTTCGGGCGTCGTGTTCAGATGCTCGCCCAGCAACGTATTGCGAAGCCGGCGAATCGCGGCGGCGATGCGCTCGTCGCCGCGCGCTTCAATCGCCGCGTCACATTCCGTGTCGAGGCCCATCGACCGGTTCGCGAAGTTGGCCGAGCCGATACGCAGGATTTCGTCATCGACGATCATCAGCTTCGAGTGCAGGTCGCAGCATTGCCCTTCCGGCAAGCCAGGAATGTGGGGGAAATACGCGTGAAAGCGACCGTGACGATCGGCCTCTTTCAGCTTCTTCAACAACACGCTACGCAACGCTCCCATCGTCGGCGCTTCGAGCCAGCCCTGCGTCGACAGGCGCAGCACCGCGATGACCTCGGGACCGTCTTCTTCCGCGAGCCGCGCAGCGAGCGCATCGCCCAGCGCTTTCGAAGTGAAGTACTGGTTCTCGATGTAGATGGTGCGCTTCGCCTTCGCGATCATGTCGAGGTACAGCGCCTGCACTTCGCAGATCTGCGGATCTTTGCCCAGCGCCGCGCGCGTGCGGGAGAGCGCGACATCCACGTCCGTCAACGAGACGGGCAGCGCCGGCGGCCAAGGGTCCGCACCCTCCACGATCGTGTGCTTGAGCGCGCGGCCCGTGGCCCGATGCCACCGATCGCGAGCGATCTCATCGACGACACGAGCGGCGTCGCCGTCCATGGCCATCACGGTATCGTGGAACGGCGCGTAGTGCTCTTCGTCGCCTTCGTTGATGCGGCGCTGATCGGCAGGTGTGTGCTCGCTCGTGTCCCACCGGCTGCGCGTGAGATCGAGGCCGCCGCAAAATGCGAGCGCGCCGTCGATCAGCACCAGCTTCTGATGCTGGGATGCGCCGACGGGATAGTGATCGTCATAGCGAAGCCGCACCCGACGGTGCGGACGCCAGCCCAACCCATAGATGGGCGAGAGCTCGCGACCCTTCGAGAACAGCACCGGATAATCCCAGGTGAGGATTCGGATCTCGAGCTTGCGGCGTCGTTTCGCGAGAAAGTTGAGAAAGTCCCCCAGCATCGGAGGCACGCCTTCGAGCCCGTGGTGCAGCTGGGTGCGGCTGTGAAAATCCCATCCGACGATCACGAGCGAGCGCGTCGCTCGAAGCGCCGCATTCACGAACGCTTTGAAATACGGTTCGCCGTCGATGATGAACGACACGCGATGGGCGCGCCCGACGCGATAGCAGTTGCGGCCGGGCACGAACAGGCTGTCCGCAGCCAAAGCATCCGCGCGCGAGCCAGAGGTATTAGCAGGGGCGCGGCCGGACGTGTTCGCCGGCGTGCCATGGGCCGCAGCCTCGAGGGCCATCGTCGAAGTTTTGCCCGCTCTCACGGGTTTGGCGTCGAAGAATGTATGGCTTGCGGACATGCGATACAGGGCAGCGGCACTACGCGCCGCCATGGCCACGCTTCAGCAACCGCCGTCCCCAATTAACGCGCTGGGTCGCTGTCAGGTCCCGCCTCCGCTCGACGTTTTGCCGGCGAAACTCCGGGCGAATTCGCCGGCGGTTCGCGGCTTGCAGCTGCTGCCGAGCATGCGCTTTACGCTACGATGCGCCCCGCATGCGACGCTCTGGAAATCCGCAGGATCCTTACCTCGCCTGGGGCGGCGCACTCGCCGTGGTCCTGTTCGTACTTTATGTTTATCCGGGCGTACTGAGCCCCGTGACCTCGCACTTCGACGGCGCCTGCCAAACGATTCCTCTGGCGGCCAGCGCCGAAGACATCCGCATCGACCCCGCCACGGGCTTCGCTTACCTCTCCTACCTGGACCGCTCGCCGCAAAAGAATGGCCAAAAGAATGGCAAGCGAGCTACGGGTACGGTGATGCTCCTCGACCTGAACGCAGCCACTCCGCATGTGCGCGCGGCGCTCACCACCGAGCCGGCGGACTTCCGGCCGGCGGGCTTGAGCCTGTATGCCCCCGCCGAAGGGCCGAAGCGCCTGTTCGTAGTGAACCGCAACTCCCTGCGCCATCATTCGATCGAGATTTTCGAACAGACGAGTACCGGTGCATTCGCGCCTGTCGAGAGCCTGAAGGATCGCGGCCTCTGGAGCCCGAACTCGATCGTCGCGGTCGGGCCGCGGCAGTTCTATGTGACGAACGATTCGGGTTTCAAAGAGCGGGACGCGGCCGATCCGCTCCGCCAGACCGAGCGGCGGCTCAAGGACCGTCGGTCCAACGTGCTGTTCTTCGATGGCACGCGTTGGCATGTCGTGGCCGAAGATCTGAACCGCGCGAACGGAATCGCGGTGACACCTGACGGGCGAACCGTCTACGTGAGCGAGTCTTCCGGACGGCGGCTGCAGGTGTTCGATCGCGATCTGAAGACGGGTTCACTCAAACCGCGCGAGCGCGTGTCCGTCGACAGCGTCCCGGACAACCTCACGGTCGCGGCGAACGGCGTCGTCTGGATCGGCTCGCACCCGCGCGCGCTTGCGATTCTGCGAGCCCTTCACGACCCGGGCTCGCGGGCGCCGACGCAGGTGTTGAAGTTCGATCCGGCCGCGCCAAAGTCGCAGCGCGTGCACGAGGTTTACGTCAACGATGGCACTGAGATCGCAGCGGGAACGGTGGCCGCGCCGCGCGACGATCGTTTCCTGATCGGATCCCTGACCGATCACAAGCTCCTGCTGTGCAAGCCCGGCGCACGGCCCGTCATCACCGGACCGGAAAAAGAGACCTGATTCGCCGCTATTTCTGTGGCAGCACCTGCAGCGCCTGCGCCACGATTTTCCATGGTGCGCCGGCATCGTCCCTCTGCCACACGTTCACATAAGCGCCGCTCGGCTGTGCCGATTTCGGGTCGCCTACATAACCCCACGAATACCCGAGCGTGCCATCCGCCGATTCGCTCGCGAACACGTGGCGCCACGTGGTACCGAGCTTGGGCACTTTGGACTGGACGATCGCTTGTCCCGCCTTCACGCCAACCGCGGGCGCTGCACTTTGCGCGAGAACATGCACGTCCTTGGCGCCGAATTCGCTCAGCGCAGTCATGGCGCTGCGAGTCGCTGCAGCGGCGAATGCCGTATCGGCTTGCGCCACCGGATCGATCCAGCGGCCCGTCGTCCATGCGCCGGGAGGATTTGTTTTGCCCGAGCCGCGAGCGGTTGTATCTGGCGAAGGCATTGCGAGCCCGGCCGCTGCGACGGCTGGCTTCGCATGATTGACGCCACAGTCGACAACGACACGCCACGAACCTTCAGGCTGCTTACGCCACACGGACAGGAACGTGCCGTTCACTTCGGTCTTGCCGTCAGCGGTGCGATAGGTCCACGGACCGGTGGTGTAACCGAGATCCCCGCTCGCCGCGGTATGCGAGAGCGTGGGATACCACTCCAACGTGTCTGCATTCGGCTCGCCTGCTGCCGTTGAAACGATGCCGTTCACCGGTGCAGGACTGCAGATCACGGAGTCATTGGCGAGATATTTCAGGAAGGCGCCGCGTACACCGAGAGGTTTCGCGGCTCGCGCAAACGCGTACTCCGCTTCGATGACAGTGGCCGGTTCGGGCTCGGTCGCAGCCGCGACCGCCATCACCGGATCGACCGCAGTCAACCCCAGGATGCCAACCCGGGCGACTCTAAATCGGAGCTGCATACCAAGCCTTCCAGCACGCGCAAACACGCGCCGTTGAGGCTAGCAGAAGAAATACGGGATACGGTTTCGGCGGTCCCTCGCTCCATCTCGACCTGGGCTCCGGCGGGCGCGCACAAGACATCCGCGCCACGACCGGAGCCCACCCTCAGGAGCCGACGCGTGCCGTCAGCGCCTGATGCCCAACGCCACTACTGGCGTGGTGGCGTGGCGGCCGGGTCCGCGGTACCCGAATCCGCCGGGGGCGTCGTGCTGCTCTCGGAATTCGGCGTAGCCGAAGAATCCGGTGTCGCTGGAGCCGTGCTCTCAGGCGTTGCCGTGCTATCCGCCGGAGCAGTCTGCTCAGCCGGAGGCAGCGTGTCCTGAGACGGGTTCGTGCTGCCAGCCTGCTGCTTCGAGCACGCAGACATCAGCGCGAGCGCCGCCACTCCAAGGATCAATGCACTGCGGTTCATACGTTCACCTCCAGGTTCAGTTTCGTCGGGTCGATTGCGGTGATGCGACACCGAATTGCAGGGTCGTAACGCACACATTCCGTAAGCGTTCCGAGCCGAGCGGGCGGGTTATCTGCTCGCGAATTCCCGGGTGAAGCTGTGGCGCAGGCGTCTGTTAATTTGCGCAGCGTTGAGGCAACGGATTCGAAGAGCTTGGGTACGTCGTCGCTTACGGCGAGGCGCGCGAAAAGTCTGCGCGGGAAGCGAGTGAGTGGCCGCTATGCGCATCGGCGCCTGCTGGTCAGGAAAGCGGGGGCAAGGCGCGCGCACGTAGTTCTCTGGGCCAGCCGCGCGCAGCCCAAGCGTAAATCCAACGTGGAATGACCTCCAGACAACCGGACGGCGCTGGAGCGGATCCGGGACCTGACCGCCCGCACAATGCGGGTGGCGGTCTCGCAGGCCCCTCGAAGTGGTTGAGGGGCCGCGCCGGAGACTTACTTCCTGGCGAGCGCCTTCGCGGCGGCAGCCTTCTTCTTGGCCGGCGGATCCTTCGGACGCGACTTGCCGAACGAGCCCCGGTAGATCTTGCCGCGACGGCTCTTGATGTCACCCTTACCCATGCAATTCTCACTCTGATTGACGCCAGATCGCTGGCGGAGATAACCCGGCGCGGAGTCTAGGAGCCTGCTGGCGTAACGTCCATACAACTCCGGTGGGCATTCGTCGTGCAGGGTCAGGCATGCGTTATGCGTAATTCGATGGATTGCGCGACCGCCCAAAAAACGCTAGGCACCGTCTTGTGCGGTGGCAGCGGGTTCCTGTATCGTGCCGCCCGGTTCGTGACCTTTCCCTTTCCTTTCCTGCCGCCTGTCTGGCCCTGTGCGCCGGCTTCCGACGAAGAAAAGCCGAATCGTTCTCGATCCAGGTGGCAGCGGTGATGGTCTTCCAAACAGTCATCCTGCCGTATTGTTTCCGGGCCCGTCATTCGCGCCGCTAGGAGCGGCCGGAGCGTGAGTCCGCTTCAGGAGTCTGAGCCTTTTATGACGAAGATCTATGTCGGCAATCTGCCGTTTTCCGCTAATGAGAGCGAAGTCCGCGAGCTGTTCGCGCAGCACGGTACGGTCGAGTCGGTGAGCCTCATCACCGATCGCGAAACCGGCCGCCCCCGCGGATTCGGCTTTGTCGAAATGTCCCGTGCCGATGCCTCGCGCGCCATCCAGAGCCTCAATGGCAAGGATCTGGGCGGTCGCCCGCTCCGCGTGAATGAAGCGCAGGAGCGTGGTGCTGGCGGTGGTGGCGGTGGCGGTGGCCCGCGCGGCGGTGGCGGCGGCGCCCCGAAGCGCTGGTAAGAGCCAACAGGCCATTGCAACGAAAGTTGCAGTTACATCGGGCGCCCTCGTGGCGCCCGATGTTTTTGTGGGGTTTGATTTCCCAGGACGGTGATGGGGGAATGCAGACCGCCGCGCCCCGAGGTGAGAAGGCCTGCGCTGCGAAGGATCGTCGGCAACAGAGTTTCGACTGCTGCGACAGGCAGCGAACTGCACGCCGCGGCGCTTCAGGATTCGCCAACAGAGCGAACCTCACAAGCAACGGCCCACGCGATTATCGATAGCGCGCCAGGATTTTCTCCAGGCCCTTCGAGCCCGGCGTCAGCTTCTCGTACGGCACCTTGTTGAGCGCCGTGTCCGGCGTGCCGTTGATGTCATGGAATTCCTTCTCGGTGCTTTCCGCGTAAAGCAGGCCCGTCAGGTATTCGCCCTCCTTCATCCGCTCCTGAATGCGCATCTGCGCCGACACGCGATCTGTCGGGTCGTACGTGGTATCGCACTTTCGAAGCACCACGCGGCTGCCATCGTGCATCACCAGCGGCAGCGCCTCCCCTTCCTGATAGTCCGCGGTGATCTCCTGTTCGAACGGCACGAAGTCCGCGTGCACAGCCGGCTCATAGTGCTCGCGCGTATACGCATAACTCTTCGTTGAGCCTTCGTGATCGTTGAACGTGACACACGGCGATAGCACGTCGAGCAGCGCGAAGCCGCGATGCGCCAGGCCGGCCTGGATCAGCGGCACCAGTTGCTGCTTGTCCCCCGAAAAACTGCGCGCGACGAAAGTCGCGCCGAGCGTCATCGCAAGCAGCACAGGATCGATCGGCGGCTGCAGGTTGGTCTCTCCCTTCTTCGCCTTGGTCCCGACATCCGCGGACGCGGAGAACTGGCCTTTCGTCAGGCCATACACACCGTTGTTCTCGATGATGTAGAGCATGTTGAGGTTGCGCCGGATGGCGTGGCAGAACTGCCCGAGCCCGATCGAGAGCGTATCGCCGTCGCCCGAAACACCAATGAACGACAGCTCGCGGTTCGCTGCATTCGCGCCCATGGCGATCGAAGGCATGCGGCCGTGAACCGAGTTGAACCCGTGACCGCCCGCGACGAAATAAGCAGTTGTCTTCGACGAGCAGCCGATGCCCGACAGCTTCACCAGGTTCTGCGGCTGCAGGGACACTCCCCAGCAGGCTTCGGTAATCGCGGCAGTGATCGAGTCGTGCCCGCATCCTGCGCAAAGCGTCGATAACGAACCTTCGTAATCCCGCCGCGTGAGTCCGAGCTTGTTCTTCGGGAGCGAGGGATGGGCCACCTTGGGCTTGGCAAGATAGGTCATGATGTTTACCCCGCTGCGCCAAACGCTTCGTGCGAACGCGCCTGCGGCTGAAGCTCCGCCAGCACGCCTTCAACGATGAATCTCGAAGAGATTGGCAGGCCATCGTAGTGAAGCAGTGAGCGCAGCTTCGTCTTGTCCACCTGCGTCTCGAGCGTCAGCAACGAACGGAATTGCCCATCCCGGTTCTGCTCGACGACGAACAGCAGCCTGTGAGCCGCCAGAAAACGCTCGACGTCTTCTGAGAACGGGAAAGCGCGCACTCGCATGTAGTTCACGCGCACACCGCGGGCTTTCAGCACGTCGATGGCTTCGTGGATCGCGCCATCGCAGCTGCCGATCGATACGAGGCCGACATCGCTTTCCGCCGTGGCATCGATGATCGCTCGCGGCACCAGCTTCTTCGCCGTCTGCCACTTGCGCACGAGCCGATCGAGCACGATCTGATACTCGGTCGAATCCTCGGTGTACGTGCCGTACTGCGTGTGTCCCGACCCGCGCGTGAAGTACGCGGCTTTCGGATGAATGCCCGGCAACGTCCGCGACGTGATGCCGTCGCCGTCCTTGTCGACGTAACGATAGAACCGCTCGAGCTTCAGGATCTCTTCTTCCGACAGCATCTTGCCGCGGTCGGGCCGATAGCCATCGTCCCAACGCAGGTCGCGGCACATCCAGTCGTTCATGCCGATGTCGAGATCGGACATCACGAACACCGGCGTCTGCAGCCGTTCGGCGAGATCGAACGCCTGCACGGCCATGTAGAAGCACTCTTCGGGATTCGACGGATACAGGCACACGTGCCGCGTATCGCCATGTGAAGCGTACGCAGCCGCCATGATGTCGCACTGCTGGGTGCGCGTGGGCATTCCGGTAGAAGGCCCGACGCGCTGAATATCGAAAATCACCGCAGGCACTTCGGAGTAATACGCGAGACCGATGAATTCGCCCATCAACGAAATCCCAGGGCCCGACGTTGCCGTGAAAGCCCGCGCACCGTTCCACATGGCGCCGATGGTCATGCCGATCGCGGCGAGCTCATCTTCCGCCTGAATGAACGCGAAGTTCTTGCGGCCCGTGTCCGGGTCGATGCGCAGGCGATCGCAGAACGCTTTGTAGGCGTCCATCAGTGACGTCGAGGGCGTGATCGGATACCACGCCGCCACGGTCGCACCCGCAAACACGCAGCCCAGCGCGGCGGCGGTGTTGCCATCGATCAGGATATGACCGGCTGTTTTCGTCCCACCGGGAATCGAAGCGGGCTCGACTCGCAACGGCAGCGGACACGGCAAGCTTCGCTTCGCGTAGTCGTAACCGAGCTGGATCGCCTTCATGTTGCTGTCGACGAGTTGCGGCTTCTTCGCATACGTCTCACCGAGCAACTTGCGAATTTGCTCGAGATCCAGGTCCAGCAGTGCGGCCAGCACACCGGCGTAACAGATGTTCTTCATCAGGATGCGCGTGCGCACGCCGTTGAAGTTTTCGTTGCAGAGCTGCGCCAGCGGCACGCCGAGCACGGTGATGTCATCGCGCTTCAGCAGTGCGGGACGCGGCCACGTGGAGTCGTAGAGAAGATAGCCGCCCGACGCGACTTCCTTCACGTCACGAGCGTAAGTCTCCGCGTTCATGGCGACCATGATATCGACCTGCCCGGAGCGCGCGACGTATCCCTGCTTCGTCACGCGGATCTCGTACCACGTCGGCAGGCCCTGGATGTTCGACGGGAAATAGTTCTTTCCCATCACCGGAATGCCGCTACGGAAGATGGACTTCATGAGCAGCGTATTCGCGCTCGCCGAACCGGTGCCGTTCACCGTGGCGATCTTGATGACGAAATCGTTGATACGGCTCTTCGGAACGGTTGTGGGTGACATGTCGGCTACGCGATCTTCGGCTTCTTGGCTTCGAGCACACGGGCTTCGTCGACGGCATGTGGCCAGCGCACGACGGACTTCTGCATGTCCCACGCTGCCGTGGGACAACGTTCCGCGCACAAACCACAGTGCACACAGAGATCTTCGTCTTTGACCATCACCCGCGCCGTTTGCTTGAGCGCGGCGGAAACGTAGAGCGGCTGGCTGAGATTCTTCGCAGGCGCTTTCAGCCGCGTGCGCAGATCGGCCTCGTCACCGTTCTGGGTGATCGTCAGGCAATCCACCGGGCAGATGTCGATACACGCGTCGCACTCGATGCAGAGCTTCGCTTCGAACACCGTCTGCACATCGCAATTCAGGCAGCGCTGCACTTCCTGCGCGGCTTGTTCGGCGGTGAATCCCAGCTCCACCTCGATGTTCAGTTTCTTGAAGCGCTCTTTCAGCGAGACGTGCGGCATCAGCCGGCGCTCGACGGGCGTGTAGTCGTTCGCATACGACCACTCGTGCATGCCCATCTTCCGGCTCTGCAGGTTCACGCCAGGCGGCAGCCTTTCCGTGACCCACTCGCCCTGGCAGTGGCGATGAATCGAGATCGCGGCCTGATGCCCGTGCTCGACGGCCCAGATGATGTTCTTCGGGCCGAACGCCGCATCGCCACCGAAGAACACGCCGGGCCGCGTCGACTGGAACGTCACCTTGTCGACGCGGGGAACATCCCACTTGTCGAACTCGATCCCGAGGTCGCGCTCGATCCAGGGGAAGGCGTTTTCCTGGCCGATGGCAAGAATGACGTCGTCGGCAGGAAAGAACTGTTCGCCCACCACACGCTCTGCGGTGATGCGGCCGCTCGCATCCATGTCGTATTCGAGCTTGTCGAACAGCATGCCGGTGAGGCGGCCGTTGTCGTGCACGAAAGCCTTCGGCGAGTGATTGATGACGATCTCGACGCTCTCTTCTTCGGCGTCATCGAGCTCCCAGGCGGAGGCCTTGAAGAACGCGCGGGGCTTGCGCGCCATGACCTTCACGCTCTTCGCACCGAGACGCAGGCTCGTGCGGCAGCAATCCATCGCCGTGTTGCCGACACCGATGATGAGCACGCGCTCGCCGATGCGGCTGAGATGGCCGAACGCGACCGATTCGAGCCAGGCGATGCCGATGTGCACATTCGCCGCTGCTTCCTGCCGACCGGGAAGCTCGAGCTCCTTGCCCTTCGGCGCGCCCGAGCCGACGAACACCGCATCAAACCCTTGCGCCAGCAGCGCTTTGAAGCTGTGAATGGGATGGTTGAGCCGCAGGTCGACGCCCATCCCGACGATCTGCTGGATCTCGTCGTTCAGCACCGCCTGCGGTAGCCGGAACGAAGGAATGTTCGTCCGCATGAGCCCGCCCGGCTCCGCGTATTGCTCGAAGATCGTGACCTCGTAGCCCAGCGGCATCAGGTCGTTCGCGACGACGAGCGAGGCAGAGCCGGCACCGACACAAGCCACGCGCTTCCCGTTCTTCACTCGGGGAATAGGAGGAAGGCGGCTGGAGATGTCTTCGTCGCGCTCGTCTGCCGCAACGCGCTTGAGGCGACAAATGGCGACCGGCTTGTTCTCCACCCTGCCGCGGCGGCATGCGGGTTCGCAGGGCCGGTCGCAGACCCGGCCGAGGATGCCGGGGAAGACATTCGAATCGCGATTGACCAGGTACGCGTCGGTGAAACGCCCCTGGGCGATGAGGCGGATGTATTCGGGGACGTCAGTGTGGGCGGGACACGCCCATTGGCAATCTACGACTCGATGGAAGTAGTCGGGATGCGTGGTGTCGGTCGGCTGCATTTCACGCCCCGCACGTGGCCGGGGCCCCCTCGTGACGCAAGGGGCGTAAGTATAGAGAGGCGCCGCAGATTGTCACTTCGGTGGCACAGACGGTCAGTCATGGCCTGTTTGAGCGGGTCCATGGGTTCTGGAGGACCCGGGACGATCGTCGGCGCGCGCACGCCGACCTCGGCCCCGCCTCGAACACATCTCGGTGATGGGAAACGGAACCCGTGAGCAGACAAAGTATTTCAACCCGCCGCGAGATAGCGACGAACCGAAGACCTGTTGCGTCGGTAACACGAGTGCCACGCGCGATTACCGGACGGAAGCGTGCTCAAATTCATGGATTCATGGGACGACAGGCACTCGCGTCGTAGGCAGAATACGCAGGCCTGTCGCCACCGGTGACAACGCGCACGTCAGGTTGTCCTGTCGACGATACAAATCGTCAGGAGCTCAGATGCGCGATGCGCCGAGCAGACAAGGTTTGGAAGGTGGTCGCTTCGTCACAGCGTTCGCGACCAAGGTCTCATTGGCCGAAGGCGCGCTGTTGCCGGACAGTGACACGGACAGCACGGGGAAAATGGCTCTGAAACTACTCGTCATCGACGATCATCCGCTGATCCTGGAAGGTGTGGCCGCAGCGCTGGAAGGGCTCGGTCATGGAGTGCGCATCGTTGCCGCTCGCACCGCAGAGAAAGGCCTCGCGGCTGCGGCCGCCAATCCGGATCTCGATCTGGTTCTGCTCGACGTTGCATTGCCGGGCGTGAGTGGCTTTGCACTCATCGGCAAACTGCGTGAGCGCTTTCCGATGTTGCCCATCGTGGTGCTGTCGGCACTCGACGATGCAGCGAGCGTGAGTCGCGCAATGAATGCGGGAGCGATGGGCTTCGTGCCCAAGAGCTCTGCAACGCGTGTGCTCATCAATGTGCTCAAGAGTGTGCTCGAGGGAAACGTCAGCCCTGCCACTCTCTCTGCTACGAAGCCCGCATCGATTGCAATGGCAGCGAGCGGAGTCAAAGACAGCCAGGTGTCTTTGTTGACGCTGCGACAGATCGAAGTGTTGTCGCGGGTTTGTCAGGGCAAGGCGAACAAGCAGATTGCGACGGAGCTGGGGTTGTCTGAGAAGACGGTCAAGGCGCATGTGACTGCGATCTTCAAGGTGCTGGGAGTGGCGAATCGGACGCAGGCGGCGTTGGCTGCGCGGTCTGTGGGGGTTGTGTTCGCGGGATAAGAGGTTAGGGCTTACGAGTGCGGTGCCTCCCTCGAAGAGGGTCTGCGAGGCACCGGCCGTAAGACCGGTCCCTCGGAGCCTCGCCTGGCCGGCCGCGGCAAAATACATCCCTGCATTTTGACGTGCCCCGCAGACCCTCTTCGAGGAAGTCCCCGCTTTCAGCTCCTCATGGCATTTACGGCCCCAGCTCTCGATGCGTCGGAATCGCTGCCTTGCGTCGGCCGGGCGTGTCGCGATCACGGCTCGCTATACTCACCGCCATGTCCGACCACACTCCGACCGAAATCAAGCTGCGTTCCAGGTCTCGTCTGCTCGTGGTCAGTTTTGCGGGGGGCGAGCGGTTTGAGTTGCCGTTCGAGTACCTGCGGGTGCATTCGCCTTCGGCCGAGGTGAAGGGGCACGGGCCGGGGCAGGAGGTGCTCGTGCTCGGGAAGGAGAACGTGGGCATCCGGGCGGTCGAGCCGATCGGGCAGTACGCGGTGAAGCTCGTGTTCGACGACGGGCATGACACCGGGCTCTACACGTGGAATTACCTTTACGAGCTGGGTAGCGAGCGCGACGAGCTGTGGGCGAAGTACCAGGCCAAGGTGCAAGCCAAAAAGGACGGCCTGAAGTGACGCCGCGGAGTCGCGCCGAAACGCAGACGGGGTGCGGCCGCTAGCGTGCAATCGATGGCGGGTCGGCCAAACAAAAAGGGCCGAGTGTTTTGCACCCGGCCCCAAGTTACGTTTCAAGACCCCCGAATAGAGTCGCGCCGATTCTGCGCACCGATGGCTCGAAATTGCAACCTTGGGATGCCCCTGTCACGGACCTCGACTACACGTCCGTATGGCACGTCTGTATGGGTGGTCGCATGCGCAGGTGTATGGGCGAGCAGTTCGCCGCCTTCGTCTAGAATGGCGGCCGGCGTCGAATGGCCCCGACCTCGCTGGATATAACGACAGATGACCGACCCCAACGCGACCCGTCCCGGCACCGGATCTTCCGATCAGGCGGATTTCGGCTACGAGCGCGTGCCGTGGAACGAGAAGGCCCGCCGCGTGCGCGGGGTGTTCGACTCGGTCGCGGGCAACTACGACATCATGAACGACCTGATGTCCGGCGGCCTGCACCGCATCTGGAAGCAATTCACGCTGTCGCTCGCCAACCTGCGTCCGGGCCAGAAAGCGCTGGACGTTGCGGGCGGCACCGGCGATCTCGCGGCCGGCCTCGCAAAGCAGGTCGGCGATCGCGGGCTCGTCGTGCTCACCGACATCAACGCCGCGATGCTCGCGCGCGGCCGTGACCGGCTCATCAATGACGGACTGGTCGCCAACACGCGCTGCGTGCAAGTGAATGCCGAGAAAGTCCCGTTCGCGGACAACACATTCGACTGCGTGACCATCGGCTTCGGGCTGCGCAACGTCACGGACAAACCCGCCGCCCTCGCGTCGATGAGACGCGTGCTCAAGCCGGGCGGACAGCTGCTGGTGCTGGAGTTCTCGCAGCCCGCCGCACCGCTGCGGCCGCTGTACGACACGTATTCGTTCAAGATCCTGCCGCTGCTGGGCAAGATGGTGGCGAAGGACGAGGCCAGCTATCGCTACCTCGCCGAGTCGATCCGCATGCACCCGAACCAGGAAACGCTGCTCGGCATGATGAAAGACGCGGGCCTCGAAGGCTGCCGCTATCACAATCTCACGGGCGGCATCGTCGCCGTTCACCGCGGATATAAGTACTAGCTTGCTGACGCAGACGCTCGAGAACATTTTGAATCGCGGCCTGCCGCGTTCGCCGCGCGCGCGACAGCTGTGCCGCGAGCTCGAAGGCCATCGCGTTGGCGTTGACGTCACCGGCTTCATGCGCCTGGTGATCGAAAGCACCGGCGAGACGCTTCGAATCACTCGTGACGAGACGACTATCACCGAAGCGACCACGGACGCGGCCACAGGAGCGCGCACAGAAGCCGACATCGTCGGCGGGCCGTTGAGCCTGCTCGCACTCGCAAGCGATTCGCCGGAAGCCGTGCTCCAGCGCGGCGATGTGCAGATCCGGGGCGACGTGGAGCTCGCGCAGAAATTCCGCGAGCTCGCGCTCCTGCTGCGGCCGGACATCGAAGAAGAAATTTCGAAAGTGGTGGGCGACGCGCCCGCGCATCATCTCGGTCGCCTCGCGCGCGCGGCATTCGGATGGACGCGCAATGCGGGCGCCACCACGGTACGCAACGTGGCCGAATACCTCGCGCACGAGCGCCAGCATCTCGTGCCGAAAGCTGAAGGGGATCAGTTGTTGAAAGGCGTGGATACCCTGCGCGAGAGCGTCGATCGCCTCGAAGCCCGCATCGAACTGCTACAAGCCTCGCCACGAAAGCCCGATCTGTGAAGCTGCGCGTCCTGGCTCGCATGATCGAGATCCAGCGCGTGCTGCTCAAGCACGGGCTCGATGATTTCGTCCGCGCAACCCATCTCTACCGCCCGCTGCGATTCGTGTTCGCGCTGACGCCGGGCATGTGGTTCGCGCGCCGGCGTGTCGCGTCACGCGGCGAACGGCTGCGGCTCGCCCTGCAGGAGCTCGGACCGATCTTCGTGAAGTTCGGCCAGGCGGTCTCGACCCGTCGGGACCTGCTGCCGGCAGACATCGCCGAAGAGCTCGCGAAATTGCAGGACCGCGTGCCGCCTTTCGATGCGGCCGTCGCGCGCGGACTCGTCGAAGCGGCCTATGGCAGGCCGGTGACTGAAGTGTTTTCGGAGTTCGAGCAGCAGCCGCTGGCCGCCGCGTCGATCGCACAGGTGCATGCCGCGAAACTGCGCGTCCAGCCCATCGGCCTGGATCAAGCGGGCGTGCCGCACGCCGCGGTCGACAAAGACGTGGTCGTCAAAGTGCTTCGTCCCGGCATGCGTGACGTGATCGAGCGCGATCTCGAGGTGCTCTACGCGCTCGCCGATCTCGCGCAGCGCTACTGGCCCGACGCCCGCCGCCTGCGGCCCGTCGAGATCGTGGCCGAATACGAAAAGACCATTCTCGACGAGCTCGATCTCATGCGCGAGGCGGCGAACGCCGCGCAGATCCGCCGCAATTTCCTCGGTTCGCCGCTGCTCTATGTGCCCGAGGTCTACTTCGACCTCTGCCACGTGAACGTGATGGTGATGGAGCGCATCCGGGGCGTGCCCATCAGCGACATGGCGACATTGCGCGCGGCCGGCACCGATATTCCGAAGCTTGCGAAGAACGGCGTCGAGATCTTCTTCACGCAGGTGTTCCGCCACAACTTCTTCCACGCGGACATGCATCCCGGCAACATCTTCGTGCTGATCGGAGATCCGGCGAATCCGCGCTACGCGGCCATCGACTTCGGCATCGTCGGCACGCTGGACCCGCGCGATCAGCATTACCTCGCCGAAAATTTCCTCGCCGTGTTCGATCGCGACTACCGACGTGTCGCCGTGCTGCACGTCGAGTCCGGCTGGGTGCCGCCGAACACGCGCGTGGATGAGATGGAAAGCGCGATCCGCACAGTGTGCGAGCCGATCTTCGACAAGCCGATCAAGGACATCTCGTTCGGCACGCTGCTGATGCGGCTGTTCGAGATCTCGCGGCGCTTCAACATGGAAGTCCAGCCGCAGCTCATCCTGTTGCAGAAGACCCTGTTCAACATCGAAGGCCTGGGGCGGGACCTGTACCCCGACCTCGACATCTGGAATACGGCGAGCCCCATTCTCCGAGACTGGATGCGCGAGCGAGTGGGCGTTCGGTCGGTCTTTCGAACCCTGCGCAAGCAATGGCCGGAGCTCGTGGATGCCGCGCGCGTGCTTCCTGGGCTGCTTGCCCGCACCGTGCAGCGCGCTCAGAACGGGACGCTGCGGTTGCCTGTCGAGGCGACGGATATCGAGGGCCTCAAGGCCGCGCTGCGGGCATCCAACAGGCGGCGCGATGCCGTGACCGTGGGGGCGGTGGTGCTGCTCTGTGGGCTGTTCTGGCTGATGGTGGGGCGGAATCCGGATTGGCCGGGGTGGGTGTTGTCGGGGGTTGGGGTGGGGTGGTTGGCGTATTCGTGGCGCCGGTAGAGCGGCTACCTAGCTTAAAGAGGCCCTCAATCGGCGGGCAGTTTTAAGAGGCGCTCAGTCGCCGCGGCTAAGAGCGTTCGAGTAAGCGCCCTCCGAGCCGCGCGGCGACGGAGCGCAACGGGTCCGAAGCCGCCCGGCGATTGAGGGCTTCTGGAATCCGTCCCCCAATCCCTCTGACCAACCGACAGACACCACCATGAATACCGACGAGTGGTGTGTGGACGTCCTCCCACCTCACTGTTAGCCTCCCGCGCCTCCCATGCAACGTCCATCCCTCACCGAGGGGTCCATCAGTCGCGGACTCCTGATTTTTGCGCTGCCTATTCTGTACGGCAACGTCCTTCAGACTTTGAACGCGTCGGTGAACTCGATCTGGGTCGGACGCTTTCTCGGCGAGGCCGCGCTCACCGCCACCTCGAACGCCAACACGCTGCTGTTCCTCATGCTCGGCGGCGTGTTCGGGCTGTCGATGGCATCGAGCATCCTGGTCGGGGTGTACTTGGGCGGCAAGCGCATGGACGACGCCAAGCACGTCGTCGGGACCAGCGCCACGTTCTTCTTCGTCGTGTCTTCGCTCATGGGCGTGGCGGGCGCCGTGTTCGCCGAGCCGATCCTGACGGCGATGAAAACGCCGCCCGATTCGCTGAAGCTCGCGATCATCTACACACGCGTCATCTTCTACGGCCTGCCGTTCAGCTTCATGTACGCGTTCGTCGTGTCGGTGCTGCGCGGCGCCGGCGATTCGAAGACGCCGTTCCTGTTCCTGGTGATGTCCGTGGCGCTCGACATCGCGCTCAACCCGCTGCTCATCTTCGGCATCGGGCCGTTGCCGCGGCTGGGCATTGCCGGCTCCGCGTGGGCCACGTTCATCGCGCAGGCCGTAACGCTGATTGCGCTGGTCGTGCACCTCTATCGCATCAAGCATCCTATGCGCATCGGCGCGCACGAGTTGGGTCTGCTGAAGCCGAGCGCCGCGATGATCAAGACGCTCGTCGTGAAGGGCATTCCGATGGGGCTGCAGATCATGGTGCTGTCGTTCAGCAGCGTGCTCATGATTACCCTGGTAAATCGCTTCGGCACGGACACGACGGCCGCCTACGGCGCCACCTTGCAGATCTGGCAATACATCCAGATGCCCGCGTTCGCGATCGGCATGGCCGTGTCCTCGATGGCGGCCCAGAACGTCGGCGCACAGAAGTGGGATCGCGTTCGGGCGATTGCCCGCGTGGGCGTGACGTTCAGCATCCTGCTGACGACGACCATCGTCGTGCTCATCGAAGTGTTCAGCGCCCAGGCGCTCGGCATGTTCCTGCCGGCCGGATCGGTTGCGCTCGCGACCGGCCAGCACCTGAACCTCATCGTCGCGTGGTCGTTCATCCTGTTCGGCGTGACGATGACGCTCTCGGGCGTCGTGCGCGCCACCGGTGCGGTGATCCCGCCGCTGGTGATCCTCACGCTCGCGCTGCTCGTGATTCGCTTTCCGCTCGCGTACGTCATGCTCGACGACTGGCAAGCCGACGCAATCTGGTGGAGCTTCCCCATTTCGTCCGTGATCGCCGCCGCGTTGTCGGTGGCGTACTACAAATGGGGCAGCTGGCGGACCCAACGCATGGGCGCGAATGTGCCCGCGGCACCGATGCCGGCCAGCGCGGAATAAAGCGCCGCGCACGGCTTAGCACCTCCGCCAAGGCTCATCGGTCTGCCCCAAACCTGCTAGCCTCTCGCACCGTCGCGCACCAAGACGCGTCCATTCGAAGGGGGAATCGACTCAATGCCCTGGCGACGCCGGCCTTTCCGCGACAAGAGCTTGTCGCGCGCGCTCAACATCGGCCACCTGCGCGACATCGCGAGCCGCAGCGTGCCGCACTTCGTATTCGAATACGTCGAAGGCGGTTCGGAAGACGAAACATCGCTCCGGTGCAACCGAAGCGCATTCGAGTCATATCGGTTCGTGCCGCATACGCTGGTCGATACCACGGCACGTCACCATCGCACGCAGTTGTTCGGGTCCGAGATCAAGGCGCCGCTCATCATCGCGCCGACCGGCATGAACGGCATCCTGCGCAAAGATGGCGACCTGCATCTCGCACGCGCTGCCGCGGCGGCGGGGATTCCGTTCTGCCTGAGCACCGTTTCCACCGTGAAGTTGGAGCGCATCGCGTCCGAGGCCGGCGGCCGACTGTGGATGCAGCTCTACGTGATGAAGAACCGCAAGGTCGCGGAGAACATCGTCACGCGCGCGCATGCGGCGGGCTTCGAAGCGCTGGTCTTCACGACTGACGCGAACGTCTTCGGTCATCGCGAATGGGACCGGCGCAATTACCTGCGGCCGGGACGCCCCACGTTCCGGAACGCGCTCGACATGCTCCGTCATCCGCGCTGGCTGAACGACGTGATGATCAGCTCCGGTGTGCCGCAGTTCGTGAATTTCGCTGAATTTCTGCCGCCGGGCGGCGCGAGCGCGATTGGCGGCAGCACCATCATCCCCACGCTGTTCAGCCCGAACATCACGTGGGACGACATCGCGTGGTTGCGCGGAATGTGGGACCGCAAGCTGCTCATCAAGGGCGTGCTCAGCGTGGCAGACGCAGAGCGTGCAGCGTCGCTGGGCTGTGATGGAATCATCCTCACCAATCACGGCGGGCGGCAGCTGGATTCGTGCGTCGCGCCGTTCGAGATGTTGCCGGAGATTGTGGCCGCCGTCGGCGACCGCATGACGATCATCGCAGACAGCGGATTCCGCCGCGGTTCGGATGTGGTGAAGGCTGTAGCGCTCGGCGCGGATGCCGTGATGATCGGCCGCGCGACGCTCTATGGATTGGCGGCCGGCGGCGAACCCGGCGTACGCCGCGCGCTCGAGATTCTCATCGGCGAAATCGATCGGGTGCTCGGGCAGCTCGGCATTCGTTCACTTGATGAGCTGGGGCCGCATCTGCTGCGAAAGGGCTGAGCACTATCGCGTCGCGGTGGCCGCTTTCGCCAACGGCTCCGCCGAGGCGGGTTCGATCCAGATTGCTTTCGCGCGTCCGCAAAGCTCGCCGTCTTCGTCGAACAGCGCGGTCCCCGCTTCGTGCTTGCGACCTTTCGAAGCGATGTGCCAAGCGATCACGCGACACGGCTCTTCCACATGGACGCAACGATCCACGTGGGCGGTGAATTCGCCGAGCAGCCACGAGCCGCGGCCGGTCTTGTTGGCCGCGAAACAGCCGGGACAATCCATCGCGGCCCACATGAATTCCGGACGCACCTTGCCATCGCCGCGATCGAGTGAGGCGTCAGGCACCCACGGCGCAGCAAATATCTCGCGACCGGTGACCGGGCCTGCGAACACACGCAGCCCATCGCCGCGAGAGCGCTGCGGACCGCAGACAAAACAGGTGGGATACGGGTGATCGGTGAATCCCGCGTAATGCAGCGAAGCGTCGAGCGTCTCGACATAGCTTGGCGGCAGGGGCGGTTCGAGCACCAACGGTGGCGACACTCGGGCCTGCGCCACGATATCGGCGCCGTGTCGAATGATGAGGCTGCCATCCTGATCCGAGCGCTCCGCTTCGAGGCCGGTGTCGAGCGGAGGCGGCTTCATCAGCCGCACCGTCAGCGTCTCGGTGGAGAGGCTCGCCACCATGCCGCAGAAATAGCCGCCGTTGGCAGAATTCGGCGGGCCGCAAAACCGGCTCGCGATGGCCAGTGAGGTCACGGGAGAAGTCATGGCCGGACGTTACGCCTTTCGCCAGACCGCCCGCCAGATCGTAAAACCGATGAGGGCTGCAACGAGCGACCCGACGGACAACGCCGTCATCGAATAGCTGATCTGCGGCACGACGCCGCCGATGAAGAGGGCGCCGACGCCAAGCATCACGCACGACTGCACCGAAGCGGCAGCACCGCGCACGTCCGGAAACAGATCCAGCATGCGCAGGGCATAGATCGGCATCATCAACTGCACGCCCAGCGCGATGACGGCAATCAGCGCTTGCTGCGGCAGCACGGGCGGTGCATGGATCAGCAGATTCAGGAGAACCGACATCAAGCCACCCGCGAGCGCGAGCGTGTAGCCGATGGCGATCTGACGGGTGTTACTGATGCGACCTGCGAGCCGGCCGGACAAGAACGCCCCGCCCACGATGCCGATGATGAGCGGCACGAACAGGTAAGCGAATTGAGTTTCGCTGAGATGCCAGTGGCCCATCACGATGGCCGGCGCCGCGCCGATGAACGTGATCATCGCGGAGAACGTCGTGCCCAGCGCGAGCGCGTACAGCATGAACTCCCGGTTCGCCATGATGCGCCCGACGGTGGCCGCCAGCTTTCCAACGTGAAGCTGCGCGCGTCGTTCGAATGGATGCGTCTCCGGCAGCAGCAGATAGCTGAGCACCACCAGCGACACGCCGGCGATCGACATGAAGCCGAAAACGAAGCGCCAGCCGAACCACACATGAATCCAGCCGCCGAGCACCGGCGCGATGGCCGGCGCGATGCCGAAGATCATAGAGATCGTCGCCATCAGCTTCTGCGCTTGCGGGCCTTCGTGCAGGTCTCGAATGATCGCGCGGCCCACGGACATGCCGACGCCCGCGCTCATTCCCTGCACCGCGCGGAATGCGAGCAGGAATCCAAAGCTCGGCGCGAACACGCACGCAATCGAAGCAATCGTGTAGATGAGCAGCCCGACCAGCACCACAGGCCTGCGCCCGAGCGCATCCGAGAGCGGGCCCTGGATCAGCGTCATCAATGCGAACGGCAGCATGTAGACCGTGATCGACTGCTGTATCTGCCAGGCGCTGAGCGAGAACTCATGCGCGATCGCGGGGAAAGACGGATAGAACGTGTCGATGGAGAACGGGCTCACCATGGCGAGAGCTGCCAGCAGTGCTGCAATTCCCCAGTGCGATCCTCCTTTGTCCGCGCCCTTGATCAGCTCGTCAGGAACAACTTTCACCGCGTACTCCGCCTCAGACCCTGCAGCCACGCTGCGGGATCTTCGCCGCGCTCGAGCACCTCGACGAGTGCGGAGCCGACGATCACGCCATCCACGTTGCCGCTCAAGCGCTCTACCTGCTCACGCCCGCGAATGCCGAAGCCGGCGCACACAGGCACCTTGGAAACGGCTTTCACACGCTCGAGGTACGCGAGCATGTCTGACGGCACGGCAACGTTCTTGCCGGTGGTACCGGTCATCGTCACGGCGTAAACAAAACCCTGACTCGCTTCGCAGATGCGCTTCAGGCGCACGGGCTCGGTCACCGGCGTGGCCATCTGGATGAGCGCGACGCCTTCCGGGTCGAAGGCCTTGCGCATGTCGTCGCTCTCGTCGACCGGCAGATCCGGAACGATGAAGCCGCAGACGCCGACGCGCGCAGCCGTCACAGCAAGCTTCTCGAGGCCATAGGCCAGCAAGGGATTCAGATAGCTCATCAGCAACAGCGGCGTATCGAGCTTCGGCATCGCTGCGAGCTCATCGAGAATCCAACGCAGGCTCACGCCCTGCTCCAACGCCACTTGGCTCGAACGCTGGATCGTGACGCCGTCTGCCATCGGATCTGTGAACGGAACGCCAATCTCGACGACATCCGCAGCACCGGCCACGGCGCGCAGCACATCCCGAAACGTTTCCTTACGCGGGAAGCCCGCAGTCAGAAACGCGACGATGGCGGGATCGCCGGATTGCGCGGCGGTACGGATGACAGAGCTGATGCGATCGCGTGGAATCATGGCTGGCCCGTGGCGAGGAGCGTCTTCTGGAGGGTCGGCATGTCTTTATCGCCGCGCCCGGAAAGGCCGACGAGAATGCGTTTACCGGGATTGGCTTTCGCGTAGCGCTTCGCGCCCGCAAGCGCATGCGCGCTCTCGATGGCAGGGAGGATGCCTTCAAGCTCGCACAATTCTTTCACGCAGGCGAGCGAATCCTCGTCGCTTGCCGCTTCCGCACGCATGCGTCCGGCGGTGAGCAGCAACGCGTGCTCGGGACCGACGCCGGGATAGTCGAGGCCCGCCGAGACGGAATGCGTTTCCTGGATCTGGCCGTTCTCATCCTGGAGCAGCAGCGAGTAGCAGCCGTGCAGCACACCAGGACGGCCGTACACCAACGTCGCCGCGTTGTCGCCGAGACCCGCGCCCCGCCCGCCCGCTTCGATACCGATGATGTCCACCGACGCGTCGCCGATGAACGGATAGAAAATGCCGATGGCATTCGATCCGCCACCGACACAAGCGATCAACGCGTCCGGCAAACCGCCCGCATCAGCGAGCATCTGCGCGCGCGCTTCGCGGCCAATCACCGCTTGCAGCTCGCGCACGAGATAGGGATACGGGTGCGGGCCGGCGGCGGAACCGAACAGGTAATAGGTATCGAGCGGATCGCCCACCCAGTCGCGCATCGCTTCGTCGATGGCCGCGCGCAACGTGCGATCCCCACTGGTGACCGGCACAACCTTCGCGCCGAGCAATCGCATGCGTCCAACATTCGGCGCTTGGCGCTCCATGTCCACTTCGCCCATGTACACCGTGCACGGCAGGCCGACTCGAGCGCACGCCGCGGCGCTTGCGACGCCGTGCTGACCCGCGCCGGTTTCAGCGATCACTCGCTTCGCACCGATGCGTTTCGCGAGCAGCGCCTGACCGATCGCGTTGTTGATCTTGTGCGCGCCGGTGTGCGCGAGATCTTCGCGCTTGAGATAAATCTTCGCGCCCCAGCGTTCGGAGATTTTCGGCACGAAAGTAAGAGCGGTCGGCCGGCCGACGAAGGTGCGCAGCTCATAGGCCACAGCGGCCTTGAACTCTGCGCTGTGCAGATGTTCGCGCATACCGGCTTCGAGACGCTCGAACGCGGGGATGAGCGTCTCGGGCACATATCGGCCCCCGAACGGGCCGAAGCGACCGCGTGCATCAGGGAATTTTCCCGCGAGCTCGTCGGCCAGCAGATGACGGTTGTCGATGGGGGGCGGTGGGGCTGTCACGATACTTTCTCCTGGGTGCGCGGCGGCGCGCGGTCGCTTCGGTCGAGCGTTCGGGCAGCGGCCCGCACGTTCGCCACGAAGCTCGCAATTTTTTCGGGGCTCTTCAGGCCCGGGCTCTGCTCGACGCCACTGGACACGTCGACACCAAATGGCTGGACCTGCGCAATGGCAGCAGCGACGTTCGCAGGCGAAAGGCCGCCGGCGAGAATCAGTTCGACACGACGCGCAAGACTGCGCGCGGCGAGCCAGTCCGTCTGTAGTCCGGTGCCGCTGACGGGACCTTCGAACAGAATGCGCGACGGCAGCGGTGACGGTTCGCCCTGGCCGGCGCGCAGCACCGGGATCACATCCAGTTCGCTCGGCAGACACAGCGTCTGGAGATCTTGCCAATCGGACTGAAAGCTATCGGGCTTGAAAACAGCCAGCATCTCATCGACGGCGTGCTGCGTCGGATGCTTGGTCACAGCGATACAGCGCGCCCGACCGCGCGCGGGACGAGCAAGCTCGGCCGCACGTTGTGGCGTGACCTGACGTTTCGACTCCGCGAACACGAAGCCGATCGCGTCGACCTGCGCGTCGAGCGCTGCCTGGACCGCTTCCGGTGTCGTCATGCCGCAGATCTTGATCCAGACCGTATTCATGCGGTGCGTGCCGCCGCGAACTGAGCGTGACCGGCGCGGCCGCCGCTGAGCATTTCTGCCGCCAGAACTTTCGGATCCGGCGCGGTCATCAACGCACTGCCGACGAGCGCGAGGTCGTATCCGGCCGCTGCCACACGACGCGCGTCTTCACCGTTGCCTACACCGCTTTCAGCAACGCGCGGCACGCTGGTGGGCAGAAGGTGCGCCATCGCTTCGAGCCGGCCGGGCACCACTTTCAGCGTGACGAGGTCGCGGCAATTCACACCGACGAGCAACTCGATGCGCGGCGACTTGCGGCCGTATTGCTCGGTGAGCGCGTATGCGAGCTCGATATCCTGTTCGTCGAACGCTTCGAGCAGCGCGAACAAATTCAGCTCCAACGCCTGCTCGATGAGCCCCTCGAGATCTTTGCGTGGCAGCATGCGAAGAATGATCAGCACGCCTCCCGCGCCGTCGACTCGCGCTTCAACGACTTGATACGGATCGACGAGGAAATCCTTGCGCATCGCCGGGATGCGCATCGGCGCCAGCGCCGCGGCAGCTTTTCGCAGGTGATCCATCGAGCCATCGAAACGCTTGGGTTCGGTGAGCACGGAGATGGCCGCGGCACCGGCGGATGCGTAACTCGTGACGCGCGCGCCGACATTCTCGTCGCCGCCTTTGAGCATGCCGGCGGCAGGAGAGCGCAGCTTCACTTCAGCGATGAGGTCGAAGCCGCCGGGATGAGCCGTGAGTTGAGGCGGCAGCGGCGTGTCTTTGGCTTTCGCGAGCAATTCGCTCGCAGAGATCTGCAATTGCGCCGCGCGCGAGCGTTCGCGGCTGGAGTCTGCCATGCCCTGAAGAAAATCTTCGCTCATTGGGATGCACCGAACGCAGCGAGATTGTCGAGCAGCTTGCGCGAAGCGCCGCTGTCGATCGCCTGTGCTGCACGCTCGACGCCTTCACGCGGTGTCTTCACGATGCCTGCAACTTCCAGCGCGAGCGAAGCGCCGAGCAGCAAGCAGTCACGGTGCGCCCCTTTATCATCGCCACTCAGCACCGCACGCAACGCCCGCGCATTGTGTGCGGCATCGCCGCCCGCAAGATCCGAAGCAATGCACGATCGAATGCCGTAGTCCGACGGCCCTCGCGTGCTTTCTTCAACGTGACCGGGTTTCACATCGAACAGCGTGAAGTCGCCAATTGGCGTGGGCTCATCCCATCCCGCTGCGCCGTGAATCACGAACGTGCGCTCGATCTGCAGGCCAGCGATCGTGTGCGCCATCAACTTCGCCACATCGCGGCTATAAGCGCCGATCACATGCAATGGCGGCTGCGCTGGATTTGCGAGCGGCCCGAGAATGTTGAACACCGTGCGCACGCCCATCGCCGCACGCACGGGCGCGACCGACTTCATCGCCGGATGAAAATACGGCGCGAACAGAAAGGTAAAGTTCGTCGCGCGAAAACATTCGGCTGCCGCTTTCTCGTCGAGCGGAATCTTCAGGCCAAGCTGTTCGAGCACATCGGCGGCGCCCGCGCGGCTCGAAATCGAACGGTTGCCGTGCTTGATCACCGGCAACCCGCAGGACGCGACGAGCAGTGACGTGCCGGTGGAAATGTTGACGCTGCCAGACGCATCGCCACCCGTGCCGACAATATCGATGGCGCGAATGTCTGCGGGAATTTCGGGGCGGCGCGCCAGAGAGCGCATCAGTTTCGCGAAGCCGCGCAACTCATCCGCCACCACGCCCTTCGAGCGCAAGGCCGCCAGCACCGCGCCCGACATCGCAGGCGGCGTTTCCGCATTCGTCAGTGCGGACAGCAGCTCCTGCGACTCGGACTCCGTGAGGTCCTTGCGCTCCAGGAGCTTTTCGAGCAAATCACGCAGACGCGACATGCGCAGCTCCAGCAGCCTCTTCCGCGCGGCGCTCGCCGTGACGGAACTTGAGGAAGTTGCCCATGAGCGTCGGCCCATCCGGCGTCAGCACGCTTTCGGGATGGAACTGCACGCCTTCGACCATCAGGTCCCGATGCCGAATGCCCATGATTTCGCCTTCCGGCGTGCGCGCGCTCACTTCGAGCACGGGCGGCAGCGATTCCGGCTGCGCGATGAGCGAGTGATAACGACCCACTTCACACGGCTGCGGCAGGCCCGCGAACAACGTGCGGCCGTCGTGATTCACCGGCGAGGTCTTGCCGTGCATGAGCCGACCGGCTCGCACCACCTTGCCGCCGAACACTTCCGTGATCGACTGATGTCCAAGGCAGACGCCGAACACCGGAATCTTGCCGGCGAAGGCGCGAATCATATCCATCGAAATGCCGGCGTCGTATGGCGTGCCTGGCCCGGGCGAGATGCACAGATGCGAAGGCTGCAGCGCCTGCGCGGCGGCGATATCGATGGCGTCGTTGCGGAACACACGCACATCCGCGCCCAGCACGAGGAATGCCTGCACCAGGTTGTAGGTGAAGGAGTCGTAGTTATCGATGAGCAGCAGCTTCGGTTTCACATGCCTTCCTCTGCGAGCTCGAGGGCACGCCGGAGCGCGGCGCTCTTCGCGAGCACCTCGTTGTGCTCGGCCTCGGGCACGCTGTCGGCGACGATTCCGCCGCCTGCCTGGTAACTGTATTCATCGCCGCGGAACACGAGCGTGCGGATCGTGATGGCCTGATCCATGTCGCCGCGCGCGCCGAAGTAGCCGACCGTTCCGCCGTAGAGTCCGCGGCTCGTCGGCTCGAGCTCGTCGATGATCTGCATGGCTCGCACCTTCGGCGCGCCAACGAGCGTGCCCGCCGGAAAAGTCGCGCCGAACAGATCGAACGCGTCTTTGCCTTCGGCGAGCTTGCCGTGCACGCCGCTCACGATGTGCATCACGTGGCTGTATCGCTCGATCGAGCGATACGGATTCACATAGACACTGCCGGCGCTCGCCACACGACCCAGGTCGTTACGCGCGAGATCGACGAGCATGACGTGCTCGGCGTTCTCTTTCGGATCGGCCAGCAGTGCATCGTGACGCTGAGCGTCGATGGCTTCGTCCGGTGAACGCGGCAACGTGCCGGCGATGGGGCGCAGCTCCGCGTGACCCTGGTTCAGCTTCACGAGCGCTTCGGGCGATGAACCCACCACCGTCACATCGCCGAGTGCACAGTAGTACATGTACGGCGACGGATTGATGAAGCGCAGCGCGCGATACACCTCGAACGGATGCAGGTCGTGCCTGCCGCCGAACTTGATGGACAACACGAGCTGATACACATCGCCCGCAGCGATGTATTCCTGCACACGCTTCACTTTGGACATGTGCTCGGCGGCGCTCATGCCGGCTGTGGGCCGAGAATAGGTGGCCTTGTTTTGGCCATTGTGGCGGCCGTTCGGCAGCGCGCCGCGCAGCGCCCGGATCACTTCCTTGCGCAGCGCCTGGCGCTCGACCTCGGAACCGTCATGCAGCAACGCGATGCCGCGCGTGAGATGGTCGAAGACGAGCAGCGACTTCGTTGCCGCGTAGTGAAAGACTGGAAAGCCGGACTCGAGCGCCGAGCGGGCGGGCAGCCGCTCGAAGTACCGGACGATGTCATAAGACGCGTAACCGACCAGACCGCCGGCCAGCGGGACGTTGGCGATATCCGGCACAGGCCGGGGCGCCTTGGACAGCGCTTCACGCAGAACCGCAAACAAGTCAGCGCTGTTCTGCGGCACTGGCCGGCGCTCGGTGCCGAGACGCAGGCCATCCCGGTCCAGCTTGACCTCGAAACAGTCGCCGAATCCGATGAAGGAGTACCGTGCCAGGCGCTCACCGCCCTCGACGCTCTCCAGGAGGAAGCGCGGCTGGAAGGCCGCGAGCTTCAGGAACGCCGAGACTGGCGTATCGAGGTCGCCCGAAATGTCAAAGTGCGGCTTCACGCCGTGATCCTCCCGCAAAACATGAAGACAACAAAAAACCCACCCCCGGGGTCACCGGAGATGGGTTCTGTAGCCGTCGAATCTTTTGAGTCGCGAAACAGCTGGCAGGCGCACCCTCTCCGTCAGGAGTGGCGCCACCACCAGAGCTTGAGCAGGTTACGAGCTTGCCGCGACATAGGGCGGCGAGTATTACCGGGCCCGCTTTGGGCCGTCAAGACGAAGAATATCAGCCTGAGAGGTGCGGTCCGGACAATGGCCGTGCGTGTGAGTCATTTAGAATGACGTCACCGAATCGGGTGGAGCATGACGTGAGATTCAAAGAGCTGCTGGACGAGTGGAAACAAAATGCGTCGGGGACGCGAACGGCGTCGGAATATACCGTCCGGCTGCCGATCGACGACGCGGCGCGCCTGCATGCGCTGACTGAGCTGTTCCCGGGCCGCACCACCGAACAGTTGATCACGGACCTGCTGGGGGCAGCCCTGCACGAAGTGGCGGCGGCTATTCCGTACGTGCCGGGCACCAAGGTGATCTCGACGGACGAGCAGGGCGACCCGGTGTACGAAGATGCCGGCCAAACCCCGCGCTTTGCGGACCTGACCCGCAAGTACAAGAAGAAGCTCGAGGCTGAAGCGAAGGGCTAGGCAACGCGCGCGACGGGCGGAGGCAAAGTCGCGCTTTGGTTGCGCGTACGCTGCCCGAAAAAGGGCCGAAGGCCGCTTTCCAATGGATAATGCTGCCTCCCAATCGAGGCAGCGGTCATGCAGGATTACGAGAAGCTGGGCGTCTTCTATCTCGGGCGCGAGGTCCATCCGAGCGCCGGTTCGACTGCCCCGCCTGCCGCCGCCACCGATAACCTGCTTCTCTACGACTCGAAAGACCTGACTACCCACGCCGTTTGCGTGGGCATGACGGGCAGCGGCAAAACCGGTCTGTGCCTCGCACTGCTCGAAGAAGCCGCCATCGATGGCGTGCCGGCGATCTGCATCGATCCGAAAGGTGACATCGCGAATCTGTTGCTCGCGTTTCCGGATCTCGCGCCCGCAGACTTTGCGCCTTGGGTCGACGGCGCGGACGCCGCCCGCAAAGGCCTTTCCGTGTCGGACTATGCAGCGAATGTCGCCGCGACCTGGAAAAAAGGCCTGGCGGACTGGGGGCAGCCGCCCGAGCGCATCGCTCGATATCGCAACGCTGTGGACCTCGCGGTGTACACGCCCGGCGCGAACACGGGTTTGCCGCTGTCCGTGCTGCGTTCGTTCGCCGCTCCGAGCGAAGCGGTGCTCGCAGATTCGACGGCGCTGCGTGATCGCGTTTCGACAGTGGTGTCGGGCCTGCTCGCACTGCTCGGTCGCGACACAGACCCGATCCAGAGTCGCGAGCACATTCTGCTGTCGAACGTGATCGAGCATGCGTGGCGCGAAGGTCGGTCGCTCGATCTCGTCGCGTTGATCGGCGCCGTGCAGAAGCCGGCGTTCGATAAAGTGGGCGCCTTCGATCTCGAAACGTTCCTGCCTGCGAAGGACCGTCTCGAGCTGGCGATGGCGATCAACAATCTGCTCGCGTCGCCGGGATTTTCGTCCTGGACCGAGGGCGAACCGCTCGACGCGCAGCGCCTGCTGTTCACGGCAGAGGGCAAGCCGCGCATTTCGATCATCTCCATCGCGCATCTCGACGACACACAGCGCATGTTCATCGTGACGCTGGTGTTGAACGAGCTGATCGCATGGATGCGCGCGCAATCGGGCACATCGAGCCTGCGCGCGCTTTTCTACATGGATGAAATCTTCGGGTATTTCCCACCGAGCGCGAATCCGCCGTCGAAGCCGCCGATGCTGACGCTGCTCAAGCAGGGGCGCGCATTCGGGCTCGGATGTGTGCTGGCGACGCAGAATCCCGTGGATCTCGACTACAAAGGACTTTCGAACGCTGGCACCTGGTTCGTGGGCCGCCTGCAGACCGAGCGCGACAAGATGCGCGTGATCGATGGGCTGGAGAGCGCGCTCTCCGGCAGCGGAAGCTTTGATCGAGCGACGCTCGACAAGATGATGTCGGGGCTGACACAGCGAGTGTTTCTGATGCGCAATGCGCACGACGATGCGCCTGTACTGTTTCAGAGTCGATGGGCGCTTTCTTATCTGCGCGGGCCACTGACGGGGCCGGAAATCGCGCGGTTGATGGGGCCCAGGAAGACAGCAGGGCAGGGAGCGGCGGGTGCCAGCGTGGGCGCGAACGTCTCTCGCGCGGCAGGTGACGCTCCTAAGTCAGCGCCGCCCTTTCAGTCCGCGCCTTTGCAATCCGCGACCAACGCACGCTCTGCTTCCGCGCAAGCGTCCGTGACGCGCTCCCCCGCCGGCGCCGCCGAATACTTCCTGCCCGCGACAACGGGCACGCGCCCCATCACCTATAAGCCGAGCATCATCGCCTTCGCGAAGCTCCACTTCATCGACCCGAAGCTCTCGCTCGACCAATGGCGCACCAACGCCTATGTCGCGCCGCTGTCCGACTCCGGCACTGAGCCGCTGTGGGCCGAAGCGAAAGTCATCGCCGATCTGAAGCGGCGTCTAACAACAACGCCCGCACGCGACTCCACCTTCGACTCACTTCCCGGCGCTGCCATGCGCGCTGCGTCCTTCGCTGCTTGGGGCAAATCGCTCGCCGCAACACTGTATGAAAGCGCCCGCGCCGACCTGTTCATCTGCGACGCGCTGAAAAGCGCTTCTGCACCTGGCGAATCCGAAGGCGACTTCCGCTCGCGCCTCGCCCTCGCCGCGCGGGAAAAGCGCGACGCATCCGTCGAAGACCTGCGCCGAAAATATGCGCCGAAACTGCAGGCGCTCGACGATCGCGAACGACGCGCGCAGGAACGGGTCGCACGCGAGCAGTCGCAGCTCTCACAACAGAAGCTTCAGACGGCGTTCTCGATCGGCGCGTCGATCCTGGGCGCATTCATGGGCCGCAAGACCTTGTCGGCCACCAACCTGGGTCGCGTCACCTCTGCGGCCCGGTCCGCGAGCCGCATCGGTCGCGAAAGCAGCGACGTGGATCATGCCGATGACAATCTCGAAGTGGTTCGCCAGCAGCGTGCCGATCTGCAGAAGCAGTTCCAGGAGGACACGGCGGCGCTGGAGCGCTCCTTGGACATCAACGCGGTAAACTTGCGGAAGGTACAGGTCAGCCCGCGCAAGTCCGACATTGCCGTGGGCGAAGTCGCGGTGCTGTGGGTGCCGTGGCGCACGGGCGCGGATGGGTTCCCCGCCCCGGCTGATGAGTGAGGCCTGGCGGGATCGAGCCGGACTTTTGATTGAGGAAAATGTGTCATGCCATCGTTCGATGTGGTCTCAGAGCTCGACGGTCACGAAGTGGCGAATGCGGTGGATCAGGCCAACCGCGAGATCCAGCAACGCTTCGACTTCAAGAACACGGGCGCGGTGTTCGAGCTCAACGAGCTGACTGTCACGATGAAAGCCGAGGTGGAATTCCAGCTCAAGCAGATGCTCGACATCCTGAAGCTGCGGCTCGTGAAGCGCGGCATCGATACGGTGTGCGTCGATCCGCAAGACGTGAAGAAGAATCTGGCCGCGGCGACGCAGGAAGTGGTGCTCAAGCATGGCATCGATCAGGAAGCGGGCAAGAAGCTGCAGAAGCTGATCAAGGATTCGAAGCTGAAGGTGCAGGCGGCGATCCAGGGTGACAAGCTGCGCATCACGGGTAAGCAACGCGACGATCTGCAGGAAGCGATCGCGATGCTACGCAAAGCGCAGGTGGAAGTGCCGCTGCAGTTCAATAACTTCAGGGATTGAGGGCGCGCGCAGCGACGAAAGCGGCCGCGCTCACCGCTTCGGATGCAGCGCCTCGCACAGCGCTTCAGTCGCTGCCACGGCGCTCGGGCCGAGTCGCGACAGCCGCGTATCCTCGAACGGAATGAGCCGTCCGCCTTTCACAGCGCGCATCGTGCCGAATCGCTTCCATTCCGCCAGCCACTCGGCCGCGGAGCCCGGCGGGGCCACGGCGACGATGATCTCCGGATCGCGTCCGATCACCGCCTCGGTGTCGACGGACGGGCCCTGCTCCTTCAGATCGGCAAAGATGTTCCGCGCGCCACACAAGCGCAGCGAGTCCGTCATCATGTGCGATCCGCCCACCGTGTAGATTGGCCGGTTCCAGACTTCGAGCAATACAGTCGGGCCCGTCTGTTTGCCGTAAGTAGTCGCGAGCCGCTGGAGTCGGGCCTCCACATCAGCAGCCGCTTTGTCGGCGACCGTGGCGGTGCCAGTGAGCGCGCCCAGCCGTCGCAACGAAACCGGAATGTCCGCGAGCCTTTCGACCATGTGCCGGTAAAGCGGCACGTTGATCCGCTCGAGCCGATTCACTTGTGCAACGTTGCTGCCGCCTTCCCACACCACGACCACATCGGGGCGAAGCGCGACGACTCGCTCCATGTCGATGGCGTTGCTGTCGCCGATGCGGGGAATTTTCTGGGCCGCGGCCGGCTCATCGGAGAACTCGACCGTTGCGATCACCCGATCGCCCGCACCCGCGGCAAACAGCATTTCCGTCGCGCCCGGCGCGATGCTGACGATCCGGTGCGGAACCGCCGCTAACGTGACTTTATGGCCCGCGTCATCGACGACAGTGAGCGGCGTCGCTGCGGAAGCAGCGGCGACGAATATGAACAGCGCGAGCGCCGTGATCGAACGAAGCATGAGGTTGGTTTGGCGAGTGACGACGCGCGCAGTATGACCGCGCGGCGCCTACGCCAGTGAGTTGGCCCGCCTTCCATGGCAGGCCCGGCAGCAAATCGTTCGAGCGAAGACGAAGCGGCTACTTCGTCAGGATCAACTTGCCCTGGCGCGTGATGCGCAGGCGGTAGTCGAAGCCTGCATGGCGAATCAGCATCTCTCGCGCGGGACCGATGAGCTCTTCGCTCGTCAGTCGCTTCAGCGAGTTTGCCCCCGGGGGTGGGGCGTCATCCGCTTGCGGGGACAGATCGCGCATTTCGGTTTGAAGGTTCATCTTCAGCCTCCGTTGGAGCAGATGATAATTATTCGCATCTAGAAAGCAAGAGGGCGTCGCTGACTGGCGTTTAATTAGTTATTGACACGATGTCAGCGCGATCGGTAGGCTGCCGGCCGCCATGAATTACATCGCCGAACGTCGCCAGGAAGAGAAGGAACGCCGCCGCGCCGAGATACTCGACGCCGCGGAAGCCGTGGCTGCCGAAGTGGGCTGGGACACGATGACCATGGACCAGGTCGCCCGCAAGGCGCGCCTCTCGCGCGCGCTGCTCTACGTCTACTTCAAGGACAAGACCGATCTTCTTTTCGGCACCTGCGAACGCGCGCTCGCGATGCTCACACAACGGTTCAGTGAAGCAATGGCCCGGCAGAAGCGCGGGCTCGATCAGATCGTTGCGATCGGTCGCGCGTATATCGCGTTTTCACAGGAATTTCCGGTGTATTTCGAAGTCATGGCGCGCTGTGAGCTGATCTCACCAGAGCCGCAGGCGGACACCAACGAAGGTGCCGCGAGGTCGCAGGGGGATGCTTGCCGCGCGTTGATGAATGACGTGATCCGCAGCGGCATCGAAGACGGATCGATCCGCGCGGACGTCGGCGACCCGAAGCTCGTGTCGACGGCGCTGTGGGGTTTCATGCACGGCGTGCTGCAGCTGGCGTCGACGAAGGCGAATCATCTCGCTCACGACGGCATCGCGACGCGCGAGCTCGTCGAACACGCACTGTTGATGGCCACGCGATCGGTGTCGGCCAAGACCTAAATTTTTTTACCCACGGTTGGACAGGTGTCCAGTGACTGTACAGGTGAAAAGGAACGGGTGGAGACGGCGCGGCTCATTGGCCGCCATTGCATTCGCTTTTGGCTTCGCGGCGTTGGGGTTCGGCTCGGCCGCGCAAGCGCAAACAGCACCTGCGGGAGAGGCGGTCGCAAGCACCACGATCCCTGGAAGCCGGAGGTTCGTCAGCACTGCGAGCTCCACCAACTTCGCGATCTCGAAGAGCGATGCTCCCGGGGCGCCAGCGCCGGACGCGCCCCCTCTTAGCCGCCCGGCGACTGAGGGCTCTTCGTCCCCCATCCAAACCCGCCCCCTGGGCGACATCGTCGATGAATACGTCCGAGAAGCCCTCCACTCCAACCTCTCCCTCCAAACCCAAAATCTGGAAGTCGAACGCAATCTCGCGCTTCTCGACGCCGCCCGCGGCAAGTTCTACCCCGAGCTGTCCTTCAACGCCCGCTACTCCCGCGCGAATGGCGGACGCGAAATCGATGTCCCGCTCGGCACGCTGCTCAACCCGATCTATTCGACGCTCAACGACTTGCTCGCCGCGCAGGGCCAGGCCGGCAACTTCCCCACCATCGGTGATCAAACGATCAAGTTCGTGCGCGAACGCGAGCAGGACACTCGCATCACCTTTCGCCAGCCGATCTATGCGCCCGCGATTCCGGCCGCGATTCGCACGCAGCGTGCGGCGCTCGAAGCGTCGGAATTCGGGCGGGTCGCGTTCGCCCGCAGGCTGAAGCGCGACGTGACGGTTGCCTATCTCGACTGGCTCAAGGCGACCAACACCGTCAACATCGTCCAGTCGAGCGTTTCGCTGCTCGAAGAAAACCTGCGCGTGAACGATTCGCTGTTTCGGAACGGCAAGATCACGCAGGACCAGGTGCTTCGTGCCCGCGCCGAGCTGCTCGCCGTCGTTCAGCAGCATCGCGAAGCGCGTAACGGCCAATCGCAGGCGCGCAGCTATCTCAACTTCCTGCTCAATCGGCCACTCGACACGACGCTCATCGGCGCGAATGTCGAACGCGAAATCTCGCGTGCCGTGCAAGACCTGTCGACACTGCGCGCCGCCGCGCTCGCGAATCGTCCAGAGCTCGATCAACTCGATCGTGCAACCCGCGTCGCAGAAGCACGCGCGCAACTCGCCCGCGCCGATCTGAAACCGACTTTGTCGCTCGGAGTGGATGCCGGCACGCAAGGCGAGGAGTACGAATTCGGCCGCGGCCGCAATTTCAGCATGGTCTCGCTGCTGCTCAACTGGCAATTCTTCGATGGCGGTGCAAATCGCGCGGAAGCGCGCAGCGCGCGCGCCGAAGCGCGTCAGGCTGTCACTCGCCGCGACGAGGCCGCTCTGCAAATCCAGCTCGAAGTGCAGCAGGCACTCGATCAGCTGCAGACCACGAAGGATTCTCTCGAGACGGCCCGTGCCCGTGTCGACGCCGCGCGCGCCGGCTTTCGCATCGCCGGTCGCAAACGCGATGAAGGCGTCATCAACCAGGTGGAGTTCATCGATGCGCGCAACAGCCTGACGGGCGCGGAGCTCAACCTCAACGTCACCCTCTTCGATCTGCTCGCGCGCCAGGCCGAGCTCGACTACGCCACTGCCGCTGGAACACTGCCCTTCGAGGGCGGCGCGGGGAGCGCCCAATGAAACCAAGACAGCTCGTCATCGCTGCTGCATGTTCGATCGCATTACTTACCGCCTGTTCGAAACAACCCGAACAGGTCGCACCGCAAGCCACGCCCGTGCGCGTGCAGGCCGCCACCACCGGCCCGGCGTCACCGGCCATTTCGACGAACGGCATCGTTGCGATCAAAGGCGAGATGCGGCTGTCGTTCAAGGTCACCGGCGTCATCAAGGCCATGCGCGTTCGCGAAGGCCAGCAGGTCGTCAAAGGTGAGCGACTCGCGGAGATCGAGCTCACCGAAGTCAACGCGCAAGTGGAGCAGGCACATCAGCTTGCCGAGAAAGCCAGGCGCGACGTCGATCGCGGCGAGCGGCTCTACAACGACCAGGTGATCAGCCTCGAGCAACTTCAGGACCTTCGCACGCAGGCGTCCGTCGCGCAGGCGCAGCTGAAAGGCGCCGAATTCAATCGAGGCTATGCCGTCATCACTGCGCCCGGCGATGGCGTGATCCTGCGCAAGCTCGCCGAAGAGCGCGAGCTCATCCCGGCCGGTCAACCCGTCATCAACATGGGCACGAAGGACCGAGGCTACGTCGTCCGCGCGGCCCTCTCCGATCGCGAAGTGGTGCTGCTCGAGCTCGGCGACCCAGCGGAGATTCGCATGGATGCTTATCCCAACCGGATGATCTCCGGCACGCTTGCCGAAATCGCAGGCGCTTCAGATCCGCGCAACGGCATGTTTCCGATCGAAGTGCGGTTCGACTCGGTGCCGGTCGAGTTGGCCAGCGGCCTCGTTGCCAAATTGAACCTGCACTCCACGGCCTCGCGCGCGCGACAACTCACCTATGTGCCCATCGCTGCTGTGGTCGAGGGCAACGGCGAGCACGCCAGCGTCTTCGTCGTGTCCGGCGACCGCGCGAAGCGGCGTGATGTGCGAGTCGCGTTCATCGCTCCGGAAGCGGTGGCGATCGCCGAGGGTATTCAGCCGGGCGAGCGCGTAGTCACCGACGGCGCGCTGTATCTGCAGGACGACGAGAAGATCGAGATCGTGAGCGACGGCAAGCAAGTCGTCGGCAGTCTCGATGTGGCCCCGAACCCGCAACGGACCTGAGCGCCCCGCCATGTCGCTGCTCGAATTTCCGATTCGCCGCTATCCCTTCACGCTGATCGTGTTCCTGTGCCTGGCCGTGCTCGGCTGGTTCGCGTTCGCGAACATCGCGCGCGAGGAGGATCCGTATTTCAAGATCCCCGCGTTCTTCATCACCACGATCTATCCCGGCGCGGATCCCAAGGACCTCGAGCGGCTCGTCGCCAAGCCCATCGAAGACCGGCTGGCCGAGCTCGACAACGTCAAGAAAATCGAGACCACCGTGGTCGACGGCATGGCTTCGATCGGCATCGAGTTCGAAGCCAGCGCCGATGCCGACAAAAAATATGATGAGGTGACGCGCGAGGTGAATGCCCTGCGCCCCGAGATGCCGCAGGACATCGCGAAGATCGAAATCCGCAAGGTGAGCCCGAGCCTGGTGAACATCGTGGAGCTCGCCCTCGTTTCCGACGACGCGCCATATCGTGAGCTCGAAGACTACGCGCGGGAGCTCAAGGATTCGCTGAAAACCGTCGAAGGAATCCGCACCGCCGAAAGCTGGGGAATTCCCACACGCGAGCTGCGGGTCGAGGTGGACCTGAAGCGCATGGCGGAGCTGGCCATCACGCCCGGCCAGGTCATGGATGCTTTGAAGAGCGAGAACGCCAACATTCCCGCGGGCTTCATCGATCTCGGCTCGCGCAGCTTCAGTCTCAAGACGTCGGGCGCCTATACGTCGCTCGATGAAGTGCGCGACACCGTGGTTTCTGCGCAAGACGGCCGCAGCGTGCGGGTGCGGGATCTCGCGCGAGTGAGCTGGGACACGCAGCCGTGGAGCTATTTTGCGCGCTTCAATGGCAAGCGCGCCGTGATCGTCACAGCCAATCAAAAAGACGGCTTCAACATCCTGACGCTGAGCCAGCGGCTGGATGCGACCATTGACCGCTTCAGCCAGGGACTGCCGAAGCGCATCAAGCTGGAGCGCGGTTTCGATCAAGCGCGCAACGTGGATTCGCGACTGTCCCATCTCTACACGGATTTCGGCATCGCCATCGCGCTCGTCTCGCTCACGCTGCTGCCGCTCGGCTGGCGCGCGGCCGGCATCGTGATGATCTCGATTCCGCTGTCGCTCGCCTTCGGCCTCACCGTGCTGTATTTCCTCGGCTATTCGCTGAACCAGATCTCGATCGCCGGATTCGTCGTCGCGCTCGGCCTGCTGGTCGACGACTCCATCGTCGTGGTCGAGAACATTTCCCGGCATCTGCGCGAAGGGCTGTCGAGATTCGATGCCGCCATCGCGGGCACACGTCAGATCTTCGTCGCGATTCTCGGCTGTACGGCGACGCTGATTTTCGCGTTCGTTCCGCTCCTTGCGCTGCCGGGCGGACCGGGCAAGTTCATTCGTGTCCTGCCCACAACGGTGATCTCAGCAATCGTCGGGTCGCTGTTGATCGCGCTGTTCATCATCCCGTTCATCGCGAGCCGTTTTCTGAAGGAGAACGAAGACCCGCATGGCAACCGCCTGCTGCAGCGGGTGATGGGCGTGATTCATCGCTATTACCGTCCAGCGCTGCATTACTGCCTGGCGCGACCCAAGCGCACGGTAGTGGTAGCGATCGGAGGCTCGCTGCTGCTCTCGGCGGCGCTGGTTCCCGTGATCGGCAGCAGCCTCTTCCCGAAAGCGGACACGCCGCAGTTCCTGGTGAGCATCGAATCGCCGAATGGGACTAGCCTCGCGCAGACCGACGTGGCCGTGAAGTTCGTCGAAGAGAAGCTCGCGCAAATGCCCGAAGTGAAAAGCTGGTTCGCCAACGTGGGGCACGGCAACCCGCAGATCTACTACAACCAGTTCACTCGCCAGGACGCGTCGAACTACGGCGAGATCTTCGTGCAGCTGAAGGAATACGACACGCGTGCCACACCGCGCGCGCTCGACGGCCTGCGCGGAAAGCTCGATCGCTACCCGGCCGCGCGTATCTACGTGAAGGAGTTCGTAAACGGCTCACCCATCAGCGCGCCGGTTTCCGTGCGCGTCATTGGCCCGGATCTCGATGTGATCGAAAAGCTGGCGGCGAGCGTCGAAACGCTGATGAAGGAAACGCCGGGCACTCGCGACGTGCAGAACCCGCTGAAAGTCGCGCGCACCAACCTGCAGCTCGCCGTCGATCCGCAGAAGGCCAGCCTGCTCGGCGTGCCCACGGTAGAATTCGACCGTGCCGTGCGACTTTCCGTCGCCGGGGTTTCAGCGGGCACGTTCAAGGATACGAGCGGCGAGCAGTACGACATCATCATGCGTACGCCCGTTGGCATTCGCGCGGATCTCGATGCGCTCAGCCAGGTGCGAGTGCCGACGCTCACCGGCGCGACGCTGCCGGTTTCGCAGCTCGCCACGCTGCAGTTCGTGCGAGCGCCGATTCAGATCCAGCGTTACAACCGCGAACGCGCCTCGACGATCGATTCCGACGTGCAACGCGGATTCAACACGGCGAAGGTCACGGCGGAAGTCGTGCGCAGGCTCAACGCAATGCCGTGGCCGCGCGGCTATCACTACACGCTCGGCGGCGAAGCTCAGTCGAGCAACGAGGCGTTCGGCGGCATCGGCGCGGCGATCGTCGTGGCGATCTTCGGCATCTTCGCCATCCTGGTGCTCGAGTTCGGCAGCTTCAAATCAACGCTCATCGTGCTCACGGTCGTGCCCCTGGGCGTGTTTGGGGGCCTCGTGATGCTGCTCGTCACGGGCAACAGCATCTCGTTCACGGCCGCGATCGGGTTCATCGCGCTGGTGGGCATCGAGATCAAGAACTCGATCCTGCTGGTCGACTTCACCAACCAGCTGCGCGAACAGGGCACCGCCCTCGACGAGGCCATCGAACAAGCGGGCGAGATCCGCTTCCTCCCGATCCTGCTGACGTCTGCTACGGCCATCGGCGGCCTGCTGCCGCTTGCCGTGCAGAACATCGGGCTCTATTCGCCGATGTCGTGGGTCATCATCGGCGGGCTGATTTCATCGACGCTGCTCGCGCGCCTCGTGACGCCCGTGATGTACAAACTCATTCCGCCCACGCTGGCGAGCACGCCCGAACCGACCGCGCCGAGGGTTCTGACCTGACGGATTGTGTGACGGAATTCACGTCGAGCCGCTTTACACTGCCAATAGTCCAAGCTCGGGCCCGTCGCACAACCGTGCTGATATCGCTGGCGTTTTGCTGCTTGGCATCAGAATTGCTTGGCTTCGGCACGTATTTAACCTTGTCTACTCTAGGATCAAGGGACGACTCATGAAAAAAATCCATTGGGCGGGTCTGCTGGTCGCGCTGGGCGTCTTCGCGATGGCGTCGGGAACCGCGTCCGCCAGCATCATCAACTTCTCCTTCAAGAATTCCGGTTCTGTTACCGACGCTGATTTGTGCGGCCTGAACTGCCTGCTCGTGACGACCTCAGGCACGGCTGAAGAGACTGGCGGATTGCCGGGCGCCAACGAGTGGGCGTTCACCGGAATCATGAAGTTCTCGTCCACCAGCCTCGTCACGCTGGAGGGCAACGGCTCGGGCGCCGGCCTTGGCTGGTCCTTCATGGATACTTCTGGAAACAACAACTTGTACGGGTCGTTCTCCAGTGACCTGTTCACCCTGCTGGGCATCGTCAGCGCGGGCACGGTTGACTACACAATCGGCGGCGGCACGGGCCTGTTCTCCGGCGCGACCGGCTTCGGCGCCTCAACGATCCAGTTCCTCGGCGGCGATTTCTGGGAGACGGGCCTGATGCACGTCGTCACGAGCGCCTCGGCGCTGACCAGCGTTCCGGAGCCGGGTACGATCGTGTTGTTCCTGACTGCGGCCGGTCTGCTCGCGCTGGTTTATCAGCGCCGCCGGCGGGTTGCGATCCAGCACTGAACGCCGAATCCAAGCGACGAAAAAGGCGGCCCTCGAGGCCGCCTTTTTCATGGGTGTTCAATTTCCCGACAGGGGTCGGGGGACTTCGGTCGGGAAAACGTGAGTCGGCAGGGGCAGCGGCCGAATCATCTCGTTTTCAGGGCTCAGCGCTCCGGTGAGCTTCAACCCGTCGCTTCGAGCATCGGCAGGATGCCGATCGTCCGGGCAGCCCATTTCAGCACCGGCTCCACTCGCGGGGATGCGAGCTCGAGGGCCTCGTCGTAGTCCAGCCAGCGGCATTCGTGATGTTCGGGTCGCCCGAGCTCGGGCCGCACGGGCAGCGTGACCGCCTCACTGACGGTTTGCCCGACGTAATAGCGCGCGACCTTGTTACGGCTGTACGGCGCGGTCTCGACGTAGACCTCGCCCCAGTCGAACGACAGATCCGAGAGCAGGGTTTCTTCGGTGACTTCACGCCGAGCGGCGTGGAACGGGTCTTCGCCGCTCTCCACCAGGCCCTTGGGGAAGTCCCAGTTCCGATAGGCGCGCAGCATCAGGAAACGCCATTCCGAAGACGTGTCCGAAGAAACTCGCCGCACCACCACTACCCCAGCCGACAAGTGCTGGGGGCGTACCGTTTTCATGCGGCGCGAAGGATAACAGGGTGCCGGCCGCGCGGATCGACCGGCGCGACAACAGTGTCGGCCGGCTCCGTCCCTTCAAATAAGCGCAGCGATGATCTAAACCGTTGAGCAGGCCGGCAAAGTCGCTTCTTTGCCGGCCGAAAACGAAGCTAATGTCCGAAAAAGGGCCGCAGGCCACTTTTTCCAATCAACACAGTCAAGCTGCAGCAGCGGTCGTCGTAACCTGCGGAGCCGCCGCGTGTTCGAGCACGCCCGCCACCGCGTGGATCGTGGCAGCGATGCGGATCGCGCTCTGGATGGCTTCCCGCGAAACCTCGTGTTTACGCAGCGTCTTCTCGTGGGCAACGATGCACATCCCGCAACCGTTGACCGCCGAAACGGCCAGCGACAGCAGCTCGAAGTCGAGCTTGGGAATACCGGGGTTGCCGATCACGTTCATGCGTAACCGGGCCGGCAACTGGCCGTACTCCGCGTCTTCCACGAGATGCAGAAAGCGGTAATAGATGTTGTTCATGCCCATGATCGCCGCCGCAGAGCGCGACGCGTTCATCCAGGCATCGTCCAGCAGAGGCGTCGCGAGCGCTTCGATCTGCTTCGCGAAGCCGACGTTGCGGCTGGCGATGGCCGAAGCCACCGCCACGCCCCAGATCTGCTGCTCCGAGAGGCCAGGCGCGCCGGTCGGGGCCAGCACGGAGCCCAAGTTCAACTTGAGGTCGCGTGCGTAGTCCGGCAGTGAATCGCGAATGGCGTCGAGAGTAGTCATGATCGTCTCCAATAGTCGTCGTCGTTAGGACCGTCTGAGTGACCGACCTGGCCGGATCACAGAGCCGCGCTAGCCGCGGAAACCTGTATCCGGGGTCGGTTAAACCAGAGTCGCCTCAGGGCTCGTCAGCGCCGTTTCAGGCGGCTTTCGAGGTCAGGGTGTCTTCACCCTTCTTCCAGTTGCAGGGGCACAGCTCGTCGGTCTGGAGCGCGTCGAGGACGCGAATGACCTCTTCGGGGCTGCGGCCCACGCTCAGGTCCGTGACGTACACAAAGCGGATCACGCCCTGCGGGTCGACGATGTAAGTAGCGCGCTGGGCCACACCGGCTTCCGGATCGAGGATCCCAAGCGCTGTGCTGAGCTCACGCTTGATGTCCGCCAGCATCGGGAAAGGCAGGTTCTTCAGCTCTTCCTTCGCCTGACGCCACGCGTGGTGCACGTATTCGCTATCGATGCTCACACCGAGCAGCTGCGCGTCACGCGCCTTGAACTCCTTGTCGAGCTTGCCGAACGCCGCAATCTCGGTCGGGCAAACGAACGTGAAGTCCTTCGGCCAGAAGAAGAACACCTGCCACTTGCCCGGCTGGCTCGCGTTGTTGAAAGGCTGGAACGCCTTGTCGAGGTCGTTCGACACCACGCCGGTCAGCGCGAACTGGGGAAATTTCTGTCCAATACCAAGCATCTCGTCTTCTCCAATGATCTTCGGGGATTCGGGGTCGGAGCGTATGGTGGGGCCTGGGCTCCGATTTATCCAATCGATTGACATTATCCTTTCGATAGACCATATAAATCGGTCATGTCCGACCTGAAGCTCAAGGACCTGCGGTATCTCGTCGCGCTCGCGGACGAGCGGCATTTCGGCAAAGCCGCGCAGCGCTCTTTCGTCAGCCAGCCCACGCTCTCCGCGCAGCTCAAGAAGCTGGAGAGTTACCTGGGCGTGCAGCTCATCGAGCGTCAGCCGAATCGAGTGGCGCTCACCGCGGCGGGTGAAGAAATCGTGGCTCGCGCACGGCGAATCCTCGAGGCGAGTGACGAAGTTCTGGCTCTCGCGCGTTCACACCGTGACCCGCTGGCCGGCAAGTTGCGCATGGCACTGCTGCCAACGATCGGGCCTTATCTGCTACCCCGCGTGGCGCGCGAAATTCACAAGGCCTTGCCGCGGCTCGAGCTGCAGTTGTACGAGTACCAGACGTGGCAGATGCTCGAAAAACTCAGTGCCGGACAAGTCGACGTCGGCATCCTCGCACTGCCCGTGAATCTCGAAGGCCTCGAAGCGCGGCCGCTCTACGATGAGCCGTTTGCGCTCGCGGTGCCGGCGGACCATCGGCTCGCGAAGAAAAAAGAAGTGAAAGTCGAAGACCTCAAGGATGAAACCTTGCTGCTGCTCGAAGACGGCCATTGCCTGCGCGATCAGGCGCTCGCGGTCTGCAGCAGCGCTGGCGTGCAGGAAAAGCAAGATTTCCGCGCTACGAGTCTCGAAACGTTGCGTCAGATGGTGGCGACTGGAGCCGGCGTCACTTTGCTTCCCGAGCTTGCGAGTCGCAGCGGCTACGGCACGTCGCGCGATGTGGTGTTGCGTCCGTTTGTCGCGCCCGCGCCCACACGGCAAGTTGGTGCTGTTTGGCGCAAGACCACAGCGCGCCGGCCCGCCATCGACGCCGTGTGCAAGCTGATCGAGAAATATGCCATCTGACGACTGACGCCAGCTGAACCAGGCGTCGTCCGAATCGCCTGTGTGTCGTCGCTGTGTGGCGAATCGCTTCTCGGTCGGGGCGACTTTGGCATACTTTCGCGCCCTGCCCTGGAGTGTTCCGTGCCGACAGTCCCTGTGCCGAGATTCCTGCGCGCCTGCACCTGGCTGCTGCTCGTGCCCGCGGCCGCGTTCCTGGCCGCATCCCTGGCCTCGTTCGCGCAAGCAGAAGGTGCTTCGCTCGTCGTGCAGAATGCGTGGGCTCGCAAGCCCCCGGGCGCTGACACCGCAGCGGTCTATTTCGTGCTGACCAACCAGGGCACGAAGCCGGTGACCATCGTCGGCGCGAGCTCCACGCTGGCCACTCACGTCATGATCCACGAAACGTCGCTCATAGAGGGACAGTCACGCATGCGGATGCGGGACAAGATCACCCTCGCACCGGGCAAGGCCCAGGCCTTCGCGCCGGAAGGCCTGCACGTGATGCTGAGCGGTTTCAAATACGACGTGATCGTCGGCGACACGATGCACGTCACCCTGCAACTACAGGACGGTGGGCGCATCGACGTTGCGGCGCTCGTGCGTCCGCTCGACGCGCAATGAGCATCCCGACGTGACACGACCCGAGCCGCCTGCAGATCACGTAACGCCCTACGATCGTTTCGCATTGAGCGATACCGTGGTCGAACATCTGCTTACCACGGGCGAGCAGGCGCGCGAGCTGAGCGCTTATTTCGGTGCGGGGGAATACGCGGCGCTGGCCGAGCTTGCGCGCGAAGCGCAGAAAATACCGATCGCGCCCAACGCGGTGCGCGTCTACATCGTGCCGGGGATCATGGGCTCGCAGCTCGGACGCATGCGTCGTGCGCCGCTGCCCAACGATATTTTGTGGCTCGACCCGGTGGACATCAGCCTCGGTCAGCTCGCACTGCTGCGCCTGCCGGTGGAAGGCACAGAGCCGGTGCAAGCCGATGAGCACAAGCACGTTCCGCTTCAAGGCGAACCGCAGGAGCCGCAGGAAACACGCATCGTCTCGCTGGGTGTCGTGCTGTTCACGTACCTGCGATTGAAGCTGCAGCTGCGAATTGCCGGTTTTGCGCCCGTGTTTCACGACTACGACTGGCGGCTCGGCATCGACGAGCTCGGACGTGCGCTGGCCGATCGAATTCGCGCCGACCGGTCGCGCACGATGATCGTCGGGCACAGCATGGGCGGGCTCGTCAGTCGCGCGGCCCTCAAGGGTCAAGGGCTCGATCACGTCGAGCGAGTGGTGCTGCTCGGCACGCCGAACTCCGGATCTTTCGCGCCCGTGCTGGCATTGCGCGGCGTGTATGCAGTGGTTCGGAAGATTGCGCGCCTGGCGCAAAACCAAACCGCGGAGTCGCTCGCGGAAGAAGTGTTCAGCACGTTTCCGAGTCTCTATCACCTGCTGCCCGTGAACGCCGAAGCGGGGCAGGACCTGTTCGATGCAGCCTCGTGGCCTTCGAATGGGCCGACGCCCAACGTGCCACTGCTCACTCGTGCGCGTCAGGTGCTCAAGGAGCTGGCTGCGGGCGATGCGCGATTCATCAATATCATCGGCGCAGGTCAGGAGACCGTGACTCGTGCGACTCGCAAGAACGGCGAGTTCGTTTACACGATCACGCGGCAGGGTGATGGAACAGTGCCGCTGTCATGCGCGGAGCTTCCGGGTGCGCGCACGTACTACACCACGGTGGCCCACAGCGAACTTGCCCGGGATGCGGAGGTCGCAAAGGCCATTGCCGATGTCCTGCATTCCGGCGAAACACAGCGATTGCAGAGCACCTGGTCGCGCAACGGCAAGGCCGAGGCGCGCATCACCGATACGCAGCTTCGGCGCACTCACACCGAGAAGGTGGACTTCGTGCAGATGGAGCCGGAGGCGCGCCAGGCCTTTTTGCGCAACCTGAACGAGCCGCCGAATCTGAAGCTGCAGGTGCCAGTGGCGAAACCCGGGAAGGAAAAAACGCCCACGCGGCGCAAGACGACGCGCGCGAAACGACGTCCTGCAAGCGCGAAGCGTGTGGTCACAAAGGCCCCGCCAGGCCGGAAACCGACGCGTAGCAAGCGTAAGGCCAAGACGACTCGAAAGCCTGAACGGAAAGCAAAACGGAAGGTGCCCTCGTCCGTCGCGCCACGCCCGAAAGCGGCGAAGCGTGCTGTGAAACGCGCGCTCAGAAAGCGATGACGATCCTGCGCTCGTGACGTCCATCGTCTGGTTTCGCCAGGACCTGCGGCTTGCCGACAACCCGGCACTGCACGCAGCGGTGAAGCGTGGCGAGCCTGTCATCCCGGTGTATGTCTGGTCTGCCGAAGACGAGGGCGATTGGCCGCCCGGAGCCGCATCCCGCTGGTGGCTTCATCAATCCTTGCAGTCACTCGACGAAAGCCTGCGCAAACGCGGCTCGCGACTTCTGCTCGCGGCGGGGCGAGCGAAGGACGTCTTGTCTGCGCTCGCCGAAAAGGTGGGCGCCAACGCGGTGTACTGGAACAGACGCTACGAACCCGCCGCGCGCCAATGCAGCGCCGAGGTCGAGCAGGCCCTGTCCGCATCGAAAATCGAAACCGCGACGTTCAACAGCGCGCTGCTGATCGAGCCGGGCGACGTGCTCAATCTCAGCGGAAAACCTTATCGGGTCTACACGCCGTATCGACGCCGGCTGCTTCGGGAGCTTGCGCCGGCCCCCGCATTCAAAGCGCCAGCCAGGATTCGCGCGCCGACCGCGTGGCCGAAGAGCTCCGGCTCGCAGCTCAGCATCGGCGTGAGCCTCGAAGCGCTGGACCTCATGCCGAAGATCTACTGGTACGCCGGCATCGCCAAGCGCTGGCAACCCGGCGAGGTCGGCGCGCACGCGCGACTGAAGCGTTTTCTGAAGCACGGCGTCGCCGATTATCGCCAGGCCCGCGACCGACCCGCGACGGACGGCACGTCTGGCCTTTCGCCGCACCTGCATTTCGGTGAGATCGGCCCGCGCGAAATCTGGCACATCCTCGGGCCAAAAGGCCGCGCGACCACTTTCCTGCACGAGCTAATGTGGCGCGAATTCGCTTACCACCTGCTGTTCCACTTTCCGCAGACGACGACGCAACCGTTGCGTCCCGAGTTCGCGAGCTTCCCCTGGAAGAAAAACATCAGGCAGCTGCGCGCCTGGCAACGCGGCCGCACCGGCGTGCCGATGGTCGACGCCGGAATGCGTGAGCTGTGGTCGACCGGCGTCATGCACAACCGCGTGCGCATGATCGTGGGTTCGTATCTCGTCAAGAATCTCCTGCAGCCGTGGCAGCAAGGTTCTGAATGGTTCTGGGATACGCTCGTCGACGCGGACCTCGCCAACAACACGCTCAACTGGCAATGGATCGCCGGCTGCGGAGCCGACGCCGCCCCTTACTTCCGCATTTTCAATCCGGTTACGCAGGGCGAGCGCTTCGATCCGGAGGGCAGCTACGTGCGTCAGTGGGTGCCGGAGATTGCAGCCTTTCCGAACGCATTCGTGCACGGGCCGTGGATCCCGTCCCGACGCAATCCCACCCCGGGACCGGCGCCGATCGTCGACCCGGGGGAATCGCGCGAAGCGGCGCTCGACGCTTACGTTGAAATGCGCCGACGGGCAAAATCGAGCGCGAAGCCGGCAGTGCCCTGAGACACGCGCATGAACCTTCACTACACCACGCTCGACGTTTTCACCGATCGCCCGTTCGGCGGCAATCCGCTCGCCGTGCTGTGCGACCAGCCGTTGCTCTCCACCGAGCGCATGCAGACCGTTGCTCGCGAGTTCAATCTCTCGGAGACGGTGTTCATCGTCCCGCCGCGGGATTCACGGGCGTTGCGCAGACTGCGAATCTTCACGCCTGAGCGTGAGCTGCCGTTCGCAGGTCACCCGACCATCGGCGCGGTGCAGACGTTGGTCGAAACAGGCATCGCGCAGATCGGCCCGGAAGGCGGGGACTTCGCATTGGAGCTGGAGGTCGGGCTCGTGCCGATCAAAGTGACACGCCGGGGCGAAGCGTTGCCGTTTCTTCAGCTCACCGCCGCGCGCGTGCCCGAGAAGCTCGGCACAGCGCCCAGTGCCGCAGCGCTGGCGCAGATTCTGAGCCTCGACGAACGCGACATTCTCACCGCACACGACTCGGCGCAGACGTGGTCGTGCGGCGTTCCGTTTCTGTTCGTGCCGGTTCGCGATCGCGAGGCGCTGCGCCGTTCGCGGCCGAACACGGCGTCGTGGTCGTCGGTGTTGAAGGACGCCGGCTCGTTTCAGACGTTCGTGTTTTGCCGCGATCCGGAGCTACCCGGCTCGCAGTTGAGAGCGCGGATGTATGCGCCTGAATTCGGCATCATGGAGGACCCTGCCACCGGCAGCGCCGCTGCGGCGTTCGGCGGTTATCTCGCTGCGCGTGAAGGTGCGAGCGACGGCGCGCATCGATGGATCGTCGAGCAGGGATTCGAGATGGGACGGCCGAGCATCCTGCACATTGAAGCGGACACGAAAAACGGCAGCGTCACCGCCATCCGGGTTGGCGGCACGGCGGTGCGCATGAGCGAGGGCACGTTGTTCAACGTCTGAGATCGCCGGTCCCATCCGACTCTGGCTTTCAAAAATAATAATTTCTGAACTGAATCGTTTATGACCCGCCCAGCGCAGCCACGATCTGCGCGCGCTGCCTGGCATCCGGCAAACGCCCGCGCCCACCGGCGAGATTGTCTTCGAGGTGCCGCACCTTACCCGTCGCAGGAATCACCGCCGTCACCGCCGGATTCGCGATGATGTACTTCAGGAACACCTGGCTCCAGCTCGTCGCATCGATGTCCGCCGCCCACGGCGGCAGCGGCTTGCCTTTCACTGCCTCGAACATCTTGCCGTCCTCGAACGGCCGGTTCACGAGCACCGCGACGCCCTTCTCCGCCGCAAGCGGCAGCAAGCGCTCCTCGGCATTACGCGTCAACGCCGAGTAGTTGAGCTGCACGAAATCCAGCTTTTCGCGCTCGATGACTTTCGCCAGATCCGAATGCGAGCTCACCGTGTAGTGCGTGATGCCGATGTAACGCACCTTGCCCTGCTCCTTCCACGCGCGCAGCGTCTTCAGGTGCGTGTCGAGATCGAGCAGGTTGTGCACCTGGATGAGATCGAGCTTCGGATGTTTCATCCGCTCGGCCGACTGCGTCATCTGCGCGATGCCGTCTTTCTCGCCGCGCGTCCACACCTTCGTGGCGAGAAACACTTTCTCCTGCATCGCCGGCGTGAACAGGTCGCCGAGCACACTCTCGGCGGTCGAATACATCGGTGACGTGTCGACGAGCCGGCCGCCCGCTGCGAAGAACGCGTCGAGCACCTCCTTCAAGGGCGTGCGCTCCGCCGGCGAGCTACCGACCTCGAACGGGCCGGACGTGCCGAGCCCGATCACCGGAATCGCTTCGCCCGTGGACGGAATTTTTCGCGTCAGCAGAGGCCCCGCGGCCGCCGCATGAACGGAGCCTGCAGTCACGGCCATCGTCAGACCTCCAACCAGCAGTTCACGCCTGTCCATGCCCGGTTACCTCGCTGGGTTGCGTTCAAATGAGCGCCGCATCGGTCTCGGTGACACTCGCGGCTCCGGTCTGCACGACTCGCGCCAGACCGAGCGCGGTCGGCAACACTTGCTCGGCATAGAACCGCGAGGTGCGCAGCTTCGCGGAGTAGAAGTCTTTCTCAGCACTGTTCAGTTTCGACGCCGCAATGGCGGCGGACTTCGCCATCAACCAGCCGCCGATGACGAATCCACACAGCTTGAGGAAGGGCACGGCGACTGCTTGCGCACGATCCGGCGCGATCTGCAGCGCCTTGCCGAGCGATTGAGCAGCCTCCGTCAGCAGCGCGACACCTTCGAGCGCGGCTTTCTGAGTGGCCAGCGCAAACGGATCGGTCGCCTGCAATGCCTTCAGCTCGTTCGTCATGTCGGCGATGAGCGCACCGAGCGCAGCACCACCGTCGCGACCGACCTTGCGACCGATCAGATCGTTCGCCTGGATGCCTGTCGTGCCTTCATAGATAGTCGTGATGCGGACATCGCGCGCGTATTGCGCGGCGCCGGTTTCCTCGATGAATCCCATGCCGCCATGAATCTGGATGCCGAGATGCGTGACGTCGTTGCCATGCTCCGTGCACCAGCCTTTCACGATAGGGATCAGCAGGTCCGCGCGCGTTTGCGCGGCGGAACGCTTCGCCTCATCCGCGTCGTGCTGAGCGATATCGAGCTGATAGGCGCCGTAGAGCGCGACGGAGCGCATTGCTTCGATGCTCGATTTCATCGTGAGCAGCATGCGCTTCACATCGGGGTGATTGATGATCGGCGCAGGTCCGCCCGCAGCGGCCACGGGCGGTTTGCCCTGCACGCGCGTGCGGGACCACTCCAACGCGCGCTGAAACGCGCGTTCGGCAACTGAATACCCCTCGAGCCCCACGGAGAGTCGCGCGGCATTCATCATGATGAACATGTATTCGAGGCCGCGGTTGGCTTCGCCGATGAGATAGCCGATGGCGCCCTTGTCGTCCCCGAACGCGAGCGTGCACGTCGGACTCGCGTGAATGCCCATCTTGTGTTCGATGGACACACAGCGCACTTCATTGCGCTCGCCGAGCGAACCGTCGTCGTTCACCAGCACCTTCGGCACGATGAACAGCGAGATGCCGCGCGTTCCGGCCGGCGCGCCTTCGATGCGTCCGAGCACCATGTGGATGATGTTCGGCGTGAGATCGTGCTCGCCCCACGTGATGAAAATCTTCTGGCCGAAGACGCGATAGTGCTTGCCCTCCGGCACCGCGCGCGTGCGGATGAGCCCGAGGTCGGAGCCGGCGTGCGGCTCGGTGAGCACCATCGTGCCGGTCCATTCGCCGGCCACCATCTTCGGCAGGAAGCGCTCTTTCTGTTCCTGCGAGCCACACAGATCGAGCGCCTCGACCGCGCCGATGGTGAGCATGGGACACAGCTTGAACGCGAGATTCGCGGAGGCCATGAATTCGCGCACCGCGCAGCCGAGTGCGTTCGGCACGTGCTGTCCGCCGAATTCCGGATTCGCGCCGAGCGCCGGCCAGCCGCCCGCCACGTACTGTTCGTACGCCGCCTTGAAGCCTTTGGCGGCGCGCACGCCGTCCGCAGACCAATGCGCGCCTTCGCGATCGCCGGGCTGGTTCAACGGCTCCAGGATCGACTCGGAAAATTTCGCCGCCTCGCTCAACACCTGCTCGGCAAGCTCGGGCGAGTAATCCTCGAGCCCGCGCGAGCCAGCGAGGCTCTGCGTGTCGAGCAGTTCCTCCAGCACGAAACGCAGCTCCCTCAGGGGTGCCTGATACATCGATTCACCTCTCAAACCATTGGGCCGTAGGCTGCAAGCCTGGGGCCGATGACGTGAAGTTTAGGCGTGCGCGAGCGCCGGGACGATGTTGGCGGCAAGAAAATCGACGAATCGTTGCACGCGCGGGTCTGCGCCAAGCGTGGCCGGATAGACGGCATACAGCGACGCCGCGGGCGGCAGCGACCACTCGGGCAGCACTTCGCGCAGGCGTCCCGTGGCAAGGCCCTGGCGGCACAGAAATTCCGGCAACAGACCAATCCCCAGCCCCGCGGCAGCCGATGCGTGCAGCACCGCCGGGTCGTTCACCGTGAGTCGCGGGACGATACGGACTTCCGCGCGCTGCGAGTTGCGCGAGAACTCGAGCTGGAACAGGTCCGGACGATCGGACTCCGGCGTGAACAGATCGTGATGCCGCAGGTCTTCGGGCTTCGCCGGAATGCCTTTCTGCGCGAGGTATTGCGGCGTGGCGCAGAGGATGGCGGGCAGCTCACCGAGCAGTCGATGCGCCACGGTTTCATCCCCCGGCAGCCCGGCGCGGATCGCCACGTCCCACGGCTCCGCGTTGTCGAGCGAGTGAAGCGAGACGTCCAGCGGAATGTCCGGGAAGCTTTCGAGGAATCGCGGCACGAGCGGCGACAGCAGCACGCGGCCGTACGTGGCGTCTGCAACCACGCGCAACGGGCCGGTTGCGGGATTCTGCAGCTTCGACATCAGCACCTGCGCGGCATCGAGCTCTTCGACGACGCGCTTGGCGTGCGGATAAACGAGCTTGCCGGCGGCGGTGAGCGAAATGCGGCGCGTGGTGCGCTCGAGCATGCGGGCGCCGAGCGTGCGCTCGAGATCGGCGACGGCACGGCTCACCGCGGCCTTGGGGACACCCAGGCTGCGCGCGGCGGCCGAGAATCCATTCAGGTCGACCACCTTCGCGAGCACCGCGAGTTGAGCAGGCGCCCAGAACAGATTCAATCGAGGCCCCAATGCGCGGACGAGGGACGAGCATTGTTTCATCGGAGAGGCGCAAGCGCCAGCCTGGCGCAGTAGAATCCGCGCGCCTTCGCGCCTGCGGCGAAGCGCTCCTTTCTGCCCGAAACTGACAGGATTTCCCTACATGAAAGTCACTCCGTACACGCTTGCCGTCGAACAGGTGGTGCACACGCTGCAACAGGTGCTCGTGCTGCTCGACAAGGGCGCCACCCTCGCCGAGACGAAAAAATTCGACACGACTGTGCTGCTGAGCTCGCGACTCGCGCCCGACATGTTGCCGCTTTCGAAGCAGGTGCAGATTCTCAGCGACACCGCGAAGTTCGGTGTCGCGCGCCTCACCGGGCTCGACGCGCCGAAGTTCGAAGACACCGAGAAGACCCTCGACGAGCTGAAGGCCCGCATCGCGAAGACGATCGACTACGTGAAGAGCGCGGCCGCGAGTGCGTTCGAAGGCGCTGAAGATCGCGCAGTGCAGATCAAGACACCGAGTCGCACGATCGACATGAACGGTCTCACCTATCTGCGCGGCTGGTTGCTGCCGAACTTTTTCTTTCACGTGTCGATGACGTACGCGATCCTGAGACATAATGGGGTCGACATTGGCAAGCGAGATTTTCTCGGCGAAGTGGCCTGACCTTCCCGATATGTCTCGTCGATATGACAAACGCTCGCGGGTGCAATGCCCGCGAGCTTCGTATAGACGCAAGTCTTAGCGACAACTCGCCATTCAGCGTGCGACAGAACGCGAGCGCGATCACGCACTGCGTGACGTTGTCCTGCCAACCTTGCTTACGTGGAACGAGGGGTAATTCGTTCCGCACTGTTCGAGGCGGGGACAACTTTGAGCTCACCGATCGCAAAGCCTGTGGCGCGCGTAACGACACCACCAGCACCAGCTCCCGGACCTGAGGCGAACGAGCCCGTGACGGCGGAATCGCTTGGCTGGGCGCTGCGCTCCGCATTGCCGCCCATGCGGCTGCATTCCGTTTCGCTCTACAACACCGACGCCGACGTGCTGTGGCTCAGCGAGGGCGCGCTCGGCCCCGACGAGCATAACGTCGTCATCGAAGCGATCGAGGCGCAGAAGGCCGACAAGACCCAGGCCTATTATGAAATCGGCATGGAAGACGGCCGCATGGCCTTGTTCCTGCCGATTCGCGGTCCGCGTGGAGATCTCGCCGGCACGGTGATGATCCTGGCGGACATGAAGTCCCTCAACGAAGGGACGATGGAACGCATCGTCACGCAACAGATCCGCACGATCCTCGTGAAGATCGCGATGTTCATGCGCAAGAATGCGCCCGCGTCGCCCGAAGCGACACAGGACGTCGCGATGCCGGCCAACGGAATGCCGGCGCCAACGAATCTCAGCAGCACGACCGTTATCGAGAAGCTGCCCGCAGCTGCGGCTGCAGCCGCTGCGTCAGCTGCCGCGTCAGCTGGCGCGACCACAGCGGGATCGTCCGCGCTTTCAGCTGCTGCAGCGGCGGCTCTCGCACCGCCGCTCGGGCCGCGGGAAGTTGAGCAGATCCTGGAGCTCGAGCTGGTTTCCGAGCCGCCGCGCGCGCTTCCGCCCGCTGGCGGCGCTCCGAGTGCCGCATCAGGCGCGTCTGCGCCATTGCCCGCGGGCACTGCGCTTCGGAAGAACCGTGGGGGTGCAGAGGCGGCGAGTGCCGCGCCGAAAGTCGGTCCGCGACCGGGTGTCGCAGCGGCGCCTGTTGCTCGGGGCGGTGCGAGCCTTGCGTCTGTGCCGACGAAGGGCACGCCGGGCAAATCCTTTTCGGTCGGGCCGGAGATGCCGGCTCGCGCGGAAGAAGTACTCCAGTTCGACGCGAACATCGCGATACCCACGGCGAAGCCCGCTTCGGCCGCGCCGCCGGCGGATATCGATGTGCTCGCTTTCGAGCCCGATGTTCAGGTCATGCCGGCCAAGGTGTCTGTTGCGCCGACAGCCGATGTTGAAGTGCTCGCGTTCGACGCAGAGCCGCCGGTGGTTGCTGCGGCAATCCTGCCGCCGCAGAACGTGCCGATTGCGAGAGTGGCGCCGCCGGTTGTGCAGGCTGCGCCGGTGGCGCCGGTTGCAGGCTTTGCGCCGGCCGCGCCGGTTGCGCCCGCCGCGGCTGTGCCGCGTGCGCTGGCGCCCGCACCGATTTCGACTTTCTCGTCGGGCGCGAATGTGGCGCCGACCGCGCCACCAGTTGGGACTCCCGCGCCTTCGCCTGCTAAGGCCGCTGCACCAAGCGCCGCTGCTGTGCCGGCTAGCACGTCACCCGCATCCGCGAATTTCGCCGCAACGGTGACGCCGACCGCGACCGCGACGCCCGTCGCATCGGCCGCGCAAGCGCCGCAAGCTGCACCAACGCCTGCGCCTGTTTCTTCGGGCACGACATCGTCGGTGCGTGCGTTCGCTGATCTGCAGGCCGCTACCACCGGCAATACGTCGTCGGTTCGCACGTTCAAAGTCACGAGCGCGGTGTTGCCGCCGCTGCCAACGCCTGCTGCCGCTAAACCGGCAACGCCAACCGTCGCGCCTGCAGTGAACGCAGCGAACGCGGCGCCGGCGACTGCACCCACACCGCCGCCCCCGGCGGTCCGTGCTCCGGCATCTGCCGCAACGCCGATCGCGCCGATCGCGACCGCTCCGCAGGTTGCGTCTGCGGCCGCAGCGCCCTCAACAACTCAACAGCCCGTCGCGCCCACCGGCGCAATCTCTGCGGCTCGCGCATTCGGCGACGCGCCGGCCGTCACGGCGCCATCCCCATCGACTGCGCAGACCGCCGCGACCCCCGTCGTCACAACCGACGACGAAGACTCGCTACTCATCAACGACACCGGCAACATGCCGAAGGTGATCGACGCTGCGCCTTCGCCGGACGCTTCAGTCATCGAGCCCGCTCCGCAGCTGCCGCCGCTCGAGCCGCTGTCCGTCGAAGAGAGCGCCACCGATCTCCGGCTGTTCGCGCAGGAGCTGATCAAGCTGCGTTCGAGCGGCCGTACGCGTCGCTACGAAATTCTCGCCCGCTCCCAGCGCGACGCTCATCGCAACGAAGTGCCTGCTGCATTCGTCGCCGACAGCGCGCGCGGTAAAGACGGCTCGGCGCTCGACGCGCTGGTTGTGGAACGCCTGCTGAGCTGGCTCGGCGTGCATGGCGAGGCGATCTGGGATTCCGAGCCCGCGAGCTTCTCGGTGAACCTGTCGCTCGGCGCGATCGAGGATGAAGGCTTCCCGAAGCGCATCCAGGAATGGATGGACAAGCACAACGTGCCCGCCGAATACGTCGGGTTCGAAATCACCGAGTCGGCCTGCGTTCAGAGCAAGGCGGCCGTACAGCGCTTCGTCGAAGCCATCGAGACGATGGGCTGCTTCCTGGTGATCGACAACTTCTCGCTGGATTCGGACGTGTTCGAGTTCCTCGGCTCCAAGGCCCTGCGCCACGTGAAGCTCGATCCGAAGCTCACGGCCGCCGCGATGAAAGAAAAGCTGCCGCAGGCACTGGTCGTTGCGATTCTGCAGGCGTGCAAGGTGCTCGGCGTCCATTGCGTCGCCAAGAAGATCGAATCGCAGTCGTCGATGCAGTGGTTGACGGCGGTGGGCTGCGACTTTGCCCAGACCTTCTCGCTGCAGAAGCCGCTGCCGCTGGAGTCGCTGGCCAGTGGTCAGCCGATCAAGGCGCTGCGAGAGTAGGTTTCGATTAAGGCCCGAGGCCCGAAGGCTCCAAGGCCCATCGCAGCGAAAAAAGCCGAAAAGGCGAAGGGCCGAGCCGCTGTCGCGACCCGGCCCGGGAGCTGGTCATTGCTGCCCCCGGCAATAGAGAGCACACACCCGGCGAGCCCTTTGTGGGACTCGGCGACGCTGCTTCGTCGCGGCCTTCAACCGCGCCCTACCTGCCTCCTAATTTCGCGGCGCCTGCGCCGACTCCGAGGAATCGGACGGCACCGAAGGCTCCGACGCCGAGCTACTCGACCTCGGCTGCGTCGAGTTCTTCTCGCTCAGCGACGCCGCCATCTGCGCAAACTCCGCCTTCGAGAGATACCCATCCTTGTCCGCGTCGGACGTCGTGAAGCCCGCGGCAACCTTGGAGTTGTTCGCAGCCTCGATCGCGGAAATGCGGCCGTCGGCGTCAGCGTCGAGCTTGGTAAAGGTCGCTGACGTGCTCTCCGCCCGCGCGAGCCGGGTGTTGTCCTGCTCGTCTGCAAAGGCTGCAGCTGAAGCCGCCAGCGCCACCGCGCTCAAGCCAAGAATGAGTTTCCTCATGATGTTTCCTCGTCTCGTGATCAAACCGTGTGGTGTTACTACGCGGGGTGCGAGCGAGTGTTCCGTCGGATCGAACTTCGGATTCCGAGGCGCGGCCACGCGCGTTGGAGGCTCGCCACGAATGCGGCAGCCCGTTGATTCCAATGATTTTGCGACACCGCCCGAGGTGCGCGCGCCGCTCGGCCGAGAGTCCGTGGAGCGTCGTCCGAGCAGCGGTCCAAAGCGCGTTCTGCCGCTCCGCCCGCGCCCCAGAACCGCCTCGAAAAAGCCCCGGCCCGCCGGCGTGCATGCGACGAATCGATCCAGTCGCGCGAGCGGCGGATCGCGGCGCTGCGCCGAGATGGCCTAAGCTGTCACGCGATGCTGCACGACCAACTCCGCACTAGCCGCGACGCGCTCTTCTGGACGCTGCACGCGGCCGGCTGGGCCGCTTACGCAATGTCGCAGTGGTTCGGCGCGCTGCTGGTCGAGAAGCCGCTCGAATATCAGCTGGTGATCGGCATTGCCGGCGTCGCCGGCTTCCTGCTCACGATGCCGATGCGCTACATCTTTCGCGCGCTCATGGGCAAGCCGTTGCGCACGATCATCTTCAACGTGCTGGTCACCTGTTACGTGATCTCGCTGGCGCTGCGCGTGGTCATCAACTTTTCGTACAAGTGGCTCGCGGAGCCGGACTGGCAGATCAAGACGATGTTCGAGATCTTCGGCAGCGCCGTCTCGACCACGTACCTGCTGTTGTGCTGGAGCGCGCTTTACTTCGGCATCAAATATTACGAGAACGCGCAGAACCAGCGTGAAGCCGCGCTCCGCTCTGCCACGCTTGCGCAGGAAGCGCAGTTGAAGATGCTGCGCTATCAGCTCAATCCGCATTTCCTGTTCAACACGCTGAACGCGATTTCCACGTTGATCCTCGACAACCAGAATCGCACGGCGAACCATGCCGTCACCCGCTTGTCCGAGTTCCTGCGCTATACGCTCGATCAGGACCCGATGAAAAAAGTGACGCTGCGGCAGGAAATGGAAGCGCTGGATCTCTACATGAACACCGAGCGGTTGCGATTCGGCGGCCGGCTGAAACTGGAATACGCAGTGGAAGAACCGGCGCTCGACGCGACGGTGCCCAGCCTGCTGCTCCAGCCTCTCATCGAGAACGCCGTGAAATACGCGGTTTCGCCGCGCGAAGAAGGCGGCTACATCCGCGTCGAAGGCCGCGCTCGCGGCGACATGCTCGAAATCACCGTGATCGACGATGGCCCGGGACTGCGCGACGGCAACGCGCTCATCGAAGGTCGCGGCGTCGGCTTGCGAAACACGCGTGAGCGTCTCAACGTGCTGTATGGCGAACGTCACCGCTTCGCCGTGCTGAATAGCCATCCCGGCATGCGCATCGAGATCGGGCTACCGCTCGAGAAAGCGGAAGTCGTCGCGGACCGGGCCAAGGCGGTTCCTCAACGCGCAGGATCGAGAGTGGCATGACGACTCCCAGAATCCGCACCCTCATCATCGACGACGAAGCGCTTTCGCGGCGTGGGCTGGAGATCCGGCTCCTCGCGACGCCGGACTTCGAGATTGCCGCACAATGCTCGAACGGCCGCGAAGCCATCGCCGCGATCGCGTCACACCGGCCCGACGTGGTGTTCCTCGACATCCAGATGCCGGGCATGACGGGTTTCGATGTGCTCATGCACCTGCCGCAGGATTGCCTGCCGCTGGTCGTGTTCGTAACGGCGTATGACCAGTACGCCATCCGCGCATTCGACGCGCGCGCGGTCGATTACCTGCTGAAGCCCGTGGACGATGCGCGGTTCGCGCTCTGCCTGGATCGCATCCGCGATCGTGTGCGCGACCAGACGGCCGTCGAGCAACGCGATCAGCTCTTCGGGCTCATCGCGGAAATCACCGGCTCAGGCGAGCTCGTGCTGGATGAGCTGCTCGCGCGCGGCCGCAAGGCGCTCGAGCCGCGCCATTCGGAAATCCTGCCGATTCGTCAGGGCCGCGAAATCGTGCGCGTACCCGTTTCCGCCATCGAGTGGATCGATGCTGCGGGCGACTACATGTGCATCCACGCCAGCGGCAACACGCACATCCTGCGTGGGACGATGAAGGATCTCGAGGAATACCTGGATCCGAAGCTGTTCCAGCGCGTGCACCGTTCGACCATCGTCAACCTGCGGCGGGTGAAGAGCCTGCGCGCGCACATGAACGGCGAATATTTCCTGACGCTCGACGGTGGCAACGAGCTGAAGCTGTCGCGCACGTATCGCGACAAGGTGGAATTCTTTTTGAAGGGCGCCCAAAGCAAGGACCAAGGCAAGGACCAGGGCAAAGACCCGGCCAAGGACTAGTGCGGCGGGCTGAAGCCGCCCGGTGCTTGGCGGTGGCAGTCAGCTCGATGCCCGTCGGTGCGGTAGTGCGCCGGGCCCCGGCTGGTGTGGCGCTCGACGACGCGGTGCTTGGCGGCGCGGGACCAGCCGCTGCGAGGCCGTTCTGTGCGGCGACTGCCCGAGCGGCGGACTGCGCGGCGCAATCGCGCAGTCCGCCCCGGGCACTCGCCACTAACCCCTTACCCTTGGGCAGTTGCTACCACGTGTAGCGAACCCGGTACTTCACGACCGCCTCGCCATCCTTCGCAATCTTCACCGGGAAGTGGATCGTGCGCGCATCTTCCTTCGTGAAGTCCTGCGACTTCGTCAGCACCGTCCAATTGCTCCAGCGATAGAGATTCTCCTTCACGATTACATCGACCGGCTGGTCCTTGTGATTGCGCAACTTGATCTCGAACGCTTCTTCGACCCAGCGCGCCTTGGTGTCCACTGCAAAATCGGTCTGCTTGCGTTCGCCGACGACATCGAACGCCGAGCCGAGCTTCACGCGCACCGTCTCGTCTTTCGGCGTGTGATCGATGCTGTCTTCGCCGATGAACTCGAGCGTGCCATCCGCGGAGTCCAGCTGCGAAACGCGAATGCGCCCCGCAGGCAGCGGCACACCGAGCCCGAACTGCTTGTCGTTCTTGAACTCCAGGTACACATCGACTTTCTTGTTCGACTCGCCGCCGATGTTCCGATCCGTCATCGGATTCGGATAGTAGAAAGGCCCGACGTTCAGCCCGTAGTACACGAGCAGCTTCTTCGCCGGGATCTGCTTCGCCTGGTCGAACAGCTCGATCTGTTTCGTCGAGTTGTTCGGCAATGTCGTGCGTCGGCCCAGCGTGTAGAGATGGAACTCGGAGAACGCCTTCTCTTCGAAGCCCGGCGCAGACGCGGCATCCGCAGCCTTCATCGCGCGCGCCATCATCACCTGAGGCACGGCGGCCGGCTCGGCGCGATGCACGTCACCCGCAACCAGCTTGAGCTTCGTGTCCGGATACGTCGCGCCGGACTGGTTGATGATGCTGACCCACGCGGAAAGATCGAGCAGGCCGCTGTTCGCGTCCTTGCCTTCGTTGAAGATGAGGTTGTAGTCGGCCCACCACGTGACGCCGCCTGTCTGGTACGTGACCCGCGCGCGCTGATCGCCGGCACGCGGCGAGAGAATGTCCCACACGAGCGTCGGCCGCGTATTCAGGCCGCCCGGCAACTCGGGAAATCGCACGGACGTGTAGCTGGGAATCGTCTGGATGCCACCGTCGTTCGTCTTCAGCACGAGCCCGTCGAGCGACGACAGCAGCGTGCCGCTGACGGTGGTCGACTGATTGCCGACGGTGCGTTCCACCGTAATCGGCTTGTCGATGTATTTGAGCAGCAGCTTCTGCGTGCTCACGAGGTCGAATTGGAAGTTCTGCTCGACGACGCGCGTGCGCGGCTCCGTGAGCGACGCGAACGTCACCGTGGTCGGATCGATGAGCGCGGCGACGTCGGTGAACTTGATCGTCGAGCGACCGTTCTCGAGGCGGATGGGGCGCTCGTGACGCACGAGCGCATACCCGGGAACCGACATGGCATCCGGCACGCCGGCGCCCGGAATCGGCCGATAGAGATCCGCGGGAATGGCGCCGGGCGCGGCGGAGCTGTAAATCGTGATCGCGGTTTCATCGCCTTCGGCGGCGGCGCTGGCGGCGGGAGCAACGCCAACGCCGGCTGCAGCGAGAATTGCAGCAGCAACTGCGGCGGCGACCGGACGAAGCGGAGCGTGAGAATCGAACATCTAGCGGGTGCCTCTGTGGTGATGACCAGCCGGCGCGCAGCCTGCCAGAACGACTCTGAATGGGACATGAACGTCGCAGCAAGCGGGCCGGCGTGACGACTTGAACGGACGAAAGTCCCAACGCGGTTTGATCGCGTGGGCCACAGCGGTGCGGGGTTCAGGCACGGGGTGTGAAGTGAGAGTTCGCTCACAATAAGTGGCGCGGCGCGGCGACACTGCGACCCCATTCTGTGAGCTAACGCCCGCGTCCCCGCTCCACCCCGTAGCACCATACGCGCCGTCGACCCGACCGGAGGCTGGATCGCCTACATTATGGAAGCCGCGTCACGCGCTCCTTTCGAGCCTTTGAGCGAAGCCGGATCTGAGATGCCATCGGTGCCGACCGCGCCCCCAAAATCCGCCCCCAAGTCCATCGTGGGGGATTTGCATCCTCTGGAGCCACTGCCCGAGGAGTTGCCGTTGCTGCCCCTGGAAGGGCCGGACGCGGCGATTGCGCCGATTATTCTCGGGACGGCTAAAGAGCCGGCAGGGCAAGCTTCGCCCGCGCCGGGTGCCTTGGGCGCCGGAAATTACGGGGCTGCCGGGGGGTTCGTCGAACCGCCTTCCGTGGGCGACACCGAGTTGCCTGACCTCGAAGATCTGTTTGCGGAGCTGGCGGATGCGCCTGCTGTGTCCGCTTCGTCGCTCGTGAATGCCGCGGGTTCTTCGACGAGCTCAGTCGATCCGTTTGCCGATGATGCGATGCCGGACCTGCTGGCGCTGGATGAGCTGTTGTCCGCGGACCCGCCGGAGCTGGGAGTGTTCGGGAATGAGATGCCCGGCGCCTGGAATGCGGCTGGGACGGGAAAGCCAGTGGAGGCAGGGATCTCTGCGGCGACGACTGCCGCGGGCGCCGATGGGGCTGTTATCCCGGCGGCATCTTCTAGCGCCGTGATCCCGAATGAGTCGACAGCAGTTGAGGCTTCGGGTGCTTTGGCGCCCACGCCCATAGCGTCCGCCTCGGCTGTTCCGACGAACTTGGCGTCGTCAGCGTCGGCCGAACCTTCTTCAGTTCCCGGTGCTTCCGCCAAGACGACTGCCGTCGCGAGCCCGGACTCGATTGCGCTTCCGGATCTGGGGCTGCAGCCTCTGGGCCTGGAACCGCTTGGGCTCGAGCCGCTGCCGACGGAAGTGCCGCCAGTTGCGACGGCAGCCGCTGCAACGGCCCTGGCGTCGGCCGCAGCTGGCGCGCCGGCGGCGTCGCCGGCCACCGTCTCCGCGACGCCGTCAGTCGTTACACCGAACGCGGCATCGGGTGCGGCATCTACTGCCGCACCGACCGCGATCCCATCGGCCGCCACCGCGACTGGTTCATCGTCGGCGCCCGCGACGCCGGCGCCGAGCGCCTCGACCGCTGCGCCTGCTGCTCAATCGAGCGCATCGAGCGTGTCATCGGCCGCTGCACCTAGTGCACCCATTGGCGCACCGGCAGCAACCGCGGTTGCATCGCCCATTGCCACGACTGGTGCGCCTTCTGCATCGCCCGCGACATCGGCGCCTTCAGCGAATTCAATCGCGGCTCCGGCCGCGGCGGCTCCAGCCGCGATTGCTCCGACCGCAGCTGCATCGGCCGCGACGACATCGACATCGCAGGCACCGCAGCCGTCAAAGCTCGCGACGCCTTCCAAACCGACAGCAGCGCCCGCCCAAATCGCCGCCGCGGCTGCCAAAGCCGCCGCGCGAAAGCCCACGCGGACCGCGCCAACACCCGCTGCGCCAGGCGCGGCGAGCACGTCGCCCTCCACGAACGCACATGCCCCGGCCGGAGCGTCGCGGACGCCTTCCGCTTCCACCGCGTCGACAGGAGCCGCAGCGCAACCCGCCGCGCCTTCGCAATCGCCCGCGTCGTCGCGCCCGATGCCGACATCGCGCGCCGCCGCGCAGCCACCCGCAAAAGCGGCGCCGGCCGGCATCACGGTTTCGACGATGCCCTCTGCGCCCGCTTCCACGGCGCCGACTGCGCCGCCGCCCACCGCGCCAGCGCACGCACATGCCGCGCCGTCTTCCGGCACCCCGGCACCAAGTCATCACGCGCTGTCGCCTGCTCCACTAGCAGCAGCCGCGCCGCCGACTACCGCACTCGCGCCAGCTCACGTGCCGTCGCTCGCCGCAACTTCGCAGCCCGCGACTTCACATCCGACGCCGCATCACGCGCCGTCCCCAACGCCGGCGCCTGCAGTGACACCCACCGCCCTCCCCACGCCGGCGATGGATCGCGACTTCATCGCGCGCAACCAGATCGTCGAGCGCTATCTCTCCGGTCGGCTGCCGCTCAAGGGCGCCACCGACTTCGAGAAATTCTGTACCGACAATCCGGGCGTGCTCGACGAGCTCGGCCTGCCTGAGCGTGTCAACGCGGGCCTGCGTCTGCTCGAAGCCGCGGGCAAGCCGGAGCCGTGGCAGGAGGCGCCGAAGAAGTTCTGGCAGAAGCCGCATCTCCCGCTCGGCCTGGGCGCCGCGACACTGCTGCTCGCGGTCGGTCTCGTCGCGGTGTGGAGCGACAGCACGACGAAGTCCGCCCGCATCGCGAAGCTCCAGAAGATGGCCGCCGAGCAGCCGCTCGAACCGGCGAGCACCACGCAGACGATTCGCCTGCTGCCGAACTACAAGGGCAGCTCGAACACTCCCGCTGTCGTGCTCGGTGGCGTCGGTCGCGCGGAGTTGGCCGATCTCAAGATCGACCTGTCACGTTCGGCATACCGCTCGTATCGGGTGACGATCGATCGCATCGACCAGGGTCGCGTCGCGGTCCTGCACAACATCTCGAAGGATTCGAACGGTCATCTGCGGATCGCGCTCAATACCACCGCGCTGGGGCCCGGCAATTACACGATGACGCTCGAAGGGCTCACGTGGAAGGGCGAAACCGTGCCCGAGGCCTGGCTCACCATCGGCATCGTTCACTGAGGACGCGCGCCGGTATCCCGCGCCGCTGCCGCATGGACCGCGGCACGGCCGGCCGCACCAGCAGCAGAGCAGCCTCGGATTATCCCGCGCGCAGCGTCGTGATAGGTGGCGTGTTGATCACGCTGCGCGTGGCGAGCCATCCGCTGAACGTGACGAGCAGCGCTCCGCCCGCCGTGCCGACAAACCACACCAGCGGGTCGAATCCGTATTTCATTTCGAGCACGCGCGTGGCCACGAAGTAGCCGGCAATCGACGCGCCGAGCGCGGCGAGCAAGCCAGACACGACACCCAGCGTCACGAACTCCGCGAGCACGCCTTGCAACACCGTGCCGCGGCTCGCGCCGAGCGTTCGGAGCATCGCGCTTTCGTAACGCCGCTCGTCACGGCTCGACTGCACGGCAGCCATCATCACGGTCACGCCGGCGAAGAGCGTGAAAAAGAAAACGCTCTGCACGGCGAGCACGGCCTTGTCGAACACGGAGCGCACGCGATCCAGCAGATCCTGGATATCGAAGATGGACACGCTCGGAAACCTGCGCGCCAGCGACGCGAGCGAACGCGCCTCGCCGCCGGGGAAATGCACGCTCGTCATGTACGTGCCGGTGGTGTTGTCGATGACACCCGGCGCGAAGACGATGAAAAAGTTCGGCTGGAAACTGTCCCACTTCACCTTGCGGAAGTTGGCGACGGTGGCGTCGATGGTCTCGCCGGCGATATCGAAAGTGAGCTTGTCGCCGAGCTGCAGGCCCATGGACTCCTGCATCTCCGTGGCGATCGACACAATCGGCTTGCCCTTGTCTTCGGGCTTCCACCACTGGCCCGACACGATGCGATTGTCCGTGCCGAGCTCATCCGCCCACGTGAGGTTCTGCTCGCGGCCGGCAAATTCATCGCCGCCTTCGGCGAACGTGCGGCGCTCGACGGACGTGCCGTTGATCGCGGTGAGACGACCGCGAATCATCGGCAATACGCGCGAAGGACTGGCCCCGCGTGAAGCAATCTCTGCCATGAATGCATCCCGATCGGTCGACGGGATGTTGATGAAAAAATAGTTGGGGATGTTTTCCGGCAAGCTGACGCGCCAGTCGTTCGCAAGATCGTTGCGCACGAGGCCGAGCAACAGCAGCACCATGATGCCGGTGCCGAACGCCACGATCTGCACGAGGCTCTCGGCTCTGCGTCGGCTCAGATTCGCGACACCATAGCGCCACGAAACACCCACGCTACCGCGCAACCGGCCCGCCGCACTCACGAGCAACCAACCCGCGCCTGCCAGCAGGAGCAGGAAGCCTGCAAGCCCAAGCGTGAACGCGAAGAACAGAAATGTATCGCGCACCACCCAATACACGAGGAACACAACAGCGAACACAGCCGGCCCGAAGGCCAACATGATGAACGGCGGCGGCGGTCCCACGTCGCGCCTCAACACGCGCATCGTCGGCACGCGAGACAGCTGGAGCAGCGGTGGAAGCGCAAACCCGCCCAACACGGCAACCGCGGTGATGAAGCCAACGAGGAGGGGCTTGAGGTCCGCGGGAGGCAGCTCTGCATTCAGCAGCCCGCGAATCGCTCGCAGCAGCCACTCCTGCGCGAGGAACCCAATCGCTGAGCCGACGATCGTCGCAGCAATCGCAATCACGAACAGCTGGATGATGCTCACGCTGAGCGTAAACGCGCGCGTCGCGCCGAGCGTCTTCAGCAGCGCCACCGAATCGAGATGACGGGACACATAGCGCCGCGCGGACATCGCCACTGCGATGGCACACAGAAGCACGCTCACCAGACTGGCCAGACTCAGGAAGCGACCCGCACGATCGACAGCGTTCTTGATCTGCGGACTCGCCTGCGTGATGTCGAGAATGCGTTCGCCGCGTTTCTTGTTCTCACGCAGCCAGGACTTGAACTCGTCGATGCGCGCGCGATCCGCCGCGAACAATGCCGCGTGGCTCACGCGACTGCCAGGCTGGATGAGCTGAGTCGCGGGGATGTCCGCGAGGTTCATGATGAGCGTCGGGGCGAGCTCCGCGAACGATCCGCCCTGGTCCGGACGCGAAATCAGTACACGCGAGACGCGGAACGTCGCCGCGCCGATCGACAGGTCCGAGCCTACCTTTGCGTTGAGTGCCACGAGCAGTCGCGAGTCCGGCCAGATTTCACCCGGGGCGGGAATGTCGTGCGTGACCTGACCGGTAACGAACGGTTGATCCGCAACCGTCACCTCACCACGTAGGGGATAACCCGCGCCGACCGCGCGCAAGTTGGTGAGCTGGCTTTTCTCGCCGTTGAACACCACGCTCATGATGTTCGCGGTGCGCGCGGAGCTGACGCCGCGCCGCGCAGCTTCCTCGAAGTATTTCACGCCAATCGGTTCCGGCGATCCCAGGCGGATGTCGGCGGCCAGCACTTCGCTCGCCTGCCGATCCACTGCCGTACCGATACGTCCCACGAGAAAACCAACACCTGTGAGCGCGGAAACGGCGATCGTGAGCGCCAGCAACAGCACACCCAACTCGCCGGAACGCCACTCGCGCCCGAGCGTTCTCATCGCGAGCGCGATGGCGCGGCTCATTCGATGAGGCCTCCGGCTTCCATTCGCAGAATACGACCACATCTACTGGCCAGTGCGAGGTCGTGCGTGACGAGCACGAGCGTCGTGCGCGAGGTCGAGTTCATTTCGAACAGCAGCTCGCCGATGCGCGCGCCTGTGACAGTATCGAGGTTGCCGGTGGGTTCATCTGCGAACAGCACTGCGGGCTGCGTTACGAACGCGCGAGCGAGCGCAACGCGTTGCTGTTCACCGCCGGAAAGCTGACGCGGATAGTGGCCTGTGCGTCCGCCGAGTCCGACGCGGTCGAGCGCCTCGCGGGCAGTGCGACGAGGATCCGGACGGCCGCCGAGCTCCAGAGGCAACATCACGTTCTCGAGAGCCGTGAGCGCCGGCACGAGATGAAATGACTGAAACACGAAGCCGACCCGCGCAGCACGCAGGCGCGCGCGACCGTCTTCGTTGAGCGAGGTGAGATCGGTGCCGGCGAGATACACCTTTCCGGAAGTGGGTGTATCGAGGCCGGCGAGCAGCGCAAGCAATGTGGACTTGCCTGCGCCGGACTGGCCCACGATGGCGACCGGCTCGCCCGCCGCAATGGCGAACGAAACGTCGCGGACGATGGTCAGCAAACCTTCCGGGCTGCTAACCTGCTTTGTGAGGTTTTCAACCTTGAGAACGACTTCGAGATTCTGGGGCGCCTGGGCGCTCGCCGTTTGCTGGTGGCTCATCGCATGCACCGACGCGACAGCCGCGCCGGATCGTACCGTCCTCGTGCTAGGCGATAGCCTGAGTGCCGGTTACGGCATCAAGCCCGCTCAGGGTTGGGTCGCCTTGCTGGAGCAGCGACTGCAAACCCAAGGGTACGGGTACAAGGTCCTGAACGCCAGCGTGAGCGGGGAGACTTCCGGCGGCGGATTGGAACGGTTGCCGCGCGCGCTCGAGCTGCACCATCCCGCGGTCGTCATCGTCGAGCTCGGTGCGAATGATGGGCTGCGCGGACTGAGCGTCGCGCTGACTCGCGACAATCTCACGAAGATCGTCGCCACGACCCGGCAGTCCGGCGCGAAGGTGCTGCTGATCGGCATGCGCATGCCGCCGAATTACGGACCGCGCTACACGAACGACTTCATGAATATGTATCGCGAAATCGCGACTGCCAACAAAGTGGAGCTGGTGCCGTTTCTGCTGCAATCCGTGGCGTTGAAACCTGAGCTGATCCAGGCGGACGGACTGCATCCCACCGCACCTGCGCAACCGGCGCTGCTCGACACCGTCTGGCCGCACCTGAAGCCCATGCTGAAAGCACGTTGAGGGGGGGTTGATGGAGAAGATCTGGCTGAAGTCCTATCCGCCGGGCGTTCCTGCGGAGATCGATCCCGGCGCGTTCCCGTCGCTGAACGACATGGTGGAGCAGAGCCTCACCGCGTTCGCCGACCGCGTTGCCTTCGTGCAGATGGGCAAAGGGCTCACCTATCGCGAGCTCGACCGGCAATCGCGCAACTTCGCAGCGTGGCTGCAGAACGAGGCGGGTCTGCAGAAAGGCGATCGCGTCGCGCTGATGATGCCGAACGTCCTGCAATATCCCATTGCGATCTTCGGGGTGCTGCGCGCAGGCATGGTGGTCGTGAACACCAACCCGCTGTACACCGCACCCGAGCTGGAGCATCAACTCAAGGACTCCGGCGCGAAGGTGATCCTCGTGCTCGAGAACTTTGCGCACACGCTGCAGGATGTGATCGCACACACCGACTTGAAGAAGGTGCTCGTCACTGCCGTCGGCGACATGCTCGGCGTACCGAAGTCGTGGATCGTCAATTACGTCGTGCGTCACAAGCGCAAGCAGGTGAAGCCGTGGCACATCGACGGCGCCATCGATTTTCGGGATGCGCTGGCCGCGGGACACAAACACGCTCTGCAACCCGTTTCCCTGAAGCACGAGGACATCGCGTTTCTTCAGTACACCGGCGGCACCACCGGCGTTTCGAAAGGCGCGATGCTCACGCACCGGAACATCATCTCGAATGTGTTGCAGGCGAAGGCCTGGATCGGGCCGACGTTCCCGAAAGGCCCTTGCATCCTCGTTTCGCCGCTGCCGCTGTATCACATCTTCGGACTCACCGCGAACTGCGTGCTGTTCATGCTGCTCGGATGGAAGAACGTGCTGATCACGAATCCGCGAGATTTCCCGGCGTTCGTGAAAGAGCTGAAGAAATACCAATTCACGTTCATGACAGGCGTCAACACGCTGTTCAACGCGCTGCTGCATACGCCGGGTTTCGAGACGGTGGATTTCAGCAAGCTCGTCGTCACGCTCGGTGGCGGCATGGCGGTTCAGCAGAGCGTCGCTGAAAAATGGAAGCAGGTCACCGGACACGTGCTGACGCAGGCATGGGGTCTCACCGAGACTTCACCGGCCGCCTGTATCAATCCTTGCGACATGGATTTCACCGGCGCGATCGGCCTGCCGATTCCATCGACCGATGTTTCGATTCGCAACGACGATGGCGTCGAGCTGGCCCAGGGCGACGTCGGCGAAATCTGCGTGCGCGGCCCACAAGTGATGGCCGGCTACTGGAATCGACCTGATGAAACCGAAAAAGTGATGCTGCCCGACGGCTGGCTGCGCACCGGCGACATTGGCCACGTAGATGCACGAGGTTTCGTGTTCATCGAAGACCGCAAGAAAGACATGATCCTCGTGTCGGGATTCAACGTGTATCCGAATGAGGTCGAGTCGGTGATCGTGACGCATCCGGGCGTGCTCGAGGCAGCAGCCGTGGCCCAGGCCGATGAGAAGTCGGGCGAGGTCGTCGCGGTGTTCGTCGTTCCGAAAGACCCGGCGCTGACTGCCCAGGACGTGATCGATCACGCCCGGAAATCGCTCACCGGGTACAAAGTGCCAAAGCACGTGTATCTGCGGAAGGAACTGCCGAAGACGAATGTGGGGAAGATATTGAGGAGGGCGTTGAGGGATGAGCTACCCAAGTAGTCGCCCCCGGATTTGATCTAGCGTTTGCGCTCCGGCCGTTTCTGTCGTGCGACGCAGGGGCTTTGCACGATATAGACACCCAATCCGACATGCTGCGCGGGTGACACGGTCGATACGGCTCGCTTTCCTTTCGCTGCGGGCTGCCGCTTCTTCCAGTGATCGACACCTTCCAGTAGCAATGCCGCACGGCGACTGAATGACTCTTTGAAACTTGTCGCCTGACGTTCTGTGACTGACGCCAGCTCTTTGAATCCAAAGTAGAGGGGCGGATCTCTCTTCACGAGAAGTTGGGAAACGGTATTCGAAAATCCTGCCAGCAGATGGCTGAAATCCTTGAAGCGCACGGCCGACCTCAAGCCCACATGGCTGGCACGCGGCTTAGGACGCAACTTACCCTGCGGTGTACGGACGATTGCGTTTAGACGCTCAAGCTCGTGGAACACCGCAACCGACGTGACGTCTCCGCCATGAGCGCGAACGAGCGAAGCGAAGTTTCGCCCGTCACCCCCAAACTCCAAATCCAGCGGTTTGCCGAGGGCATTCTTGAACAATGGATCGGTCATCCATCCTTGCAAAACCCGTAAAGCCCTGTGCTCCATTGGTATTGCCCGTCCGGAGCCGTTCGGCCTTACAGCATCGGCCAGTAGCGACGAGACTTCTTTGCGGGTCAGACCCGTAACAACAGCCAGACGCGAGACATTGATCCTCGCCCCTGTCGGATTGGTCTCCGCGATAGCCGCACGCACGTACGCGAGCTTTGCCGCGTATACGAGCGTTGCGGCGCTGAATTCACTTTGAATCATCGCCGCGGCAATGGGAGCGAGTGCTGCGGCAAGTTCGTCAATCGAATTCACGGAGCCTGTGATTTTTTCTCGTCCCAAACTGCACCTCGAGTTAGCACGAGAGGCGGCGTGCTATGACCGGGGCCGGGCCAGTTCCGCGCTGGAGTCGATCGAGAACATGCCGATGCCCACCCGGCGAAGACCGCGCCGAGATTTCGTTTTTCCCCTGACGGCCCGCGACTCGAGCCAATCATCTAGCTCCTCCAGAAACTCCTGGCCACGCTCCCGCACGAACTCTACGAATCGATGCGCGTTGGCTGAAGACAGGCCGGCAGTTTCGACCTTGCGCCAGAACAGTTCGGGTCCACGCGACCGGCTGGTACGTTTCAGGATCCGACCCAGAGTAGAACTGGCATCCGACAGGAAATAAGCCATTGGCTCAAAAGCCATCGCCTTGTCAGTGCTCGTAAAGAACAATGGCCGCACCAGGCGATACTTGCCAGTTCGTGTCTTTCTCACATTCCCAAATCGAATCAGCACTCCAAGTGCATCGCCCGCAGTCGCTTGCTTGTCGACGGCACGAACGAGAGCTGAGAATTCATTCTTGCCTTCGATTGCAAGCGCGCGTGGCCGTCCCGCTTCGTCCACGAATCTCATGTCATGCGCCCAAAGTGCCACGATATCGGCATAGAGCAGTGGGTGACCAATGTGCTCGATGCGACGGGCGCGGACGAGTTTATGTGCGCTGTCAAAGGCAGCGCGCATTCGATCGACAGCAGCCTTCTTGCTGAGACCTCCAGCACGTAAGAACGTTGCAATCGGAAACAGGAGCGCTTCTGCACGCTTCCCGGATATTTCTGTTTTTCTTGAGCGCATGAGCAATCCTTTCTCTTGGCTTTCACCACATAGATTGGACCTGTGCATGGGCATGTGCACGGGACCCAACGTCGGCCTTAGCTTCCACGCGAAGACTTTATGGCACCGCGATCTATGCATCGAACGCAGCGCAGGATCAATACAGATACGTGGGCTATTCGACTAGAAATGGCTCGCGGGGCGGCGGCTGGGCACCGAAGCAGCCAGGGGCGGTTGAATAGCGCGGCCTTGTTAGAGAGCTTGTTCGCCGCTTTGAGACGGAGCGGGGCGAAATAGCGCGCCTCGCTCCGTTTTAATTACTGACGTCGCCACTTGTAATCGGCGGCTACGCGAGAAGGAGATCAGGGTGCGCCGGTACCGCCGACACCCTTGATGCCGGTGCCGCCGACCCCGGTCTTTCCGGTTCCGCCAACACCCGTTAGGCCTGTCCCACCTACACCAGTAAGACCGGTACCGCCCACGCCTGCGACGCCCGTACCGCCTACACCGGCCGCACCGGTTCCACCGACCCCCGTCTTTCCAGTTCCGCCAACACCAGTCAGGCCTGTGCCGCCTACACCCGTGAGGCCAGTACCGCCCACACCTGCGACCCCGGTGCCACCTACTCCAGCTGCGCCGGTTCCACCGACGCCAGTCTTTCCAGTTCCGCCGACACCGGTCAGGCCCGTGCCGCCTACACCCGTGAGGCCAGTACCGCCCACACCTGCGACCCCGGTGCCACCTACTCCAGCTGCGCCGGTTCCACCGACGCCAGTCTTTCCAGTTCCGCCGACACCGGTCAGGCCCGTGCCGC